>Ga0181420_1000157_pt1 | contig 26105 bp, 34 predicted proteins | sample 43SPOviralmetaG_FD_130145 | JGI IMG/M metagenome (GOLD analysis project Ga0181420, IMG submission 130145) | Marine viral communities from the oligotrophic San Pedro Time Series (SPOT) site, San Pedro Channel, CA, USA - 43 SPOT_SRF_2013-05-22 | ecosystem: Environmental > Aquatic > Marine > Strait... | reverse complement strand
TCCAAAAAATAAAGGATTAAAAAGGGTATCAAGTAAAGCAAGATATTTTTAAACTGTTTTAATCAATTAGCTCAATTAATACGGTTTTAATAAGATTAATAAACTCTTTTGCTTAATTGCCTAGTTTTCAACGCGTTATCTAAAACCGGTAAGCCTTATAATTAACATTATGTTAAATAGAAATTAAGTTTAATATGTCAGTTTTATAGTCATATTACAGGAAACGTTTCCATATGTCATAGCCGGCTAAAGTCAATGAATACAAGGCTTTGAGTGGAAACATTTTTGTTATGGGACCCTTTTTCTGAGCTGTTTTGTGCCCCCCCGTTTCGCCTTTACGCGCGACATTGAATATTTATTATTATCACTTCCCTCGTCAGATTTATTTTAAAAGCCCACCCTGCCTCGTTCTAGTCGATTTGGTTGTCGTTGTACCTGAGTGAGATAAAAATGGCTTAAAAATGCTGTGTGCGAGAAGGGGTGTCGCCTCAAAAAGAGGGGTACTTATATAGGGATATGGGTGCATATGGTTAAAAAACTGCTATATTTTTGCTTTAGTGTAAATAATTACTACCTTAGTGTAAATAGAAATGCTATAAGGGGTTGTTATTTACAGTTATAGTTTTAAGGTTTATAGAAATGATAGATATAACTAAGGTTGAGGTTTGGATTCCTTATGGTGATTATTCGGTGTCATCTCTTGGCAGAATAAAGAACAGGCATAATAAGATTATGAATACCGGTAGCCGTTTTGTTAATTTGTCGGGTAAGATGTATAGAGTAAAAAATTTGGTAGCTAAGATGTTTTTAGAGACAAAGAAGAATGACCGTGTGTATTGGATAAACCCTGATAAGGGTGATGGTTTGGATAATTTGTACTTAAAGAGGGGTTAAAAAATCGCGTCGAGATGCTACCGCATCTAATATAGATATGGAGAAAAACAAGGATAATAAAAAGTCAGATGCCGCTAAAGTTGAACCGTCAAAGGTTACGCTTGATGACTTGGTAGACAGTGGTAAAGTTGGTGAGTTAACAAATTACGAGAGGGACTTGTCTCACGATGTTAAGATGTTGTTAGAAGACCTTCCATTTTAAATAGTAAATTTTAAACAGTTAGATATGAGTAAGTATTCATTAGTTGGTATTAAGCACAATGGCTATAACCAAACATTAAAGAGTTACAACCCACTACACGATGGTATTGTGGTGAAGATGCACGAAGTTAAGGACGTTACAGATTCGGGTATATTAATTCCTGAAGCTGCTAAACAAGGCGCGGCTTCCATTACGGAAGATGATCTAGCGTATGAGGTTTTGAAGGTAGGTCCTGAGTGCGCCAATGTACGTCCGGGAGACTTTGTAATCTTAGGTCAGCAAACAGGTTATCCTTTGATTATGAAGGACGACAAAGGAAACACAACTATGTATTCACAGGTTTTTCAGAATTGGGTTCTTGGAGTTTACAGAGATGGAGCCAAGCCTGAAGATTTTGTAGCTACAGATGCTAAGGTAGAAGTTAATTCAGCAACATTAGGACCATTAAATAAATAGATATGTATATAATTAATTATGTTTCAGGAGCTGTCAGGTGGGCAGAAGAGGTAAAACTATCGGATATAGTAAACCTTATTAACGTCGGGGTCGTTATAACCCTTATAGACGTGAGCAAAAAAAAAGCTTTGCTTTTTAGTAAAGAAGAAGGAGCTATAGGTTGGGTGGATATTCCTAAACAAGATGATATAGCCGAATCAGATTTAGAAAAGCTGCGTGATTTTAACGAAGAGGTTGTAGATAAATAAGCAACAATTTTCGTATATTAAGGTCATAAATGTTTAGTTATGAAGTCTAAAAAGAGTACTGTAAATAAATCAGGAAACTACACAAAGCCTACAATGAGAAAAAGGCTGTTCAATTCAATCAAGGCAGGCTCAAAGGGTGGTAATCCCGGGCAGTGGTCTGCAAGGAAAGCGCAAATGCTTGCCAAGCAGTACAAAGCTAAAGGAGGTGGATACAAGACTAAAAAATAAACATTATGGCTAGGACTAAAAGACAAAAGAGTTTAGTTAAGTGGACAAAGCAGAAATGGAGAACAGCTTCGGGAAAGAAATCTTCTAAGACAGGGGAGGTTTATGCTCCCTCTGCTACCATTTCCAAGCTTAAAAGCACAAAAGCAGGTAAAAAAAAATTAGCTAACGCTAATAGAATAAAAAGAAACGCTACCAAAAAAGGTAAACAACATGCAAAGCACGGACTACATAAAAACAAGAAGCGATAGAAAAATGTCTAAGGCAAAATACAAAAGAAGAATAATCAATGTCGTTCATCCCGATGGGCGAGATATGACTATGAGAATTGTATTTCGCAAAATTAATGACTTTGTTGTTTTTCTTGACAAACATTTTGACAAGGGCTACAAAATAAAAAAAGCAGAAAGAGTTTTTGATATGCCCACAGTGTATCTTACCAAGGAAAAGGATAAATCCCTATCTTGTGGTGTAAAATAAATTATTATGGCGAGGAATAAATTAGCAGGCAAAAGAACAGGCAGCTCTAAGAGTGCAAAATATTATGCCGCTAATCCTGACGCTAGAAAAAAGAAAGCCGAGTACGACAAAAAGTATAACAAAAAAAAGTCGTCAGTTAAGAAACGAGTAGAAGCAAATGCCTACAACAGAAAAAAAGGTACTTACGGTAATGGAGACGGTTTAGACGCTTCACACAAGTCAGGTGGCAAAGGTTTTAGAGGTATGGAAAAAGCAAGTAAGAACAGAGCTAGGAATGGAAAGAATAGCACTGTAAGAAAACGAAAGCGTACAACTAAAAAATAATTATATGGCTACCAAGAAAAAACCATCTAAAGGAAAAAGATTTGTAAAAGTAGTAAAGACTAAATCCGGTAGGACAAGAAAAGTCTCTTATGGTCAAGCAGGAAAAGCTAAAAGCGGTGGAGACAGGATTCGACCCGGAACTAAAAAAGGCGATGCTTATTGTGCTAGGTCTGCTAAGATTAAAAAGTGTAAAAAACCGCCATGCGCTAACGCTTTGTCAAGAAAGAAGTGGAAGTGTAGAGGCAAAAAGTCAATGAAATAAGTCTAAGGACTATAAAACAAGAAACAAAATGGATAGAAAACAAGCAAGAACGCTAGCTCGACTAGCTACCAATGGTGAAGACCAAATTAGAAAGGAGAAGATTTATCAATTAAATGATGAGAAACGAAAATTTCTTTCCCTCTCTCTGTCTAACAGGTTAAAATATTTCTACAAAAGCATTCCGACAAAAAAAGCCAAAACATCTTTTTGGTTTCTGTTAGTGCCGATTATTCCAATGGTTATTGTTTACGCAATCATAAATATCTGCAAGCTAGATATTGCTTGGTCTTGGTCTAAACAAATATTCCACACGGTAAAGAAATGATTTTTAGAGTAGTTCACGGAAAAAAAATAAGAGAGGTAAACGATAGCATTGACGCTATACCCGAGTTTAATGACTGTACAGACAAGGTTATGAAGTACATAGTCTTGATGTACGATTACTTCTCTCCCTACTCACGTCTTCCGTTTGAACAGCGAAAAGAGCAGGTTTTAATATCGCTAGAATATGTAAACAAGTCCACCATAGGTACTTTCTTTAGTAGGTATAAGAGCGCCCTGAAAAAAGGGATAGCTAAATACATAGAAATTCAGTACGATGAAGATATGGAGTCTTTAATAGCTATGAAGGCACGGATGGCTGAATGGAGGGAGGTCTTAAAGAAAAACAATAAGACAGAGAAGGAGGCTGACAGGGCTGTTAAGATTTTCAAAGATATGCCGTCTCACGCCAAGAAAATTAAAGAACTAGAAGAGATAGTTGGATACAGAGAGAAGTTTGAATCAGACGAAGAAGGAACTCCTAAAACAGCGCTAGAGTTGTATATGGAAACTAAAAGAATGAAAGATGAACTTTCAAGTTAACAGCGGTTGGAAGTATCAGTATTACGACCTACCAAAAATAAAGTCAGAAGAGGATATTGATAATTACGTCAAGGAAGCCCAAAAATATTTTCCTCGTTGGACTAAAGGTGTCTACAAAAGACATTGGAACAATAATAAGTTTTACGACAGCAAAGGCGTTCAGATAAAATTCTCTAACGACCTTCTCAAGAAAAAATGGGAGTTTGAGCTTCTTAGGAGGTGTGAAAAAGGACACGACGGTATTCCGGGTAAGATGTACTTTTATTATCATTTCTGCTCTATAAAAAATATTTCAGGAGGATTTATTAGACCGGACTTTAGAGTTAGTGATATTATTTGGTATCATATACTAGAAAGCTGTGAATGGGGTGAGTACAATCAAGGACAAGGCGTAATATGCGTAAAAAGAAGGAGAGGGGGTTATTCTTGGAAGCAAGCTTCTGACTCTTTACATGACGCATTATTCAAAGAAGGTTTTAGAGTTGGAATGACATCTAAGGATGAAACGTCAGCCAAAGATTTGATGACTAAGGTTTATCAAATGTATGAAAGGCTACCAACGTTCCTTAAGCACCCATTTTCATCTAAAACACAGGAAACGTTTGTACTTGCTAGAAAGGACGAGGACGACTTAGGGCAAAGGACTTTATCAGGAAACGAATCTGAGATTTACTGTAAAGCTCCAACGGATTCTTGTTTTGAAGGAGAGCAGATAGGTAAGATGGTTGTTGATGAGGTAGGTAAGATTTCTAACATAGAAACAATTTGGTCTATGGGAGTGCCTACACTTATGGAGGAAACAAAAAGAGTTGGTATTCCTGTTTTGTTTGGTACAGCAGGAGAGCAAACAAAAGTAGGAGTAGGTCAGAAAGAGTTTTGGAAGAACTACGAGATATACGATTTAGTCAAGTTCTTTTTTCCGGGTTGGGCAGGTCTTATGTCCGAAAAAGATGGAAACGATAATATAAAAGCCTCTGTTAAATGGATTCTTAAAGAAAGAGAAAAGCTTTCAAAGCTTGACAACGCTAAAAAACTTTTAGAGTTTAAACAACAATACCCATTGTATGCTGAGGAGGCTTTCATATCTAAAGGCGGTACAGGTATTGGGAATATGATAAAAATTTCTCAACAACTTAGCTCTTTAGAGGAGAAAAACTCTTTTAGCAAAATAGGAAGGTTTAGGTGGGGACGGCAAAACGAACCAAAGGTTGTCTTTGAGCCAAACACTCATTATGATAAATCCGGTCAAGGTGTAATCTATGAAGAGCCTAACTCATCACTACAGTATGAGGCAGGTTGTGACCCTGCTGACCATGACTTTGTTCAAAAAGGAGCTTCTAAGCTATCTATGTACATAGGTTCTCATCAGAAAGGAACAAGACCTCCAAAAGTTGTTTTTGGATATACGGACAGACCTGAAAGAGTTAATGATTATTACGAACAGTCCATTATGGCTTTACTGTACTACAACTCTCCAAAGATGCTTATAGAAAATAATAGGTTTGGAATGATTAAGCATTATGAGGACACAGGATACTTGCATTTGCTTAAACCTGAGCCTGTTGCAATAAATAAGCTAAATAAAATACAGTCAAGGCAACTAGGAGTTAGAAAAACCGTTCAGTCTACAAGAGAAATGGAGCGATGTATTAATCACTACACAGATGATTTTTGCGATTTAATACCGGACAAGGAACTACTTGAGGAATTTCTCGTATATGGAGAAAGCAACACTGACCGTGCTATTGCATTTGGTTGGCTATTAGTGTCTTTAGAAGACTCTTATCAAAAAAGTTTTTCTAAGGAAGAGATAGCTAAAGCACTACCTAAGACTAGAATTAGGAAAATAAACGGCAGACTTGTTAGAGTAAAAAAGTAATTGTATATTGTAACGAATTTCTTTTTTTTGAAGTTCCTTATTTGAAAAGACTTTTACACAATGGGTAGATTTTCGGATGGATACCCTGATATTACTTTACCGGACTCAAAGAAAGATGAGCAGTGGCATAAAGATTTTATCAAGGGAATTATAAATGACGCTGTAGATGGGCGTTACGAGTTCTCCTATAGGACAATGCAAGAGTCTTATGATTTCTACGATGGAACTCAAACTACCGAAGAAACAAACTTTCTGCAAGAATCCGACAATGGCGACACTCTTCCTGCTATTTGGATTAATTACAACAAGATTAGAGTTAAGGTCGATACGCTTATTGGAGAATTAAGCGCTAAAGGATTTCAGGTTCAAGCTAAAGCTATAAACAAGGACGCTATTGCGGAAAAGTTAAAGGTTAGAAACGAGAAGTTAGGTAAGATGAATATTAAATCAGACCTAGAAGAACTAGAATTTGCTTCGGGACTACCTACTGCTCCTGTAGAAAACCTACCTGAAACAGAAGAAGAGCTTGATGACTTTATGAGTATGGTCTACAAGGGAAAATCTGAGTTAGTTATGGAGTCTGCGCTTAGGTACTTAATAAGAAAGTACAAGTGGGAGATGGTTAGGATAGACGTTTACAAAGACCTAATAATAACGGGTAGATGTTTTGTAAAAACAGAAATACTAAACGGATTACCAAGCTACAGAAGAATTGACCCAAGAAATATGGTTTTTGATGAGAACTCTAAAGATGATTTTTTATCAGACGGAACGAGGTTTGGAGAAATACAATATCTTCCATTAGCCGATGCTCGGCATATATACAACCTTACAAAAAAAGAAGTCGAAGAAATAAAAACGACAGGTTCTAGTGAGGTTAATAGTTTTTTAAACAATAGTAGTGAAACAACTTTAGAGTACGTTACCGGTTCAGGTAGCGATATGAAAGTATTGGTTTTTCACGCAGAATGGCTTGACAATAAAAGGCTAAAGCGTAAAAAGTCAGTAGATAAGTTTGGAAACGAACACTACAAAAAAGTTAAAGACAATTACAAAGGAAAAGATTGTGTTCAAAAAGATATTAAGGCTTGGAGAAAAGGTTCTTTAATAGGAGGTTGCGTGGTGCGAAATTTTGGTTTTAGGGAGAATATGCCAAGAAGTGTCGATGATATATACGATACAAAACCCTCCTACTCCTCGCTTTGTCATAGTTTTTCTAATGGTAAAACCATTTCTAAGGTTGATCTAATGAAAGGCTTGCAAAAGTTTAAAAATATAGCGTTGTATAACATGCAACTAGCTATGAACAGAGCAGGCTCTAAAGGTTTTATGTATGACATCTCTATGATTCCCGAAGGTTGGAACATGGAAGAAGTTCTTTACTACCTTAAAACTTCCGGTATTGGTGTTTACAACTCTAAAAAAGACGGGATTCAATCTCCGGGTCAAGCCTTTAACGAGTTTGACATGACTCTTTCTCAATCTATTGGGCAGTATATTACTTTTAGCCGAATGATTGATGAGGAAATGAACGCGGTGTCGGGTATTAATGCAGAGCGTATGGGTAACACTCCTGCTTCACAAGCAGTAGGGGTAACACAGTCAGCTATAACCTCCTCTCAGACATCTACAGAGCCAATGTTCGCAGCTTTTAACGCATTTAGCGAAGATGTAATGAACAACTTAGCGGGTCTTGTTAAAATAACTTATGGTCACGATAAAGAAATATTTGCTCCTTTAATAGGTGATGCAGGTTTTGATTTTATTAAAAACGACGTTGACTTGCACCTGCAGGATTATGGAGTATTTATAGAAGTTATACCTCCGATGTTAAGCGAGACGAAACAGTTTCAAGATATGCTATCGGCTGCAATACAATCAAAACAAATAGAAATATCTGACGCTTTAGATTTTATTAGAGATTCTAAAGATGTTGACTTTGCTATTAGAAAGTTAAAAAGAATTATAAGTAAGAGAGAAAGAGAACGACAAGATGCTGAAACACAAGCTATGCAACAGCAGGAGCAGTCTAGGATGCAAAGTCAGCAAATGGCTATGCAACAGCAACAACAAATGAAAATGTCTGAAGAGCAAATGAAAGCTCAGAGACTTACCCAAAGCTCTGAACAAGGGCATCAAAATAGAATGAAAGAAACTGTATTAAAAGAACGTTTAAAAGGATAACATTATGCCATACAAGAGTAAAGGAGTTGCAAAAAAAACAAAAAAAAGTGTTAAGTCACCGGCTCAAAAAAAGTTTATGCAAAAAATGAAGGATAAATTTAAAAAAGGTAAGAAGAAAAAATAATGGCAAAGAAAGCTACAACAAGAAAGAAAAAATCAACTATAAAGGTTGGTGAGGATATTGTAGATACATCTAAAGGAGTTGTGTCGGGTGTTAAAAAAGCAATTAAAAAACGAGCAAAGAGAGCTGTTTCTACAGATTCTAAAGCTAACGTTGGTCAAGCTAAAGGAAAAGCAACGGTGATAACACACGTTTCTCAAGAACCAAGTAAAAGCATGAAGGCTGCTAACGCTTATATAGAGCGTCAGAAAGCCAAAAGAAGCAATAAATAGTTGCAATAGATAAGTAATAATTTGTATATTTAAAACGGATAGTAATGGAACAAAACCAAAATCCGATTGCGGATATGCTTGCAAAGCAAGGCTCCAATGTTGAGTCAAACGCCTCACAAGAAACGCAATCACAAGAAACCTCAGCTCAAGAAGAGCAACCAATTAACCAAGAAACTTCAGAAGTTAGTTCAGAAAAGACTCAAGAAACAGAAGAGGCTCAAGAACAACCAAAGAACGAAGAATCCACTCAAGAATTAGATAACAGCAACGCTGAAAATTCTATCGAGGACAATAATTCTCAAAGTGAGAAGTCCGATGATAGTGGAAGTTCTGACGGTATTGAAGAAAAAAATTGGTGGGATGACGACAGCGAGAGCGCTACAACTACTAACGAAGAAACCTCAACAGTAGACTATTCAACTTTAAGCAAAGCTTTAGGAATAGAATCAGGAAGAGAGGCAGACATTGTTAAGGAGTTTGAAACTATTCGTCAACAAAACGAGGAATACAAGCAGAAGGTTGAAGAACTTTCTAAAGAACCTCAGTTTGCAGATGAAAGACTTGCTCAAGCTAATGAAATCGCTAAGAACGGTGGTGATTATCAAGAATTTTTAGGATTGAGCCAAACCGATTGGAGTTTAGTTGGAGATGATGAGCTAATAGCCGCTATTCAATTAAAGTCTGTTTTTGGTGATGACGCTGAGAGTATGAAGAAGTACATGGCAGATATGGACCCTGTACAGAAAAGACTCCAAGCTGACCAAATTAGAAGTCAGCTAAACCAAGAGCAACAGCAAGCGATGAATAAAATCAAGCAGGACGCTGCTAAGAAAAGAATCGACACTGATGCTAAAATTCGTTCTTCTTTAGACTCTACTGAGTCTCTTTATGGGGTTAAGTTGACAGCAGCAAAGAAGAAGAGTTTATATAACGAACTCACTACCGGAAATTTTATGAACGACCTGTTTTATACAGATGGCAAACCCGACTTTAAACGTATGGTTGAGAATGCTTATTTGTTATCAAACATAAAAGAGATAATGAAAGTTAATATTTCAAACGCCACTAACAAGGGGAAAAAAGAAGTCTTCGATGAAGCTTCTAATCCACAGGTAAGAAGTAATAACGGACAATTTGTTAATCCAACGAAAAAAGAGACCACAGCGTTTGGAGATTATTTTAACGACTTAAAAAAAGGTGGTCCAAAATAATTAATAATTAAAATTTTTTATCATGGCATTTGGAAATCCAAGTCAAAGTTTTATTGACAACGTATCGGCAGGAAAAGCCGCAAAATCAACTTCTAATGCTGCCGACGTAAGAATTGGTAGAGGAGAAGAGGGTTATATTTTTGCATCAGGTATTTTAGAGCCTGAGCATTCAGACTTTCTATCTTATCAGTACCCTCAATATTTAGCTACTGCTATTCTTGAGAGAATTGGTAGATATGAAGGAATCGGACAAGATGTATTTTCTTGGTCTGAAATGGACAGAACTCGTTTAGGAGCAACAGTTACAGCTTCAGGTTTATCAGGGCTAAACGCTGCTTCTGTTACCCTTACAACAGACTTCACAGCAGCGGCTGATGGAGACGGGTACTTCTTAGCAGGAGATACTATTAAGAGTGAGTCGGGTACTTCTTTTAGAGTTAACTCAGTAGGTCAAGCAGGTGGTGTTCAAACTATTACTGTATCAAAAGTAGACGGTACAGTCATTAACGTTACAGGTACTCCTGATATCGCTACAGGTGAATCTGTTGGACATATTGGAAGTGTTTTCGGAGAGTACTCTGACGCGCCACAAGGTCGTCTTTACTTACCGAATGAGAGATACAACCAATTACAGGTTACAAGACGTTCTGCTTACATTTCAGGTAAGGCGCTTACTAACAGAACTTACTTAAACGGTGGTAAATCTTGGGCTTACGAGCAAGAGTTAATCGAAATGGATGAGTTCGCTAGAGATAGAGAGAACACTATTATGTTCGAGCAGCTTTCAGCAAGTGGAGCTGACAACCAAACTACTGAGGGTATTGTTACTGCAATCCTTAAAGCTAGTGGAGGTATTACTTCTAACTACGACGGGGCTGTTAATGAAACTGATATTCAGAATCATATTACTGCATTGAGAATTTCTTCTCCTGCAACTGAGTATGTTGTTTTCTGTGGAATGGAGTTCTTGTCTGATGCACACGTTGCATTAAAGGATTACCATATTAACGGAGGTGTTAATTATGGTTCTTTTGGAAGTGCGAACATGGTTGGTATTTCATTAAACGGATATAAATTTATGGACTGTACAATCTACTTTGTACACTACCCAACGTTTGATGATGCTCAAACTCTTCCTTACACAGGAACAGGTTCAGCAACTAAAATCAATTATTCTAACTTCTCATTATGGCTAAATCTTGGTTCTCAAAGAGGAAATAAATTAATTTCTCTTAAGTACAAGGAGCTTGATGGTCAGCAAAGAAAGTTCATGTATAAGTATGAAGACGGAATGATGGGCGATACTGCTAAAGTAGCTAACGGAAAAGATGGTGTTGCAACTCACATGTTGTCAGACATCGCTGTTTGTGTTAGAAACTTAAATCAGCACGGAGCGCTTTATCAAGTAGACTAATTTTTCATAATTGTTAGGTTTAGGGGGAGGGGTCTTCTCTCCCTCTTTTTTAAGTAATCAAGAAACATAAAAAAACTAAGAAATGTCACAAAAAAAAATTAAGAAAAGATTTGCAAAATTTGTATTGCACGAACCAAGAACAGCCTTATGGCAATTTAGTGCTAGATATAATGACGAAAATGGCGAGGAACAAAAGTTGGTTATAGATAAGAGAGATGGTAGAGAAGTAAAGGCTAATATTAAATTTCCTGCCGGAAAAAGAATGATTACCATTCCTTTAAACAAAAAAGATATTGAAGGAAGAAGCTTTGTCGAGTTCCTTAAAAACTCTCCGTATTGTAAAGGAAGTCCTATCTGTGATGGAGAAGGAATGTTTTACGAATACAACCTTAAGAGAGATGCTAAAGTAGCGATAGAGGAAACGAGAGAAAGAAATAAAGCAGAAAATTATGCTCTTGAGCTTTATGGCACAGGAGAAAAACTAAAACAAATGGCTCTATACGTTGGTTGTTTTGATGAAGACCCGGAAGTTCAGCATGCTCAAGTTTTGGAATATGCTAGGCTACAGTATAGAGATTTTAACGATAAAGCAGATACTCCTGAAATTGCAAATACTGCGATTTTTAAGGAGGCACTAAATAAAAACGTTATTTTAAAGAAAGGATTTTTGTTCGAGGCAAACTTGAATGGCACTAAAGTTTCTTTAGGTAATAGCGAACCAAAGTCTATTGCGAAAATCGCATCAGACGACACCTTGAGAGAGGCGATATTAAGTAGAATAGAAGAAGTATAAAAATTTTTTACAATGGCAAATTACACTACACAACCTTGGTTAGACCCAAGTAAAAACACAGTAGCTCAGAATGATAGCATGGAGCCAAACATGGTTAAGCCCGTACTCCTTGTAGGAACAGATGGAGAACCATATAATGCCACAGGTTCAGGTGGTGGTGGAGGCTCTTCTTCAAGCGCTACAACTGCTGCTGTTACGAGTGTAGTTTCTAGCACAAGCTCAGTTCAACTGTTAGCATCAAACACTAACAGAGTTGAAGCCATTGTAACAAATCAGTCTAGTCAAATTCTCTATTTAAAACTTGGTTCTGCCGCCTCACTTACTAGCTTTACAATTAACATAGGTCCAAACGAGGCTTTCGTCATTGACAAATTTAGTGGCGAAATACACGGTATATGGCCGAGTGTTCATGGTAGTGCAAGGATAACAGAAACAACATAATACACAGGATATGGCGATGCGCAAAATAGGAAATTATATTTCCCAAACAGAAAAAGCAGCAAATGACGGGGTAGCTTCTCTCGATGGAACAGGAAATGTACCCTTGTCTCAGTTAGGAAATGTAGAAGCAGGTTCTTCAAGCCCGTTAACATTAAAAGGAGATTTATATACACGGGGTGCATCAGCCGATGCAAGACTACCAATTGGAGCAGATGGTCAAGTTTTAATAGCTGACAGTAGCGAGCCAACAGGTTTAAAGTGGCAAGGAAATAATACCATTGGAACTAAAGTTCTTGTTCAAGGAAGTGTAGACACTACACAATCATTTTCAGGAGGAACGGCTGAAAAAGTTGATTTTGTAGATAATGTTTCAGATGGATTTGATATTAATAGCGAGTGGGATAACACTAACCATAAATTTGTAGTTGGTTCAAGTGGAGCCGGAGTTTATCAATTTAAAAGTGCCTATTTTATTCCAAATAATGCAGGTTGGTCAAGAATATATCTTGAAAAGAATGGAACGCCAATAGATTTACATTATGGTAATGATTGGGAAAATGCAGCTAGTTCTTGGGACACGCCAAACGGAATTTGGAATATTGAATTAGAAGTAGGAGATGAAATATGCTTTTATTTATATAGCTCTACAAATTTTTCTTTTCACGCAACATATCATAGCCAAAATACTTTTCAAATAACTAAAATTGGAGACAGTGTAACCGTTAATAATGTTGTTGCTCAAACTCTTAACAAAACGCTCACCCTACAAGAGCCTGTAAATGGTGATAGTATTACAATTTTTAGAACTGATGTAGACATAACAGTACAAGAAGTGTATTCTGTATTGGTTGGTAGTGCAACTGCTGTAGTTCATCAACTTTATCATCACCCGAACAGAAATGAAGCATCTCCAAACGCATTAACAAATAGTAAGTCTGTTACAAGTCAAGTAGGAGGAAATACATCTGTTTTAGATGATAATACGATTCCGGCAGACTCATGGGTTTGGGTGTCTTTTACTGCTCCTGCCACAGCAACAACAGGACAATACATAACTATTGATATAAGATATACAGAGTAATGTCATACACGATAACATCAAAAATAGAAGTAATAGATAGCGAAATAGTTCGCTTTCCGATAGCATTTATAAACACAGAAGCTAATATGGGAGTTTTTGACTCTTGGATTTCTTGGGACGAATGGGTAGAAAACAACTTATCTGAAGATGAAGTTTTACCCGAACATTCGATAAGCCCTGTTTGTTTTGAAGGTTCGTTTGTAGTAGAAGAAATAGAAAGAGTGAATGAAATGAATATTGAAATAAAAGAAACAATATAGCATGGCAGTATCGAACGGAAATAGAGGAGGGGTTACAAGAAACACGGCTGCAACGTCTCCTGCTTGGAGAAGAGCTAAGTGGTTGACAAATCAGAGTCCGGCTCCCCCATCACTTCCAAGTGGAGATTTTTTATTAGTACATATTGCTATTCCACAAAACAAGGCTATTCAATATGTAAAACATGGAACGGACAATTTAACTAAATTTAACGGGACTCCTAAATGGATTTCGGCAGCCGGGATTAGACATGAGTATTGGTTTAAAGACAGTAGTGATGCGACAACTGCTTTATCAGGAGTTCAGAACATAGAAGTTCAATTTAATACTTCAATGTTTAACGGGTTTAGAATTACTGCTATGTGCTTTAGTGGTGCAAGCGGTCTTGGTACTATGCACTATTTCGGAGTCAACGGACGAACTCATACAAGAGCTATATCTGTTTCTGAAGGTTCACAAGTTTACGGTATAGGTACATCTACAGGTGCATTTACAAAAATGGTCATGGATGGAGTTAATGTCTTTCCTGCAAATTTACAGCCTAATCAAGCTAATATAATTAAAGTTATTGTAGGTGCTTTAACCACAAGCGCTGTTTCAGCAGGAACTATAGATGTTACAGCACAAGCTGTTACAGGTGGAGTTACTACTAACGCAGCTATAGAAATATTAGCTAGCGGCGGTGGTGGTGGTGGCGGCAGCACAAGAAGAAGAACAATAATAGTTTAAGCGTTTTTGTATAATGGGGATTGAACAAAAAGATATAAATGGTTGGTCAGAGTTTGCTAGTTCTATACTACAAAAATTAAAAGACCTACACGAGTGCAATAAAGAAACTCGTAAGTCTATAGACGAGCTTAAATTTGCCGTTGAAAAGCTAAAAATAAACGGAGAAGAAGTCAAAGCTTTAAAGGAGTGGAAAAGAAAAGTTTCTGAAGTTTGGAGCGCTTCAAATATGGAAGATGCTCAAAAAGAAATTTATCTTCAAAAACAAAAGTGGGCTACTGTTTACGGAATTATTATCGCTATACAGGTTGTTTGGGCTGTGATAATAGCTTTTATAAATATGGAACAATGAAAACAATTAAAGATTTTTTTAAAATTGAAGAGTTAGTAGACGAAGGAGTTTATAAAAAATTCGGTGAGTCGGCTTGGAGATTTATGGATGAAAAGTTGTTGGATTGTTTGTTGGCTATTCGTGAGGAGCTAGGAGTTCCTATATCCGTAAATAATTGGTGCTATGGTGGTAGATTTACACAAAGAGGGTTAAGACACAACAGAAGCCCTTTAGTCACCTCAAAAGAAAGTATTTATTTATCAGCTCATATATTTGGAAAAGCTGTAGATTTTGACGTGTCAGGAATGTCTGCTGTCGAGGTTAGAGATTGGATTATAAAAAACCCTAGTAAAATACCTTGTAAAATAAGATTAGAAAGAAATTTAAACGGTAAGCCTATAAGTTGGGTTCATTTAGATGTTATGTCGGATGAAGACAAGCCAAAAGTTTATCAATTTGATGTTTAATTTAATTTGTTTATTATGAAACTATTAAAATTTGCTAAGTTCGCTTGGAAAGGAGTTCCAAAATTAGACCCAATTATTGAAAGTATTGCTAAAACATCGAAGTCTAAGAAAATAATAAAAAGCAGTGTAAGGGTTATACAGATAGCCGCTGCTGTATATTTACTGTATAAGGGTCTTATTGACGCTGAAGACGCAGTAGATATAATAAATGGTAAATGATTTAAACTAACAAAAGTATCTGTTACTTCTTTTGGAATGTACTTGATATTATTTGTATTTTTATTAAGATATGGCTGTAATAAATTTAACACTAGGAAAAGCAGTAGAAAGCTGTCCAAAGTTAACGATTGCTGACAAAACTAACTATGTAAGCGAAGGGTTTTTTCCTTCTGCTATATTTAGGTTTCACGACTATTCAAGTGGCAATCCAACTATAAATACAACATACACGTTTTCTAATTTAGAATTTGACACTACAAACTTCACAACCGTTACTTTGTCTATTGAAGTAGATGGTTCAGGAAACATTGTAAACGCAGAGTCTCAGTATTTGGCTTTTGTTAAATTAATAAATGACGAAAGCTCAAGTATAAACGCAGAACTAATAAAACCTGATGGAACGGGATTTAAAGATTGGTACGTTAGAATATTTGCATACGACGGTTCTGTTTCGGGAGGCTTAACAGATATTGACGCAACATCAGGTATAACACCCGTAACAAGTAATATATCTATAGGTTCTTTAATTAAGGCTAGAAACATATCTCTTTATGGTCCTGACGGAACAGCTTTAGATTTAGGCTCTGTAAAGCAGGTTGATAACCTTACATTGTCATCTTCTACTTACGAGGTTGGAAAGATTTTTACGGTTTCTTTTTGTGGTGAAGACATTACATATACTGTTGAGAGTGATAATACTGCTGAGTGTGTTGCTAAAGGCATAGCAAGCGCTGTCAATGCAGTTGTAGACACCTCTAGTTTATTTTACAAGTACGTGGCGGCAACAAGTGCAAAAGGAGTTGTTACTTTTACATCGAAAGAAGCAGGAGTTCCGTTAGACATAAGTTTTACATACACGGGAACAGAAGACGCAGCTTTAACAACAGCTACAGCAAATATTTCTTCAATGTCCGTTCCTTCAGAGACAGCTTCAAACGAGTTTGGTTATAAAACTATTGAAAGGGGTGGTAAGTACACCTCTGTATTAACGGTAGTGTCAGGATGCGATTACAACACTACAGAAGATGACTTTTTTTCTTGGTGTTATGATATAGATGGTTTTCAGTGTTGTTTTATTAGTCTTTTAAGTAAGAAAGAGTGTTGCAAAAACAGCAAATCTGTTTATGATGACGCTTCAAACATACAAAACATAATCAAGGCTATTTCCGTTATGAAAGAGAATAACTATACGGAAGCCGAGATACAGAGCGTAGTTAATTTAGGACACAGTATTTGTGAGCCGTTAAAATGTAAGTGTGGTTGCTAATGGGAAAAGATGACAACATAGTTACTCAGGTATCAATAGATGAGCAAATTGCAGTCACGGAAAGACAGTTGGCTAGTTATGTAATCAAAGCGTCTGTACAAGACGGTATAGGAGATTGGCATAAGGCTAAGTGTTTACTGAAAGAGGCTAGGTGGGCTATGTTACATATTGGAGTGTTAGAAAGTACATGTACAGATGTTGTAATAGCTCCTGAAGAAGCTCCTCCTAAAAAAGGAATAGGCTATACTCCAATAACCTCACCAAGTATTACTTATGGAGAGTTTGCTCAACCGGAGTTTTTAGTAGAGAGTATTACTGAAGTTACAATAATATAAAACAAAAAAAATGGCAGATTTAGGAAGTAAAGGTGCGTTAAAAACCTCAATAAATGGTAAGATATTTACCAATACAACTTTTGAAGTTTCAGCAGAAGATATAAGGTCTTCTTTTGAAGATACAATAGATACATTGTGCGGAAATGTTGTTGTAATGCCTAGTTACAGCGATCTATCAATACTTGTTTCTAGTTCAAGCTTAGAGCCGGGAAATATTTACGTGTTTCCTTACGAAACTATATCTTTAGTTGGCTCTAGTGTAGCACCAATGTTAAATACGTCTGTTCCGGGATACACAACTATTACAGAGCAGATAGCTATTGTCGCAAAAGATAGTAGTAGTTTTTTTGGGCAAGCACGGTCTTTAAATCATCCTAAAGATATTATATCTTATGATTTTACTGACAACGTAGAAACTACTACAAGCACAGCAAGAAGCGGATTTATAAAATACAGAAGAGACACTGAGAGAAATATAGAAACTTTCTTTGATTTTAGAAACAATTATGTTGCTAGATACTCTTTATCAAAAGCAGCTAGTATTGTTGTTTCTGCTACTGCTAAAAACAAAGGTGACATAATTTATTACAATGTTACAGGAAGTACGGTTTCAGCGGGTTGGTATTTTGTAAATATCAGCGCCACAAATATTGTTGCTGACGCAGAGACTAATGCCGACACTCTAAGCCCTATAAGTGATTTTGACCAAGCCATGTATGGAAATATTGTTTTTGGAGTTGGAGAGACGTTTATTTCTTTTGATGGTACGAGTGTAGCTTATCACCAATCTTTAGATTCGTTATCAACAAACGTTATTATACAAGAAAACACTACAGATGTTTTAATTGTAAACTCATTCGACGTTTCTATTGCAACTCGTGCATCTAGCTTAACGATTGTAGGCTCTACAGTTGTAGATGTTGGTAGATTTGTTTCTGCAAGTGTTGTGAACGCATCCTCTAACGTTTTTATTAAAGGAGGTCTAAATCTTGGTATTTTTAGTTCTTACTCCATAGATGTTGGTACTCAGGTTAATCAACTTTTGACAATTCAAGCAAGCGACACAAAAGTAGGAACTTTATCAAGTAAAATTGTTTCAATAAATCAATCTTCAAACAACGAAGTTGAAGGTGGTTGTCAAAGTGTATTTTTTATAAAAGACGCATTTTATAATACTTGCGGAAGGAATAGTGCTAATATAACCGTATTTAAAGGAAGTAATAATACTTTTGCTCAAAGTTGTACGTCAATACAAATTTACGGAGGTAGCAACAATAGATTTGCTCAAAGCTGCTCATTGATAAACATGTTGGGAGATAGAGATGAAGCTCTTGGTAATGGTACTTCGTACGTTTCTCCTTATTCTAAAATGGACAACAACACCTTTGGGACAAGTTGTGAAAATATTTCTTTTGAAAACATTGGTGGTAGAGGAAATACTTTTGGCGATGAATGCGCAAACTTAGTGTTTACAAATACCGCGGAAAATAATACTTGGAGGTTGGTAGGTTGTGATTTCTGTAGAGGAATTAGAAACAAGACTTTTAAAAACATACTACACGGAGCTTCTTTTATTGTTCCGAATCAAGATACCGCTACCATTACAGTTGAAGATTGGTATGTTCCTCAACTATTTGTAGGTACTCACACACCTAATAGCTCAGCAGTAGGAGCGTCTATGCCTCAAAAACAAACTTATTTTCACGACGGTAAGAGAATGACAACAACAGGAAATGTTTACAATAGTGTTACCAATCCTATATCTATTGGATACGCAAGAGCAGGTTGGTTTTGGGACATGACAATGGGGGAGTCTGCTGCTCAAATGAGTAATGCTAATGACGACGGAACAGGGTATAATCCTAGTCAAGATGAACTTATGTTGCATGGAATTGGAGCTGTCCCTACTAACAAGGCTTGGCAGTGGACTCACAATGGGTATCCTTTGTTAATTAACTTTATGGCTAGGGTTAATAATGACGGTATATCTAATACAGCAACAACAGCTACAGCTATAGAGCCTACAAGTCCTACAAGTGATTTAGAAGGTTAAAAAGTAAACTTATGAAACAATAAATATGATACAGGAAAACTTTGATAGAGTATTTGTTATCAATTTAGCAAAGTCTAAGAATAGACGCTCTACAACTAAGAAACGACTAGAAGAAAAACTAGGAATGATTGAAGGTGAACATTACGAGTTTTGGAAGGCAACTTCAGGAAGGAGTAAGTTTGCTAAGTTTAACGGTAAGCCTTATCAAGGTTGGACTAGGAATGCTGCCGGATTAGTTTACACAACAAAAAGGCTAATTACAAAAGCAAAAAAAGAAGGATGGAAGAATGTTTTTATAATGGAAGATGATGTTGATTTTATACAAAACTTTGAATCAATATATAGGTCTGCTATGCAAAGTGTTCCGGAAAATTTTGATTTTTTTCATTTAAACTCAACTCACGAAATACCATCACGATGGCATAGAGGGGTTGTTCATAAAATAAATGCCGCTTGGTGTTGTCAAGCCTACGCTGTAAATGAAACGATGTACGACCTTTATTTAGAAGAATTAGAAAGAAGCGAGTGTCCTATTGATGAAATGACACTAAGTTTTCAAAAAATTAGAAATAACTCTTTTTGTGTTGTTCCTAATATAGTTTTTCATCACGCAAACCAACCTTCTGATATTAGAGAAAAAATAGTAGAATACTAAAATTAAATAAAATGGCAAATAGAAAAGAAAGAGACTATTTTAGAGAGAGAACACAAATAAACAATGCTGACGGAACTGTTGTTCCCGGAGATAGGTTTCTTAGTGATGACTTACCTACAGAACAAACATACAGGGATTTGTTTGACTCTATAACTTTCGTTTTAAACAAAGAGGATTCAGCTAAAGAAAACTTTCAGGGTCTTGTAAAAACTGCAAGTGGTGGAAATGTAAAAAACAACACGGCTCCTAATGATGGTTTTACATATGCTGCTCAAGTCAAAAACTTGCCTACTGTTAAGGATAAGATTCAAACGATAAAAAATCTTACCGCAAAACTTGTTACTGCAGTTGCAAATCCAAGTTCATTAGACAACAATGACTATACAGTAGAACTTTCTGCCGAATTTCTTTCTTTTTTATCTACAGAGCTAAATAATCTTCAAACGAATATAAATAATGTTTCCGCAGGAGTTCCTGATATGTCTTCTATACAGTCAGACATTACTTCTATACAGGGAAGCATTACAAATTTGCAATCAGACGTATCTACATTTCAGTCGGGTCAAGCTACAAATACGACTAACATAGCTACAAATACAGCAAATGTAGCTACAAACACAACCAACATAGCTACAAACACAGCAGCTATAGCGGCAATAAACCCTGCGGATAATAGGTTTTTAGGTGAGATTGTTACAATGTCATGCCTTACAGCTCCCTCTGCTAGTTGGGCTGTTTGTGACGGAGGTGCAATAAGTAGAACTACATATTCAGGCTTGTTTGCTCTTATAGGTACATCTTACGGAGTAGGAGACGGAAGCACAACTTTTAATGTTCCTGACTTAGGAGGAAAAGTACAAAGAGGTTATCAGTCGGGAGATGCTTCATATGGAGCTATTGGTTCAACAGGAGGGGCAGAAAACGCTACTTTAACTTCTGCCAATTTACCTCCTCATAGCCACCCTTTAGACCTAACCGTAACAGCTACACTTGAAACGCACAGTGTTGATGGAACAAGCGTAGAAACAGCTAGGTCTGCGGATAACTCAGGCGGTGCTGCAACTACTATAGACGCTACTATTCAAGTCCCTATAGTAGGAAACACAGAAGACCAAAGTGCTTTAGCAGCCACTTCGTTTGATACTAGGGATAGCTATTTGATGATGTATCACTTTATTAAAATTTCTTCATAATTATGGATATAGATGACGCACACGAATTATTTAATCTTTGGATAGATAAAACCTCTTCTCCATATTTCGAGGATTCGGAGATAGACCTTTTTCTTAATAGGGCTATTATTGAGTTTATTAACGACCATTTTGATACCAAGCCGGTTCACAGAGCAGAAGCTTCTATTAGAGACGTAGAAGAGCTTAGACAGCTTATAGAGGTTGTAGATGACTTAAGAACTGATTCAAATGGCAAGATTAAAGACACGGATATTAACGATAGCCTAACAGGAACAGGAACCGGAGCTACTGATAGGGAGTTTTCATACATATTAAGTGCGTCAAAAGCTAGTAGTAAAGAGTGCGGAGGAGAACAAAGAAAGTCAAGATTCGTAAGACATAATGATTGGTTAGCACAAAAGGATAATACTTATAAAAAGCCAACCGAAGAGTATCCGACTCACAGATTATTTAATAAGTACATACAATTTAACCCTGCAACAGAGTCAAACGTAGAACTTGTAGTTTTAAAGAAACACCTTACGGTTAGCAAAAAGGGCAGCATAGGTATAGAATTATCAGATAAATCTGCTAACAAAATAATTTTTATGGCGCTGCGCCAAGCGGGAGTATCAATTAGAGAAGCCGAATTTTACGGAATGGCAGCAAATGAAATAAACGAAAATGAGTAACATAATTGAAGTCGTTTATAAAGGTAAATGGACTTCTACTAATGACTTAAGAAACAAACATTGGAGGGCTAATCAAGGCTTAAAAGTACAAAGAAGAGCGCTTTTTAAAGGGCTAATACTTGAGCAAAAGCCACAACCAATGGAAAAATTTAAGGTTCACGTAAGATTTAATAGTAAGATTGACACCGATAATGTAACATTAAAGTTCTTTCTTGACGCTCTAAAAGATTCGGGAGTTATCAAAGACGATAATAAGAAATTTAATCGAGGCATTATTATAGAGCCTGACGAAAGTTTAGAGTTTAATACATACGTTGTTAGAATAATAGAAGTGTAATGGCAAAAATTATAGACTTAATATCAAACATAGAGCTACGGCTAACTCAATCTAATGTATCTGATGATTTTCAAATTGACAGAAGACTTATTAGAGCTTGGCTAGACAGTAGTCGCTCAAAACTAATCAATGACAAATTTAAACAAAACGGCTCAGTAACTATTGAATCGTTTTTAAGTTTATATGAGTGTATCCCTATAGAAGAGGTTGACAAGGATTGTCCTGATGGCTGTAGTGACTCTAAATTTATTGTAACTCTTCCGTCTCAGCCAATCGTTATAGATGGTAACGACATAGGATTATATAGGGTTGAAACTCAAACAGGTCATACTATATATAGGATTAAGCCTAACGAAATAAACCGTTTAAAAAGGCTCAAGTTTGGAAAACCCTCAAGAGAAAATATTGTATATTATAGAACCGCAGACAAACTCACCATATTTGGTGGTACTGATAATTTCAAGAAAGGGGGTAAGGTTAGTGTATATGTAGCTATAGAAAACACCTCTAAGTTAAAAGACTCTGATGAGTACCCTATTAGTTCAAATCTAATAATGGAGCTTCTTCAGATGGTTGAGGAAGTTGGGCGTAGAGTTTTAAACCTTCCTGAAGACCTAGACAATGACGGTAAGCAGCAAGAGCAGCCAAAACCAAGACAACAACAAAGACAACAACAACAACAAAGACAACAACAAAGAAATAGATAATGGCGTATCCTTCAATAACATTAGAACAAATAGTTTCTTCAGCTTTTATTGCTTTAGATGTTGACGACTCAAGGGATGAGTTAATATTTAAAGAGTGGGCTTGGGATGCTCTTAGAGAGATAGGACCTAGTAGGGTTGACAGGAAAACAAAGTGTATTCCTATAACTAATCTTTGTGCTATGAAGCCACATGACTACTTGTATGGCTTAGATATGAATATTTTAGATGATAGTGGTAGTATTTATTATTATCAAATGGCTGAAAGTGGATTTTTAGAGTCGGAACAAAGCTTTAAAGGTTTTTCTGACAACTCGATGAACACAAACAGCTCTACAGGCGCTTCTATTAAAGTAGCAGAGCAAAAAGAGGCTTTTGTTTTTAGTAGTAACGCCATAAGCTCAGGGGTTACAAAAATGGAAATTTCTTATTATGGATATCCTATTGATGATTGTGGAGAGCCTCTTGTTGAAGAAAAAATGAAAGAAGCTATTATTACATATATAGAATACCGATATTTAAAAAGAGAAAGAAGAAGAAGGGTTGGAACTAGGGATTTGCCTTTAGCTGAGGTGGCTGACGCAAGAGATGAGTGGAGGCGACAAAGAATGGCTATTAGAGGAGACATTAAAATGCCCGACCCATTAAGTGCTGACGCTATGCTTAGACGTTGGGTGTCAGGAATACCTAATTTTAAAAGAAGAGCGAGAAATTCAAAAATAACAAGATTTTAGAGATATATACTGATGGCGTTTAAAGTTTTTGAAAATGGTTTCTCAAAAGGTTGGAACCAAGATATTGACCCTAGGTTTCAAGAGAAATCGACATATAGAAATCCTGTTAATATTTCTGTTACCGCAGAGGGCGACTTTTACTCTTGTAAAAACATTTCGGGTAGTAGAGAAATTGGCAAACTACCTATTAGTCTTGGTGCGTATGATGTCAACATACTAGGGGCTTTTGAGGTTGTTGGAACGTATGAAGGCTATGGAGCTGTTACACAAAGACACCCAAGCATACTGTATTACTTAAGATATGAAGACTCGTCAGCAGAGGATATTTGTAAAATAGTTCTTTATGACATTGTAAACGACAGAAGCCTTACTCTTTTAGAAACCTCTTCTGACTCAAAAGATGAGCTTGACTTTCCCGCACAAGGGACTATTGATGCTTGTGTTTTTGGAGAAAACAATATTGATAAAGTTTATTGGGAAGACCACAAAAACGTACTAAGAAGGATAGATGTTAAAGACACTGTTATAACTGACGCTAGAGAAGTTACTGCGATACCTTACGCTCCTATTGACCCTATTGAGTATGCAACTCAAGAAAATGGTTCGGGTCAACTTGCTTCAGGAACTTATCAATTCGGATATAGATACTTTAATACTGAAAATAAAAAATACACAACATGGAGTCTTGTTACTAATCCCATACCGGTATATCCATTGGATTATAAGGACGTTACTAGATTAGACGAATTGTATGGTGGAGTTGCTAATGAAGCGACAAGAAAGTCTATAATATTGTTAATTGGTAAAAACACGTATAACTCAGAGCTTTATAACTCTGTTCAGCTTTGTGTAATTAAAAACACAAACGGATTGTTAACGTCTCCCACTGTTGCTTACATAACCGCTCCTAATAAAGAGTACTATACAAATCCTTCAAGAGTAGTTTATGATGGCGGTGGTTTAGAATCAACGTTAGATATTTCCGAAATAACAGGCACAGATGCTTGTATTCAAGCTGCAAAAACATTGATTGCTAAAGACAATGTTTTATTTAGGGGTAACTTAAAATACATGGACAGGGTTGTAGATGATTTTTCTTTTACAAGCGCTAAGACCATTAAAAAGCAATTAGGGTTATCTAGTACAGTATATACTCCTTTTGTAAAAAATGCTAGTAGACCTCAAATAGTATTTACAGGGAGTATTAGCGGGGAGCCTAAGTTTGTACAGGACCGTACAGATTATGCACTTTCTCCGGCAGATGTAGCTGATGCTGATGGTCCGTTTCCTCCTGCGCCCGAAGTGCCTTATGTAAATATGGTAAGTGTTGTTCCCGACTATGTAGATGTTTATGGAAGAGGAGGGGAAGGACCCTTAAATATAGCAAACCTTATTCGAGGAAACGGAGTTCCCGATTGGTGTTATGAAGGAAAAGCAACGTTTGAAGTACAAAATGTTGTTGCGGGTAATATTCTTGCTTTTTCTTTTAAAGGATATCAAGAGGGAATGAGAGAGTCGGGAGACATTGTTGCACCGGAACAATTTTTGTTTAAAATGGATGCCTTAAACCATATTAATGCGTCACATAGCCGATTTAATGTAGGTCCTACGCAAAGCGATAACGCTAATTTTATGCAGCCTGACTTAAAACTTCTTAATATTAGGTACTTGGTTGCTCCGGGTGAAGATGATGACTCAGCAACAAAGAATATGGTTGAGTTTATCAATGCGTCATTAGATACAAGTAAAATGGAGCTTAAGTATCTTGGCACAAACAAGTTTAAGGTTCGATGTAAATACCCTATAGATAGAAGAACATGGGCGCTTGAACGAGCCGGTTTTGGTAATATGATGTATTGGACTGAGGCAGGGACTAATATAACTATTGGAGACTCAAGCTCTCAGCTAAATGATTTAGAAAATAATATTAACTCTACAGAAGGTGGATATAAAAACCCATTAAATGCCGTAAAAAACAAAGGCTATTTTAGAGACGAAGTTTATAGATTTGGAATTACTTGGCAAGATAGATATGGTTGTTGGTCGCAGCCATTACCTTTTGACTTTACAGGCAGTATGTCAAGAGAACGTATTGCTCCTCTAGGCGGTATAGGTGTAACGCAAGTAATACACGGTCAAGGTCCAAATATTGCTGCGATACAGTTGTTTGGTTCTTACACTGCTCAAAATGTTTTAGGAATTAGAAAAGGAGACTATATTGAAGTTAATAAATTTTTACCCGGAGGAATACAAAAAGCGTATTTACCCATATTTGAGGTCTACTATGACGGTAAGCTTCTTGTAAACTATAAGCCTGAAGACTTTCCTAGCACTTCTCTATACAGCGCATTTCTTGCGGGAGAATTTACAGCATACGTTACAAGAGGCTCTGAATATTCTCATGCCGAATCAGGAATAGATTGGAAATTTCCAAGTAGAGAAAATGCAGAGTTTCCGATGATGTCTGCATTTGACGACTCAGCAGGCGTTACTGTTACTCCTGATAATGGATTTATACAACCAATAGGTCTAAAAATAACGGGGATTACAGACCATCCTAATTGGGCTAGAGCGTTTGCTATAGTTAGAGTAAGAAGGTTAAAAAATATAATTTGGCAGTCACCTGTTATTACTACAATAGCGGTAATGCCTTCTGTATATCCTTCAGGCACGAGTTTTTGTTCTACTCCTACAGCGGGGGGAGACCCAGATTGTGCTTTTGGTCCTCAGCCGTTTTCTAAAGGAGTTGCAAGAAATCTTGAAAGAACAGGAGCTGAAATCATAAATCCTTCCAAAAGTTTGCC
>Ga0181420_1000154_pt1 | contig 26512 bp, 26 predicted proteins | sample 43SPOviralmetaG_FD_130145 | JGI IMG/M metagenome (GOLD analysis project Ga0181420, IMG submission 130145) | Marine viral communities from the oligotrophic San Pedro Time Series (SPOT) site, San Pedro Channel, CA, USA - 43 SPOT_SRF_2013-05-22 | ecosystem: Environmental > Aquatic > Marine > Strait... | reverse complement strand
CGGTATTTCCAACATGATAAACTTGCCAAGCCTGACTGTCGCTAAGTTTTTTGACAATCATCCATTTGGGGACAGCCCCCAGCCCATGAGCCACGGTGGCGTTTGACCCCGTGCCTGTATAGGTCACAATACTAAAGCCATAGGTTGTATTGGCTGATATTTTTGTTGCTGGAATAGTTCCTGCTAATGCAGACCCAAGATTAGACCCATCTATTTTTACAGAACCCGCTGTTGGGGTTGCCCCTGCACCAGCACTGTTAGTTGCTGTTGGTGCGCCACCAGCTTCCCAGCACCAGCCAACGTAGGTATCGCCATCGTCATTTATTTGAGCTACTGCAGAACCACTACCCGTTAATGAAAACCCATCGCCATCAAATGAAGTAAATGTAGCAGAATTGTCTGATTCTGCGGTGGTTGCGTCAGACCTGAGATGTAAACCTGCGCCACGAACTGAATCAGTTAAGAAGTGATTTTCAGCCGCATTTCTTTGCTTGAGCCAAACAAAATCTGGTGAAAATCCTATCCCACTAATGCTGTTGGCAGAATCATTGCCAGTGTAGGTAACAGTATTAAACCCTTCAACAGTCGTATCATCGCGGAAATTTAAGTGGTATCCGTTGGTTCCATATGGCCCAACGTATTTTTTTGGAATCCAGATGCCTTGTTTTGTCTCCCCAAAAAAATCAATCGTCGCGTTGAATGACAGAGGAGCGGAGCCATTTGTGGCGGTTGCATTAGCTGATAACGTGATCTGAGTGCTTGAATCAATAGACGCAATGGTGGTGCCATCAGGTATGACTGAAGTCGTTGATGAGCTTACAGCCATGCCCACTTTTAATGATGCCGTGCTGGATATGCCAGTGACCGTGGCACTACCTGATGTTGTGGCCGCTGTGAATATGGGCGCGTCAATGAAATTGACTTCCGCCATATACATATTTGCTTCTGAGCTTCCCCTGTTGGCTATGTAGTGATCATAAGTCGTGTTGTTGACTATGCCCTCAAAATTCTGCGTTGGGTAAGTTGATGAGCTTAAATCTGTTTGATGTTGCCCGTTGATATACAGCTTCATCCTGTTTGATGAGGTGGCTTGCGTCGTATCAAGAATGCCGACGATGTGATACCAAGCAGTTGTGTCTCTCAGCTTTGCATCTGTTCTTATGTTGGAGCTACCGCTGGGGGATGCGGTTATAAGCTCCATAACTACTTGATCAGCAACAGAGCCTGTCCCCCCATAAATGTAAATTCCTGTGTCGTTGCTTGAGGCATCCCCCGCATACCAGAGATAAGGTTGCCCCCCGCCTGATACGTTTGAAACATTTTTTTTAATCCATCCACTCCACGCCCAAACTCTAGTGTTCCCAGCTGTTGAAGGCTTGCGTTCCAGAAACGAACCATTGCCCTTGGTAAAGGTCAATGATTGATCAAGCGTATGCGGGTAGAAGTTTTTCTCCCCGCTGAAATACTGTAATGCGCCTGCGCCGAATGGGCCTGACATCTGAGGCTCCTAACTGAAATTCAACTGCGGTGTTCCAAGTAAGATGCTATCTGCCGCTGAAACAATATATGGCACAACGTCGATTGCACTCGCAGAAGATGACAAAGAAAGCGTATTCACGCCGCCTGACGTTTTGTATTGAGTGCCAAGTGAGACTGTGCGATTGCCACTACCATCCTGAATAAAGACGATAAACCCAGATTGGCCAACCTGTTCAGTTGTCGGATTATCTAACGTCACGTTGCCCGTCAGCGTCAGAACAAAGTTTTGGTTAGTGCCAAAATCCAGAGTTACATTGCCCGTGTTGCTGGTGTCGGTATCTGTTGTGGCAACTGCTGTTCCCGTAATAGAAAGCCCCGTGGCAGTTGTGGCGGCTTTGATGACATCGTTGTGATATAGGGTAACGGCACCATTCAGATCACAAGTGATGTATTCCTCACCCCCAGAGTTGCTCAATAGCGTAATGCCATCACCCTGTATGTTTAGCTCATTTGTAGCGTTAACGATATTTGAGTTTGTGCCATCATGATAGATGGATAAATCTGTACCCGCACCAAAAGCCAGACGGTCATCAGATGCCCCACCGCTATCACCGAACACAATATTTTTTGTGTTCACATCTAGGTTGCCGCCCAACTGAGGAGTGGTATCGTTGGCGATATCAATGGTGGACGGTGATGCGGTGTCCGCTGTTTGATTGACGGCAAACAGGTTTATCCAAGCATCATTATCAGCATTGCGCTGTTTGATAATGTTGGCGCTTGTGTCATACCAGAGTTGATAGGCAACCATCGTTGATGGCTGTGATGATCCAGAATTTATGGATAAAAGCGCAGATAAGGAATTATTCAAATCTGTGCGGAACGCAGGAAAGCCCTGATCTTCAATCGTTATGGGTACATTCTGACTCATGTCTTCTCCTTATGCCGCTACCTCGCCAAAGCCTTGGGCAACGTAGTCAAATGTTCTATCAACCCCTGCGCTCGAGCTATTGAAAAACTGAATGGTGAATCCCGTTGCCGATTTGTTGGTTATAACATAGAAATCGCCGCTTTGTAAGTTTTGGGCCGCTATACCTAAACCTTGAAGAGATTTGAAAGCAGGGCTGAATGTTATTGCTTTGGTGCCTGTGCCACTAGCCAAGTCAGCTTCCGCAAGCGTTCTATCTGGCATATCAATAGAAACTGACAGTGCCGTGATCTTTGGTGAAGCCTGTGCATCAGAGCTTGTGAGTATGGCCTTGAACTTGAAGCCCCTTGCCTTGTAATCACCCACAAAAAACTTTCTGAACGCTGTGTAAGTAGGTGACCCACTGTTGGGGTCATCCTCAGTAGTCGCCACCTGAAGCTCTACATTGGTGTCATCGAATGCCTGAACATCTCCATCAAAGTTGCCAGTTCGATCATCAAAATTACCTTGTGCGGCGTCAAACGTAGTCAGATATTCAACCCGCTCCACCGTGATGTTGGCGGTCAAATGGCTGGTGTAGACTGCGCCAAGGTCGACGGGACTATCAAATTCATAAGTTCCTGTGCTTTGAACTGACCCACCGCCGCCATCAAATAAGCCAGCGGCATCATCAAAGTTGCCACTCGCGCTATCAAAGTTGACGGTTGTGTCCATAATCAAAGCATTCTCAGTTGTCGCTACGCAGTTTGTTTTGGTGCCGCTGAATGATGGGCTTTGTGTTGTCGTGGTAACTGAGTTAAAGCCTTTGATAGCTTCAATGATGGCGACGGATGACGTTGCATTCAAAGATGCCAGTCCCAGCTTATCTATCGCCTTGATAAAATATGTTCCAGTCATGGCAGGAACCGTCGCCGTGTTCGCTGGCCTTGAAATCTTCTCTGCAAGCGTCACAGCGTTCCCATACTGTGCGCCCGTGGTGAGGCTTGAATGGCGTATTATGTAGTGGGATAAATCAACATCTGTGGATGGCGTCCAGCTTAGAGCCGCCTCTGTGCCAATGATGTTGACGGCAAAATCACTAACATTAGCTGGCGGCGCGGTCTTACCAACAATCTGGTGCTGGACTGTAGTGAATGGCGACCTAACGCCCAAGGCTGTAATCACTCTGGCTCTAACGTCGTAGAGTACCCCATCTTCCACATCCACAAGCTCAAACTTGTTTGATGATGAGGTGCCGATTGAAATGAACTCTGAATCAGCCGCCTTCTTGGCCTGAACCTCAAACTGGTCAGCAAACGTATTTCCAGATGTGACCTCTGCAACGAGAACAGACAGAGCCTTTTGGTTGAACGACTGAAGCTCATCGGTTGCGACTACGCTTGGCGCGGTGATGTCAAACGGGTCTGGCAGGTTGGTGTTGTCTTGCGCGAATGCCGCCTCTTCCGCATTCCAGTCATATACCGCGCTATTGGTTTCTCGCAACTGGAGCGATACTCCGACATTGCTTGCGTCGGCTTGAATATCCCACTGCGCCACCTCGAATATCTTATTGGTGAATCCGAATTTGGAATTGGTTATCTGAACTGTGTCTCCGACATTTAACTGGAATGCTTTCAGATTGAATGTGCCATTCAGAACAACTTGTTGCCGATTTCTGAAAAGGGCTATTTTGGCAAGCCTTTGAGCCATTGCTACAGAGCTTGTGTATGGCAGATTAAATTCCAGGAATTTCAACTGGTTATTGTCTTCTGCCAAAAATGTAGATGATTGGAATGCAGGGTAATCTGCCGCCACATAGTCTGTGGTTGCTGGGCTAAATACGCCTTTGACCGCGTTGAAATTATCGCGAATGCTTTGCTTGGTTTGCAGTTGCAGTCCAGCGATGGCATCGCCTTCGTCAAGCGTGATTGCTGGGCTTACATAGCCAGCGGCTTTGAGATTGAATTGCCCGTTGGTGTAAAAAAGAACGCCGCCGCATGATGTCAAAATTTGCTCAATCGTTCGCTTTGGCTGTTCTGCTGATTCGATTGTCCCGTGAAACTCGTAGCGTTTTTCTGTTCCACCAGCCGCCAGCGTTACATTCTCATCACATAGATTTGCGGCGGTTGTGAAACTTGTGTCATTGATCTCACCTGAAGACGCGCCGACTCCATATCTTGTGTCAGTTAGATAATCCCTGATGCACAGGGCCGCATTTGCAGAGAACGCTGTTGATGAATTTCTTGGATCAAATACCTTCTTGCCAGATACCAAAGCCGTGATGGTCGGGATGCCATTCGGAAACGCATCCCTGTCAAATTCCAGCCTTGCATAAAGATACGCCACGCCTCTCAAACGATGTTGAGATGTCCAGCCTGATTGGCTTTCTGCCACAAGATCGGTGTCTGCTATTTGATCATCTGCGCCTGAATGAGTTTTCACCCTCACCAAACCCGCATATCTACTTGGTGATGTGCAATTTCCATTTCCGTCTAGCGTAAGTTGCACATCATTCAGCCTGATCGCTGATATGCTTTGAACCTCATGGCTTGCAAGCGTAACAACCAGATGAAGATACTTGTCATTATCCGTCGACTCAATATGAGCCAAAAGACCAGAAACCCTGACTGTGCCATAGACTGCCCTGCGCGGTTGCGTGGGCTGTTTGATCATCTGCCGTCTGTTTTGGCTCTGGCTTGTGAAGCTTGAGAAATCTGGCAATTCTGGAACAGGCGATAGCGCCGACATTGCCGCCGTACCCGCCGCATAAATTGCGGCAGAGGCAAGAAACGTCAAACTTCCGATTGGATTCACAACCGCCATCAACGCCGCTGTGATTACCGTTTGTGGGTTAGTGAGTGCTTTTACAAATCTTTTGAAAAAACCCATTATGTACCCCAGACGATTTCTTTATCTTGAAGGCCAGCGACAAAATCAAAACCTTTGTCATCTGGAAAATCAATCTTTTGATCTTCACTTGTGAATCTTCTCACCTTTGATTGTTCCAGATTTATAAGTTTGTTTTCTGCGGTCAGCCCAATGGTGCTGGTATCTGCGTTCTCTTGAATGGTCATAATATCGATAAAACCCTTGAACAACGCATAGGGCGTCGATACCACGGAGCCGTTTGACATTGTGCCAAAGTAAATGATGGCCTCCCGTCCCTGATAATTCTCGTTCAGGGCTAATGATACGAGGTCGCTTGGCACTCCTGAGATAGATATTTGGACGCCGTTGGCCTGCACATTGGCAGTCTCTGAAACCCTATCAATTCCGATGAATGTGCCAGTGCCGATATATTCTTCTGAATTGATGGTGATGTTGCCTGTGCCTGTCCATGCCAGAACTGGGTCACTTTCAAAATCTAACTTGAACGCCAAGAATGGTTGCAGGGTTGCCGCTTCCATTTGTGCAATCATGTTTGATGTGACATCTCTTGCCATTAGGCTATCCTAAAAATATTGAACCTGCCGCCGTTGGCTATGGCTTTTACAGTGCCAGAGCCAGAGCTTCTTTCTGCCACCACTTGGAAAACATCGTTAGCGGTGACTGTAAATATAATAGATGCTGAAGCCGTGGTTGCGTCTTGCGCGTTGTTTCTATTGTAAGTGTTTGACAAAGTGCCAGCAATATCGCTGTAAGAACCCCCTGATGGTTTTTTCTGCATTTTGATTGCGGCTTCAGTTCTGGATGCTGTAGCACTTTGTCCAATTGTTACTTGATAAGAAAACATATAAGTCCCAGCAGTGCTAACCGTCACCTCGCCGCCGCTTTCAGTGAAAACTGAACCTACGTTTTGTCTGTTTGTCTGAAAGTCTAACGCCGCAAATGATGTTCCCAAATCTTGATCAGCACTAATATAAGAATCATAATAAGCAGTTGCTGGTGTGTTACCAATGAATGAAGTAGCTGTTACTGTACCATTTACGTCAAGAGTGGTTGCGGGTTCTGTTTTGCCAATACCAACCTTACCGTCAGCTACGACATTCAATAAGCTATCAGCATTCCAGAACCCAATTTCAAAACGGTTTGAAGTGCTACCACTGCCAGCGTAATAGAAACTCAAAGTGGAAGTATCATAGTTGCTTGCATCTTTACCCAGCATTATCTGGTGCCGTTGTCCCACCCCTATGCCGCTTCTATAAGCCTCAATCGCTTTTCCGAAATTATTGCTGGTTTCGGAATTGTTGAGCATCAAGTTTGCACTGCCGTTTACACCATCACTGGTAATCGTCACATCATCAGCGAATGTAGAACCAGCATTGAATATCGCTTTGCCAGCCGCGCTCATATCAAGCGTCAGTGCTGTAATATCTGAAGTGCTATCTGTGCCTTTGAAGATAATATCTGTATCGCCGCCCTGAGCATCAATTGTGATATTACCTGATGTGGTGGCTATACTTACGGCGGCATCGCCCGTTGTTATGTCATCAGCCGCAACAGAACCACCGCCACCGCCACCTATGCCAAGATTGGCTGGGGTGATTTTCTTCATCGTGCCGCCGTCATCAACCAGAACAAAGTCGGCATCAGACGAGCTAGTTGTTGTTGTCGGGGTATCAGAGTTGCCTGTGGTCAGGACTGTGCCAGTTGCGTCAGGCAGGGTTATGGTGCGGTCTGCTGTTGCATCAGTAGCAGTGATGATGGTTTCGTGTGCATCCGCTGTAGCACCTTCCAGCACAATGTTTGACTGCGTTAGCAGGTTTCCCGTCGCACCTATGCCACCAGCCTCAATGCTATCTGTTCCAATCTGAACGCTTTCTGCAAAAGTAGAATAGGTGGCAGTCGAGTAGCCAACGTCTTGTGGGTCAATGGCGTCTGCTATGCCAGTTTTGAGAATGACATTGCCGTATGAACTACCACCCTCGTTGTCATCAAGGTTCGCTTCATCAAGAAACAAAACTAGGTTATTGGTCGCGTCCGCAACATAAACCTGTATGACCGCTCCAGCGTATGTTTTATTGGCGTCTGTACTAACTTTAATTCGGATTGCTGTGACAACATCGGTGCCAAACGTACTGTTGGCAATAATTTGAAGACCTTGATCGTTTGCAAACAGAGACTGGGCGTAGAACGTCATCGCCTGATGTCTGCTTGACGTTATATCTATCAAAGAAAACTTGGCGTGGAATCTTTGGTTAGACCCTTGTGGGCTATCATCGCGTCCTTGAAACACCGCAATAGTTTGCCAGCCGACTGCAAGATTAGCCGTCATTGTTTGTTGGTCTACGACGCGCACCAACCCATTCCTGTCGGGCAGTCTTATGGTGCGATTTTCAAGAGTTGGCGTAATGGGATAGAGGCTGGTGTTGAAACTGCCGTTGTACTGATACCAGATAAGCTGGTTTTCTGCACTAAAGTACAAAGCGTCGTTATCAAATATATAGGTGGCGGTGCTTGACCCAGCTTTCATTTGGTTAAATTGTATTCTACCATCTTCACTGCCGTCTGTTACATCCCGTGTTATAGAATAAATTTCATTATAAGTAGTTGTTTCGCTGGCACTGTTTGGTGCTTGAAAAAAAATAATTGAGGTTGTGTCAAAATCTGCAACATCGCTAGTGTTGTTGCTGCGGAGATAAACAGCTGGCCTGCTGTCTGTATCGTCACCCTGAATAATTAAATTATTTGTATCTATAACGCCATTGGTGCCGTCAGAGTAAATCTCCATGTCATCGCCAGCACCAAACTTTAACTTGGCGTTGTCGGCAAACTCTAAAGCATCGTCACTAGCATCCCACACAACATTGTAGTTTGCGCCTGTCAGGGTCAGGTCATCTGTAAAGGTAATGCCTGTGCTGGTCGTCTCTAGGCGGTCAGTGTTGTTATAAAACAACTTGACATGACCGTCACTGCCGCCGAACTCAGCCATTTTGTTGGCGTTTTCTGCGCGTTCAATAAGCAAGTTATTTGGGGAGGTGCGATAAACTATATCAACGCCATTTGTGGTGCTTGAATAGTCAGAGCCGTCTCGATAGCGCATGAAGTTGGGTCCACCGCCGCCTATATCCAGAACAGGAAGGGTGCCATTGCTGTTGGCTATGATTTGTTCGCCGCTGGTCATTGTGACATCGCCAGTGAACGTGCCGCCAGAAAGGGGCATAAATGAGCCGCCGCTGGAAATCTCTTTCACAGTGCCGTCTGAATGTTTGGTAAATAGCTTGGCGTCAGCGGTATTAACTGCCAATTCTCCGACTGACAGATCACTCGCTGATGGTGTGTCGCTTGCTGTTGAGGAGCGTTTTATCTGAATGGTGTTAGCCAATGTTCACCCCTACTTTTTGCTTGGCCGTCCTCTTTTTCGCGGACGGGTTGCTTCAAACTTTTCTTTCCACACAAGGCCGTTTTCACGTTCCATCTGTAGTGCTGTTTTGAGGCTTGCAACCTCACCCCTGATAGTAGACAGAGCGACAAGCAAGTCAGCGTTTTGATCTTCAAAGGCATCCTTGTTTGTGGACATGGCTTTCAACTGAGCCTGCGCCTCGCGTACCTGTTTCTTCTGCGTCTCATAACCAGCCAGAGCCTGTTCGTATTGAGCTATGGTGGCTCTTGCTACTTTTAGACTTGCGGCGGCTTCCAGATATTTGCCAATGATCTCACCCAAGTATTCTTCCTGCGCTTTTGCTAACGCTTCTACAACAGTAGTTTCCATTAATAAGTGCCACCATCAATCGTTTTGTTATCAAGGGTTTGCGCGTGACTTGCGAATACAAAGGTGTCATTGCCGCTGAGTAATGGCAACGTGACCGTCCTGTCTGCCGCCAACTCTGAAACAGCAAACACATATTGATGATCTGCGCTGGTGTCATTAATTTGCGGCGTTGTCATAACTGGGCTGGTAAGTGTTTTGTTGGTCAGCGTCTGGCTGTCACTTGTTCCCACAATCGTGCCGCTGGGGGCGTGTTGCCCGTCTAGCAAATCAGCGTTGAGGTTTGTCACCGCCGTGGTTGATGCAATGACTAACGGCGCGGTGCCTGTGGAAAGGGTGCTTGTGATCTGACTTGAAGCTGAGATGGTAGCTGTGTTCACTTGTGAATTTATGTGAAGATTGCTGAACTTTAGTGAGGCTGTACCAAGGTCTTGACCCGCATTGGTGGCAGGCGCAAACGCAGTGCTTGTAAGCTTCAATTCATCAGAGCCAGCAATCTTGATATCTATCTGGTCATCAGTGCTTGCGTGGATGCTGGTATCCGCATCGGCATCAAGGATAAGCTCTGTGCCGTTCATATCCAGACTTGTGGCTATGGTTGCGGCGGTGATGGTGGGCGACCCAGCAAGGTTACCTTCAATATTAGCTATCAGGGTCTGCTTGTTAAAACCTGTGCCGCTCTTATTAACTGTGGATGTTGGCTCTGCTTGAAGGCCATCAAACAGGATGAACTTTCCAGAATCATCCGCATCTCTTGCAAAACCCGCAAACTTGGTTGTGGCTGATTCCACATATTTGCCATAGAAGCCAAGGTCAACAGAGTTGGTCGTATTGTCTTTTGCCAGTTTAAACAGCGGGTCAGCAATTGAGACTGTAGTGGAGTCAATGGTCGTGGTGGTGCCTTCAACATCCAGATTACCAGTGATAGTCAGGTCGCCCGTGAAGGTGTCATTCGTGTTGCTTCTGAGGAACGCCCCCTCACCGCCTATCAAGCGGATGTTATCTGATGCATCACGATAGAAAAGTATCTGCGTTGCTTCAGTGAACGCTAATTCACCCTGCGCTATGTTAGAAGTAGTTGGCGCATCTGAGTCTGAGGTGTTCCGTTTTATCTTAATTGTGTTCGCCATCAGTATGTCCCCGCGTCAATTTCCTGAGTATAAACCCATTCATCACTAGAATTGCTAAACACTATAAAATCGCCGTCAGACGGCGCTGATGTTGGAACGTCCTTGCCCCCTATGGAGCTTGTGCCAGACGGCCCCTGTGGGCCTTGTGTGCCGACTGAGACTACTTCTATAGCGGTAGATAGCACCTCAACTCTGTTTTCTACGTTTTCGATAGACACAGCATTGGTTGACTGCGTGACAGTCAGATTCGTCTTGTCAGCTATAGTAACCTGATTGCTGGTTTCGGATATCTCAATGACATTGCCAGTTTCGACAACAACACTTGTGATTGAATCCGTAACGGTAACATCGTTCATCGTGTCACCTCTCTGACGATACTGTAGCTTCCCTCAATCAGACGGGTAACAACACCGCCAGATGATATAAGCTCCAGATCATACACGCCATTGCCAGCGGTCAGCGCGGCTGTATCTGATGCTGAGACTGTAAGCGTGACTGTGCCTGCGCCGCCGCCTAACGCAATGCGCCCATTCTCTGTTGTCAGTGTAAGGATTGCAGAGGCGTCTTCAATAAATGTCCGCAACGACATTCTCGCGGTGTAACCCGTAAGATTGATGGCACTGCCAGCGGAGTCTTTGTATGTGATGACAAGAGAAAAGGTTGAACCTTGCTCAATCGTTAAGCTGAAATTCCCTGCCGTCATCTGACCATTCCCCTACGCTATAAAGATTTTTTGGGACGGCCACGCTTTTTAGGCGCTTGCCCACCTTCCCACGCTTCATTTACGTCTGGTGTGCTTGGGTCATCGCCTTTTAGTGTGCCGTCGTCGTTTCTAGCCCTCTGTGGGGCGTCTGCCTTGGTTTCTGTAGGCTGAACCACCTTGGTTTCTTCTGCAAGCCCACGGGCCAAGAAATCGGCATTACGGGCCTTCTCCCAATCATGACTGTCAGAAAGCTCCTCACCTTCTGCATATGTGCGGGTGACTGACCCCATCGCGTTTGCCACGCCAACGGCTGGCCTGATCATTCTTATAGCCATCTAGCTCTCCGATGAAAGAAAGGGGGCAAGGCCAAACCCTGCCCCCGCTGTTTAGGCGTTGTGTGCTGTGAACGCATTATCACCAGTGTGACGGGCGTGACTCTTGATAACCGTTGTCCCCAGCGGTGTACCGTTAGAGTGTGTGCCAGTCTTGGCAATAGTGGTGCGGATGTACCGCTTTCCACCGCGATAACCAACCCGATAAGTTGCGCCCGTCGAGTCAGGGTTGCCGCCTGTGCCAGCGGTGCCTGTCCCGTCGATTTTCAAGAAAACGCCATCAGCGGCGATAGTGCCGTCAACGATGTCTGCTTGAGCCGCATCAGTAAAGGTTGAATTATCATCAGAATGCTCTAGCCCAATTTCAAAGAAGACTGAACCAGACAGGGTATCCCCTTCCGCGCCAATGGTGACAAGAACTGTTGCGCCTTCATAACCCTGAAGGTCAACACCTGTACCATTTGAAGCGGCTGTGGTTACAGCACTCTTGTGAGATAGGGCGGTTGCGATGCTATTTGAAAGGTCTTTCATGTCATCCCCCCCTTATGCACTGATGGTTTGAGTACGCAGGGCTTCAGCCAGCACAACCTGACCGCCAACCCGTGAACGAGCAACGTAACGAACATTGCCTGAAGTTGCCTGTGTGAATGGATCACGCATGACCGACAGGGACACTCTGTCCACAATCATATAGCCACGGGCGAAATCACCAAACGCGACAGGCTTGGCAGAACCAGCCACATCAGGCATATCTGGCATTTCCACATAGGGATATCCCAGAATGGTGTTTGGCACACCAGCCGTCAGCATCATGCCAGCTTGGAACACATACTGACCCCCGCCATCTTTCAAGCCACGGATTGCGGCGAGAGTGGTGCGGTTGAAGATAAATGTTCCATTCGTTCCATACGGAGTTTTCACCGCATGAACCAGATCAATCAGACCATCGCCAGTCAGAAGCGTTCCAGAACCAGAATTGGTGGTGCCAACGCTTGAGTTGGTCAGGACACCCTCTGGCTTTCCAACTGAGTCACCAGAGATAAAGGCGTTGCCCTCGTTCTTAGCAAACTGGGTTGAAAACTCTTCCTGCATCTCAGATTCAAGATTAAACACAGAATCTTCAAGCATCTGATTAGAGATATCGACCAACGCATATTGCTCGTGGGTTGGTATCTCTTCCAACTGAGTGGTGTAGCCAGTTGTCTCAGACCGTGTGCCTTGTTCAGCCACCCAAGCGGCAGAGAAGGTTGCGGTGCGAGATGGCATCTGAATCGACTTCTGGCTGGTCTGGCGAACACGAGCAATAGTACGCATTGGCGAGATTTCAGTCAGGGTCTTGATCAGTTCGTTGACATACTCAGGCGGGGCAAGGAAGCCAGCTTGGGTATCATCCGAAACCGTCAGAGCCTTGATCTCTTCTGGCTCAAGCCCTTGCTTGTCTTTGCGTAGCCACTTGTCAAACGCCTTGACAGCAACGTCCACTTGATCAGTTTCCATGCTGACCTCTGGCCGCTTTAGAAGAGCTTCCATGTTCTCTAGCTTTTCGCCAAAGCCCTTTTGCTCTTGCTGTGCAAGTGTCAGCTTCTGGTTAATGTCTTCAAAGCGGTCAAGATCAGCTTCAATGTTTTTCAGCTTTTCATCAACCAGCGGGTCAGACGAACCCTTTTTCTCGATTTCAGCTAGTCGAGCATCATTGGTGGCTTTGAATTCCTCAAAAGCCGTAGCCATGCCCTCGACTGCTGTTTTGATATCCTCAGACATCATCAGTCTCCTTTTAGGATGTTGGTGAGTTTGGCGATTGAATCAATCACCCCTGTCTGCTCATCGCCAACCTCTCGCTGGTCTAAAGCCTTTGCCACGGCCCCTGCCGCTACTTTTGATTCTGTGCGTGATAAACCGCCTTCCTCGCGAAGGAACGACTCCCACTCACGAACCGACCTAGCCTCTGATTTCACAGAGCGTATCCTTGCTCTGGTGTTCATCGGAAAGGTAACCGCGCTGATCTCCATTAGATCAACATCTTTCAACAAGCGTTTTTTGCCGCGCTCATCGTAAGAATATCCCTTGGCGTCTACGCGATAGCCCACTGACAAGCCATCGATAGCGCCCATCTTCATAAGCTCATAAACCTCGCGACCCTTCTGGGTCTGCATGGCAAGCTGGCCTTTAACATAAAGACCTTTTCTGTCTTCTCGAATGTCGGTGTAAATGCCGATTGGCGTTTTGGTATCGTGCTGGAATAGCATTTTGACCCGCTTGGGGTCTTTGTTTCTCAGTGATTTTTCAAATGCGCCTTGCACAACGACATCATTGCCCAAATCCTTATTGCCGAAAACGCTGGCGTAACCCTCAAACTGACCTTTTTTCTCATCGTCATCGTCATCAGTGTACGCTTTCAATTCAAAATCTGCGGCCAGATCAAGCGTCCCAGTCTGAAATTTCACCTCTACTTGCGCGTCTTCAGTCTCGACATCAGTGATCTCATTCATTTGAGTCCCCTTTTTACCACCATCGCGGAAACTGCCAAGACATACAGCGACCCTCTGGTCACGGCGGGAATACTCAGCTTGCATGGTATCACTGTCCATGCACCGCTCCATGAAATCCGATTCGCTTTCGCCAGCACTTGGCTTTGGAATTGGCATAGCTACTCCTAGTTTGTGAAAGCATACGCTAAGTTAAGCCATATAACAATATGCGAGAAAAATGAGTTTGATGTCGTTTTTGTTGTTGACAATAGTAACCCCTACATTAAGATGTAAGGACATTCAGATAACCACGGAGATTGAAATGCAAGACCAGATCAACAAAGCCTTCAAGGAACTCAACGCTCAGATGCTGGAGCGTCAAATGGCTTGGGCTATGGCCGCTAAAGATGCCTTGACTAACTTTGACGCCGCTGACCATGAAGACCTTGAGCACGCCAAGAGCCACTTTGGTGAGTGGAGCATGGAATACCGCCACCGCGTCTCGACCCGTAAAATTGAAATCTGCGGCGGTCAAAAATGGTGGGAGCAAATGTACGGTAGCAACAAGCAGATGCTGGCTGAGTTTGTAGCCAAAAACATTGCTGGCGTCATTGAGAGCCGTGACAACCGTATCATTGCCGCTCTTACCAAGGCAGGCATCACCGAAATCCCTGAGTTCACCCTGACCCATAGCAGTAACGGCTATGAAGGGATTTTCAACGTAGCTGGCCACACGGTCAGCATTTGCACCATTCTTGCTGGCGGCTACAACATCCAGTGCCTGCACCAGCGCACTCTCATCAAAGTAAAGGCGGCGGCCTAACGGCCCCGCCATCGAAAGGGAGATATCTGATGGGAGAGCATATTCAAAGGTTTGAGGTGGGCAGTGTCTACTACTGTCGCTCTGGCTATGATTGGGACTGCAAGATTTTCTTCAAGGTTCTGAATCGCACCGCCCAAACCGTGACGCTACGCAACATCGAATTTGATCTGATGGGCAACGAAACTCAGGGCGGCTGGCGCGATGACGCAACTTGCCGCGTGAAGGTCAACACCAACTTTTCATTTGTGGACGCTGGCGACAGCACACATGAGCTTGTGATGCCGCTGGGCAGATATGCAGAGGCACCAGTGCTGACAGCACAGCCATATCGAAAGGTTGCATAAAGTGCTATTTATGCTGTTGACAATAGTAAACACCGCATGGTAGAGTCTTTGCATCATCAATAGTGTAACCACGGAGGTTCCCATGACCAAGTTTTCAGTTTCACAAGATGCAATTGTTCGCGACGACGCCTCATTCATCAATGGTCGCAAGATCACCATCAAGGACGTTCTCGTTTATGAGGGTCGCGCCATCTACACGATTGAGTATCGCGCTTCAGAGACTGGCACATGGACGAGCGCGGTTCGTGAGGATCAACTTGAGGCGGCAAGCTAACCGCCTCACCAAACCACGGAGACTGCAATGACCAATTCACTCGACCTTCCAACCTTCCTGCGGCGCGGCCACCCCGACTGTATCGTTAAAGGCGCTACAAGCCTCGCTGAACAGGCACCGCGCATTGAGGTGGCACCTAGTAAGCCCCGCATGACAGCGGCCTCTAAGGGCCGTCTAGCGGCCAGCATCATCGCCCATGTTCAGAAGGGGCATGACACGTTTGGCAAACTGCGGAAGGTGCTACCCGCATCGCAAGACCGTGAGATCAAGTCGGCTATTCGGTACGCCATGAAATGGATGCCCATGCTTGAGCGGCGTGGCACTAGGCGCAAGCCGCAGATGATTCGCTACCAAGCACGGCTGACCCTGACGGGCAGAACATATTCCGTGGTCAAGTACACTCAGAAAGGGGGGCAGTGACATGGGAAGCAAGTGCGCTGTATGCGATGAGCGTAACGCAACGATCTATGACGCAGAGGCCGATGATATGTATTGCGGCGGCTGTTATGAACAAAAGCGGTATGAAGAGGATGTCTGCTATTGCGACGAATACTCTTCCTGCCTGCCATGCATAGAAAGGGGGAAATCGCCATGCTGATCGCGGTGAAGATTTTCTTTGGTGTGCTGGGAGCGGCTATGGTCATCTCCCTGCCCATCCTTCTTATCTGGTAGCCTTTGGGGTCAGACGCACTTTTGCGTCTGGCCTCATTTGCCTTTGCTCAATGACGCTACGCAAATCAAGCTCCGCGTTGTCCTTTTCCTCAATGCTGAATCCCAAAGCGAAAAATTCAAACTCATCCATCTGTTCTTTGCTTAGATCGCCGCCTGTTTTTAGAACCAACTCGTTTGCCTTATCGTAGAATATCGTCATCCGCATCCTTCCCATCCAGAATGTTTTCCATCATCGTGATAAACTTGGGATCAACCTTTTCACGATCACCCTTCCAGTAATTTGCATTATTCTCAGCGAACCATTCATGCCCGTTATAATTTCCATAATCTGACCATGTTTGCTTCGCCAACTCTGTGTCTTTCAACTTGCCGCTTCGACCACCGCCATAAAGCAAGCGTTCTGTCTGTAGTCGATCCAGCCACTTATCCAACGGCCTATCTGTCTCACCCCAATATGGGTCACGCTTTGAGTCTGGGTTTCTTGCCCTCATTATTGAGAATGAGGTGTTTGTTTTCATCAAATATGTCTGATGTATTTGGTGGCCGACCTCATGATACATCGTGTGACGCACTCGATCTAACGGATCAGCCACATATTCTTTTGAACTGAATGGCCTTTCACTAATAGGCTTGGAAGGATTCCATTCGGACACTGGCATGTCAGGGTTTTCGGGTGCCAGCAACTCATCTCGTTTATTCCTGTTTTTGACAATCTTGGAATACAGTCGTTTGTTTTTACGGCCCAGTTGCTCATATTCATCTCGACGAACCCGTTGATATTCAAAATAGTCATCCAAGCTAGGGAACTCTGATCTCTTGGCGTCGTTGAATTCATCGAATAGCACGTTCATGCGCTCTTGGTTCGATCTGTATTCATCGACTGTGGGCTGTATGTCATCAGCCAATTTTTGAACCGCTCGTTGCTTTTCCGCTGGCGACATTCCAATATTTTTGCTCAGTCTTTTGGCCACAAGATAATTCACATATTCGGGATTTATGTGAAGAATCCCATCTCCCATTGCCATGTTATGCTTCTTTGAAGGCGCGATCTTTATGCCCCTGATGCGAGGAACATTGACCTGATCTGTGATCTGATCAATCTCTCGCTTCAGCGCCAAGATTACCGTGGCTGACTCATCTGATATCACACGCCCCATCGTTACCTTGCCAAAGTCAGTCACTTTCGCGCCACTGAAATGAGTTACGTTCCTGTTTAGATATCTTGAGTCTTCATTGGCTTCAGCCAGTTCTTGATTAAGCGTCTTCTCGACCTCTTTTTTGCTGATGATCTTCAGTGTCGCCAAATCTGTCGGCTGGATTGGAGCGTTTCTATTGCGCTCTGGCAACGGCTCCTTGATTGGCTTTTGAGCCACTGGCGTATCGTCATCGACAAACACATCATCTTCTGGCGTCACATACAGCGTGACGCATCGACAGTTGATGACGTTCTTAGCCCCACCACGAGGGTCACCTGTGTAGCCCATAGCCACACCGCCCACGATAAAGTCTTCATCAAGCTCAACCTCTGTCCCGTTAGCCGCCGCGTGGGTTGATCTGGTGCGTAGGTCAGCGGTAGCCACCCACCGTTTCTTCTGATTGGGTATCTCTAGGCTGGCGTTGACCTCATGGTTGGCGTAGCTGGCCGCACCGTGCGTCTCTGTCCGTGCAATGGTGGCTGATCGATACTTGCTGAATGTCCCGCGCTGACTTTCAAAGATGGAATCAGCAATGGCCTGAACGCCAAGCCCTTCCTGTTCCCCCGCCAATATTACCCTGCGGATTTGATTCATTGTGGTGTTGCTGATCTGGGTGATGCGGACAGAGCCGATGTCAGTGACGTATTGCTGAATCAGAACCTCAAACTCGCTCTCTGCCTTACGCTGTCTCAGTATCCTCAAGCCAAAGGCATCGATAACGGCCCTATACTGGCCTGTGAGTAGGGCCGCGCACTTGTTTGCTAGATCAGGGGCTGTTCTGGTCAGGCGGCCTGCACTGCGGTATTCCTTACGAGCCTGTGATCCCGTCTCTGCAAACAGCGTTTGCATCTGCAATCTTAGCTTTCTCTCAAAGCCAAGGCGCAGTCTTGTCTGTTCTATGAATTCCTTGCGAACCGATATCCGCGTTCGATAAGCCTTTGACGCCAGCATTACTTTTTGCTTTTGAGCGGATGGCCTGACGGCAACAGATCAAGATCGAACTTGCCACTGCGGAATCTGCCACGACGCACCGCAAACAAGAAAGCGTTGATTCTGGCAATCGCCCACTGGTCTGGCCCCGTGACATTGGGTCTTACGGACTGCGGATTAGTTCTGTATGCCCCGACACCCCTACGGAACACGGCCTCTAGCATTCTCTGGGTGACACGCTTGCCCTTCTTGTCGCCGTGTTTGTCGTTGTGTTCCTTGACCTTGTTGGCGATTGTCTTTTTGACCCTAGCTGATACATCAGCCTTTGCCTCTCCATATGGCAACGGGTCACACCCGTCACAGCATGGAAGCATGATGGCTTCGATCTGTTTCTGTTCATCGCGTTCCTTGTCCAGTTTGGCAACCGTTCTTCTGGCCCATGTCTGGCCCGAATCTCCTCCCCAAAGCAACCAAGCGATTTTTCCTGCGGAAGGGTAGCCTTCCTCGCCCTGTCTGAACCCCTCTGCCCGTTTGTCTACTTCGTGACGGCTAAAGAAGCTGTGCATTCGCCTGACTGTTCGCGGCGATAAATTCTCTCTTGAGACAAGCTGGACCGCCCTTGCGACTCCGACCTCTGTCCCACCTCTGTTGAATTCCTTTCGCATGGCAAGGCCGCGCTCTGCCTCTTTCGCCATTGATTCTGTTGGTTTTGTATCAACATCAGATTCCGCCTTTGCATCGTCATCAAGCTCATCCTCTTTGCCTTGATCATTGCGGGTGTCCTGCTTTGGCGTCTCAAGGTCATCACCCGTCAATCTGGTGTAGTCCGCATGGGACGCGCACGGCATATAGACCGTGCCATTGTCTGTGTCGTGGGAGTGTGTGCCTGTGCAACCTATTTCTTCCGCACGTTCTGTAGCCTCTGCCTCAGTTGTGAAAACGTCTTTTTCAACCTCACTTTTAAAAGCAAGGCCCATATCATAAGCCTGTTTGCCATCTTCCTCTGCCTCTTCCCCTTCCGCTGGCGCGACCTCTGCCGATCCCAAGGGAAAAAGATTAGCCGCGATAAAGACATCATCCCCGCCCCTGATAGGCTCTAAACCAAGCCGCTCCCTAGCCTCATTGCGTGAAATAATACCCTCACGAACCGCTGACACCACGTTCTCATATACCCGACGCCGCCGCTCGACCATCGCGGGGATCGACTCAAAGTCATATGCAATGGTGATATCGTCACCGTACATCGGCGCAAGCCACTCGTTTAAATCGGATTCCACCCGCCTCGCCAACGGTATGATCGTCTCCTCGTATAGTGCAAGTCTTGCCTCTTGGACGTTGGCGTAAGTCTGAGCGTCTGGGATGCCTATCAACTGGCTAGGCACACCGAAACAAAGCGCGATATCCTTGGCGCTGATGTTCTTTTGTTGCAAGAAATCCATGTCTCTGGGTGACAGGCCCATCTCTTTCCAATCAAAATCACCCTCAAGCAATAACGGCTTGCCTGCATTATCGACGCCTTGAAACCTTTGTCTCAGATCGTCGTTGAGTTGCTGGCGCTGTCCGTCCGTTAGCTGAATGGACATACCCCTGTCATTGGCTGGCTTAAACACAATAGCACCTGTTGGCCTCGCCCCGTTCCGCAACAGAGCGATGTTGTGCTTATTGATCTCGTTATGGTTGTCGATATCTACAGCCGCCGCCATGATTGGCGAAAGGCCATAATAGTCATCAAGAGGATTCCACATCTTCATGTGCTTGATGTCAGATGCACCCGTCTCTGGGTCAACGACGTACTCTTTGACAATTCTGCCGCTCAACACATACTCGTACCCGCTGGGCAGTGATGTCTTGCTTGGCTTTACCCTGACACGATCTGGCCGTAACAGGTGAAGCTCCCTTGGCAATCCAGCCACATCAGTGCGTATGGCGTAGCTGTTGCCACCCAGAAGTAGGAAAGAATACAACGATTGAAAGTATTCAACCCCTGCCTGTTGGGCATTTGGCCGTCCCAGCAGTGACAGGATAGGGTGTTGGTCTAGTTCTATGTCGCCCTGAAAAGCCCTGAATGGGATAGATGCGGCACCGTTGGCGATCTCATTTACACATCGAAACACGATGGCGTTCTGTTGATAGCCCTCTGCGGCATAACTTTCGTATGAATCCCTGCGGTGGTGATAGTTGGTGGTTGTCGTCAGAACAACCTGTGGCGCTTCTTTAGTCTCTGGTGGTGTTACCAGAAATCCCTTAAAAAAATCTGCAATGGTGGCCATTAGCTAATTCTCCAATACGCCTTCCCACTGGACTGGCTAAGTTCGGTAAGCGCCCAGACTAGGGCGTCCAATCGGTCAGGCGACTTTTTGCTTGTGGGCGAATATGAACAAAGCTGATCTTCAAGCTCCTTGAACATTCCCACATGGCTAACCTTACCCTGTTCGTACAACGCCGCTATCGGCTCCGCTCTGACCAGCTTACCCCTCGACGCCCTGACAGGGGTGTAAGGCACTGTATTGTCAATGTTTCTTAGTAATCCCTCAACCAAGTCACCGCCGTTGTTAACCTCTGCGACTATACGGTCAGCCTGATATTTGTAAAACATATCAATAGCCAGCCTACCCCACCCATCAGGTGACATCCTAACAGAACAATCGTCAACGACATAGTAGCGATTGTCGAACCCCTTGCCAGCCACGATGATGCCCGTTTCATCTGAATCTTCACTGGCAGTCACGGCAGGGTCTATGGCCACAACAATCCGCTCTAGCTCTGGCAGGCTATCCTTCTGTATCCGTGACCTTTCGAGGAATCCATATGACCATAGCGCCCCCTCAATGTCCTGAAGAAGTTCTGCATAAAGCTCCTGACGCCCTAGTCTAGTGCCAGCATATCGCTCACGCAGTTGCTTCAGGGCGCTCTCAGCTAGGTTAGCATCGTTCTCAAACGTATTACCTTGAGTGAGATGGACATCAACGCCATCGCGCTTGAACAGATTCAGGATGATCTCTGTAGGTCTTGGGGTTGTGGTGATGATCAGTTGCGGCTTATCGCCCAGACGCAGGCCAAACATCATCTGGTCATAAGCATCGGGATAGCGCCATGCGGCTAGTTCGTCAGCCCACACCCTATGAAACTGTGGGCCTCTGAGGCGGTCTGGCTCTATGGCGGCATAGCCTTGGATCACTGAGCCGTTCCACAAGCGCAACTCCATCGCCGTGCGGTTGTATGCACTGCCCTCGCCCTGCCACAAGCAACCCTTGGGAACGCAGTTCAGCAATCCGCTTGGGCCTTCAAAGCAGACGCGCCGCAGATCGCCCTGTGTGGGGGCTACAACGCCGCACCGTGCCTCTGGGTTAGCCATAGCATATCCAACGATGTCTTGAGCGCCTGTGCGTGTTTTACCCCACCCACGGCCAGCTAGGATGCACCACACAGACCAATCGCCCTCTGGTGCTTTCTGCTTCTGTCGTGCTTGGGATGCCCACTTGACTTGCGCCGCAAAGGCTTGGGCCTCTTCTTCAGTGAACGTGTCAGTGAGCCTCTTCAGCTTTGCAAGCTGATCAGGGGCCAAGCCGTTGAGAAATCCATCTGGGGCCATCAGGACTGCCTGTGTTTCACCATGTCATTCAGGATGTTGAATGCTTCAGAGAGCGCCTGACTGGACTTATCCTCAGTCACAACGTCATGCTTATCCCTCTGTCCTAGCAGTTGCTTTCCTAACCAGATCGCCATCGTGGGGTTGTCATGGTCGTTCATAATCTGCATCTGCTTGCGCCTGACAGATAGCTTGCCCACCTCGCGGCCTTGGTCTATCGCCGCCCTGACTTTTGGGTCATTGGTGTATCGATCCTCTAGAGTCCTAAGTGGAACCTTAAAAAACGCCGCGATTTCAGGCATGGTGCAATTCAACGCACTCAGGCTCTCCAGTTGCGCGATATCTATGTCAGCCTTGGGCCTGCCCACTGGACGTTTTGGCCCAGTGTCAGCCTTTGGCTTGGGTGGTCTACCCCTTGGTCGCTTGGCCTTTTCGGTCATCTTTTTTTAATACCACGAAAATTGAGCCATAAATACTCCAACACTATAAGCACATTTTGATCTGTTTTCCAGTATCAACAACAAGATGTGGTATCGCTAGGCATCACAAAAGGTCTGGTTGCACCCATGTCTTGTTGATTCTGTCTGTAGCTATATCGAAATATTCCTGTTCTCGCTCTATGCCAATGAACTTCATGCCCTCTGTTTTTGCCGCCAGACCTGTTGACCCACTGCCCATGAACGGGTCAAGCACCGTTCCCCCCTTGGGTGTTACAAGCCTGCACAGGTATCTCATAAGCTCGACGGGTTTGACTGTTGGGTGAGTGTTGTTTCTGTCCTGCCCGTTCTGGGTGACACTTTCCTCACGCTCTGCGGTGGATGTCTTGGGGCAATAGAAATATCTGGCCCATTCTTCTTGCAGGCCATCGTGGATTACGTTTGCTGGGTATCTGCTAAAATCATCATCTGGTGTGACCGCTTTTGTCTTCTTCAAAGTTCCATAAATTTTGTTATTCCTTTTGATTTCTTGGACAAGACTTTTAGTGCCGCCATCGCTTCCTATCCTGCACCCATCAATATTCAGCGCCCCTGTGCCATGCTTGACCACGTTATCTGCTACGGATTTCTCAGAGATTGGCTTCCTTGCAAGCACTATAGGTTCATGGGCTGGCTTTAGTGCTGTTCCCCAGCCTTCCCATTGTTGAGCCTCAAGTGTAGCGGGAGCGGTAATAGCACATTCTGCGTTGGGATCATGTAAATTTCCATATATGCTATTTGTTCGTCCATTATCGGCTAACGAATAGCCAGCTTGCCCAATCTTGCTACCTATAACCTCACGCTCAACCCCAGCCGCCTTATCTATTTGCTTGCCAATATTCAGGCTTTTGGGGAAGCCAGAGCCATATATCCACATGATCTGGTCACGGATTTCAAACCCTGCATCCTCTATTGCGACGGCCATGCGGTGATATGTGCGACTGCCAGAAAACGCCAGTAGATGCCCCCCTGCTTTCAAAAGATCAAAGCACAACGCCCATGTCTCTGCGCGGAACGCTATGTCTCCCCCATCCCATTCTTTGCCCATAAAGCCGCGTGACGCCCTTGCAAACGCCCCGTCTGTGCCATGCTGGGCTGGGGCAGAGCCTTCTTTGCCAAACCGCTCAGTGATCGATGTGAGGTGATATGGTGGGTCAGTGACGACAGCATCTACCTTTACGCCGTCATCAATCAGCCTTTGCATTTCCTCCAAGCAGTCACCGTTGATTATCATCGGGCCGCTCCATGATTACTGACCAGAATCCGTGATGCCCCTTGATTGGGGTGGGGCAGACATAGCCCATGCGCTCATATTGTGGGATTTGGTCGTGCGGGACATATCGGAACACCCTGACCTTGGCATTGACCGCCGCTGTGTGGGGTGGTGACTTGAGCCGCTGTCGAAACACAAAATCTTGCCACCGACACCAAAAACTAACCACCAATCGGTTTGCAGTTGTTGTTAAAGTTACAAGTTGGGTAACGGCCCAAGTCAATTTCCAGATTACCATTTGCATGACGAATCTGTCAATTAAACGAAAGTGAGGGAGGCGACCAAACCCCCCTCACAACCACGAAGACCACAACAACGTGGAGATGCTGTTGGATCGACGAGCGAATGATACCACACGGCTAGATTCTGTCCAAGATTTAATGATGTCATCACTTGCCACCTCTTGCTTCATATTCTTCACGACTTACAGGCTCATATCGACTGTCGCTTGATTTAAGTTTCTGTTCCAATTTATTTAACTGGTCATAAAGAGCCATATCGGAGGGGCAAAGAACCTTTTCACCCATTAAAACAGAAGCTGTTGGCTTGGCTTCTTCTATAAGTTTGTAAATGATGTCTCGCTCTTTATTATTTAGCATCATCTATACCCCCTGCTGTTTGGCAACCCATAGTTCCTTTTCGGGTCATTGCGCCTGTTGGTTCCGTATTTTTCTTTGCGCTCTATGTATGAAACCACTGACCTGTTGCCGACCTCATGCATCTTGCCTGTGACCGTGTTGGTGATTTCAAAGTATGGCACCCATTCCCCCATCGTGCTTTTGCCGCTGTTGCTTTTATAGGTGCCGTCATACAACTGCTTTCTGACTGACCAATGGCGGCATGTCATGGTGTGACAGCCCTTGCCAAACTTTAACCAAAACAGCCTGTCCAAGAACCACGATGACATCAATTCATGTGCCGTCAGTAGGTCTGGGTTGTCTGCCACCGCTTGCAACCGCTCCTGAAAGATAGGCCAGTTCTCAAACCGTACCTTACGGGTGCATATCACGGGCTTTGCATCGCGCTTGGCTTTACGCGCCGCCGCACGTTCATCTCGTTTCCTAAAATCTTCCATCATGCTGTGATATGATGCCTTTGCTGATTTGGCGTCATCTATGAACATCGGGGTGAGGCAGTCTGGGCAATTCGGATAGTAGACATCATCATAAGTCTCAACTACATACCATCCTGCTTTTGTCGGATGTGGTCTTCTTTTCCCATTCGGAACCTTGTGGCCGTAACCCTGCTTCTGATAATATCCATAAAACGTCTTGCCACACATAAAGCATCCAAGGTGACGCCGCTTTTCAAACAGCGGTGCCAACATCTTGTCTTTAAGCTGTTGAAGCTGTGCAAATCCTGACGCCATGATCACAACACTCCCATGACTGGGCGATATATATGCTGAGTGACATCATAATTAAAATAAGCCTCACCTATCGCGCCATATAACCCCTGTTCCCTGACCTTTCGGGTTATCACCCTAGTCTGATCGGTTTCAAAATCCCTGTGTATCACCAGCCCCACATCGGTCATGTTGTTCCAATGGGCTGACCCACTTACATCATACAGGCTTGGCGGCGGGATGATACCCTCTTGATTTCTTTGCATTTTGGCAGGGTGGGCGACCATCCACATACAGACATTATGACTCCGACAGAATTGCTTGCAGGCAGATATCAAATCCCTGATGTGTTCATCTTCTCGCTTGTTGCCCTCGCGGCTGGCATCGATCTCGTTGTAAGGGTCAATCACTATCCCTTTCACACCATGCCGCAAGCAGGCCGCTTTGGCCTTGCCAAGTAGCCAGTCAATGCTTGGAATCGTGTCGCGGCTTTCGATGAAATAATATTTTTCATCCAGAAACATCATGGCATCGCCCAACTCCTCGCGGGTCATGCGGTCACTGGGGCCATCGTCAAATGGCTTGCAAACAACCTTCTCTGATAACCGCCTGATGTGATTTGCCGTTGAGTGTTCAGGGCTAAAGACCGCAAACCGCCAGCCCTCATTACGGGCGAGATTGACGGTTAGCTGATCCAGAAAGTTGGATTTTCCATGATTTGGCACCCCTGTCACCAGACAGAATGTCGATGGCATCACCTTGTAGATTTCATCAAGATTATCAAACCCTGTACTGATAGCCTTCTGGACGTTCCCAGAATAGATGTCCTGCACCTCTCGCTGATAATCTTTGACCGTGTAGATTCCATCAATGGGGAACGGCGTGGCGTTTTCGATGACCTCGACCACGACCTCTGCGCCGTGATGAACCAGACACTCATTGGCGTCTTTGGTTTGAATATCGTGTAGATTAGGCCACTCGACAGTCCAGCAACGATCCTTTCCAAAGCGGTGAATTAGTTCTAGCTGTAGCGCCTTGCCTGCGGCATCACAATCGCCAGCCAGAATGACCTTTTCTGCGTTGTTCAACCATTCACAGTTTTGTAGGGCCGCGAATCTTTTGTCATTCGCGTCAAACTTGGCTTCCTTTGGTGCGCCGTCAGGCAGAGTGACAACATGGTCAAACCCAGCCTCTACAAGAGACAGCACATCCATCTCGCCCTCAACAAAGATCACCTCTTTGGGACCGCTCTTGTCCCAGTGAGCCTTGACGCTATCGATATTGTATAGCGTCCTTTCGGCGTCTTTTTCCTGACGGAACCGCTTGTCTTTGGTGCGGTGCTTAATGTTTACCAGTTCACCGTCTTTGTAATACGGGAACGAAACACAACCCTCTGGCCCGTTCCCCAGATGCTGTTCAGACCTGTAAATCTGAAATCTTGAAACCGTGGACTGCGATATGCCCCGTTTTGCAAACCACGCCGCCGCCTGATCGTTTACAGACTGACCTTCTGGCTTGGATGGCCTTTTAAACGCCCTCAGACGCCCGTACACGGGCCTTTCGGCCCCACCAGCCCCACCAACCCACTCGCAGTGATGGCATTTCCATACGACGCCCCCATCAGGTTTTATCGTGACCGACAAGCACGGGTCTGTTTTGTTGCGCCTGCCACTTGAACATTGGGGGCATGTGGTTTTGTGATCACCCTCTGAATAAGAACGTAATCGGATTCCTTGATCAATTAACTCCTGCATCAGTCATCATCCTGCTAGTTGGTTGCGGTTCGTGGTTATTGCTTGTGCTTCCTGCACGGTTTCCCAACGCCTTTGGTTCAACCAAGTGGTCGCGTGGGCTATGAATGTTTTATCTTTACCGTGGCAGGATCGGGCAAACATCTTGGTCGCGGTCACAAGATCGTCTTG
>Ga0181420_1000153_pt1 | contig 26622 bp, 39 predicted proteins | sample 43SPOviralmetaG_FD_130145 | JGI IMG/M metagenome (GOLD analysis project Ga0181420, IMG submission 130145) | Marine viral communities from the oligotrophic San Pedro Time Series (SPOT) site, San Pedro Channel, CA, USA - 43 SPOT_SRF_2013-05-22 | ecosystem: Environmental > Aquatic > Marine > Strait... | reverse complement strand
TTTCCTGAATTGGGTATTCCGGTAATGGTTGACCACTCCCCAAAAGCCATTTTAAACCACTCATCCGAGTCCGCAAGTTGAATTGAGTAGTTGACTATACCTTTTTCATTATAATTGATTACATCTTGCCAAATGTCGTTTATATTTATAACCCCCTCAAGTGGAAATGACTTGGTTTCTTTTAATATTGACCGAAGTGTTTCAGCACCTTTTTCCGTTAATACCTCGTTAGCATCTTTATATTCTCCAAAGTCAACATATTTACAACGGTAATTTCCAAACCTTCGAGCGAGTTCATTTCTAAGTGATAACCCGGCATCATCGTTGTCGGTGCATAATACTATTTCTTTTTTTTCTGTAAAGTATTCAAAACAGTTGTCAAGATATTCAAGGCGTTGATTACCTTTTGATGCACCATTTGGAACACTACAAACGGAATAAATACCCGATTCCGATAATGACAACGCATCCATTTCACCTTCGACAATGTAAATGGTATCCATTTCCTTAATGTTGTCAATGCCGTAAAATATAAGTTCAGCACCGCTCACCATTTTAAAATTCTTTTCCCCATCACGAAACTTGGTGTTTATTAGTTCGCCATTTCTATGGTAATTAAAATTGATAGCTTTTCGCCTTTTATCTACTTGGGGAAAATATTCAGTTGATTCGCCAATTTTCCAATGCGATAGTGTTGCGGTGGATATACCTCTTTTAGAAAACCATCCAATTGTACGGTCTGATAATTCAACTTTTGTTTCAACTGGTTTAATATATTCTTTTTTAGGCTTAAATTTTACATTGCCCGACCAATTACAATGATGGCAATTATAAACGCCCTTTTCAATGTTTACCGACAAACAAGGATCGGATTTGTTTTTTCTTGTGTGAGAACACTTTGGGCATTTTGTTTTTTGTACGTTAGCGTTCGATTTAAGTTCAATGCCAAGGTTTAGAAATTCATCGATCATTTAATTTAAGTTTTAGTAAGTTTAGTTGGTGGTGAAAATTAATAATTTCTTTTCTGATTTTTATGTTTGATTGCGGAAAATCTTTTGATGTTTGTTTATTCATTCGGATTCGCTCTATTTTACCCATTTCAAATATATCATCAACCTTGAAAAGAAACCCATCATTTTTAACTACAATCAAAAGGTAAATTCTTAATTGGTCTTTTGTTTTGTGTTTTAGTTTTCTAAGATTGTCAATCTTTTGTTTATCAATATACCATCGATCCCACATTTCGGAACGCTCTTTGACTTCAACAAGAGTTTTAATATTGTTTGTGTATCCATAAATATCGAATGGCGAAAACTCGTTTTCAGACAATTTAAAGTCACCATATTTTGAAAGTGCATCCAAACACCTTTTTTCTGTTTCTCTTGTTTTGTTTTTATCGTAGTGCATCAAATTCCCTTCCTCCAAGTTTTTGAATTAATTGTTCTAATTTTGGGAGTTTACCCTCTTTTGATTTTCTAAGTTCCGGAATGCTTAAAACATTCTTTTGCCAAAACGAATCCTTTCTTGCTTTATTTACAATCCACCAAAGTTGCCGTGGGTTGCAATTATCTTTTTCATCTGCCAATCGGATGGTATCAAGCCACTTTATTTTTTGTGCCGTTGTTTTTGGTCTTGTCCTTTGTGGAAATAATTCAATTATGGCATCATAACATTTAATATAGTTGTCCGCATAATCAGACACTTTTTTGCTTGTTTTTGATTTGCGGTTATTAATATTTATATTATTATTATTATATACTATACTATTATCCATTAACTTTTCTTTAATACCCCCTTTAAGTTTTCTTTGTGGGGGGTTTAAGAAAAGTTTACGGGTGCTAATTCTGTTTTCATCTAATTCATAATGGGCATTTAAATAATCAAATTCAATGAGTTGATTTATCCATTTTGATATTGATACTTTCGAAACTTTATAAAGCTGAGCGAAATAATTATTAGTGGCAAAACAAAATCTTTTTTTATTAGATAGGGCGGTTATTTCACCATAAAGCAATTTGGCATTGGGGGTTAGTCGGTCATCATACCGAACATCTGCCGGGATGATTGCATAGTAGTTTGGTTTCATTTTTAGTCCTCGGTTATGTCTTTAAGTTGGTTTGAAAAACTTCTTAATTCAACAAAAATATTTCTAAATTGTTTTATTGTGATTTTATCATCATCAAAAAGTTCGAAAAGTATTTCAAGAAAAAATTCAAATTCAGCCTCGGTCATCCTGCCAACGTAATCATATCTAATAGATATGTCGCCAATTGATGTATTAGTTCGCCAAACACGTTGGTCGATCTCGTTCCAAAATACGTTTTTAAATTCGTGAAAACTCATTTGCTAAACATTATAATTAAAACCGTAATGCTCATAATTAAAGCATATATTCCACTAATATATTCAAATGTTTCCAAAATACTCATCAATTAGTTGTTTACAATCATCAAAGTCATAAGAAACAGATGTTTTCCAATTCTTGTTTTTAAGCTTTTTAAGGCACTTTTCTTGGTTTTCGGTAGGTTTATTAGGTTTAATCTTTAATTCGATTGCTAAGCCGTTAAAATCGCCCTTAGAATCAAAGCAAAGGATGTCCGGGACACCGGCAACCCCTCCGAGTTTTTTAAACTTAAATCTTTCAAATGGTGTTCGTTTGCCCTCATTTGGACAATGGATCACAAATGCATCCGGATATTGCATCTTGAAATACTGCATTACGGCGTTTTGGAATTTATCCTCTTTGGTGAGATACTTGTTAAAATTATTAGGCATAATATTTTTTTCTATTGATTCAAAATTTTCTTTAAGAAAGGGGTCTTGATTGTACTGAAAAATGTTCTCAATTGTTTTGATGCCGTGCATCACGGTTGCGTGATTTACTTTTACTTTTTCGCCAATAGCACTATATGAGATAGGGCGAACGTGATCCCTTGATAATTTATAATAAATTGACCGGGCATCAATGAATTTCCTCAATCTTGTTTTTCTTCCGATGTCAAATCCAAAATAGTAATCGACTTCTTTTTTAATAAATTCGGTTGTAAGTGTTTCCATACTATAAAATTAATGAACCATCCTTTGCCATTTCACTTGTTTCGTATCCATAAGCGATTCCGGTTTTTAAATAATGATTCCATTGTTCTAAAGCGTTTTGATATGCCAATCTACCCTTTTCGACCATATCATCGCTTAATCCATAAACAACCACCGAAAATGGATGCTTGGTTTCTATTGCTATAAAACGAAATCGCTTTGGGTCAAATCCTAATGCATCAGAATAAAATGCCGCTTGTAGGTGATAACCATAGTTGTAAACATCCCTTAAAAACGCCCTTGGCGAATTATCCTGACAAGTTTTGATGTCACTAATCCAACCATTACCTTTGACATCCGGTCGAACACGAACCGGTACTTTGTTATGAATACCATAGTGTGATAACTCAACATCACCCTTTGTGTAAAATATTGCCAAATCATTTTGCATAAATTGGCGTTTAATATTTAAGATAATATTCCCCGGTTGTTCCTTGTTATTACTGATGTATAAAAGTTCCTTCCCCTTGTGATCTTCTTGTTGCTCTTTTCTTTTTTTCATATACCCTTCCCCCCTTGGTATATAATCAACAATCGCATATTTCTTGTCAAATTCCTTTGGCTCAAGTATCGCCTCGTGTACTGCCGTACCAAGTGCCAATGAATCACTTGAAAAAGGTCTTTGATTTAGAAAATGATAAACCGATTTCTTGTGAATCGTTTTCAATCCGGATGCGGATATTTCCGGTCGGGAATGATAGTTTTCATTTGAGTCCTTTTGTGTTTTCATTTCTTTGATTGTAGTACAATGATTTTTGTGGTTAATTTAGCGTTTTCGGTTTTCCAATAGTCGACCCGGCATTCCAAGTTTTCTATTTTTTCGTTCTTTTCCTTGACCATATTTTCAAAGAATTTGATACGCTCTTGCATAAAAGATGTGTCAGATTCGGGGGTTTCATCGACTATAAAATGCATCATAATAAAAAAATAAAAGCACCCCCGAAGGGGTGCGGTTAGTGTTTAAAACGGTAGATCGTTTTCTTCTTTTACCACTTGGGTTTTTGTTTCGCCACCCTTAAAAGTGTCCAATTGGAAATTTATCCCATATTGACCCTCAAGTACTTCAAAATGCAATTGATTGTGAGTTTCTCCATTTTTGTCTGTGTATTCTTTGTAATGTTCTTCAACGGTTTTCGCCCATTCAAAAAACGCATTTAAACTAATAATCATCTTACCTTTTACAAAGTCAGGCTGATTAGGGTGTTTTTGGAATGTTGTTATTCCTTTTGGTTTAATTTTCTCGTTAGTCATAATTTAAAAAATATTAGTGTTAGAATTAAAATTTGATTTTGGTGTTTGGGGTTTGCTTTGATTTATTTTAGCGTTGGCAATTTCATCATAAGATGCAACCGATGCATCAATACCGATTCCTAAATTACCTAATGCTCTGCCCACGGCAGATGTTTCACAATTTTCAACGTGAGATGTTTTATTAATAAAACTACTCCCTTCTCTTTCCATTGCCATACCGGTGGACATAATTTTGCCATCAGCATCAACAACAATCGCTTTTATTATAATTGCCTTTTCATCACGATAAACAATTTCTGTATCCATACCCCAACCTCGATATTGTGATGCGGAACGAAAATGCTTTATTCTCGTGTTGACCTCGACATAATCTTTGCCTTGTATTTTTGTTGTTTTTAGTTTTTGATTCATAAGTTTAGCGGTTTTAGATTAATGTTTAATTTTTTGAGTTTGTTTAGGTCATCAACGGTAAACCTCCCCGGTTCTTTTATCTTAGAATTTAGCGTTGGCAATGTAATATCAAGACATTCCAAAACATCCAATTTGCGGATATGCAAACGCTTTATTTCGTTAATAAAATGGATTTCAAATTTGTTCATATAGAATAGTTAAATGGGGGCATTTCTGCCCCCGGTTGGTTTTACAAATAGATATTTATAGTTTCTAATTTTGGATCAACTTTTCTTTTCTCGATTTGTAATTTTCTTCTAAGTTTTCCAAGTTCATTGATTTTTGACTTTGGGTCTTTAACAATAATTGTGCTTTTACCTTTCATTTTTCTGTAATAATGTATCTTCTGATTAATACAAGAAATTAATAAATCAAATTCTTTTGAAGTAAATTCAATGTTGCATTCTTTTGTTTTCATAATAATTGTTTTAATGGGGGCATTTCTGCCCCCGGTTGGTTTTAGATTTGTTCAGGAATTTCACTATCGCACATATCTTTAAACTTGTGATATAATTCCCCGTAGATTCCGGTTCCATATATTCCATTACCGTAGTGGTTTTCAAAGAAAGTGTTTAATCCTTTAGTCATAGCCTCTTTACTTTTTTCAGTAGGGGTTCTCTCCATTTGACTGATTAATTGCTCGATAGCGTTCTTTGTGTGTTCTGTTGTATAATTAGTGTAAGCCATAATCTCTATTGTTTTAATTAATAATTGTTTTTAAATATACTGCAATATATAATAAATTTTACAAACTAAAAAATATTTTACTAAATAATTTAAAAAAAAGTTTAAAAAAACCCCCCACGATTCAAGCGAACCAATGAGGGGAAGGAAACAAAAGGGGACTTTTTATATTTTAATCAAAGTTGATTCTAACATCACTTGCAACATCATCATCTTGATTTGGCAAGTGGCAAACAATTATATATTCGTTGTTTTTTAGTGAATATTTCATATTATCAATCATAGCCGAAACCGGTTCTTGGTTTGTTCTAAAATTTACCCATAATTTATTATGAAGTGAAATCGGAATTGGTTCGGGATTTGTGTTGAAAAATGTTCCCTCAAATCTTTTGCCATAATCTCTAAAATCATTTAATTTTTCTTTCGTCATTATGTTTTCAAGTGTTGATGTTGTTGTTGTTCCGTTTTTTAGGGTGACATATTCATCTAAAACACCTTTGTCAGAAATAGTTGTGCCAAGTTCATTTGATAAAATGACATCCTTTGTTTCTATGCTTCCGGTAATCGTATTTGAACCAGAAATTGTATTTTGAAAAAATATATCTTTTGAAACATCAATAAAATTTGCAACAAAAATATTATCAAAATATAAATAACTGTGATCAGTCGTTCCGGATGAATTATCGTATACAATTTCTCTTGCTACAACTTCTACTTTGTTTGTTGGATGTAATAATGGCGGAAATTTCATACTCCAATTCTGCCATTTATCATAAACGTTGTTTCTAACAAGTAAAAAGTATTTTGCATCAGTCTGAAAGCCACCAAGTGATGTTGGCGTAAAATGCCAAACGTTATCTTGAAAATTCCATTGTCTAAAACCCGCCACTTTACCGGCTTCATTTTGCACATTAGTTACTTGAACGGCAATAAAATAATTATGTGATGTGTTTGTGTTTTCAACGTAATAACTAAACCCAACCTCAACTTCATTTGTGTTAATAACAAGACAATGATCTTCTTCTGTTGACCAAGACTTTGATAGGGCATTGAGTTCAGTTGATGTTGGTTCTGATGTAATTGTATCTTTTTGTGTGTTAAAAAGAAACCTATCACCCGTTATTGACCGTGCCTTTCCGCCAAGAGTAATGATTTGTTGATTAGTTTTAACGGCTGAAGTTTCTACATTGAATCTATATCCATTATAATTAAACATAGGATCATTGTTTACAATATTCCTTTTAGGGGTTTTTGTGTTTGTTGTAACCCTTTTAATTGGTTTTAGATACTCAACAGTCATATCATTATGAACTGGTATTATAACATCCGGGGCGGTAAGAAGGACATTTTCAGATAATGTTTCTTTATAAACACCATCCTTGTCATACCGTTTAAATTGAATAAATTCCTGACCGGTATTTGTTAATAAATCTAATTGTGCGTTTCTAATCGTTCCCATTATTCATTTGCGAATTGATACCTTTCGGTAATAAAGTCATCTTGTATTCTTACAACCACAATATACTCATCTAATGTACTTGTTAGTCCTAAGTCAGTTAAATCATTTGGAAAATCACTTATATCAGTAAATGTTGGCAATGCGGGTTGTCCATTTATATTTTGACTGTAATTTGTTTTGACCGTGTCATACCTTCTTGCATTTCCAATAAATGGCAAAACATAAGAAGCATAATAACCATTTTTAAATGAATAAACAAAATTACTTGAATCCGGTGTCCTTGGCAATTTAGTTGCAAATTGAGGCGTTGGATCAACGGTATTATTTGATGGATCATATAAGATTGATGAATAGAATACTGATTTTGTACCCAATCCAAACAACCTCCAAGTTTTATTATCTGATGAATCCAATTGACCGGCACCAATAGAAATATTGAATGACCTCAATATACCAAGTGATGTTGCTTCATTAACACCTATTGTTGTTCTTATATAATCAATTTCCGTAAATGCAAATAAATTGCTTTGCAAACTACTTTTTGCCCTTGATAATGCTTGTTGAGTTGTTGTGCCATAAAATATATTACCTAATCCATTACTAAATGCGTAAAGATTAAATGGTGGCACAAATATTGACGAACCGATTGGTTGTGTTTGCGCCGCTTCCGTAACTATAATACTGACAAAAGCAGCGGTCGATGTATTCGTGCCATTACTTGCGGTAAAATAAAAATCATCTCTACCAAAATAATCAGTTGTTGGTGTATATGTAACCGTGTTTCCAGTTAAACTTGTAGTTCCATTATCAACATCATCTGTGATTGCAAAAGTCAGAGATAACCCATCGGCATCAAATCCATTTAATACAATTGTAGCCGCAACATTTTCAGTAGTTGTTATAAATATGTTTTGAACAATTGGAGTTGAAACGGTTGTTTCTTGTGATTCAATTATTCTTTCATCTATTAAATTAGAATTTGACACTACATACCACCTCCCTTGGCTTTGAAATATCCTTGAATTGGTCATTTGAAGGATTTTAAATAATAACTCTTTTGCGTTTAATCTTTTGAAATTATTTTTTAAAACACCAAACTCAAATGCTTGAATATCGTGGAATAAAGTTTTATTTACCTCAACGCTTGAGCCTCTGACATAATTTGAAATATAAACATCGAATTCAAGATTAGTCAGTTTTAAAATTTCAATTAGGTAATGAAATAAACCATCAAAGTTTGATTGACTTCCATCGGTGTTGTCTATGGCACCGCCACTTGTTAAAGCGACATTTGAATAAGGGGCATCAAATCCATCTAAAGTTCCAAGACCATCAGATGCTACAAGTTTAATTGGATATGGTGTCGTTGTGAATGCTTCTTGATAATTATCAACAACAATAAACCCTTCCCAATAAAATTCAAATCCTTGTCCACCCGGATCATCCCAATCAACACCGGATGTCTGCCATTGATCTTCCGTGGCATCCCAAAGAGGTGAACCACTTACATCACCGGTTGATATTTGAACCTTATATTCACGTTCATCCGCATCATACCAATCATCATAATTAGTGCCGGATGTTCCCGTTGTTTCATTCCATTGGACTTCGCTTAGATTCCAATTTTCATCAAGTTCATCCCAACTTTTACCTCCGGTTGATTCGGTCACAAAAAGATTAATTTCGCAAGTTGAACCAATGATTGGATTATAAATGTCATCTTTATTGTGCCATTTTAATATGACCGGGTCGTTTGTTCCAATCAATGGGAAAACCTGACCTGAATAGTTTTTTTGTAAGATTGAAAGTTTTCGTGGATTATTATATACATCGGAAAACTGCAATGAAAATTTTTCACCGTATGCCATCAAGCAAATCTTTTATTATTTCTATTAGCCCTCTCTAAAGCTAAAATCAAATCTTGACCTTCTAGCCTAAAGCCTCCAGTAATATTTACGTTTGCTTGACCTCCGCCAATCATTGATTTTAATTTATCAAGTGGGGCAATCACCTCCGGATTCGACCTTGCGCCGGGATATTCACCCATCAGTCCAAGTGTTGGCGATGATACAATTCCGCCGTTTGCGAATGCCGTGGCACTTCCTGAGCCAATTTTACTTGCTCTATTCGAGGCAAAAGAACCCAACGCTACTAACGCAACTCCGGCGGCAATAGCAACCACGGGATTAAGTGATTTTAAAGAAGTTTTAATACCTTTTATTGCAATACCTATTCCAATTGCCATTTTACCCAATTGAGTAGCCATTGACCCAATTGTGGATAATAAACTTTGTGCAAAGTTTTTTCCGGAATCTGTTATCCCTGATAATGATTGACCAATGGATTCCCCCATACTAACTAAAATATCGGCAAATCCACTATTTATTATATCAGATGCCGTTTGGTTTATACCATTAATAAATTCCTTTCTTTTTTTGTCTATTTCCTCAAACTTTTTAATTGAAGAATCTATTCCTTCATTTAACGATGACCAAGTTGTACTTGTATCTAATGAATCTGACCCAACATCAAATATGAAACTTAATCCATTCCCAAAACCCTCAAATGATTTTTTAGCTTCCTCTGCCGCCCCTTTAGTTTTAAAAAACTTTTTTGTTAATTGCTCTAATTTACCTAAAAGAACATCAATTGTTGGTGGCAAATCATTCGTTTCTTTTCTAAGTTCTGCGAATTTTTTAATTAAATCTTGTTGTTCCTTTGCGTTTTCTCTAATTTTATCGGCTTGTTCATCATACTTTTCATTTATACTGTCTAAATCAGATGAAAATCTTTTGGTAATAAGTTCCTTTATTATGGCACCTAATCGACCTAAATTGTTAATTAATAATTTTACTTTCTCAATTGATTTGCTAATTACCAACTGAAAAGCAGCCTTCAAGGTAACTGAAAAGTCATTTATTACATTTGAAATTTCATTAAATTTTAAAACCAATAAACCAAGTGCCGCAACCACTAACCCAACCGGGGAAACTATTGCACCGATAACCGTTACAAAAGAACCAATTACAATTAATAAAGGCGGCAAAGCGGCGGCAAGACCGGCAAAAACAAATCCCATTTTAACAATCTCAGGATTAAGGTTTTTCAATGACTTTATAAAATTGTTTGCTCTGACTACTAATTTTGTAAAAAATGGCAAAATTAACTCTCCAAATTGGCTGCCAAGTTCTTTTAATCCTTGACTAAACATCCTCATTTGGTTTGCCGCACCACCGGAAGTCCTCGTAAAATCACCTTGAGAGTTTGCCGTTTTTGACATTATAAATTCATAACGCAAAGCAACCTTTTCGGCTTGAGTCATCTTCTTGATGCTCTTTGTCATTCCTTTTTGCAAAGCAAATTGTTGCAAATTCACCTCAGTCATAACTATCCCAAGTCTTTTCAAGGATTCAGTTTCACCGGTAAAAACCCCTGCCAATGCCGTAGTGACTTCTTCAATGTTTATGTTTTTAAAAGATGCTAAATCACCGGCAAGTCCGGTCAAAGAAATAGACATTTTAGCCGCCTCGGCAGTTGACAATCCCATTGATGTGGACATATCTCCAAAAAGTGCCGCCATATCCAATGCTTGACCTCTTGCAATACCAAAACTTTGCAGAGTAGTTTTTGCAAAATCTCTGACCTCTTGTGAGGAACCTTTGAAAGCAACATCAACTTTGTTCAATGATTCATCGGTGTCAGATGCGAGTTTAATCATAGCCGCACCGGCAAGACCGATAGGTAAAGTTAACCTTGTTGAAAGTCGAGTCCCAATGTCGGTGGTTTGCCTCCCAAATGCTTTAAGTTTCGATGATGCGGATGAAAGTGATTTATTTAATCCTTTTGCATCCCCATTTATTATTACTTCTAAAATGTTTGCCATAATGCAAATTTAACAATTTAAAAAACAACCTCCCTTTTAATGTCTTTCATTGATTCAAGTAAATCTTCAAATTCTTTTAATTTCTGTGGGGTTGACCTTGGGGCGTTCCTTTTTAGATAAACATCTTGTGGCAAAGGGAATAAATCCGGGGGTTTAACGGTTTGACTTTTCTTGGTGCAATTTACGTTGTGGATGAGAGTTGCCAAATATCGCAAACGTTCCCACTCAAGGTTTTGTTTGATGATATGGCTTTCACCCAATAGTTGATTTTCCTTCCAAGTGTTAATCCAAAAATCACCCGGGGGAATACCGCATTGCCCAATAAAATAGTCAGCTAATGAATCCCAAGTTACTTGCTCGGGTTCGCTTGTGTTTTTTTTTCCTCGGTGGGATTCCTTTGGATTCCCATATTTAAATCATTACCAAGTATTCGTGATTCGGTCATTGCCGTGACAATCTTTTCAAGTTTATTAGCATCAACATCTTCCAACCACGCACCGACTTTAAATTTATTATAGTCAATTTCGTTGCCTTGTTCTTGGTCGTTTGCCAATAAGCCACAATAAATGATTTCACGAATTACACTCAATGATATTCCACCCTCAAAAATTTTCCCCAATTGGTCAAGTGAAATGTTTAATTCATCGGTGAATGCACTCCAAAAGTTCATTGAAAAGTGCATAGTCCTATTCTTACCACCAATTTTAAGGTCGTGGTAACCCCTCCTTTTGTTCCCCATTATGTATTAAAATTACGAGTTGACCGCAGTTGTAATTGATCCGGTAGTCACGATAGTTCCTGAATAGGTAACCGCACTTTCCATTTCGCCGCTTGTTTCAATTGAAGTGATAAATCCTTCACCTGAAAAAACAGTATCACCAGTTGTGGTAGTTCCAAAAGACCAATCAATTTTTGTACGGTTGTCCATAAGCGTAGCCATTGCCGGTACGTTTTGGGTGTCAGTATAATCAACAAGACCTTCAAAGCTAATTTCCCCGCTCCTAAGTCCGGGGATTACTTCTTGATAACCGCCTGAATCTTTGCTTGTAGCTTCCGGGGCATCCATAGACAACGAAAGAGATGCACTTGTTGAATGACCAATGGTTGCCAAAGTACCGCCATCAGCGATAAATTTTAATAATAAATTTGTTCCGTTATAAACAGTAGATGCCATAATTCTTTATTTTTTACAAATATAATACTTTTTAATTTTTCGAATAATATTAAAATCTTACATTAATCAATCAAGTTCCATTCTTGGTTTTCTTCACTCCAATAATATCTATCTGGGATTCCTTCTTCATTTAAGGTATTCGGGTATTCAACGGGTGCTTCCCACAAGCAAGTATCTTCATTTATACTCCAACTGTTAAAAGGTTGGGGGGGTATAAAAGCATCCCTACCCGAATCATAAGTATAACCAACTCCGGCAAAGTTTTTTCTGATATTACCGTTGTATGAGGTTTGTTTCCAATTAGAAGTGCCAAGTAACCTATTCAAAAATTGGATACCTTTTAGTTCACTTTCTGTGTTATCTTTTTTCAATAATACCTCGTTATTAACTACTAAAACCGTTAATACTATATTATTTGAATCTAATTGTGCAAAATGTGCCATATTTTTATGCAGTATAAGAACCTGAACCCGTAAATTCTAAAATTTTATAAGCTCCATCATCTGATACGGTTGGGCTTCCTGTTGTTGTTCCTGTATATTGTGATGTTAATATTCTTAATATTACAACACCTGAACCTCCACTTCCGGGCTCCCCCCCATAGTAGTTTGAACCTGATTGATATGTATTTGCAGATGCGGAACCTCCACCGGAACCTTTATTTGTGGTTCCATCTCCGCCATTGGATGGAGCGGGATTAAAACCATTACTTTGTGATACAAATCTACCACCGGCACCTCCACCGCCTGTTCCTCCTGTTGCTACACTTACAACATTAATTCCATAAGTAAACCCACCACCACCACCGGCTCTCGTTACCGAAGAACCTGCGATTGAACTGGCTAAACCGTTACCACCATTTCCGGCGGCATAAGTGGGACTACCTGATGCACTTTGACCATCTCCACCTACTGCACCGGCTCCGCCACCTCCGCCACCGCCGGGGAAGTTTGGGTCTTGTGCCGGACTATCTCCACCATCATTCCCTTGTCCTGATGTTCCAGAACCACCAACTGATGCGCTTCGGTTAGCAGTTGCACCACCACCGGAACCACCTGTTTGACCTGCGTGTTCTGCGGTAGATGATGTATATACCATTGTTCCCCCGCCACCTCCGCCGGTAGAAGTAACTGAAACCCCTGTCCCTGATATAGACGAATTTACACCCGGATTTGCTACGGTTCTTGTTCCTGTTGCAGTTTGTTTGACACCTCCCGCGCCAATAGTAACGGTATAAGTTGCACCCGAGGTTAATACTGACTTAGTGCCTCCTAAGTTAGTTAAGTAACCACCGGCTCCGCCACCACCACCCCAAGAACCACCGGCTCCGCCTCCTGCAATAGAAAGATATTCCATTTCTATTATTGACGGGGTTGGGGAAACACCTAGAGATACTAATCTTCTGTTAAGCATAGACTAATTTTTAAATATCACTTGCATCAGCGGCAAATGTTGCTAATGAATAAAAGAATACGGGGTCGGTTGCGCTATCATCAACACACTCTATTTGTAATATGTTTGATGCTGAACCATCATCATCATAGTTCACACCTCCTAATTTATTGAATGTATTTGTGGAACTTCCTGCACCTGCAAGATTCAAAGTTTGACTACCCTTTAAGGGATAAATTGTTATAATTTGACCTTTTTTGTAGCCTGTTAGGCTAATAGTATATGCACCTGTTAAATCTCCGCTTAATTTAAAAACTGAACCTAACGCACAATTGAAAGAAACTGTTCCTGTTAATGTTGTAATGCTTACATCCTCCGTATATCTTACAGAGAGTTTTGCAAATGTAACTGAATCGTCAGCTAAAAAACCAGTCGATAGTGTTGTAGCAACCGCACCATCCGCCAAAAGGATTTGACTTGATGTTCCACTTGTTTTGACAAATGATGTTGCCTCCAATCTTCCGGTGGTGTCAACTTGTATATTTAAGTCATTACCAACACCATCAGTCAGTTCTTTTGTTGAACCCGATGCGGCGGCATTATCAGTTAATTTGATAAGACCTTGATAAGTATCTTTTATTTTTAATCCCGATAGTGTAGTACCCATAATTAATTTTTTACAAATTTAACAAATTTATATTTCATCCCATAATTCACTTTCTGCATTCCAATTTTTATTTAGCACCTCCCAAGTTTCCGGCAACCTTTCATCATATCTGTCCCATACCTCGTTAATAGAATCCCAAGTAAGAGGAATTACATAATTATACGATTGCCATTTATCTTCCGTAGTATTCCATAAATCCTCAAGATTATCTAAAAGATGTTTTTTTAATATCTTTTTGGTTTTTTTTGACCTTGAAATTACGTTAAAAGAAAGACCAAGCATTTATTTTGGTTTTCGTAAGTAGCAGATAACTTGACCTTGACTTATTGAAACATCAGTAAAATTGCCATATATTATATGCCCTTCTTTTATTGAAAAACTTGAAAGACCGCTATCACCTCCGGAAGTGTCATTTGTAAGTGTGATCGTACTGTTTTCGGTGCATTCTATTGAACCAAAAAATTCACCACTTGGCGTTGATGAATTACCGTGTGTATTATCTAAAACCCTAAATCCATAATCACCGAATGACATTCGATAAAAATTATTAGCGGAATATAAGTCACGAGTTGCCATATTTATCTTTTTTTACCTTGACCACGAGATTTCTTTTTCCACCCTTTTTGGTTTATTGATGCATTCTTTGAATGAACACCGGGGCGTTTTCTTTTCGTGGCTTTTACAAAATTAGTGATATTTTTCGCCATTATTTATGGAGTTTATTTCCAAACACCTTTTCGACCCCACGACTACCGAAATAGCCTCCCAAGATCACTTGCATTAGACCGGTGATTGTTGTCAAATCATATTCCATATACCACCCAATAATGTAAGAAATTGTAAAAAAACACAAAGTCAAAGGGCGAACATTTTGTGCCAACCATCCACTTCGGCTATCGGCAACCCATCTGCGGGTCACTCCATCCATTTCGGCACGTTCTAATCTTAGCTTTTCTAAAGCGACCTCCTTATCCTCGGATGACATATCTGAGCCGCCAATAATTGCTTCAATTACGTTTCCAATGGGGGTATCTTCGGCAATTGCACCGACCACCTTTGGAATCTTTTGCAGTAGAAAAGAACCTACCGCCGTATCTTTAAATTTCTTTTTAGGCATATTGTACTCCCTACTGTATTAGTAAATCCAAATAACGTTGGATGATTTTTGTCCTCCATATTCTTTGCAGTCATTGTCAACGTGAATAAATCCTGATTTTCCTGAAATACCGATTCTATTAAATCCGGCTTTGATAAGTGCATTAACGATGTTAAATCTATCTCTTGATGTTGTTGCCAATATATCTGCCGCCCTTCCGTATAAATGAGATGATTTGATTTCTGTCTTGCCAAGATTTTTGTATATGGCTCGGTTTTTTTCTGGTGTACGATACCCCGAAGTGATTTTAAAGGGTGTCCCATTACTATAACCTCGAGCCGTGTCGAGCATCCTAAGAAAATCCCTATCCATATACAAATCAGCAGAACCGGCATAGTCCGGCGAATCAAATTCCTCAATATTAAAATATTTAAGATTCATTACTGCAATCATTTTTACAACCGCACTTACCGCTTTTGCAGTCATCGTATTGAAGTGTTTTGTTCAACAGTAATCGGTCAATGGTATCATCTTGAACTTTGATAAGCATATTTTCAAGCATATCTTTCGATTGAACAAGCATTTCAATTTTCATTTCAAGATTTGATATTTTCTTTTTTGCCGCATCCAAATCATCAGGGTTTCTCCCGGTAATACTTGCAATGACCATCGCAATTGATGCCGCAATCATACCTATAAGGGTATTTACTATTTGAGCGTTTTCACTTGGTATTTGATACTTTGATAGATATAATAATATCAAAACAACCAAGAAAAATACAAGTAAACTTCCTGCAAAGTGTCTTATGTCTTTCGCTACTCCGTTTGGCATTTTCATCTGCTTAATGGTCTAAATAGTTGTTGAAATCTTTGTCTTATTTTAGTGATTCTGATTCCTTCAATTTGACTCTGTGTAGGTTTAACGTTGTTATACATTATTTTTTAAGGGCTTTTACTATCTGAATAACCGTAAACGTAAGGGTTGCAGTTAACACGAAAAATTGCATTAAAGGATTTACTTCCGATACACTAACTGCAAATGCACCGATATTCAAACCATACACACCAAATATTTTCAAATCGTCCATTATGTTTTTTCTATCTTATTAGATATTTCGACAATCGCTCGGAAATATGTTTTATCCTCCAAGTCATCCTCAAAATATGTTACACCATTATTTGTGCAAGTTATCACATTAAAACCATCGCTTGATAAGTCATAATACCCACTTGATCTAGTGCGGACTAAATTTAAAATACTACTTACAATTTGATTTGACTGCAATTCACCACCGGAATCAGAATCAAATGCCGTTACGACCTCCAATCTTGTGACACATTCCGAGATAAAACTTGTGGCATTGAAATCGCTTTCGTTATTACTTACGGAAAACACTTTTATATAGGGTTCAGATGCATCAGATGGCACCCGATTATAAACCGGGACATAACTGCCCCCAATAGAAATTGCATCCGTTAAACGGGTTAAAATCGCTTTTCTTATAAATTGAAGTGCCTCGTTCATCGTGTTAGGTTATTTAATCGACTGTCAAGCCTATCTAAAAGGTTTTTTAATTCCACCCTTACAGATGAAAAGAAAAAAGGTCTTGCGTTTTGATTGGTTTTCTTTTTTAATGGATTTGCCTTGAATTGCTCAGCATAAGATTTTGGAATACCAAGTTCCAACATATCATTAAACTTAAGATTTCCATCCCTTGTTCCAAATTCAACAAATGGCGAATAAAAAGTCTTTGAAAACACCCTTGCCATTTTGCCCATTCTACCGAATCCAATACCTTGTTTTAAAGCCGATTTATCAGTTGGCACACTTTTTTTCATCCTTGCCGCCGAAAAAGCGGCAGTATCGCCAATCTCTTTTGAAAGTCCCTCCTTGGAAAAACTTCTGAGTTGATTGAGTTTTCGGTTCAAATCATTTAAATCGCTCTGTTTGATTTTAACACTAATCAATTTTTGTGGCTTTTATGGTTGTAAAATATTTATATCCGGATTCAAATTTGCCGTTGATACGGTATTCACCGGAAACGTTTTCGATTTTCAAAAGGTCGGTGTTCAAGATCGTGTCGGCGGTTTTTTGGCGAACAATTAGTTCAATATCAAGTTCACGCCTACGCTTTCCATTCTCTTGGCTTATGTCACCGCTTGTTTCTCTTTTATATGCCCATATAGTCGATGCGGTTGCCGTTGTTGAGGTGTAGCCCCCATAAGTGTCGGCGGTCTTTGTCAATCGCCTTACTTCAACCCTTGTATCAAGTTTCCCGGCATCCATTAAATAAACACGGTTTTATATGATGACAACAAATCCATTGCACTTGTTGGGATTTCATTTACTGATTCCCCAATCACAAAATCCGACCGGTTGTCATAATAGGTCGTTACCATTTGTAACAACGCTTGTTTGAGAAATGAATCATCAATTCCGGTTGTGATGTAAATAATTTTTATCTCCTTTGCCGGGAGTTCATTGAGTTCGATTATTTCATTGTCCAATCCTTTTGCGGTATATGTGGCAGAAGTTCCATCAACTGTTGCCGATGAAATAGATGCAACCGGCGCGAAAGGTAATGCGATTCTTGTGTTGGCAAATGGCAAATAGTAAGTTCTATTTTTTGCCACAATATCCTTGGAAATGTAATTTTCCGCCACGATTCTCGCTTGGGTTATCATTTGCCCAATAATAGTATCATCTGCCGTGGTGTCAATTCTTGCAAAATCCTTGACATTTGCCGCCGTGATGATTTCACTTCCGGTTGTGGAATTGATTTTAATTTGCGGTTGAAACGTAAGTGGCGGGTCGCTGAAATAAGTGTTCTTTGTATAAGGCATTATTTGGATTTTTTAGTGGTTCGTTTTCTTGCCACTTTGTTTTCCTTAGTTTCTTTAGCTTTTTTTTCCTCTTTTACTTGTTCGACAAATTCAACGCCGATTCCTTTTTTGATATAATCCGATGCGACCTTGTTGTCAATATCATAAACCTTTTCCTCCCAACGCCATCCATCAGAGGATAAAACGCTTTTTTTCATTAATATTTTCATAATATATAATTTACACAAAGATAAAAAAAAAGGGTAACACTTAAATGCTACCCTTAATTAACCAAACTCACCTAAACAATTTATGAATGGGATTGAGAATCCCTATTGAATACAAAGTTATTAAAATTTTTGGAATATTTACCCACAAGTGACAATCTTACTGATTGCATATTTCCATTGTTTTTAAATATAAAAAACCCCTCAAGATGATAAACATAGACGGCAAAATAGTCTACATCGCTTTTAGTGTAAACCCTTTTTGAATTTTGAAGTGGCACTTGTATTGTTGTAATGGTGTCTTTTATGGGTAATTTTATTGTTGATTTGATTTGTATTTTATATAAGTTTTTGCCATTATCAACCACGCAATCATAAATTGATGCATCCGATAAAGGCATTGAAACATTATATCCTCTTTTAATGCATTCGGTTGCGAAAAGGTATTCACTAAAACACCCCCTTTGATTATTATTCAATTCATTGGTTTAACGTAAAGGTATAAAAAAATGCCCACCAAGTGAATGGCGGACATTTCCCAACAATTATCAAACAAAAAAAACTATCTTAATTTCTTTACTAATTTATTAAATTTTTTAATATTAACAATATTTTGATTTATGTTTATTTGCCGATGGATATGCATATCCTTTTTTTTGTTTAGGAAGTTATCTTTTTGAGCCATATTATTATATCAATTAAAAATATTTCAATGTGAAAGTTATTCCACCATTCGATAATTGTTTCAAGATGTAAAAGAAAATTTGAACATAACCAAACCGATATAAAAACCGCCGACAATAATATTGCAAACGATTTCGCCGCCTCAATTATGTTCTTGCGATTTTCCTCGTTGGTAATTCTTTTTACCATTATATATTCTGGTGTATCTTGTATTCTATATTCATTTTGATTTTTCATAATTTAAATTTTGGTTGTACAAAGGGGGCGTTGCCGCCCCCTGTTGTTTTTTATCTAATTGATTGCATCATTTCTGTAACACCATCTTGGAATTTTACTGCTCTTTTATAAGCATCTTTTCCTTCGAATATTTTTTCTCTAATATTATCTCCAAACTTTATGATTAGTTTGTAAGATGTTCCTTCAACGTTTGATAATAATCTTGTAGATGTTGATCTGTCTTTGTACTTTTTCATTTTCTATTGTTTTAATGGGGGCGTTGCCGCCCCCGGTTGTTTTTATTTTATTATATCGCTATTGTTATGTGCGTCAATTATTTCTTTTTTCATAAACTTTCCTGTAGTTTGAAATATTTCTTCAACATCATTTCCCCAATGGTCTTTAACAATTTTGTATCCTATTAACTTCATTTCATTAATATGTGTTCCAACAAATTGTCCTATTTGAAACCAGAAATCTTTTGGTGATAATCTATCGGTTAGTAGAATTTGGTTTGGGTTTTGTCTTGACTTAACTGACCAAATGTAATATTTGTGTGGGTTTTTAAGTGTGTAATTAGTTTCCATTGTGTTATTGTTTTATGTTTATGATGTAAATATATAATTTATTTTAGAATATAAAAAATATTTTACATTTATTTTCTTAAACCCAAAAAGGGCAGTCGATATGACCACCCTTTCCAAGTCAAAACTAATCGTTAGATTAAGGTGTTTCAAGTGCCGCTTTAGCAGTTGAGAACGTACCTTGTACGATTGCATTAGGAGCATAATTACTCAAAGCCACCCGTTCTTGGGCTTTTACGGTCACAAACCCATCACGGAAATTTGTAGAATCTTCCCTTGAAAATTCGATTCCAAGTCCATCACGAACCCAAAGTTGCGTTGCTTGTGCCAAGTTACCAACAAGGAATTTTCCGGCAGTCACGGCGGTGTTCAATGTAATTGGAACGCCATTGATTGCAGGTTGAATACCTTGAACGATTTGATTTTTCAAATATTCGTTGGCAGTAGATTTCAATAATACTATTTTATGGAAATCAGTAGGATTCAAAAGAATCGTGTCGGCTTGATAGTTAGCAAGTGCCAATTGATTCAATGATGCAATAAGAACATCAAATTCATTAGCTGACTCAACCGCATCATCAAACGCCCCACCTGAAGTGACAAAAGCCGCACCATCGGTGAAAAGACCATCAAGGTTTGGCGATGAACCATCTCCGTTAAGGATTTCAGTATCCTCAACAGACAATACTTTTCCGGGTACTCTTGCCGATAGGTAAGAAGATAATCCGGGAGTATCGTTTAGCATCTCCTCAGTTATTCTCATAAAAGTGCCAATTTTTTCAACATTTACGCTTGTAGCGGTAATGTCAAAGTCAGAGGCACCAAGAGTTGAACCTTGAGCAGTTGCAGCAGCACCATCATCATAAGCAGATTCCTTAGGGAATCTAATTGTTTGAGAATCGGTGTTTCCGATAGGCAAAAGAGTTCTAACGTGAACGCTTCTTGAAGGGTCGAATTTGAAGTCTGTAATTACAGTTTCTCCGGCAACAACTCCCGTGTAGGCATTCGCCATTGTCATATCACCCGCCTTGATTTCAAATCTTGCGGCGTTGGTGTTACCTTTTACAAGTGCCTCGATTGCACCATCTTTGATGGCGGCTTCGATTTGACCTTTAAAGGTTTTTGTGTTTACTCCTGAAAGCGTTTTTTTGCTTTCCATTTCGATGGCATCCATTCGCTTTGTAGCGGCTTCCATCTTGTCATTATAGTCGTTAGTCAAATTAGTGATCTCGCTTTTAAGACTTGATTCAACTTCACCTTTTGCGTTTTCTTGCGCTTGGTTGAAAGCCTTTTCAATCTTAGAATCTACGATGTCACCGATTTGGTCTAACTGATTTTTTACTTCCTCGTTCATTTTATTATTTTTTAAGGATGTTAAACAAATAGTTAAATTCTTCAGTTGAATCTCCTTTCACGATTTCCGGCTTCGTAACCTCAATATCAGTTGGCGAAGTGGTCATATTCATAAAAATAGATTTCAATTTTAATATTTCCGCCTCAAGAGTATATCCAAGTTCATCGGATATATTCCCTTTGCGGACTAATCTTGCGATATTATCATATCGCTTAATTACTTTATTTGGGTCAACGTTGCCCTTGACATCCAAAATCATTGCTTGGTCATTAGCGGCAAGTGTAACGGCAGAAACCTCATAGAGTTTCACCTCATTAATCTCACGCCTACCATTTACCATTTCTTTTTGGATGGGTAGAATCCCGACACTATTTTCGGTAATCACCCCGGCTTTGATTAGTTCAATGACATCCATACCTAATTGGGTTTTGGCAATCTCGGCTTCAAAGACAAGACCTTTCTCATCCTCAACCAAGTTGACCATCTTGCCAATAGGTTTATCCATATCGTGTTGGTAAAGGTACTTGACCCTTCTACCGTTTTCGGCAATGGTTTTCTTGTATGCCCCGGATTTAATTATATCATTATCCGAATCAACGTTGTTGAACACCGATGCGTAACCTTTTACGATTCCCGCTTTTTCATCGGCATCAATTAGTTCCCCCATTGGGGATTGCTTAAATATAATATTATTCATATTGCAAAGATATTAAATTTCATCAATAACATTTTGTGCGACCATTTCACCGGCTAATCCAAACGCCAATCCTTCAAGTTGTGTTGTGGGTTGTGCATCCGGTTTTGGTAAGTGTGCAACTGCACACCGGCAATTGACAACATTCGCCGCCCTTCCTCGTGGGTCACCCGGCATCATTAGCAGTTCACCGCCTACATTGAACGGCTTGTCCATATCTACAATCTGACCATTGGTCATTCGATGGGCATCCCTTTCACGACCATCAACGGAAGTCAACCATTCTTTTTGTAAACCACTTGCACCAAACATATCAAGAGCAGACCTTTCGGCACCAAGATTCGCCGCATAAGTTGCCTCAGTTCGCACAATTCTTTCGGCTTGGTATGCAGATAGTTTGTTAAACCTTGAACGTAAAATGCGACCACGCTGATCGGCACCTAATGCCATAAACTCGGGGTCTTGCATAAATCGTTGTAAGTTTTTTATCACCTCCGCTTTGGCGGTGCCTTGTAATAAAACAATACGTTGACCGGCAACCTTTCGACCCGCTTCGGAAAACCCCTCACTCCATACATCATCGAACCCGGAAACATCTTGTCGTTTGGATATTAGGCGGTCATAAGTCTTGGCGTACCACTTAGCAAATCGTAACCCGATATTGGAATAAAGTCCAACGTAAAGGTTTTCAAGTTCGTTTGACTTGAATAAATTATTGCCACCTCTTGGATTGTTGTCCAATAGAAAACCATCAATGGCGGTTTTGTACTGTTCATTGTAATATCGTTTGAATCTCGCAACCTCGGCTTTTTCTCCAATGTCGAGTTGTTGGGAAAATTCGTTTCTCCAAGTTTCCCTATCGAACATATTTAGTCGTTTTCAGAAATACGCTTTGCCCAAGATACCATCGCCGCACCACCCCAAAGGTTGTAGGCAACATATCCACGGTCTTTCCACGGCTCATCCTTGTATTGTGGGTCAATCTTTGCGTTGTCTTTATGTCTTGCTAAAAAGGAGTTGACTCGCCTTACGGTGTCCAATGATAATGCCTCACGACTTGCGAGTTGATTGGCTCTTTCCCATCCGACCCTTGTTCCGCCTTTGACAACATCACGACCATATTTCTCACGCCACTCCAACATTCGCTTGGCGTTGTTGGTTGCACCTTGTGGGTAGTCGGAATAAGTTTCTGCCTTTTGGCTTTTTTTGTCTGATGACAATGGGTGTTCTTCCGGTAGTAAATCGGTATCGTATGCCCTTCTTTTAAATTTACCGGTTCTAAGTGCATAGAGTAATCCGTTGACCCTACCCAATGCCCATTGATCTTCGCTCGATACATTTGGTCTTACAGATGATGGGTTTGTGCGATACGCACCGATACCCCTTACAAATGACCTCGCTAACATTGAATAAGTTGCCCTTTTTGCCGGGTTGTCACCATATTCATCATTATGGTCTTTTACTTTATTACGCAATGCCGTTTCCATCGCCCCACGGATTTGTGGTGCCTTTTGGATGATTTCTCCCCCATCTTGGTCGGTATCTTCATCATCATCATATCGACTATCAAGTTCGAAATTGTAGTCAAAAGAATCGGCATCCATCTCGCCGTAAAATTCATCAAGGCGATTGTCTTTTGCCGCCTCATATTCCTCGTGTGTTTCAAATGGCATATATACCGTATAGCCATCATAGGTATGTTGGTGGTAACCTTCACCACCCATTTCGTTTGCTCGTTGTTGTGCCTCACTAATTGTTGTAAATATGTCATTCATTCCCGGCACTTGTCTTTTCTCTGCCGGTTCAATTTCTATTGGTTCGGGTGTCATATCAGGCATATCGGAATCGCCAAGTGGCAAAAGATTAGCCGGGATATAGTATTCATCCATTCTTTCGTTTTCCTGATCCTTACCATAAGACATCGCCGCACGTTTTTCGTTTGGTGTAAGCCACCACGCTTGGGACATCTGAGCAACAACCTTATCGGTTTCCTCTTGCAGTTCCGGGATAGTGGTGTAATCAAAATCAATAAAAACCTTTTCCCCATACTTGGGTGCTAACCAACGATTCAGTTCATCCCTTATTTTCATAAGTTCAGGAATCACCGCATTGGTATATAGCATTTTTCGTGCCTCTTTTACATTGTTATAAGTTGCCGATTCAACATTGTTAAGCAATACCGCCGGGACATTGTAAACGTTGCAAAGGTCTTTTATGGTGCCATTATATTGTTCGATAAGGGAAAGGTCAGCGGCGTTTAGACCAAAGTTAACCCACGATAATTTTTTAGGGGTAATGATAACATCCCCGGCATTGCCTGAACCTTGATACTGTTGTCTGAATTTTTCCTTTAGTTGCTTGGCTTGTACTTCATTCAAATCCCCTTCCTCAGACATCAACACACCCCTTGCCGTTTGGTTTTGTAAATATTTGACCCCGGTGGTAAGTGCCTCATTGTTGGCATCCATAGAACGCAATCCGGCTCGTAGTGGTGACATACCATAAAGGTTTTGTCCTGACCCATCGAAATAAGGATTGAAATCTTTGATATGGCAAACATCATCGGCATCGATTTGAAAAGTTCCGTTATATTCCAAGGTGTAATGGTCAACCGGTTTCATAAAGCCACCGGAATGGATTTCCATCGCCTGACTCGGCAGAACATAAAGTTCGCCATACTTGGATTGGTTTGCACCTCTCTCCGGTGTGATTCCGTAGATGTAACGGTTTCCGGTTAGCTTACCAAATGCAATCACCTCACTCAAGAATGATGCGTAAGATTGTGCGGGGTTTGGTCGGTTCAATAGTTCGTGGATTTCAGTTCCCTCTAATTCGACCATTGAATTTTTTAAAATAACTTGTGCCTTATGGGTTGCATTGGCATCGAATCCGTTTGATGTAAGTGCCTTATATCTTTTTAGTGAGTTTTGACTTTGCACCTCATAAACTTGGAACGGAACCGTTGATGCCGCCTTTGTTATAAGATTGACAATCGAATAAACGGTCGAGTTGAAACGATACCCCTTGTTGATATACGAATCATCATTCTCAGCACTCGTGATTATCGTATCACCTAAAAAGTTATATATCGCCCTATTAAATTGTGAATTTGTGGCTTGACTGTTTTTAGTCACGAGCCTTTTGAAATTATCGAATATTGATGCCATTAAAGTCTATATTTTTACAAAAATAATAATTAAATAACAAAGAAGTCATTTCGCTTGGAGTATTGCGAATAAACTCCGTATCTAAGGCAGTCCATCTGGTGGTTCAGCCGATCTTGTGGCTTATTTATGATTGTTCCATCTTTTAACTGTTCCCAATAGTAACCATTGTATTCCTTGAATATGTTTTTTGATTCTTGGCTTACGATGACATCGTATTCCTTGAGTAATGAAATCCCGGCGGTGATTGACCCTTGACCTTTGATTGCCGGTTTGCATAATAATCCCGCCCTTCGGAGTTCCTCACCGGACTTGGGTTCGGCACTATCATAAAACGTTAACACTTGGTCGTAACCATTAGCCTTGAAATATTCAGCAATGTCACCATTAGTCATCCCGGTATTGTACAATATTTCGTGAACATATAATTTATCTGATTTTCGGAAAATTATTGCCGCCGCACTTGGGTCGTTGCTAAATCCAAAGTCCAATCCAATGACCGCCTCGGTATGTAAATCAAACTCTGGAAAATCTTTGTGGGGGATAAAGTTCCAATTATTGAATATCTGCCGGGCGGAAAAGACTGCCTTTTGACCTTCACCAAACACCCTCCAATAATCCGGATCACGCTCACGCATCCTTTCAATCTCATAAATAAGATCATCGGACAAAAACATATTGTCTTTGTAGGTTGTAATCCAAGTATCACAATCCTCCCTTGGGATGATGTCATCATATATCCAATGCACCGGGTCGGATGGATTGAAGTCCATAATGATGTTGTCTGTGGTACGCATATTGATTTGGCGGAAGTCCTCAAGCAATAATTCGTTTGCCTCATTCAACACGGCAATATTTCTTTTACGACCACGGATTTTTTGCGGTTCATCAACAGACAGAAACTCCACAAGGTGTTTGCCATATCTAAAAGTGTTTTCCGCTTTATTATGATTGCCATCGAAATACATCCCGGTCTGTTCTAATATAGAAATAAAGTCCCTTTGAATAGAGCCTTTTAAAGCCGGTAAAGTTTTTCTTATAAGGGAAATGGTCAATGGTTCTTTTGCAGTCGTTAGAATGTACGCCACATATTGACAAATGGCGTATGTCTTTCCTGACCTTGTCCCTCCTTGTAGGACTTTGAATCTTTTATTTGAATTTATTAAATCGTAGAATTGTCGATTGCACTTTTGTTCTACGATTCCGATTCCCTTTTTGCCGGTTTCCATTCAATTAGTGTTGACTTGATTCCGCCATCGTGTTTAATTTCTTGCCTTGTTCCATTTAATCTATGAGCCTCGTGTTCCTCTGAAATCATTTTCATCGCCGCAATTTGTAGTGATGGCGTTTCCGAATCAATCCAATTGGAAAGCATTTTAGTTTTTTTAGAAACCCGCATTTCCTCAACCGCCTTTTTTATAGTGTCCGATTGGTTCAATTCAAGGTCATAAAAAGTAGTTTTACCACAAGGTAAAAATGCCACGATATGCTCCATAAACATCAGTTTATGTTTTTCGATAGCAATCAACGCCTTTTTTTCAAGTTCTTTTTTATCGTATGCCATTATTTATCAATGTACCAATTAATGTTGAACCCAAATATTCCAATGAACACTTGGATGGTGTGTTTAAAATCTTTTTCCTCATCAATACCTAAAAGGTCATCATTAGAATAATTAAAACCAACCGTAAGTCCATAAAGGGTAAAAAATTCAATTTCAAACA
>Ga0181420_1000149_pt1 | contig 26798 bp, 39 predicted proteins | sample 43SPOviralmetaG_FD_130145 | JGI IMG/M metagenome (GOLD analysis project Ga0181420, IMG submission 130145) | Marine viral communities from the oligotrophic San Pedro Time Series (SPOT) site, San Pedro Channel, CA, USA - 43 SPOT_SRF_2013-05-22 | ecosystem: Environmental > Aquatic > Marine > Strait... | reverse complement strand
TGTACGAGTAGCCATATTGTTTACTCCTTTGAGTTTATATTATTATTGGTCTTCATTGGATCCTTATAATAATAGGTTATTTTTTCTTCTTTTTACTTTTTGGCTTTGGCTGATCTTCTTCGATCACCGTACCTTGTTCAAATTCTGGTTCCGGTTCTGGTTCCGGTTCTGGTGCTTTTTCTTCAACCTTTCGGTAAGGTCCTGAAAAGACCTTTAAAGCTTCAACATCAATTTCACCTTCTCCATTTGCCATTACTTCTACAACTTGTGCTGTTAGTTCTGGATCGGATCCGGGTATTATGCTGATTCCCATATCTTGTATTTTAATTCTAGCCATAATTTACTCCTATTAGCTTGTGGGTAATGATTCATAACTTGATGTATTAAACACAACCTGTGTTCCAAACAACAAATCACCACCTCCGGTTATTTGTCCATAATTGGTGCCTACGTAATCAACTTTATAGCAAGCCCCATTAAAATCGGGGTAAGACATAATGATTTGTCTGCATCTATTAGCTAGGTCTACATTGCGATCTAGCGACTTTTGCCTAGACTTAACCTTTGTTATAACGTTAATTCCTATAGCCCTGTCTACTGAATCTTGTCCAGCAAACTGGTGACTCCTTGCTTCTTGTTCTAATGAAACAAATACAACTGGGTAAACCGGCTGGGGAGGCAAGGTAAAGCTTTTAAGACTTCTTACATCACTTAATATGTTAGAAGCTAATCTTGCAGTTTTTATCATTCCTGCTGCATGATCTACTAAAGTTTTTGTATCAGTTTCAATTACTGAATCATTTCGATAAGTAGTCTCAAGAGTATCTTCAGTAAAAATAGGGTCAAAACTGTGACATTCAAATTCTAATGATGCAACATGTATAAACCCATTTCTAAAGGGTGTTGCCTTATTTGAGGATTCAACTGATACTATTTCTAAATCCATCAAAGTATTAACCGATTTAGTTTCCCTATCGGGTACTAAATAATCATCTGAATTAACTTTGAATATATCTTTGACCTGTTCGGTCATTCCCATTGATTGCCTCATTGAAGCTTTACTAGTATTCTTTTTAGCAACCAATTCAATTCTTATTGTACGCATCATGTGCATCTTATCTCCACGGTAACCTTGTAAAACCTCGTTTACAGGAGTAACAGTTATAAAAGGGAAGACTGCAGGATTAACTAAAGGTTCAGTAGACACTTTCCTTACACTCGGTAATTTACCGTTTGTTTTAACCTCATCTTTGATGTGTTGAGCTACATCTGCAACAAGGTCTGCCATATTAGTAGACTGGGCTATTGCCATTGTTTTCGTTTCCTACGTCTGGTATTTTAAATAATACCGTTACTATGTGTGTTTACCTAGCTTCTAATAACCGGTACGAGGATTGTAATCCTTGTCCGCGTAATTAGTTGCGTCAACACCGTATTCATCGATTTCATAATCGAGTTGTATGGGATCAATGTCCCTCGAGGTTAGGCCTTTTTCAAGAAAGGCGGTTCCGCGTTGTAATGCTCTTATTTGTTGTATATACTGGTCAAAGTATTTTTCTGCTGTTGCTGATGCATCAGGAACTTCTTCAGTATATATCGTATTTAAAATTTCGTGTGCTGCTAATAAAGAGCTTAAATGGACTAATGCAATTTCATGTGCATAAACCTTAATATAATGAATATCTCCATTAAAGAAGGTGCCATTAAAGATCCCAGAAGGTATTGTTAATTTACCGTCTGTAGTAGTAAAAGAGCTTCCTGTAGCTCCTGTACCATTAGGGCCTGTTAAATCACTTGTAACTGTATAAGCAGTAGCACTAGTGAATTTAAGTTGATAAACTTGAGTTGTTGTCAATGTTGAGGCAACAGTCAAGGTAGCGCTTCCAGCAGCATTTTGTAAAAGTATTGTTCCACTCTCTGAATTACCAAAGCGTGCGATAGGTGTAGTAGCATAAGGAACTGATGTTTTTAAGTCACTACCATAATAAGGTTTTAACTCCATCTTAAGCCTAGCATCCGTCCTTGTAATAAGACTTCTTATTTCCTCTCGGGATAAAACATTGAATTTATTCTCTTCAGGGTCATATAGTTGGGGAATTAAATCCACAACATCTAGAAAGTTACTGATATTTGAATTAGTTACTGCCATGCTTTACACCTATGATGTCCTATTAATTTATAAGAATTTACTGATAAGTCCCTCATCCTTCTTCCATCATTATTAATCTATTATATGCAACCACTAGCATTACCGCTAAGGGGTCAAAAACAAAGATAAGGATGAATATAAATATATTAACTACCAAATCAATAGGTAGGTTAACAAATTTAGCAACAAAAATAGCAGGACCTACATCAATACCGGTATCTAGCAAGTCCTGCTTTACGGTAGCGAGATCCGTTTTAAGTTCTAGTACCTTTTGACTCTGTTCCCGAATCAAAGGTGCGTATTCTTCCCTAACCTTTCTTTTAGCTGTCATATAATTATCAGGGTATGAATTGATAGCAGCTTCCATCTCCTCCATTAAATAATCTTGGTTCTTATTTAAATCTTCTATCTGCTGTTCAATAAAAGCGGATTGATTTAACTGTTTATTTAATTCAAGTGAGGCTCTTTGATAAGCATTGGATAAATAGCCATATATACCCAGGCTGGTAATAAAAACTAATAATATGGTAGCCGTAAATAGATAGACCCTCATTGCTGTATTAATTGAGGACCAATAACGATATAGATAGGAAGCAGTAACTAGCTTTCCCAATTCAAGACTTGAGGCCATTATCACAACTGAACGGAATGCCCCAGAAAAAAGAGATGATAACCCGAAGATAGAGAAGAACGCTGCACAAGCAGCTATAGAAAACGCTGAGAAACCTACTATGTATTTGAATAGCGGGTTTCTCTGTATTGAAGATTTAACTTCTACTTCTTCTTGGGTGCTGGCTTTTTTTTTGGTGAGATCTTATCTACAACTTTATCAACCGTAGATTTAATCTTCTTACCATATTTGCCAAACCTGTCAGATTTTACTTCTAATATTCTTTTCATTTTAATGCCTTTCTTAAAAAAGGGGCCTGCAAAGCAAGCCCCTTTTATGATTAGATCAGTATTCTAATTTACTAAGCAGTACACTTAGCAATGTATCTCCAATCAGTGTGGCCAATGCCAGCATGATAAGAGAATCTGAATCTTGAAACAATCTGGTTAGTGTAAGCTAGTTCGCTGTTAGCACCTTGTGATTCAGTAGCTGGAGCATAAACGTTTAACCATTTAAGCTGTTTACTAAAATCACCCATGTACCAGTCAGAAGCACTTGACAAGAATACAGATGAAGCAATGTTCAATCCGCCTTGTGCAAGGTCATTAACTGGGTTATAGGTTGGTGATACAGTATCATTAGCGCCACCACCTAACATTTGACTGTTCATGATTTGGAAAGCTTTAGCTTTCAATGCAGATGGAACAAGGATAGTGTTTGGAACAATATCAACTTTGTTTCCAGCTTCATCAACCATAGCAGCAAATGCTTGATAGACGTTATCTAGATCAGTGAAATCAGCTAATGCATTAGAAGCAATCAAGTTATCATTAACTTGACCGTCTAAAGCACTGTGATCGTTAGAGTACATTGCAGCAGCATTTCTTGCAGTGCCTTTATAGACAGCTGCTGAAGATGCAGTCTCCTCAAAAGCAGAGCGAGCAGCTACCTCAATAGATTCAATAATCATCTTTTGCTTATGATGACCAGCTGATCTTCCAATATCTCTTGCTCTTGCTAAAACCTCGCCGGTTCTGTCTTCGAATATAACTTCACGAGTAAGGGAAATCATACGACCAAAGTCGGCCATTTTGATTGTCCAGTTTTTCTCACCCATTGATGTTTCTTCGTAAGCCATACCTTGACGTCTTAGAAGTGGAGTTGTATCTCCTGCTGTGAAACCTACAACAAGCTCTTCATCAGTTCTTGAAGCTTGTGCTTCAGTGATGAGATTTTGTGCAGATCCTACTGCTAGGTTGTATTCATTAATGATGTCAGAATGAATAATCTTCTGAGCAACATTTGGGAATGCAGATGAATTTAGAGCTTCAGAAACTCTTGCTGCTGATTCAGATGCAGGACAATCAACTAGCTCTTCATAAACTTGCTTTAAGGAAATATCCCTAGTATTAAGTTTACCTTCACTAATTAAATCGCCGATCTGGTCAGCTGCTGCGTTAGCACCTTCATAAAGGTTACCACCGTGTTCTTCAACTTTAGCATCCACAAGGTTTTTAATATGTCCGTTTTTCATGACTTTATTTTCTCCTTTATGTTATTAAGCACTTACGCTGAATAATTTCTGTAAGCTAACTACATCGACCATCACCTTTAAAGATGTTGCAGTGCCTTTATATTCTAGAGAGTGGGCTATAGTGTTAGCACCACCGTCTGCTTCTAGAGTACCATTAGTGTGAAACTTCATTCCTGCTCCGGGTGTATAAGATGCAGATTCTGTAGGTACCTCAACAATACAGTTAAGATATACCATAATCTGATCTGGCCCGTTTGCATCTTCGGAAAGAGTTCCGCAAACACCAATGAAACTCGCATCGTCAGTTGCAGCGCCGATTTTCTCTACTCCTGAAGTATCCCAGTTAAGGAAGTCTCCAACTTGTAGATCATCGCCCGCTGTCTTCTTAGGAAGAGTTAATCTTCCAAAGATAGGATCGCCATATTGTAATATAGCGCTAGCTTTTAAATCAGCCATTATGTTCTCCTTTGAGTTACGGTTATTTCATTATGTGCCAAAAATCAAATTCCCTAATTAATAGGTGAGTATGATTTCATGGACTTGACCAGACCGTCTAAGTCAAAAGAAGGAGTAGCTGGTGCTTCTTCTTCTTTTACTTCTTCTGCTTCTGGTTGTACTTCTTCGTTTGTATCTTCTTCAACTCTGATACCGTTACCGGTAACATCGCCTGAAACAGATTCAACAAGTTGCTTACGATCATTGATACGTTTTGCAACTTCTTCTTCGCTGTCAACCTTCATTAGGTCGGCAACAAAGACTTCGGAAACGTGTTTAGCATCCAAGCCACTATCCTCGATAGCTTTCTGGACCTCATTACGTTTCGCAGCCACTTGCTCCTTAAGCTTGAAAGCATCAAGCTCAGTACGGAGTTCGTCGGCTTCTTTCGAAGCCTCTTCTAACTTAGTTTCCAATTCTGAAACTTTAGCAGCTTCTTCTTCTGCAATTTTTGCAGAAACTTTAGCTTCTTCGATTCCATTTTCTACTTCTTTTTGAGCTTCTAAACGAATCTCTTCAAAAAGTGTTGGGAACTTAGCTGAAAAGGATTCTTTTGTGAACTCAACGTTATCTGTTGTGTTTTCGTTCATTTTAGAGTCCTCCGCTGTTGTTTGGTTATTAACGAGTTTAGCGACTTCGGTGCCATAGTTTTCCATCAGGTGATTGAATTTGGCAGTTGCCTCATCCATTACTTGAGAAGCAAGGATTTCAACAACCCCGCCTCCAGCTGAAGGATATGTTACGAAGTCTACGGAATTAAGGAAGACTATCTCCTCAACTACGTATTTCTGGTTGGTCTTTGGTTCTTCACCCTCTTTTGTTTCATAAGGTTTTATCTTTGCTCTTGCATCGATTGAAGCACCTACCTGTCCCGGAAATTTTTTGGCTAATTCATATAGCCAAGCAGTTGCTGGGTTTTCAACCATTTCAACCACTGCGTAAGCAGCGCCATCCTTTTTATAGGATTCGGTTGCAACTGCTACTAAATCTTTAAATGACCTACCTGCCATCATTCCTTGTGAATGATCCATGTACATTTGAGGTCTTTTTTGAATATGATCTGCAATAGACTCAGCTACTTGGTCAGAATAATAATATCCATTCTTTGACCAACCCTTATCAATAAGTTTAACTGCTAAGCTTTTCTTGCCAGATTTTTTATTTTCTATGGCTCTTACTTCAAGAGTTTCTTTAACTCTATCTGAATCTGGATTCAAGTGGCCTAGTTCTAAGCCCTTTTCATCAGCACCATTGTGTATGTTTATATCGTTCATGCTCGAATTTCCTGGTTATTGTATTCGTTACACTATAACTATGTGTGATTAATATAATTATGATTTCGAAGGACTAACAAGGATAAACTAGGATTCCTAGCTTAAGGTTCAATATATTGTTCCAATAACTTATGAGTTCTTTCTTTCTCTTTTATATCGTTTGCAGAAGTGCCTAGTATCTTTAATTCTAAACTTCCGTAATAGTTCCCTTTATTAAATCGTTCTAAGATAAATAAAAGGCTCATCCATAGTGGAGTTCCTTTACCAAACTTGTTTACTTCAAAAGACTTATCTAAAGCTTCCATGATTCTAGCTTTGATTTTTTCTCTTTGTTCTGGTGTGTAATCTGTTATATTCATGATATCCTCAATTTAAAAGATTTATCGGAAGAAGCGTTATTGTTTATTGTACGAATAGGGGAATGTCCATCTACTTCAAAGAAAAATACTTGAAATAGTCTTGCCTCTTCAACTCCCTTTCCCATATAAGATGTAGCTGAATGTATAGTCTTAGCATTCCAAATAGCTAATCGATTAAACTTATTACCTATCCTATCTACTTCTTCAAATTTTGTTCTATCCCAAAACCATTCCTTTTCTTTTTCATTTGAATTAAATAGCCTTGAATTGTCTTCACATTCTGGTCCAAACTCGCCTGTAACTTTTGAACGCCAAAATGATGTTCCAGTTTGCAAAGGCGCATCCGGAGTTAAATAGATTGCCCCCGCATAATCTTGGTCATCTTTGTGCCAAATCAGGGGTGTATCTGATTCACAGTATTGATAACAAGAATTAACACCGTGTGACCATAGTCTTATCTTACGATTAATCAAGTTTTCAAAAGCATCTTTTAAGTAAGACCTATCAAATCGTTTTTTAGACCTAACACCATAAGAACCTTGTTGTATATACTCTTGTTCTAGGGCTTCCTGTCTTGCAGCATACGGATCTTCTAAAAAATCATCCACTACTATTAAATCTGGTACTGGTGGGATCCCATCTACCCATTCCTTCTTCAATCCTAAACTCATTCTATTATCTTCCTTCCGTCCCAGTGAACCATCCTCGGCCCTAAATGTAACGTTGTTATCTTATCTATAAATTCTCTATCTTTAGTAGGCCATAAACTTGAAAAATAAGAATCACAACCTGCTGCAGTATTGAAATCTTCGGGATACCATTTATCTTCTTGAGCTTTACAATTAAATAATTGACCATAACCTAATGGTAAAGGATTCTCAAGTGTGCTTTCAACATTTGAGTTCCAGCCCATAGCACTAAATACTTCAGGGGGTTCAATTTGAAAATAAGGGTTCATTATTTGTAAACGGGCTCTAGCATCATTTGGTATTATTTGACCGCAATCAGCCATAGTAGCAAACTGCGTATAATCTCCGCCTATATATAAGGGGTCAATATCAGCAAGCATTTCATGATATTCATTCTCGCCTTTTATACCTAAATCTTGTTTTAATAAAATACGTCTATAAAAACCATAAAGCTTAGTAGGATCTAAGCTTGTTATATAATCTTTAAACTTGGGTGGCCAAAAAATATCTGCATCTGTAATACAAATCCATTCTTCATCTCTGTCGCGTAATACTTTTAACCCTTCGTTTAAGGCAGCCCCTTTGTTAAAGGTATCTCCAAACTTATCGGTTACTATGCATTTGACTTGATTGTGTTCAGCTGCTAGTTGGGTATTTCCATCAGCAGTAGATGTAATTACATATATATCGTCAAAGATATAACGATTGTGAGGTAGGGTGAAATCTAGATAATCATTAAACTCAACAGAGGTTAATAATGCTACAATCCTATTTCTTCTTCCTTCTCCTCTTTCTTCTTTTACCGTGGCTATGGTCTCCTCCTTTTTCTGGATGAAGTTTATTGTGTTGAGCTGGTGTCACTAGCTTCAGATTCTTTTTACTAGAATTCTTTTTATTGTGATCTTTGTGATGGACGATTTTACCGTCCCCCTTTTTGGCACCAGCCTTTTTTCTATAATAACTCTTGCTTGTCCCGCCTTTCCATCTACCATTAGACTTTCCTGTACGGGCCATTGGTGATTTCTTTTTGCGGGGCATTTACTATTTCTTTTTTTTCTTTTTAAGAATTGCTTGTTGCAATTTCTTAGGAAGCTTTTTTTGAGCGGCGCTTAAACCTTTTTTTCCGGCTGCTTTAGCTTTCTTTGAAGGTCTTCCTTTTTTCTTACCGTATGTTCCTTTACCTGCTGGCATAGTTTACTCCTATTTATGTTTAGTCAATGATATTAATAATTTAATTAATTGTGCTATCACTTAATAGCCTTTTGAATTTCTTCTAGTATATATTTCTCAGAAAATTTCATACTAAGCCCTGGTTCAAATCTTTTTACTTCGACTCCCTTTTTAAAGATAATAATAGTGGGAACAACTTTAACGTGCCATTCCTTTTGTATCACAGCCCCTATTTCCTTATCCTCTAAGTCTATATAAGCAGTATAACAATCTTTTAATTTTTCTAGTTTAACCCTATTAGCAAAGTTCCAAGAAGCATTTACTTGAACAACTGCACATTCCTCAAGGGTCATGAGTTGTACCTTTTTAAAGGTATCTAGATTAATTGACTGCCCAGATAAGGAAGCTGAGGCAAACCATAAGCATAGAGCCAATGACCATGAGCCTGATAATAACTTCTTCATTCATCTAATCCTTTATACCTTTCAGTAAAATGTTTTCTATGTTCTTAACATCATCTTTAATTTCTTTAACGTCGTCTTGAGTATCCATGATTGTTTCCCTAATCATTTGATCTTTTAGATCATACTCAGTTCTACTTACTTCTGGTTCAGGTAATAGTTTAGCCTCTTCAATGTCTGCTTGAAGAGTAAACCACATCCCAACTAAAACAAATATGGTTACGCCCAAGCTAACTAAAGTCTCAATAGAAAAGGTTAGTTTAGTATCTTTACCTAATTCCATTTACCATTTAACCTTATCTGCCCAGTAGGCCGCTGACATTTTTCCTTTAGAGATGTTTCTACGGTGACGAGCCTTGAACGATTTACGTTTCATCTTCATTCTTTTAGATTCACCTGATTTAGGTTTACCCGCAGTACTAGCACCTTGTTGCCCAAATCGAATAGTTTTAACTTTATCGCCTACCTTTGCAACCACAATGTGTGATTTCTTTGCATGACTTGGAGTTCTTTTAGGTTTATTAAAACCAGAGACTCCGGCTCTGGCTAATCTTGGGTCTTTTTTCTTTGCCATTTTTTTATCCTATTTTATAACATATTAATATATAAATATATTAACACATATCCTTAATGTTTTCCGTTTACTCTGGATAAACTACCTTTAATTTCTGATAGTTGATTATCCATATCATTTATTTCTTTAGTCAAAGCATCAAACTTTCTATCAAGTTTATCATCAGAAGAGTTCCATCTATTAATAAGTTTGATGATCATCCCCTCCATATTTTCTAAGGTTTCTGATTGACCCTTGTTTTCAACCTTAAGACTTTCTAAGGTTTCTTGTTGTTTTCCTGCTTTATTTGACATCTGGATTACAAGATAGACAAACATTGCTCCCACAACACCTATCATACCTGCCTCTCCATATACTGCTAAAAAATCCATTTGAGACTCCTATATGTTAAGCTGATCGTTTTATTTTCTCGACGGATCTTCCAGCAAAGTAAGCACCATAGACTGTAATTAGCAAAGTCTGGTAGATAGGCTTGTATGCATCGTTAATGGTAAAATTCCCCAGATTACCGTCAAAGAAACTTAATAACACGAAGACCACAGTTAAAAATATTAATGTCAGAGGTCGGATGTTTTTTGACAATACTGTACCGTATTTCATATCCGATTCCCAACGGGCAGAAACTTGTGCTTGCGCATCTTTTTCTGCTCGTTGGATTAACTCTTGCATTTTTAACTTGGCGGCTTCCTTTTCTTCCCCCGACGTGTGTAGGTCATCAATAACATTTCCAATGTCTTTGACTATTCCACCACCTAATAAGTCTAAAAGCTTAGACATGATTAGGCCTTGATTTTAGCCATCTTTTTTCTAGCTGCTTCAACTAGTGGTTTATTAGATTGCGGGCAACAACTACATTCAGGATTGCAAAACCATTGCTTATCCCAAGGTTGTACGCCAGCTTTTTTAGCTGCTTCACCTACTAATTCTTCTGGATTTTGCCATCCACAATTAGTACACTCACAGTTTGTGCAGTCACAGTTTAGAACTTGATTCATTTTAGTTCTCCTCTTGTTGTGCTTGGTCATCATATTCATCACCCATATTTGCTAGAATGTGATTCCTCAAGACTTTATCTTCAGTAACATCAAAACAATATAATTGATTCTGGCCTTTTAACCTAAGCGTTATTAACATCTCTTGTACTATTCCATCCAACTCTTCAGAAGCTTCATGAGCTTCTTCGGGTTCTACGTGAAATCCTTTAATCTTGTCCATTGTCTTCCCTCTCTTCTGGTTTCTCTGGTTGTGGTGTATCCGTTGGTGCCTCAGACATCATAGCTTGCATCTCATGTCTCCAATTATACCCAGCCCTTTTAGCGAGCGTAGCGGAGGAGACAATCCCAAGCGATTTATGTATTTGCATAACTTTAGCTTGAGCTTCCATGTCTTCTTTAATGATTTCAGGGAATTCTAAACTCATCGGTATATCTACTGTGTTAACCGGTTTCATTTGTACCTTCTTACCTGCCATCATCTTTTGTGCAGCTTCCTTTATAGAATCAGTATCCTTACCCTCAATTACCATGTGGTTAATATCTGATAAGACATTAATTAATGATTCTTGAGCATATTCAGGTACCCTAACCGTCTTAGGTAGTTTACCTGCTTTAACCGCTTGTTTAAGGACTTCTCTATACATAGTTTCAAAAGCCTCACCAAAGAATTCTTGTTTACCCCTTATATATTGACTGAACGGTGTATCAGCTTTTCTAATAGAAGCATATACGTTTTGGTCAGCCCTTTGATTTAATATATGTATAGGTAAATTTGTTCCAGCCCCGATAGTATATAAAATACCTAATCCATCTTCTTTTGCATCATCTGAATTAATTTGAGGTTTCTCAATTCTATATTTAACATTCTCGGTTTCAATAAGCATAACCCCACCAGCTGGTGATCTACGTTTCCTTTCTGTAGTTTCGGGCATCCTTCCAGATATTTCTTTTACCCAAACAACTTTGGAACGTTCATGGTTTAATCTTATTCTATCCATTAACCAATCTTCATAATACTTTAAGTGTCTCATAACGGGTTGTAAAGGAACTCTACCTCTTATTTCAGTATCAATACCCATCTTAATAAATTGGATAGCGGGCATATCAGCTAACTTATTCTTAGATACATAACCCCTTGCTTGACCAAATGCAGACTTAGCTAATTCATCATATCCAATATCTCTAGCCCATACATCTTTTTTATAAGCCTGTTTAGTACCAGTTGGAGTATAGTCATAATCCCAATGGTAGGCCAATTTAGTTTCAATATCTTGTGGATGAGATTCAACATCCATTATCTCTTGAGGTCTTATACGTCTAACTTTAACTTCCCCTGAAATCGGATTAATATAATAACCGATAAATAATTCACCTTCGATAAAAGCCATCTTAACAAAGTCTTTTTCTCTTTTAACCATCGTGTTATTATATCGAAATTGATTTAGAACATTCTCAACCTTCTTATTATCTACCTCTATTTTTATACCGCCTCCTATAGTATAATGAGTCCAGTTTTCAATAATAGATCTACAGTGGGGATCATTAAAATATTTATAAAGAACCGCTTCCTGCATTTGGTGCAATTCAGAAGTAGTTTGACTGTATCTCATGTTGGGATAAGAATTACCAAAGAAAGTATATCCCCCTAAGAAACGTTCAATCAATCTTTGAGATTTAGCTTCCTTCTTTACTTGAGGTTGTTCATGTTCATATAAGAAAAAGTTATCCTGTGGGTGATCGTCTACAAAACTATCCTGAAAAGGCTTTGTAGTATCTGTATTTTTTAGCCTCCAAGCTTTTTCTTCTTGGATTCCATCTTCAGCAGCTTTTGCTGTTTGAGCATCCAATTCTTTACGGCTGTAAGGCCTTATGTTATCCCAAAACTCTTTTAACTTACTCATTGGTATTTTCCTCTTATCAATTATACATATAAGAGTCATCAAAACTAAGTTCATCACCGAAATCATCGCTGGTACCTTGGTTTATATTTGCCTCTTCAGAGGTATATTCTTTCTCATTATTAATTAGGTTGTAAACACTTCCTGCCATGCTTTGGAGCATATCAATAGTGCCTCTAGGTTTGTGGTCAACCTTGTTCTTCTTATAATCTATTTCAGCACCGATTGCCTCTTTCCTCCAGTATTCATGAAAGGGAATAGCTAAACGATCATCATACAAAGCATCTTTTAAGCCTTGCATAGCTGCCATTGTTTGGCCTTCAGTACTTAATCTTTTTAACCCATCTCCTGTCTTAGATCTTTTATCTAAAACTAATTTAGTAGAAGTCCTATCAATAGATAGCCTACCTACTTTAAAACCTTGATTCCTTAATATTTGAATTGAATCTACTGATTGGAATCCATCAAAGGTAATTAAACCTAAATAGAATCCTAAGCGTTGGATTGTATAAATAATTTCTCTTACTTCACTTAAAAGTATTTCTTCGCCTTTTGCTGCTTGAACTCTACCCACAAAATCAAAGTTAATAAAGGGTAGTCTAATGTTTTTCATCTTATTTCCAAAAGCTTCAATCTCAACCTTCTGCCTATCAACAAAATGGGAAGCATGACACATTGAAATTCCTACAGCATCTTTTCTTAATCCCAAGTCAATATGCATATAACGAGGGAATAGTAAAGTACCATCACTAGGTCCCCAGCCCTCTTTGAATCCCCTCTTCTCTTCAATAAAAGGATTATTATGTGCATTATTGTGAACTATCTCAATCTTCTTTTTATTCTTTATAAAAGGCCTAGTTGATTCAGTAGGCACACAAGCAATATCCCTTAAAAAGTTTTCCGGGTCTCTTAAGTAATTAGCTTTAAGTTCTAGAGGTATCTTGATTTGCGCCATTGAATAAAAACAAGCTATCTTGTTCCATGTTAAGTTCTTCGTTAATTTCAATTCCGAAAACGTTATAATAATTGTTTTCATCTTCACAACCGGATAATAAAACTAGAGCTAAGGCTATTAGCATCATTATCCCTATATATCCTAAGTAAAAAGTAATTGCTTCTTTAGACCACTTCATGCTTCTGCCGATGCTTCATCGTTTATATAACTCGGTACTTCAATATAATCGATTATGTTTAATATTGCTTGGAGGTACCCTACTTCTGATCGGGTTACTTTACCACCTTCCCCTAACTCTCGGGGTAAAGATTCTCTAAATTCTTTTAAGACTTCTATTGATTGATCTAGCCGTAAGGATAATTCATTAGGGTCATAGAAATACAATTCTTTACTTTCTTCAGTAGCCATCACTTTCCTTTTAGTTGGTCCTTTAATTGATATAAATGTTTTAATATCAAGAGTTGCATAATCAAGTTACCAAGCACAAAAAATTCAATAAAGGGGAAATGCCTTTCTTCTAATACGGTTTCAATCCAGAAAAGGAACATATCCATATTAAACCTCTAATGATCTCCTAAACCATCCAAACCAAAATCTATGTTGTTCTGGCTTTTTTGTAACTAATCTAGCGTAGTATAAAACCCTTTCAGATCTTACTCTTTCTAATTCCACGTTCTTTAACGCTTTGCGGGTTGCTGGTCCAACTTTACCATCAACTTGGATTCTCTCCGAAGCTGAATTCTTAGCATTAGCAGTCCTTTGCATTACTTTAGCCGCATTACCGTATCCCATATTCAAAACCATATCAAAATAAATATAGCGCAATTCTTCGGGCATTTTCTCGATCTTATATCTTTTCCAATAATCTTTTTTATAAATAGCTTTAGCATCGTCTCTAGTTAGCTCTTTAATATCTACATCAGGATAAGCCTTTTTGCTTATACCGAAATTAGTCTCTCCTCCCATGTCGGTCGGATCATTTACATATCCACCTTCATGTTCTAAGACTTTATCTATGCAACTTTCAAATGTAGCCATAATATTTTCCTCTTTTAAATATTGAAACTTTAACATCCTATAACTCTCATTACTTTAATTAATAACTCGTTATCAGTTCTTGCTCTGTGAACTGAATCCTTCCTATATCCAAAGTGTCTTGCAACTGCAACAAGGCTATAAGATCTTAAATTAGGTCTTTTCTTCTTAACATATTTTAAGTAATCCTGGTATCTTAAACAAGAGAATCTTCTATCATTTGCGCATAAAAAACGCTTATCAAACGAAATATTATAGCCAATAATACGATTTCCCCGTATAAATTCGAATAAATCTGAAGCTATTTCATCAAAGGTGGGTTGATCTGCTAAGTCTTCATCGGTTAAACGGGTAAGCGTACTTATCTTACTTGGGATTGGTTTTAAGGGATTAATTAAGGTATTAAACTCATCTACAATTTTCATCCTAGATAATTTAATTGCCGATACTTCAATAATTGAATCTTTTTTATGGCTAAATCCAGTAGTCTCCAGATCTAGTACTATCATTCAATACATTCCCAAGATCCATAAGGAATCATAGTGCTGGAATGTCTATTAGTAAAGTTAGGTGAATATATAGTATTACCCATTGGTTGCTTAGGGTCTAAGTAACAACACCAAAAAGAAAAAGTAGAACTAGTTAGTATATGATGAGAACAGGCAACAGAACTAACCATTTGAAAAGCAGGGCTGCCTACAATAAAATAGAAATGTTTATCTGGGAACCTTTCTCTTAATAGCCTTTTTGCTTCTTGGGGCTTATTACTAGTTACTACAAATAAACTAGTATCAGGGAAATAATTTATAGCTCTTTCAATCCATTCTATACTTTCTAAGTCTTCTTCTAATCCATTAATTAATTCTTTATCCCCCGCGTATTCTAATTCAGGTAATCTAAAATTCAAAGAAACAGTACTCATACTTTTATGGACGTGTAGCAGATAGCTTACTGAATCTTCATAATACTTAGACCTAAATGAAAGATATTTTAAAATAAGATCCCTACTTGGGTGCCAATACTCTTTATTGAAGAAATATCCCATAAATTGCTGGCCAGGTTTTGTATCCAGTGGTACGTATTCCCCACCTTGACCTGTATCAGCCCTATAAGCGTACTTATCGTCCTCTTCAAGAGTGTTAAATTCACTACCCTTGGTGTTATCGGGGTTATGAAAAAAAGGCAGCTGTGGAAAGAAATTATGCCAATAGAAATCGGGATAATCAGTTCCAGGCCATCCACCCCACGGTTGGAAATAAGGATTGGGTTTACCCGCTGCATTAGAGGGGTGATTATTGGGTAAGGCTTTACAAGAGTTATAACTGCTCCAGTATCCAAAAATTACTGGATAGTTATTATCATCACAATACTTTAAAGCTGTAGCTATTTGAAATAGGTTATTACCAAGTCCGCCCATAAGTATTGGAGAAACAAACTTAGTTTTATCAAAACTCATAACTCTTTGAGTTTCCCGACCTCTTTTATTATTTCTAGACTATCGGTATCAATAACAAAATAATTATCTAAATCAAAATACTTCTTACCTTTAGCTTCCCATAAACTCCGGCTTCTTATAAACATATTTAATTTTTCTATACCCACTGATTTACCTTCTTTTATTTTACGTTCTAGGAATGAGTCTGGATATCTTGGAGAGCTAATTAAAACAATTACTCCAGGTATCTTACCCTGTCTCATAAAACGAGAAGTCATACGATTCATAACCGCATTATACATTTCTTCACCCGCATCATACATCTCATCATTTGATTTTTTAGAATCCTCGGTTACTTCAAGGAAATTAGCCTCGTCAATAACTGCAGAATATACGTTATAACCCAAAGCAGATAATGCAGAAGAAGTACCAGCATAAATACAAGTATTATTTCTTTCTATTCTTATCTCTCTACTAAATCGAGGGTTAGCGGGAAAGTAGTCCTTATTAAATCCGGACTGGAAGCGCTCCCAACAATAAGTAAATACAACTCTTCGGGATTGTACTTCAGATCTAGATAATAGCATAATACAAATAACACTATTATCGGCTAACCCATAGGCTTCTTGTGGGTTTTTATGCATACACATTTCAAACCATAAAAGCCATAGAATAATTGATGATTTAAAAGACTTACCGGCTCCAATTGCCTCAAGGAATATTGCTAGATTTACTTCTCTATTCTGCCTATCATTCCATAAGTCTACAATATCATTATAAACTGAATCGAATAACCTACCTTCTAAGTTTAGAAAATAAGGGTCATTTAAAAGTGTTTCAATAGGTGTATCTTTAAATTGCTTTATTGTTTCATCATTCCAGTCGTATAAAGCCCCACCTTCTTGATTATCATAATCACTTATCCATCTTTCCGCCTCATTAATTAGAGGATCTTTAGTATCATCATTCATCTTCTTTTACCTCTGCTTCCAGTGCCTCTGCCTGTTTACTATAATCAAAATCATTACCCACAATTCTACCCTGAGTTTTAAAGGGTACAATAACTTCATCTAGGATTTCGGTTAATATTCTCTTACCTACATTCTTAGCAGCATTTTGCATAATGATCTTAAAGATCTGGTCAACAAAAGCTTTAACTGTTGTAGTGTCAAGACTAACTTCTTTCTTCAATTTAGGTCTCAATTCTTTAGCTTTAATAATCTTATCGGTTAGCTTTAATACTAATTCGATATCTTGATTAGTAATATAGCCCTCTTCGGGGTTATCTACATCGCGCCTACGTTGCATTACATAAGATTGCAATGCATACATACCTCTAATATCTTCATCTACAGAAGTTAAATGTTTCTCTTCAACTAGTTGGGCATTTTGGAAATACTCTAGTAGGTTAGCGGGTAATCCTGCTTGCCTATTTAAGTTTTCCCATAAGCCTGTATTATTAGGGTTTGTTATTTGGCGGTCATGGTAAGTACATTGGCCATAACCAGGGTGGTCAGTACCATCTCCCGCAGGTTTCAAACAAACATAGCCTTCAGGCATATCGTTCCTTTGAGTCCCACAAATTCTTTTGGTACGTTTATTTTTATCGTCTAATAAGTATACTTCATAAGCGGAGACTTTGTCTACAGTAGGTTTAGTAGATTTAGCCAACTGACCCGCTTTTTTGACGGTATTCTTAAGTTGTTTTGCTTTATCCAAGGTAGCTCCTTCATTTTTTCTTTTTACGTCGTGTAGCCTTTTTCTTTTTTACCGGCTTTGTTGACGTAGTCTTATATTTCCTACGCTTTGGGAATTGACTGGATCCTACAGCCATTATTTCTTCTTCCTTTTAGCCATAGTAGCTCTAGCTTTTTTTGCTAAATCCTTATCAGCTTTGCCCCAAGTGGTAGGTGACTTAGTTGCAAAACTATGAACTCTAGCCATTGCCCATGCAGCTTGTGAAGCTCCAGGCCTATGACCTGTTCTATAAGCGGCTTGACCCCTTTTGTATACCTTGGTTAAAATACCTTTTGGTATACCGGTCTTTTTAGCAACAGCTGCTAATGATGAACTATGTCCACCTTTTTTCTTTTTAGTAGCCATTATTTTTTCTTCCTTTTCTTTTTGGTAGTTCCAAACATCTTTTTATATTTTTTTGTAAACTTACTTGTTTTAGTCTTACGAGGCTTTTTAGTCTTAGGATCTATATCGGTAGAAAAATAACCATAGGCTGAAGCATCGGTAGATTTTGTCTTTCGACCTCTAGCGATTTCTTTCTTCTTTTTAGCCTTAGCCTTTTTTGATAAACCCGATAGATAACGTTTTTCTAGTTTACCGCCCTTTTTTAAAACGGGCTTTTTCTTTTTTCTAGCCATAGTCTATCTTCCAAACTTATTTTTATTATCTTTATTTTTTGCTTTCCATTTCTTATGCTGTAAAGCAGTGCGACCTTCCTTGGCCCACTTTGCATTTAATTTAGCCTTTTTTTGTTTTCTATCTTTAGCATTTCTGTTCGCCATTATTTCTTCTTCCTTTTTTTCCAACTTAGTGGGTTGAGATTTAATTCCTTCTCATACCAACTAATCTGTTCTTCTAGTGCAGCCATCTTTTGATTTTCAACTGCAATATGTTTATTCACTAATTCTTTAATAGTTGCATCTGCTTCAGCAACCTCAGTCTCTAAAGTTTTAATCCTAGTTTCCATCCTATAATATCCATAAACAATACCTCCACATAATAGTATTATCTGTCCTAACCATTTAAGATTAATTGAGATAACCGCATTATCGTCTATTATATTGCTACGATAACTTCTAGCTGTTTTAGGTTTATCCATTATTAAAATTTATTATGAGCTAAAATTCCGTGGACAAAATAACAATCTTCATCCTCAACATTCATACTTACAATATCTATCCAATCATTTGAAACATAAGTAAGACTAGTAATTTCTACTTCAGAATTATCAGATCCATACATCATATCTCCCGTTTGTAGAGCCCAAACTCTTTTCCAAGACCATGTACCATCCCTTTTAATTAATAGTGGGTGTTCAGCTGTTACCTTAATTCCATTATTAATATTAAAATAATGATTATCAGATCTGTGTCTAATTCTTTTAACAATAGAAGTTGTAGCAGTAGGAGTTAGTGTATTTGAACTTTCATTTAAAAATACAGAAGGTAAATCCGAACTGGTTAGTTCAGCAAAGCTAACTGATTTAACTTCATCACCTGATACAAGTGCGCCATAAGCTTTAGTGCTTCCATCTGCCATAATTACGGGTGAACTAAATTCAAAGCAATCATCTCCTTCTTCTCCCTTTTGACCTTTCTGACCCTTAGACCCTGTATTTCCTTTAGAGCCCTGTGATCCTGATCCTGTAGCACCTTTTTGACCTGCTGGCCCTTTTGGTCCTGCAGCCGTGCTAGCAGGGCCTGTTGACCCTTGTGGTCCTGCGGGTCCTTTAGCTCCTCCAGGTCCTTCAATTCCTGCTACACCTTTTTGACCCTTCTGTCCTTTAGTTCCTGCTCCGGTTGCCCCTTTTTGACCTTTACCTCCTGCTCCACCTGTTTCACCTTTTTGACCTTTACCACCTGCTCCGCCTGTAGCACCTTTTTGACCTGAATCTCCTTGAGGTCCTGCTGGGCCTTTAGGTCCTGCTGGTCCATCATCACCGTTTAATCCGCCTTGACCCTTTTGACCTTTTTGTCCTTTAGATCCTCCGCCCCCCGCTGGTCCTCCTGCTCCTTTTTGGCCTTTTTGTCCTGCGGGTCCAGCTGGTCCAGCAACTGTACTGGCCGGTCCTGTATCTCCTTGAGGTCCTGCTGGGCCTTTAGTTCCTACTTCTCCCTTTTGTCCTTTGGCCCCTGTTGGCCCTTTAGCCCCTATACCGCCATCGGTGCCTTGAGGTCCTGCCTGTCCTTTAACTCCTGCAGGTCCTTCTAATCCTGTTCCACCTTTAACTCCAATTTCCCCTTTTTGACCTTTACCCCCTGCTCCACCTTGTGGGCCTGCTGCCCCTTTAATTCCTATTTCTCCTTTTTGACCTTTATCTCCTTGAGGCCCTTTAGCTCCTGTATCCCCTTGTGGGCCTGCTGCCCCTTTAACTCCTCCAGGTCCTTCTAATCCTGTTCCACCTTTAACTCCTTGAGGTCCTTTAGCTCCTGTACCCCCTTGTGGGCCTGCTGCCCCTTTAATTCCTATTTCCCCCTTTTGGCCTTTTGGTCCTGCTGGTCCTGTATCCCCTTGTGGTCCTGCGGGCCCTTTTGGTCCTGCAGTTGTGCTAGCAGCACCTTTTACTCCTACATTACCTGTATCTCCTTGAGGCCCTGCTGGTCCTGCTGCACCTTTAACCCCAACTGGTCCTGCAACTGTACTAGGAGAACCGCCCGTTCCGGTTTCACCCTTGACGCCTTGTTCACCCTTGACGCCAGAGCCCCCTTTTATCGCGCCTTTGGTGGTTATGTATTTAAAGTCGTTAGTTGATGCCATGTAGGGTTTCCATTACTACGATTTGAAAAGCGAGTCCCAAGCTACTTTAATCATCGTGGCAATAGAAGCAGGAATGAAAATCCAAAGAGATTTATTGATGCCTTCTCTGAAAGCAGTATTCTTTTTGGTTTCAGCCCATAATCCTGAATCAGGATTAAAGAGATTTTCTTTAATAAATTTTAAATCTGCACGATTTTTTAGATGAGCATCTTTCATGTCTTTCTCCATCTCATCCAAACGGTATAATATTAGCTCTAAGTCTTTCTTATCTTGTCCATTCATGCATTTATCTCTTTTATCAGAAGATATGTGGGTATTCCTAGCAATATTAATATAAACAATAAGTAATTATTCCGAAAAGAAAATAAATAAGTTATCTTATATTCATTCAAATGTTATTTAATAAAATCTACATAATAAACTTAAAAAGGCGTAGCGACCGTAAAGAGAAGCTAACCAACGCCTTAAACGCTTTAGAACTACCACCTGAAATAGAAATAAAATGGATTGAAGCAGTTGACGGTAGAGATTTACCCGACAGCAAAAATTATAATGTATTACCTTTTACAGATCCCAATTCAGGTAGAGCTCAAACTAAAGGAGAAGTTGGTTGTGCATTATCACACCACAAAGCTTGGAGCCAAGCTTATGAAGAATTAAAAGATGATGAATCTTGTTTAATATTAGAGGATGATGTAGTATTCAATCCAAGTTTTGTAAAGACTATGTGGCGTGTTAACGACCAAATAGTTAATCAAGATTTAGATCTAATATATCTAGGAAGTATAAGGGTAAATAAAAGCTATCAAGAGAAAGAGTATAGTGATTTGATGGTAGAACCTGGCTATAGATATTGGTGCTCAAGCATTGTATATAGCAAATCTGGTTTAAAAAAGATTTTAGACCATGATTACTTGGGTAGAATTACACCAGCCGATGAATTTATACCTGCTCTATTAAACAATGGTTTACCTCATGTAATTGATAGTTTAAAATCGAAACCCAACTTAAAGGGCTTAGCATTAAAGGAAAATATAGTGAGTCAAGAATTTTCAGCATTTCAAAATAGTGATACAGAAAGAAGCGATTCTTATGATGCATCCCTAGTAGATAGTAAAGATTTCACAGTGCTAACCGTGGGCACAGATTATAATGACGGGTTAAAACGTTTAGAAAAATCATTAAAAACTTTTGGATTTCCACATGAGTTATTGGGCGTGGGGGAAATTTGGTATGGTGGTGATGATATATTAAACCACCCTGGAGCGGGACAAAAGGTTAATATCCTTAGAACTCGATTAAAACAAATAGTTCATGAAGAAAAAATCAATCCCATTATATTATTCTTAGATGGATATGATACTATAGTATTAAAACCTGCTAATGAAGTCTTAGCTACATACAATCAAATGAATCAAAAGATAATATTTGGAGCAGAAAAAACATGCTGGCCTGACTGGAAATTAGCTAAACAATATCCTGAAGCACCTACGGATTGGAAGTATTTAAACTCAGGTCAATTTATAGGAAGAGCCAAAGATCTTTTAGACTTAATTGAAGATGGTATAGATGACGCTGAGGATGACCAATATTATTATTCTGTCAAGTTTCTAGAAGGCAAACACGGAATATCTTTAGACTATAATTGTAAGATATTTCAATGCTTATCGGATTCATCAGATGATGTAGAAGCTGACCATAGTCAATCGGTCTTACATAATAAAATAACAAAGACTCAACCGTCTGTTGCTCATGGAAATGGTAATATAGATGCTAAATACTTCTTTAATTATATTGCTAACTTTATTGCTAATAATTTTAGAAAAAATTATGGACATTTAGAATTTCACCCCGTTAACAATTTAGATGTATTTAATACCCGTATTCTAATTAGTGTATTTGATACTTCAGAAAATCCTGAACATATTTATAGTTGTTTAGATTCATTAAGATATATTGACTATCCCCATGAAAATTTAGCAATATCCGTATACTCCTATCGTGAGGAAAGAAGAAAGGGTATTGTAAGGTATCTAGCACAAGGGGATTTTGTAAACTATGAAAGTATTATAGTAACCCAGAATAATCTAAAAGATAATGATGATAGATGGTTAAGATCTAGAAATTTAGAATTAGCAGAAAGTTTTGATTATAATTTTTGTATTGATTCAGATATATATTTAGACAAAACCGATATTTTATCAGACCTAATATCTTATCAACGAACTCTTGTTGGCCCTAAGATAGGAGAGAATTTTTGGTTAATGACTAATCCAAGTGGATGGCAACACTTTTGTCCCGAGGATGAATTAATTCATAAACATATTTATAAAGGTATATGGGCAGTTGCTAGGATTGATAAATGCTATTTACTTGACTGTTCAGTAATTCCTAAAATAAAAGATTTCTTTAATGAAAGTTACAATCCCGAAAGGGGCACAAACATGGCCTTCTGCTATAACCTCGTATCAAAAGGCTTTGTACCGTATATGATTAATGTAGACGAGGGTTATGGAGAAACTCAATGACATCGACTGATGCCTTTGATATTGTAATTAATTATAAAAACGCAAAAGCTGAAGGTGGTGCTTATTCACCCGCTCATGATATTTTAGTAATACCTATGTGGACTGAAGAATTCTGTAAAGCAGTTTGTGTATTGGGAGATACTTTAGATGAGTATACTCCTTTGCAAGCAGATATAGATTCGGGTTATGCACCAGGTCAAGAAATAAGAATAAATAGAATAAGTCCTAGATTCTTTGAAAACTATACAAAAGACTGGGATGAAAGAATATACCCTAAGATACAGTCCTTCTATGATAATCCCTGTAAAATACACGGTCATAGGATGCCGTTTTTACTCAAATACACTATGGATACACAACAATCAATGGACCAGCATACAGATACATCATTGATAACTACCACAATGATTTTAAATAGTGGAGATGAATTTGAAGGTTCACATCTTACCTTCCCTAGACAGAATTGGACTACCAAAGATCTCCCCGCTGGGCACGCGGTTATTTTCCCTGGCTTAGTAACTCATCCACATTATGGCTCTGAATTAACTTCCGGTGAAAGATATACTTTTGTTCATTGGACACGTGGTCCTCACTACCCAAACACGGATGATATGTAATGCATGAAATAAGACCTATATTTGCTATACCCCTTGGAGTAACAGCTATACCTGAACATCTAATACCTAAATTGGTTGAATCAGTTTATCAGCTAAAAGAAAAACCTAACATGGATTATTCCCATAGTTTAGCAGGAGTAATAGAAGAGGGAAGCCAAGTAGTATTACCCCACAGGTATAGTTCAGGAGTTTCGGTGTGGGATAGTATTGTAAAAGAATTCACAGAATTTATTACTCAAGAAACTCAAGTCTATTTAGAAAATAGTTATAGAGCCCATAATGTAGATTATGATCAAGTAGTAACTAGCCAAAAGAAAAAATTAGAGCTAATGGATATTTGGGCTACAATACAAAGACCCGGCGATTATAATCCTGTACATGTACATGATGGAATTATAGCAGGGACAGCTTTTATAAAAGTACCAGAATATATAAGTGAACAGGCAGTATCACCTAGTAATACGACAATGGATGGTTCTCTTAATTTTATACATGGTAACTCTTGGGGGCCATTAGAGTTTAATTTAAATGGTACTTATAAAATATCACCAAGAGTTGGATCTATGTTTATTTTCCCGTGCTGGTTAAATCATATAGTCTACCCTTTTAAGGGAGATCAATCAGAGGATTATGATAGAATTAGTTTAGCTTGGAATTTTAGTCTAAGCTAAATCAAGGGCCGCCACAGCCACCTTTATTGTGTACTAATATTCCGTCAGCATAATACCAATCATAAGGTTCACAATTTAAAGTAAATGTTCGTTTACTTTGCATATTACGTTGGTTATTAATATGTGTAACTTGTATCTCTTGAAAGTTTTTACCAATTATTCTATCGCCTACCTCTAAAGCTTGAACAGGCAACCATAGCCACAAATCTGTGCCCGAATGGTTTCCATAAGGGTCTCCATTCTTTTTATACATTAACATAATATCATAATCTGTTAATCTTAATTGATTATTTATTTCTACAATATTTTGGTTTTTAGTAGATGAGATACCCGTTAATGTAGTTACAGTTTTTAATAACGGGGTAATAGTAGTGGTGTTAAAATCAAAGTATATTTTATTCTCTTCACCATTTTCATCTAAATCTTTAATCTGATAAGATAGTAATTCATCCCCCACTCTTAAATCTTCAACCTTTTTAGCATCACCGTTTTTAAGGGTTACTCTAGAGCCTTCCAATATACAACAGCCACCGCCTCCAACACTATCATCTGCACCATAGAACTCTGACATCTCTGAAGGATTTCCAGAAGTCCAGTTTGGCTTAGTCATCCAATCAAAAAGAAAATCGTGTCTTGTATCTAATGAACTGTTTGAAGCTGTAGAACTTTGACCAAGTTGATAATTAATCGAACGGGTAAGGCCTGAGGTTGTACTAAACCTAATAATCCCTGAAGATGCAAAGGCCATTATATGTTTATGCTAAAGGGTTCTAGTCTCTGGTCATCGGGAGTAATAAAAATATTATCACCCGATACTAATTCAAAGCTAATAAAGATAGCTTCTTGATTGGGATCCGAATAATTATCTAAGGGTCTTATTCCCCTTGCGTTATTTTCGGTAATACAATGGGCTAATACAGGAATTCCCTGAAACCATTGTTGAGTTATAACATTATAATTTGATGAACTCAAAGTTGAGTCGTGAGAAACCAACTGATTAAATCCATCTTCATGAAAAGAGAACCCTTTTGCTAATACAAAACCTACTCTTGGTTCATAAGTTTCAATGTATATGCTGGGTAGCGATTGCGCTGAGATTATTTTCTTGACCTCAACATCAACTAATTCACGAGTCGTCGTATCAATACTTTTCAATTTATCTCCAACTTTAACCCGTTCTCCCATTATTAAGTTAAAATTGGAATCAACTACTTTATAGCTACTTTGGAATATTCCTTTAGCCATTAACTTTATCCTCTAAGTGCTTAACCCTTTCGTATAGAGCTTTGCAAGTTTCGATTAAGTAAGCAGTCATTCTATCATATCTAATTGTTTTATAAGTCTTCATCCTAGTGTCTTGGCCATCTCCACCTTCTTCATCAGGTACATCTAAAGTAGTAACTAATTCTGGGAAGTGTGGTTCAATCTCCTGAGCAATAAATCCGATGTCTTCAGTACCTCGTTTATTCTCAACTGCTTTTTCATTCCAAGTAAATCTAACCCCTCTTAACTTTTCAAGAATGTCAAGTGGGCTATCTGCAATACCTTTAATATTTGTTTTTAATCTTCTATCAGAAGCGTATGCAACAACATCCCCGTAAGAATAAAGGGCTGTTGAGTTTAGGTAAGCTCTAGTAATTGATGAAGTAGTTCCCGTTCTAAAGTAGAAAGTACTATAAGTATCAATATAACTATTACTTCCACTTTGGTGTACTCTTAATCTTTGACCGGAATCTCCTGAAGCTCCAATTCTATAGCTTCCACCCGATGGTAGTATAACTGTATTAGTACTTGAATCTGTTAGGTTAGATACTCCAGCTGGTCCCTGTGGTCCCTGTGGTCCTGCTGGCCCCTGTGATCCTTGTGACCCTGCAGCTCCTTTTTGTCCTTTACTTCCATCATCTCCATCATTACCCGAAGGTCCTGTTGGTCCAGCAGGGCCTTGTGCCCCCTGTGGTCCTTTAGCTCCTGTTGGTCCTCCTGGGCCTTGTGCTCCTTGAGGTCCTTTAGCTCCTGTTGGTCCTCCTGGGCCTTGTGCTCCTCCTGGTCCTTGTGCCCCAGTAGCCCCTTTTTGCCCTTTAGCTCCAGCAGGGCCTTGTGCTCCTTGATCTCCAATTCCTGTAGCACCTTGTTGACCTTTTTGACCTTTAGCTCCGCCTGGTCCTCCTGGGCCTTGTGCTCCTTGAGGTCCTTTAGCTCCTGTTGGTCCTCCTGCTCCTGTATCTCCTTTAGCTCCTTGTGATCCTCCTGCTCCTTGTGGTCCTTTAGCTCCTACTGGGCCTTGAGGTCCACCTGGTCCTTCAGGTCCCTGAGATCCAGTAGCTCCTTTAATTCCTTGAGGACCTTGTGCTCCAACTTCACCTTTTTGACCTTTACTACCTTGACCTCCAGTAGCTCCTTTAATTCCTTGTGGGCCTTGTGCCCCGACTTCTCCTTTTTGTCCTTTAGCTCCCTGAGGTCCTTTAGCTCCTACTGGGCCTTGTGCTCCTACTTCTCCTTTTGCTCCTTGAGGGCCCGTAACTCCTTTAACGCCTATTGGACCTTGTGCTCCTACCTCACCTTTTTGACCTTTAGCTCCTTGTGCTCCAACTTCACCTTTTTGACCTTTACTACCTTGAGCTCCAGTAGCACCTTTAATACCTTGAGGACCTTGTGCTCCAACTTCCCCTTTTTGACCTTTAGCTCCTTGAGGGCCCGTAACTCCTTTAACGCCTATTGGACCTTGTGCTCCAACTTCACCTTTTTGACCTTTAGCTCCTTGAGGTCCAGTAGCTCCTTTAACGCCTTGTGGTCCTTGTGCCCCGACTTCTCCTTTTTGTCCTTTAGATCCTTGGTCTCCTGTAGTTCCCTTAACC
>Ga0181420_1000145_pt1 | contig 26886 bp, 51 predicted proteins | sample 43SPOviralmetaG_FD_130145 | JGI IMG/M metagenome (GOLD analysis project Ga0181420, IMG submission 130145) | Marine viral communities from the oligotrophic San Pedro Time Series (SPOT) site, San Pedro Channel, CA, USA - 43 SPOT_SRF_2013-05-22 | ecosystem: Environmental > Aquatic > Marine > Strait... | reverse complement strand
TATTTTATAGAAAAATTGCATGAGGAGTATAGATACATTTAAGTAAACAAAGGAATATTGTTACAGTACCTATACCATCTCACACATTAGTTTATTGGTTTATGTAATAGATGTATTAGAATTTATAAGATAGTATTCACCTTGTGGAAAACCCCAAGACTTTATAACATCTATAACCCTAAAACCACCCTCAGCTGAATCTGTGTTACCACTATAAATTGATTCAAAGACGTATCTAATAAATAAAGTAGTAGGTACACCTTTAACAAAGCCTCTACCTGTCTTTGTTTCAGATTGAGACATAAGGGCATCTAAATGCTCGAGTGTTCTTTTACTAACTCTACCCCCGCTATCTCTCTTCATAGAAGCTATAACGCTATTAACATCAGTGTAAAGTGTTTTATTTCTTTCAACAATGACTCTTCTTGCCGCTAATTCAGCACCATCTTCAAGCAATACTGAAAGATTGTGTGTCGATTGTACTTTAATTTCTTTAGTTTCTCTGTTTAAGTATGCAGAAATCCATACTTCTGCACCTTTTTTAGTAAAACCTAAGAACCTTTTGCCACCAAATTCGGTAGCTTTCTTAGCATTCTCTAAACTTAATTGAGAATGTGATAATTTAGTTGTTGTCATATTAACCTTTCTATAAAAAAAAGTTGCGGAGACTTACTTATTTCTCACTTGCGTGAGCTTTACGTTTCAGTCTCTACAACTATATTGTTTTATTAAGTTGAACCTAGGAAATAAGTTCATTATTAATAGTGCCACAAGAAGTTCTAAATGTCAAGCTCTTTTTCAAAAAAATTATATGGCTCAAAGTGGTATGTCTTATGTTTACTATACATTCTGTGGCCTTTAGGTAATATATCAAAGTCTTCTACAGCTAGTATGTCACTAGCCACTTTAGGATAACCATTTCTTAGTAGCCATAGATAGCTTTTTAATCTAGCCCAGCCTGCTTTTATTAGCATATGTTCTTCATCTACACCGTAGTTCTTCGCTCTAAAAACACCTCTATTAAAAACTTCTATACAGTCTTCAAGTTCTGCTTTCTTGCCACCAACACCTGCAAACCTATTGTTATGATTACCTGCACTTCTTACTATAAGTTTATAAACTAATGTTTTCTCTAACTTATTCATTGTTACCAAACTTTTTACCGTCTTCATATGGGTACCAAGCTTTTGAGTATTGCCACTTATCAATTTCTTTTATAACAAAAACTGTATCAGCAAGCAATAACTCTACTTCACGACCACCCATACCTAATTCGTCTTGTAGGTTCTGTGGTGTCATACCAAACTCATTGACTAGTTGTTTTGCAATCTTAGACATTGATTGTGCTTCGTGTACGCCTTTAGCTCTGTTAATTCTTATTGTTAAGAGCATTGCTTCCCTGTCATCTATGTCCATAACAACGCAAGGAACTCTTCCACTGTACTTTTTATAAAGCTCTTTACTGTCTTGTGCTAACTTCCATCTATGAAAACCATCTATAATTATGTTATTTTTGTTTATAAGTATGGGCTGTATCCACCCAAATCTAATAATGTTCAATGCTAATATTCCAAATTCTGCAGTAAGAACCCTGTTTGGGTTATAGTCATTTGGATTTAAATCGCTTGCTAATTTCCAGATTACATTACTTATTGGTTGCTCATCAAATACATTCATCTACTCTTCCTCCATATCAAATCTACTATCGTGTGTTGGGGCTTCTACAAATATTGGTGCGTTCTCTTGTGGCATCTCTTTCACTTCTTCCATAAGCTCTTGTTCAAAATAATTTTCTGCATCAGTAATAACTATATTAACCATCTCTTGCTCACTGCCTTTTGTTTCTTCATGCAGCTTGTCTAAGTAACCTTCTTTTAATTTAAGCTGTTCCATGATTGCACCTAAAACTAAATTAACATGATAAACAGCCACGGATTTACCATGTATGCTTGTAGTATGGCCTAAATATGCCTCTTCGTACTCAGTGTAAACAATTGCCTCTTTGTTAGCCTCCATTAGGTCCCAATAGAAATCATCCATTATTGTAAACCTATCCATTGAAGTTCTATCAAGTCAGCTCCTTCATAGTCTGCTTTTAAACCTTCAGTGTTTACTATTACACATAAAGACTTACCATTAAGAATTCCTCTTATCTCAATTTCTTCTTCTGATATTCGGTCTAGTGAACTAAATATAAACATTATTTCCTCTTATTCTTATTAATCTTTGGCTTTTTCTTGCCATATTTCTGTTTAATCTCTGCTGTAGTCATAGGATAAATATCCCCATGAATAATTTTTCCTGTTACAAAGTGTTTTAATACCCATTCTGCCGTACCTCCGGGTAAGTATCTTTCGGGTTGTGTCTCTGTAAGTCTTTTAATTGACTTCCACTTCTCTATCATACGGCCATATACAGAGTCTTCGGGGTCAACATTGGCTTGTATCCACTGCCTTACGCCTTCCATATCTGCACCATACTGCTCATAGATGTGAGCATTGCTGATAGTACCTTTATATCTTTCATGTGCTCTTACGTCTGGAAAAACTTCTGTAAGCCTGTTATAAAAGTCTGGGTCCATCTGTGCCCATTTATCTATAGTTTTCATTGACTCTGCAATTAAAGGAGGTGCAACTCTCAAGCCATCACCACTCCAAAGTTGTTGCTCATACCAAGCAGAATATCTTAAATCGTTATCGTAAAAGTATTTAAATACATCATTTTCCATCCAGTCATAGATAGGTTTAGCTAACCTAACGTGGTCTAAGCTAGAACTTACTATATAATTATCAGTTATTTTATTAACTACTGAGCGATACCTTACTAAACTTTCTTCAGCTCTTATACCATTTATGATTGCTGTCTTACCTTTTGGATACCTACTAGCAATGATTCCGTCATATCCATGTCTTCCCAACACTTCTGTTCTGTCGTTCATTGTCTCTGCCCATTCGGGTTTAGGTCTTAACCATTCTCTGTTAGGGTCCCAGTAAGTTATTTGAGTTGTATTACCTAAACAAAAGAAAGAACCGTGCTTGGGTAAGGCATACCAAGTCATGTTACACCATGGCATATCAAAGTAATGCTTTATGTTATCAAGTATAAGTGGGGGGTTTAGTTCTTCATCTCTATGATGAGCGTCTATAGAATCTAATCCTCTTTCTTGAGCGACTTCCCAAACAAGATTAAGAATGACTGTAGAGTCTTTACCGCCACTGTAAGCAACGTTAATATTATCGTGAGTTTCATAAATATGATGAATACGTTTTTTAGCTTCTTCATAAACATTATCTTTAATAAACTTTTTTTGTCTAGCCATTTTCTGTTTTAAATTTAGCCTTACGCAATTTCTCTATAGCTTGTTCAAACTGCATCATTGTAGACTGCCATTGAGTATATTGCTGTGCATCTGATTGCAATCTATTAGGTTCTGACATTTCAAGACTAAATCTTTGCACTTCTAATTCAAGAAGTTGCTTGTCTATAATCTCTAATTTTTTATCTTTATCTAATAACTGATATTCAAATTGACTCATTTATTCTCCTAAGCATATTTCTATATGTTGGTAAAGCCTTTCTCCAATAGTTTCACCATCATAACTTTTCTTCAACCAACTTACGAATTCAAAAAACATTGCTTGTTGAGTTTCATCATCAAATACAACTTCATATGATGGTTTGCCCATAGGTAATCCTTTATCAGCTCCGTCTGAAACAGATGCTTCCATCTCTTCATACATAGCTTGAATGTCTCCTTCATCAAAACCAGTGCCATCTAAACTGCTGTTCTTTGCAAGGTTTTCTAGTTCTTCTAAAAGTTTAGGTGTATCCCAACCGCCAAGCTCTACTAATCTATTGTCCGCCAAAAGATAGGCTTGAGCTTCTTCATCACTTTTAAACTCAACTGGTGAGATAGGTACTAACCAATCACCGTCTTCGTCAACAACAATATTTTCTGGTGGTGCTTCACCAAATTGTTTTTTTTGTCTTAAAGTTTCCAATCTTCCGTGTCCTGCTACAAGTTTCCCTGTAGTTTTGTTCTCTATGAGAGCATTTAGGAACTGAAATCTATTAAAAGATTGGTGTAGTCCTCCAATGTCGTGGTCTTTAGGGTTGCTATCTGCAAACTCAAGCTCAGACATTTTTTTATAAATAATTTCTAATTTACTCATCTTCGTTACTCCTTTTATAAATACTTGAATAAAAAATTCTTTTTCCGGGGTTAAAGTCTCCTATGTGGTTGTTTTCCCATTCGTCTACACACCAAGACAATTCTGAAACTGATAAAAACTTTATAGATTTGTCTCTAAGTTTTTCCGTAACATGGGTATTAAAGTTTGGAACGGACCAACCCATAGAATAAGAAAAGTATTCTAAGTCTTCGTGAAACTCAATCCACTCCAGTAAAGCTTCAGCTTCGTATACCTCAGCTACTTTGCTTAAATGTCTTGAGTACTTCTTATTTGTATGAAAAAATGTTTTGAGTGCGACATCAGTTCTACAAACTAAATCATATTTTGGGCTAGCGTCCCCTCTTTTAATTGCAGACACATAACTAACTTGTTCTATGTCCATGAGATGAGCTATCTCTTGCTGTTTGTACCCATCTTTTTGTAGTTCATTTACAAAAATACAATAAGCTCCGGGGTTTACAAATTTTTTCTTTATCAATTTTGATTTCTCCAATCAACTGTTACATAGTCAAAGGGTGCTTTACCTGTAGCGTTAGCCCAAGATTCTATTGTATGTCTCAACCAAACTTGAGTTTTCCCTGCGTTCAACACGACATCTGCCATAGGCATCTTGTCACGATGTAACCAAGTACTAATCAAGTTCGGTCTAACATTTAGAAATTCTGCAACCTCATTGACTCCCATAAGGTCATCTAGAGTAAAATTTCCATCTTTTGACACAATTAACCTATTATCCCAAAAGCTTTTTTAAATTTAGTACAAGTTCCCTTGGGAATCTCGTCTAGCTTCTTTTCTAAATACTTCTTAATAGTCTTATCTGAAACTTTAGATTTATCTGAAAGTTCAGAAGCTGAATAGCCTTTATAAGCCATAATCTCAATCAAAGTCATACTACTAATATCACTTGATTTTCTACCACTTACGGCTTTACCTATTTTTCTAAATAGTCCCATTAGAATGGTGCTCCATCTTTTTCTGCGTCATAAGTGTTCACTACGGGTGCAGGTACAGATTGTGACGGCTGTGGTATATCACTACCTTTTTTAATTGCAGGATTGTTCAAAGGGTTAGAAGCCGTTAAAACAGAACCTACTTTGGCCCATCTTAAGCTAACTCCTAAGTCTTCTACATAAACTGTAGATGTTTCTCTTTTGTTACCATCTTTGTCTTCCCACTTCTCCGGTACCATTTTTCCTACAACAAGTGCTCTAAAGGATTTACCTCCTGCAGTTGTTACGTTGTTAAATGTTTCCGCTATGTTTTCGGCTAAGTCACCCCAAGCTTTGACATTGAACCATAAAGTTTCTTTGTCATTACCTTGAGCATCTTTACCATTGTTAACAGCAAGAGAAGCTTTTACATATGCAGAACCTGTATTGCCAACAGACATTTCTACATTAGTAAGATTTCCCATAAGCTGTACGTTTGATACTGGCATTATCTCTCCTAATATTGTTCTTCTTCGGGTAATTCCCTATTTTCTATGAGAGCATCTACAACTTTATCTAGTTGTGATAATCTGCATAGAACAATGCCGTCTGATTCTCCATCGGGCATTGCAACCATCATAAATGGTTTTGACTTTCCAGTGCCACCAACTTGATTCTTAACATTTTCCCAAGACTGAGCTTCTGCTTTGTTGAATCGAGTGGCAATGGGGCCAACTTGTTTGCCTGCTTTCACTTCAATGCGAACTGCAGACCTCCAATTTTCCTCGTGTGCATCTGCACCGTGAAATTTTCTATCTGGAATACCAAGCTTTTTTCTAACCATGTTTTGTTTACGACGGCCTTTAGCTCGGTTTTTTCTATTTATACAAGTACGACACTTGCATTTTCTTTTTTCTACATCTGTATGAGGGCAGATACCTCTAGCATTTTTTTGTGAATTAGGTTGTCCTGTACCTGCATGACCCTCGAACCTACGTGCTTTATATTCATCGTAAGATTCTTTTTCGGGGTCCCAACCATCTTTATTATTTTTGTGAGTTATGTAACCTGCCATCACATTAAGTGTAGCAGGTTAAAATATCAAATTTCACAAATCAATAATATTATTTTCCTTTAAACCTTCTAGGTTCATTAGAGCATCTGTTAAGTCTTCTCTAGGTTTAAAAGCCATTATTGCACCAAAGTGTTTAGCAAGTGCAGAGACTGTAATTCTAACCTCAGAATTTTTTCCCGGCATGTAATCAAAATACTTTTCATAAGCTAATGAAATGTCATCGGGATTTTCTGTGTAAGTTTTTATAGTAGTTATAGCAACAGCCCATTCTTTCTTACCTCTCTTGTCGTGTGGAAAGAATCCAAAAGCTTTAGCCATAGCACCCCAATAAGGGTCCTTGCCAACTTTTTTCTTGACTTCGTCTCCGACATCAAAACCTGTGTCAGTGTTCTCTGTTGCTAGCTCAAAACCTTTATCTACTTTAACTTCTTTAAGTTGTTGTTCATCATTAGCTAAATCTATATCAGCTTCAGTAGGTATGTTGTCCTCTTTTTCAAAAGGTGTCTTTGGTAGAAAATACATATTAGAAGTGTTAAAACCTTTATATGCTCTTTGCCTCCAAATGATTGCTCCGACATCTAGCAGTAATTGTAGATACCTAGCTACTGAACTTCTTGACATACCAGACAACTCACACAACGTTTCATAAGAGGGAAAGCATTGTCTAGTGTCGTTGTTGGCATAATACATTAAACAGCTGTACAAGTGTATTGCTTTAGATGGTAAAGGCTTCCCCTCGTGGTTCATTTCTAATAACCATTGGGGAAGCATTACAAATTTAAATTCGCTTACGACCTCAAAGTCTGCTTGCTTAAATTTATCCGACATCTTCTGCAGTCATCTCATGCACTTTAAGCATTTGTGTAAACAAGAAGTATTGGTCTTGAGCCCATAAGTGAAGCCCTACGCCAACTCTCATTGCAGCTCTTTTGAGCGCATCTGATTCCATCTCTTTAATAATGTCTCCATCATCTTTACCTGCATTGTTTTGGTCCGTGCCTATACCACTTACTTTTACTTTCTTGCCATCTACATCGACAATCAAAGTACCTTTAGCGGCAACAGGCTTACCCTCGCCATTGAAAATAACTTCTACATCCCAATCAAAGGGTCCACATACTTGTAATAGTCTCTGTGTAATTACAGAGTGATTTATATAATCCTCAGTGTGTGTTTTTTTCTTAAGTTGGCTAACAAGTTTCTGTGGAAACACTCTAGCTAACTGCATTAGTTGTAACGGCTTATCCATTATCTCCTCCTATTTTCATATCTTTACCATCTTGGTCTAATGTATCCTTGATGAACTTCGGTGCTTTATCTACCGGTAAGACTTCTAAACTAGTAGTCTCTTGTAATTCAAATAATGATTCCATTATAACAGATGGATTTAGGTTTCGCTCTTTTGCAAGAGCTTTAATAACACTTGTTCTAAAAGTAGGGTTAACAGCTTTAGTTAAGTCATCGCCTAACCATTGCATAACTTTTTCTTTATCATAAGCAACCCACTTATTTGTATTTCTACCTCTAAAAATTCTGCCTGCCATTCTAAAAGCTTTACCTTTTAAAAGTCCTCGTAGTCTATTGTCTATGAATCTTTTAGTATTTCTTACATCAGTAGAAATCATATCTAACTGGTCTCTTAAAAATACAAGTTGTTCTGTACTCATGTTGTTTACATTTTCTAAATCTAACTCTTCGTTATCTCCATAAGACATTCTTTGATTCTTAGCTTCTTCTATTATTTCCAAAGCCTCAGCTCTTGTAACTTCTTGCATTAAGAAGTCCACCTTGCATACAACCTAACTACGTGCATATCAGATTGGAAATCAAATCCATTCGTCATTTTCTTAGTCGTAGATTCCATACCACCTTTAACACGAAACTCAATGTTACTGTACTTTCGTCTAACATGATTACCTGCTGTATAGTAGGTACTTCTCTTAGAAAGAATTGCATTCTTCTCTTCTTTAGTAAAAAATGATTCATCTACACAAAACCATTCGTTATGATTTGTAGATAAAACATTAATGATTTCGGGCCTAAACACTTGTGCTCTTGATGTATTTACAACATCTTCTTTTACACTATAAGGTTTAAATGTTCCACCTGTACTACTAGTACTATCTTGTTGTACTTGTTCTGTACTCATATTATTAATCTCCTCTTTTGTCATATAACAAGTATGCCATAAGAAATTTGATATGTCAAGCCGTAATTAAATATTTTATGTAAGTTAGATATGGTACAATATATTATATGTTTGACTTTGAAGACTTTTATAAAGAAATGCCACTTTGTGAATTCTGTGGTGTTGCTTTTGATAATGGTGAAAGATGTGAAAGTGATTGTCCTACTAACTTTATTAGTAGAGAGAATATGCCTAGCGTACTAGCTGCTCAATATGATTTGGCCCAGTTTCAAGATGAGCCAGATTCTATAGTTTACAACTTAGGTTTACAATTAATGCTTGCATCAGATGCAATAATTAGTGCTCAAAGAGAATGGGCATCTAAGTCTCTAATGAATAAATTTTCAGAAGTTTTAAACAGATATACAGACCTTACTAAGTTCATAGAATCATTAACACAAGCTGGTGTATTTCTTACCGCAGAAGATGTTATACAGTTTTTAAATGACCCTTCAGAGTTTGATGAACTCTTTGCTGTTTGGCTAGAACATGGTCAGCCAAAAAAAGATGACCTAGGTTCTTGGAAAATCTTTCTTGATGCGATAAGATTACAAGGATGGAAGACAGAAAACAACTAACCGTATACAGAAATAAATCTAACTGGCTTTCTGAAATGGGTTACTTGTATTTTGAACATCAAGTTGGTTACACAACATATGACTTCGTTGGAGATAGCTGGCAAGTACAAGACGGCATAGATTTAATAGTTCTCAATAAACAACTTCTTCCTTATTATGTCTTGACTTATGCAAATGATTATCCGTATGATTATCTATATCTTTCTTTAGAGGAAGATGGAGAGTCTTCAAGGTTGCTAACAAGTAAATCAGATTTTGTTTTCTTCTACAACTTAGGTCAGAAAGAAATATACATTATAGATTTACCACTTCTACAACAAACCTACGAGTATCAAAAAGATAATGATTGGGCAGAATATAAAACTGTCTATAAAAGAAACGAGAGCAAGGGATTGCAAATACCTATAGATGACAAAATTTTGAAACCAATTTTAGGAGTATATAAACTTAGACAAGATGTTTATGAGAAAGCTAACAGAGTTCAGAAACATTTAGAGAAAGAGTTACCCTATTACGATAAGAAATTACCTTTAAGAAGATTAAAGAAAGTCTAAACTACTGGGTAGCTTCCACAACAAAGAATCTTTAATATCTAATTTTCCGTCTTCACGTGCGTGATATAAAACAGTTTTAAGTATTTGCTGTGAAGTGAGTTGTAAATCACCCAACCCCCTATGTCTGTGTTGTAAGTTACCTAAATCTACTTGCTCTATATTACTAAGTCCATACATTTTGTAATACTGTATCAAGTGAGAAATTTCTACTCCATAGTTTTCTGGAAAAAGAAGTTGGCTCACTAATTGTTTTTTATAAGCAACTTGACCCGATAATGGTTGTTCAATAAAATTTAGTTCGGGATAAAACATTTCTAATAAAGGTTGTGCTGTAAGTTTAGTAACTCTGCCCCATTCGTCCCCTCTATCGAACTTAGATTTTACAAAGAAGGCTTTGCCTTTAAGAATTGGCTGCGAAAGTTTTTTAACTAACTTAGAATAATCTGCATCTAAATCAGCATCAAGGAAAACAATTGTCTGCCCTAAAGATGCTTCATAACCTTTAATCATTTGATATCCTTTACCGGATTTATCTGCCTTAATAATTTTTAAGTTAAGATACTCTCTAGAACCTCTTTTAAACTTTTTTACCCTGTCAACAGTTTTGTCTAAAGAATTGCCATCAACAATTATCAATTGTTTTTTTGTTGGTTCAAAATCAAATGTTTCTAAAATGTTATCAACGTGTTCCTCTTCATTAAGAGTAGGTATAATAACTGATACAAACTTATCTGGTTTAAATGTTGATTTTCCTATCATTACTTAAATCATAGCAGATTGTTATTGAATAACTTGCTATTTGAAATTTAATATGGCAACATAGAATTATGAACAAAGAATACAACATTAAAGACTCTTTACACAGTGGTGACATCGGTGTCAACTTAATACAGTTTATACAAGCTTGTAAAGGCAATGAAACATCTTTGGCTACAGAAGAACAAGATAGATATCAGAAGATAGATATGTTCATTAACAAACAAGCCAGTCAAGTCAAAACAGATTATCAATCATCTAGTACTGGTCATTCAGCATTAGAGTTAGCTGAAATTAGTTTTAACAGAAAAACAAACCAATTTGGTGGTACTTGGCAAGGTACTCACGCAATGTACTGTAAGTGTGGTGAACAAAATATAGACAAGTGTGCTAGACAAAATGTAACGCCCGGTGCTGTTCTTCAACAAAATCTTTTAGACAACTGCGTAACCTTTGTTTATATTATGTTAGGTGTAGGTATTGCTGTTTGGAGGCCTAAAGATTTAAATCAAGCGTTATGGCATTGGTTAAGAAACCATACAGATAGAGATAAGAAAAATAACGCAACATGGACAGTTATACCTGCAAAAAACCCCAATCACATATCTTTAAGTTTACTTGTACCTTATGAGTATTTACAAGAAGAAAGAGAAGTGATTATCAAGAAGGGGTATAGAGATGAACCTGCAGAAACTTATACCGTAGGGCCTCTCTCTTACATGCCTTGGGCAGAAGTTCAGAATATGATTCTAGGTCAACAAAATCAATACTGGGAACCATTAATAAATAGTATAAATGAATACATAAATAATCAATATAATACAACAGCAAGTAAAAATATACTAAAAGATTCAATGGGTATACATCTATTACATAAACCAATAAACTAATGTGTGAGATGGTATAGGTACTGTAACAATATTCCTTTGTTTACTTAAATGTATCTATACCCCTCATGCAATTTTTTTATAAAATAGACTTGACAAAACATACAATGTATGGCAATATTATATTAACGAAACAAAGTAAAGGCTAGTTCAAAAAGGTAAGACCTTTATCGTATCTTCCATAAAGAAGGTTAAGCTCCCCTTGTCCTTAAGTTCCGCTGGTGTGGATGGGAGAGTTGAGCAAAGGGGGAGGGGTCCGTTTCTAAAATCCATTTGAAAAAAATTTGAATATCCAATATTGAAAATTTTAAAATAACTTTTTTGTCCCTATCACATGTGTTCCGGAGTTTTTGGGCCTTGCCTAATGCGGTTCCGGAGTTTTTGGGAGGTTCCTAATGCGATTCCAAGAATATTCCATATGGATAGGATGTTGTGGAACAGGGGAAGCTCCATCTCTTTATAACGGCTTCTGAGAATGCCGGGAGCAGTAGGCCTGTTCTGTTCAAAGGTAGGCCATACCCGTGAAGATTTTAGTCTTCAAATTTAGAGAGGTTGTACTCAACGCTTTCTTGTAGCATGGCTAACCACAAACGCACCTCTTCAGTAGGGTGATTTTGTTTAGTTAGCTCTAGCTCATTGATAAGCCAAGAGTAAACTCTCTCATATTTATTTAGTGCTTGTTGCATATTATTATATTGCCATATAACATTTCACTTGTCAAGCGAATAATAAAATAATATATGATTTGCATATTACGATGCAGTATGGCATAGTAGTTATACAACAACATGAAAGGGTTATAAATGCTAAAAGGTTTACTACTATTGCTAGAGGGCCTAGCCGAATTAAATCAAGAAAATGATTTGACAAACAAACAAGAGTATGGCAATATTAATAATGTAAGCGACAGAAAGGCAGATGATGGAAATCTCTGAAATAACTAAAGCTATCAGAAGTATTGATTCTTTTGATGACCTAAAAGCTATTAACAATGCTATTAGTAATCAATGGTCTTCAATACAAAAAGATATGCAGAAACAATTTGCTGTGGGCGACAGAGTCACCTTCAAGCATAAAGGTAGAACAGTAGAGGGCACTGTCACTAAATTACTTGTGAAGAATATCACAGTAGAAAGTGACTATGGTACTTTTAGATGTTCGCCAAACATATTGACGAAGATTAGTGAAGAACTAACTACTGTATAGTAGGTAGATTGTAAGGTGGTTGGAAGTCTAGTGCAGAAATGTTAGCTAGATAAAAAGTACAGATAAAAAGATTAATTCCATTCTGTACCACTTACAAACAAGAACAGGAGAAAAGTAATGAAAACATATAAAATATTAGTAAGATTCGACGCGACAGACGAACAAGACGCATTAGATTTCATACAGAGTATGTATCTAAAAGATTGGGCTGAGCATATGGAAGAGGAAAAATAATGTTAGTAACTGATTTGATAAGAATATTAGGACAGTGTAACCCTAATGCAGAAGTACGGGTTGTAGAAGATGTTGATGATGGTAACCCTAACTATTGGGTTGCACTCGTTGACGAAAGAGAAGACGAAGTTCTTCTTATAGGAAAGGAATAGTATGTCGTTAAGCATTAAAGAAATAATACAAATGTTACTAGATGAAGAAGTCAAAGCGACTGACACACTCTTTATTAGAGTCTTCAATGATGAAGGTGACTACTACGAATTAAAGAAGATAGATTCTATTGGCACAATGACACATTTAGGTTTAGATATTTTTGTAAGATAAGCTTGACAAATGAATGTAGTTGTGGCAATATAATAATAGAGTTATAATCTGCTAAGGTGGATTATATACAAGACTGGTCGGAGTCTATAACTCATACCGACTGCTTGACAGAAGTGTGTCATACCTAGACAGGTATCAAAAGGTCTAGCTAACTATAGAACCACATAAACTGCTAAGACTTAATTGTGAAAGCCAGTGGGGAGTAGGTAGCTTGTAGCACATAGCATACCGAACCACGTGGTAAGACTGCTAACATAAACGGTGCAGAGGTTGTGTGTTACAAGCTATCTATAAGTGCAAAACGACTAAATATTGAAATATATTTGATACCCAATGGGGAGAGTTAGCACTAGTAAGTAGGTAGCTTGTAGTACATAATAAGGGTTGGTAGTTCATTACTACCTAGACACGAAACAACTAATTGCAGACCCCGTTAATTGTGTATTACAAGGTATCTTTAACTGAAGAATATGGTTTAACCAAACAAGTAGGTTACCGATACCAAAAAAGTTTAGAAATGAACTTGACAAACAAGATACTATGTGGCAATATAGTATTATAACAATTGAATATTGGTAGTAGTTAACTATCGGCAGGTAGCTTATTGACGCTAGTTTGAAATAGAAGCTGGGCGATAAGTAAAAATGGTGCAGATATACTACGGAGATTAACTCGGGGAATGTTCTTCTCTCTGACCGCAAGTCAGATGCAAGAGAAGAGATGGAGGAGCTTGGCTGGTAAAACAGGAAAAACCAAGAGTACCGAGCAACCTAAATCGCCTCATAAGAGGGGGTAGCAATAAAGTGAGATTCAACTTGACCACTGTGAAGGGGGTATATGCCTTGGGGTATATTTTACGAGTAGCTACCGATGTACGCCATCTAAGGTTCGGGTTCCGGAAAAGGGTTGTATATCGTTAAACAAATTAAGGCATTGGCTTGTTTTGAGATGAAGGCATAAAGTAACGGGTTATGTGGTGATTCTCACGATAGTTAACTAGTACCAATAAAGTAAAAGAAGGTACGGAAAGGACGAATGATAACTATGCAAGATTATCTTGATAGGGCCCCACAAGTAGTTAAAATCTATTTGGACAGGTCTGTATATAGAAAAGTCAACGGAGATTTCTCTGTTGGTAAGTCTTCTTATAGGGCTATCAAAGACATTGGTAGGTTCATTGTGAACCAAGTGCCAATGAAATCTAGAGATGCGTTCATTAGTCAGTTTGTGATGAAGAATCCAAACGACTTTTACGACCTCTATAAGAAGTCAAAGAGGCCAGATTACAGATGGAAGTAATCTAAGCTCTGAAGAATTTGAGTGGGGCATCAAATCTACGCTAAGCGTAGCTTTCTTGTTGCTTTCAAGTAGCCCCGCTCATTTTTAGTTCCGGAGTATTAGCGACCTCTATAATGCAACTTATTCCTATTCCAAATGGATTAACTTCCTAGTGGATAAAGTGGAGCAGGGGAGCCCTGTCCATTATTATGGATTGTTCTTGTTGCTTATATATATAGTATGCCACATATTTAAATATATGTCAAGTATATTAGTTAAATATTATTTCTATAAAGGTCCTTGACATTGATTACATAGTATGGCAATATGGATATATCACTTGATGAATATGCCAAGTTAAGAAATATCTTGACTAAATTTGACAAGTAGAAATAAGTGTGGCAATATACTTATACAACTGAATAAAGAAAGTACTTTTACACAAGTGGCTTATAAAATGGCTCGTAAAATGTTCACAGTATCGAAAAGAAACTTCTTGGTTACGATACAGAATAGACTATAAGGAATTCCTAGGAACCCCTTACAGAAACTACTGTCACTCTAACTTCATAGTGGAGCTTATCGGAAACTACCTGCATAGAGTTAGCACTGAAAGGTGCAGTTGCAACTAAACATTTAATAGGTTGCTTGTGTAAGAGTATAAGCAATAAGAAAGGATGGGTATGAAAACATACACATTGGACGAACTAAATAAAAAATATAGTAATCGAAAAGTAGATTTCTATATAAACATTGGACAAGCTCCATCATTTGATTGGAAAACTAGAGGTGTCCCAGAATATGTTATTCACGGAGTATCTGGAGTTATTCGTGAAAACTTTGAAAACTTGGAGATGATTAACAGGAGGTTAAGCAAAAATGGGATTAGATAATATAGTTTATGAAACAAAAGCAGTAGCCAACAAGGAACTAGCTGAAGCGTTAAGGCCACTAACAGGAGGCATGGTAGTAGATGATGCTAACTCCTTTAGAGGTAAAGTATACAACGACTTGAATGAAGCCATATGTGGCCATTCTCTTTACCATACTGATGAATGGACTTACAATTCATATAAAGAAATTGTCCATGATTACGAACAACTCATAGAGGAGGGCGTTAATGAATGGTTAGCAGGATACAACAAGTCCGACAACGTGTGGGGCAAAGATTATCGTGAAGATGAAATCCTTGCACTATATAAAGTTTTTAAATTGTGTTTAGATAATGATTGGAAAATTAACGCTTGGTTCTAACTTGACAAGCGGAACTATGTATGGCAATATAGTATTAAGCAATTAGAAAGAGGTAGAAAGTGAAACTTTTAACCAAAAGGATACTAGAACAAACAAGCGAACTATTGGAAGATGATGGCAAGGATAACCATAAGAGGAAAGTCACTGCTAAGTTTTTCGACCCAACAGGAAGCTTTACTTGGTATCTTTTAGAGATTGACAAAAACGATGAGGATACTTGTTTTGGTCTTGTCACTTCACAGTACGAACCAAATGGAGAACTTGGATACTTCACAATAAGCGAATTGGAAAGTATTAAAGGACCATTCGGTATAGGTATTGAAAGGGACAGGTTCTTTGAAACAACTGACTTATCCGAAATTATGTCTAAGGTTGGTTATCCCTACTAAGGGATGGCCGACTAAGGCCATATTAAATTTTTTTAAAATGAACTTGACATACTAAACAAAGTATGGCAATATTAATATATAAGCAATAAGAAAGGGGTTCAATTGAACTTTTTAAAAATAACAAGGAACGAGGCCATAGACAGTTCTATGCTAAGTAACTTAACATACAACAAGCTAACAAGGAAGCTGACAGCTACATTTACAAGTGGAGCAGTCTATGACTACTTCAAAGTTAGCAGGAAAGATGCTAAACTTCTTTTCACAGCTAACAGTAATAGTAACTCTGTCGGACAACTGTTTGATGTTCTTATAAAAAAGGACCCGAACATTAAGTACGAGTTAGTAGGAAAAGTGTTGTTGTCTGTATGACAACAACAACAATCCCACCAGTACAGTGGACAGTAGAAGTGATAGGAAGAGGAGACTCCGAATTCACTAGGTTCTATTCACAAGATGACTTCTTTAAGTTTATGGAAGACATAGGAAATAGGTGGCACGACTTAGGCCTCCAATCGTATGTTGATTACTACAGCTTAGAGGACAAAGGTTATGTGGACTTCTATGACTTATCTTTACCCGAACAAAGATTAAAGGAAGAGCAGGGGCTACACCCCGACCAAATTTTATAGGAGGTTTATTCCTCGGGGGTATTAGGTTTTACAATTTTTTACTTTTACCCCCTTAGATTTTATTTTAAAATTGACTTGACAAGTAGATACTTATATGGTATCTTTAAATAGTAAGCAACAAGAAAGGACAGAAATGTCACAACCTAAATTACACGAGGGACATAAACTCGTTTACAACAAAGATGGATTAGCAGTAAGCCATTCTTATAGTCCAAACTATACAGCTACGGAGAACAAAGGGTTTGTAGAATTACCAAGCCATTTGTTAATTGGAGCTAAGATAGTAGATGTTATGTATGAAAATACATATATGAATGACTACATCGCATACAAAGATGAGGAATGGGCTAAGGACAGAGACTTTAAAGATGAGTGGAAGTTTGACAACAGCAACACAGTCTTTATCGTTCGTGCTACTGACAACAATATCTATCGTATGCAGATACAAAGAGATGAGGAAAACAATGGCAATGGCTATGTCAACTTTCTCAATGCAGATGGAAGTATGTTCCTTAACGAACACGCAGGTCAAGAGTATAAAAAATTAGGAACAGTTGGGGAACCTATCTAGGTCATCCCACAAATTTCTAAGGCCGTAATGCTCCCCAAACAAACTCCGTAGTGGACAGGAGTTTCACAAGCTCCATGGATTGTGAATCTAGATGTAAAGTTTAGGTTTAGATAATATTTTAACATGGAATTTGACAAGCAGGATTATATATGAGAATATGGATATATACATAAGGCACCACAATGAGATATGAGGTATAAATGGTTTCTCGCCTTTTGTATAAAGGTTAAAAGTGTTTTGAGTAATACTACTGTAAAGCCTCTCTCTGTTGATGATGCCTAATAAAAGCAGGAAAAAAACCTTGAGTAAGTGGGAACGAAACCCGAGCATTGGAAGATGATGTGAGGCTATTAAAGATAGGAGATTCTTTTACTCAAGATAATTGAACGAAAACATTTTTAATACTTGACATTCTCATTAAAGTATGAGAATATGGATATAACAGACCGACAGAAAGGTTTTCTCTAAACAGAGTGTGAAAGTTTTGGGAGTAGAGCGATAACGAACGCATAACTTATAATCTACTTAATAACCCAAGGAGTAGCACAAAGATAGAGGAGCCTTTTAGGTTTGTTACTATAAAAATATAAAGGAGAAAGCAATAAGATGAGTAACCCATGGACTGATGGAAGTTTGATTAACGACAAAGCTTTGGATGACCCTAAAGTTTTGGAACTAGTCACAGACTTATTAAAAGGAACAATTTACGAAGTAAGAGAGGAAGAGTAATGGAAGAAACAATTAAAATGTTAGAAAATCAAATTCAAATGATGTGGCAAGGATTTGAGGAAGGTATTTCTAGCGATGAAATGAACGCAAGAATATTTGGAGAGGAAGAGTAATGGAAGAAATATTTGATGTTATAAACAAATTAGATATTACAGGAGATGCAATATTTAATGGGTTAGATTTAGCTTTATATCCATTCCTTATAGGAGTGTATTGGTTAATGTATTCTGTACTTTTTAAAGGTTACAGAAAGAATTAAATTAGGAGCTATAATTTGACAACGGAAGTCATGTATGGCAATATTAATAGGTAAGCAACAAGAAAGAAAAAAAATGAGACCACTTTACAACATCGCTAGAGAAATCGGCGAGACATGGACAGACATTACACCTTACGGGGTGGAATTAGTGGAAGCTATGTCATCACTAACAAACATAGAGGACATGTTCTTCTTTGATAGTGGATATAGAATTGTCGGCTGTTTCTTAGAGGAATCTAAGAAGTGGAAAGGGGGCAAGGAAATCAAATCCGAGTTAAAGGAAATGATTTATTCCTAATAGGACTAGGGGCTAACGGGTTTAGTGTCAACTCCAAGGAACATCCTTGGAGATGATATACGTGGGTTCAACTCCCACTAGCTCCACTAGAACATATGTTCTATAAAAAAATTTGGACTTTTTTTTATGTGGACCGGAAATTTCCAAAAAGTTAAGACAGAAAGTAATATAAGAAAAAAAACAAAGTATTTATTGAGGGGGGTGTTATGAGAGAAAAAAATATTACTAAGCAACTTAAAGAGATTGCTAACCTTGAGAAAGGTTCCCAATCTTATAAACTTGCCGAATTATATTTGAACTACTCAGTCAAATATAATAAAATCATTAGCGAATAGCTAATGGACCCTGTGGCAAGCAGGGAGGAAATTACTAAAATCTAAAGTAACACTCTAGATTTATCCAATAAAAAAAACTCCCCTGCCCTTTAAAGTCCTACGGACTCCATTGGATAAAGGAGTGAACTCTTCTCGAGAGTTCCACCTACCTTCCAAATAGGTGTCCTTTGTAGGGATTCGGGCCTGCTCCGACTTGTTTTCTCCTACTGCCCTTTCATTAGTCTGTGGGTCTTTAGTGGGGCTATTTCCTAACGTTGCAAGTACTTTTCCCACCTGCTCCCATTTAATGTCGCCTTTCCATTTATGGTTCTTAAAAACAAAAACTATCGTGTCTTTGCTTATATATCCATACTGCCACATCATAGGATGTTTGTCAAGTCATTTCCAAAAAAACTTTTTTTATTTTAACTTGACATTGTTCCTAACTTATGGCAATATTATTTATATGAAAACAGAAAACACAAAATTAAGCAATAAAGATATCGTAGAGGGTTTGTCACAGAAGATTGATGAATCCATTGATGAACTAATTAATTCGGATGACTGGACTAAGTATCTTTCTTTTGTTAAGGGTCAACATCCTTACAGTTGGAACAATACTTTTTTAATTCAGTTTGAGGGTTGGATGCGTGGATTTACGCCTAGCTATGTTCGTGGAGCAAAGCAATGGAATAAAGTTGGTCGCACTATCATCAAAGGACAAAAAGCTATTTGGATTTTAGCTCCAAGATTTGGTTACAATTGTGCTGAAAAAACTTGCATGAACAGTAAAGTCTTTTGGAATAAAAATCTCAAGAGAATGGTTTGTAATGTTAACGCCTCCCATAGAACAGAAAAACAATTATGGGGATTCATGGGTGTGCCTGTTTTTGATATCTCCCAAACTGAAGGAGATGAAATTGAATTCATTACACTTAAGGAACGTTGTGAGGGTGCAACTAAAGAACTATGGGATAATCTTGTAGTACTTGCCGAATTAAATAATTTTAAAGTCACAGTTGGAGATGCTAAAGGTAGTGATGGATTTTGTGACCCTAATAACAAATCCATTGTTGTTGATGAGAATACATCTTTTGGATATCAAGTTAAAACACTTGTCCATGAGTTAGCTCATATGCTTCTCCATAAAGACTTAAACGAGTACAGAGAGAACAGAGCCAGATTCGAAACTGAAGCCGAATGCGTGGCTTGGATAGTCTGTCAAGCCCTAGGAGTACACTCTGATGGAGACAAGTATTCATTTGGTTACATTAAGAACTGGGGAGGCGACAATGCCAAGGCACTTGTAAAATCCTCACTTGCTAGAATTCAAAAAACAGCGACAGAAATTCTAGACAGCATTGAAAGAGATATGGAGAGTATCTAAAAAACTTTCCATATAACTTGACAAAGCTTTGAGAGTATGGCATTATTAAATTATAGGGAAGAAGATACCCTAAGAATTCCATAGGAGGAAAAATGGAAAACACAATAAAATTGGACAGTAGGCAAACACTTACTATCCTTGAAAGCTATCTAAAAGCAGGAGCAAGACTACACCATTTCAATGGAGCACAGTGGTACATCGCTTGTAGTGATGACCTAGTTGCAGTTATTGACAGTGGGAGAAGAGATGACTGCACACTTGACTTCTTTACAGGAGACAAAGCTGTCAGCTATCTTGAGAGTGGAAGCAATTGCACAGAAGAGAACGCGTTTGAAAATTCTTTTGAAAGCTACAAGGAGCTAATAGTAGGAGTTTGCGTTTAATAAATATTGTCATGGAACTTGACAACTGTTAAGTTGTATGGCAATATGGATTATAAGAGTTAAGTTAAGAAAGTAGGTTAAGAAATATAAAAGGGTTCCCTAAATCGCTAAGGTAAAACGGAACACTAGGATACTTCGGGTGGGTAACCCAAAAAGGCTTAGTTAGTACAAATTAAAAAACCATTGAAGCAAGTAGGAAAACATAACTATCTGAAGCTATATAAAAACCATTTGGATGTGTCATCCGTGGGGAATGTAAGTCACTGACTGATTTTATAGGGGTGAGACTGGTTACCGAAAGTGTAGAGTATGGGACTTAGTTAAAATAGTTAGGTCTAATTTTAAAAACTTGGAGCAATTGATAAAAAAGACTTCGGTCTCGACCTTGTTTGGAATTTAGATGCAAAGACCTTTTTATTTCACCTACTGACTTGACAAAGCTCCTATAGTGTGGCATTATAGGAGTATGAATAATATAAAGCAATGTAAAGGATGTACAGGAAGTTTTTGGAGCCCTATGGGCGTACCATACTGTTCTGAATGTCTGAAGAAAGGAAGTTATGAAAGTAACAGCAAAAAAGTTAACGTTACAAGACTTTAAGAAAGTAATTAAATTTTTCGATGAGGACCCAAGTTGGCTTGGCCAATATTCAAGTAAAGCTTTCAATGGAGAGTATATTACTTACCCACAAGTTTGCGAGATAGCTTTGGAATGCATTAAAGAAAAGGAAATGGGTATTAAGTAAGTTCATAGGACGGTAGGGTTTGTTGCTTTATCCCTGCCAACGTCCTTTGTCCCACTTTTTTTTTAAAACTCCTATGGGAAGTTTTGGAGCAGGGGATACTCTAGCTGTTCCATGGAATCTCCAATCTAGAGTTTTAGTCTAGATTTTTTACTATCCAAATATTTGGAAAGTTAAAAAGAAACATCCCAAAACAGAAACTAAATCTGCTCCAAGTTGTCCTATGACATCCATTCTTTCTAAAGAATATCCGTTCTCCTTAACGAAGAACCAAGTGCCGTAGTTTCCTTTAACTCTTGTTTTTGTTGCTTTCATAGTTCCATTCTCTCACTTTCTGCTCCTCTTGTCAAGTATTTAACAAAAAAATATTTGGACTAATAGGTTGGGTTTACCAACCTATGTCATACCTTTCAAAATCATCTTCGTATATATCGCCACCCATCTCAAGCCATTCGCTTTCAGTTAAGAGGCTTTTAATAACGTAGATGTCTTTTAGTTGGTCTTCACGGCTTAGCAGGTCGTAGCTTACTCTCATAGCGTTGTGACTTGCTCTCTTCTCTTCGGTATAGCCCCCGATTATATGATATTCGCCATCTTCAATGAGCTCCCAAGTATATTCAAGGCAGGCAACCCAATAAGCATGTACCCATTCGGCTAAGTCTTCGAGGTCAGTTGTATGGTCTAACCCATCTATTAACCCCTCAAGACTGAACCTCGTTGAGAATACGCCCCAGTTTATTTCGTCTACTTTAGTATCGTTATTGTCGGCTTTGCTGATTGCATTTAATTCGCTCACCAGTCTTTGTTTAATTTCTTTCACAATAGTTACTAGTGACAAGTTTTCCAAAAATGTCCTAATTTAAGAAAAAAAAAATTATTTATTTACTTGACATATGTTTCTTAATCTGTTATATTTAAATTATGAAAGAAATTGAAATTAAAAAATTAGAAAATAAAATAGAGACATTCGTAGAAAGTTTTTACGATTTTGGAGTGGAGCTTGAAGCTTTGCCTAGAATTAAAACTTTTTTCAGTGAATGTTTAGATGGATTAGAAGATGAAATTAAAGATGGGATGGCTTCTTCTAATTTAGTTAGCAAAGACTGGGATATAAGAGGATGAAAGTATTCGTAGTTGATGTAGGAAGTTTCGAGATTACTGAGAAGATGGCATCTGAATTGGATAAGATGGATATATTTTCTCAAAGGGAATGGTTAATTCAACAAATTCGTGGTGGGTTCTGTGACATTGACCAAGTTCTTGAAATCTAAACAATAAAGGAGCTTAACTCCTTACTGCAGTGGGCTAACCATCCATTGTAAGGGCAGGGACATTAGAGGAATGTCTAACGGCTACTAGGAGTAAGAAGGATTGGAAGAGGGTCCGCGAAGAAAAAAACGGACCGGCAATAAGCGTGGGATGAGATTGAAGCCCACCTCCATTCCTGCATCCAACGGAAAGTAAGAGGAACTTCGTTCCCTCCCTGTCCTTGCCTCCCCTCCAAGTCCTAGCGTCCTGTGGATATGGTGGAACAGGGGAGCCTCTGTCTTTACGGAAGTTTTATCTCTTGTTGCTTATAGTCCATATTAACACTTCCTTGGGGAGTTGTCAAGTTATTTAGAAAGTTTTTTTTACGTCCATGGGATACAGGAAGATAACTTAGTTTCTTCCTTATTAACTTCCTATAGGAAGTCTGATTGTTCTAAACAGTCATCACATAAACGGAATTCGACATTGCCTAAAATGACAAGTTCCATTCTGAATTTTTCGTTAACTGTTCTTAACCTACAATATTTGCAGGTGTCGTCCTGTTTTTCTTTTACTAATTCCATACTCATTTTTTAGGGAGGTGTGGTCAGAGCCTTTCGACACTGCCACACGAACCACCCTCTCCGAAGAGATTTTTGTGCATCCCATCGTCCCTTAGAGAATTTCTCCTAGCTAGCTCTCCGACAGTGGTCGGGTAGGGTTCCTCTCATAGAACTTTCTTAGTGTCATTGGTGACCATCATTGCTTAGTGGCCGTTCTTCGCAAACCTATCAACTAAGATAATATAATAATACCATAGGATATTTATTTGTCAAGTATATTTAGAACTTATTTTATACATTTTTATGTATAATTATACATTTTATACATTATTTATACATTGTCCAATTTAGCTCCAATGCCCTCTAGGAGGCTCTCCCTCAAGGCCATCTTCATCCTTGAACCATTAGGCCTAAACTTGACAACGCACCTTTAAAATGGAAATATAAGCATACAATATATAGTGGGTGTTTCCGAGGGGGTAGAAAAAAAACTTTGGAATTGACTTGACAAAAGGAAGGGGGTATGGCAATATGGAGTATAAGCAACAGAAAGGTCAGCAATGACATACGTAAGCAAAGAACACGGCCACAAAAAAATTGTTGGAAGATACGATGTAGAAATGCCAGCTCAGACTCTAGAATGTAAAACTAGAGGAGAGGGATGTTACATACCCGGATATTTTAAATATCAAGAGGACGAGCAAGGACGTAGATATCGTACCAAGTTCCACAAGATGACAGCCCACACAGTATCCATGCCGATTTTTGAGGGAGAAACTGCACCTAAAATTTAGGTGTGGCTCCTTCTTGGAGAAGAAAGGATGGTCCATTGGAAGTAATCATAACTCCGACGGAGGATGGCTTGTTCATCCAAGTTGAAAGTTCCTAACAGGGAAACAGAGGATGCAGGGGGGACGAGACATCGTTCCTTCGGCTCCCCTCCAAGAAAAAAAACTTTGGAATTGACTTGACAATCCTTTAGAGTCCTGTTACAATGGATTAACGCGGGACAAAGAAAAAGAATAATCTCCCCTGCAAAAAACCATCCCGTCCTATTGGAGAGGAGCTAATGGTAGTTCCGGAGTTTTTGAAGCTGTTCAAATGCCAATCCTTGGGACTTTTGGAGGTCTTGGGATTTCTGCTTGTGAAAAATTTCACAATTGGTAATTTTTACCAAATGGTAATTTTTACTAAAAACTAGATATTACAAATAATACCTAGTTTTTAATTTTGTAATTAATAAGTCATTATCAATGTTATCTGTATTAATAATAATGGCGTTAAATTTACGACTTTCATTAATAAATGTAATCATTGGCAATATGTCAAAATCTGTACTTAATGGGTAATTAAGAAATAAGAAATCGATAGCTAATTTTGTATCTGTAACTTTCATGTCACCCCCTTTTATTTCTATTTGTTTTTTTTCTTTCATATAAATTACTAGTGACAAGTTTTAAAAAAATTAGACCATTGACAGAAAAATTTAGGGTAGAACCTGTTCTACTCTAACTTGTAAAATAAAAAGTCTTAAGCACTTTTTGGGGTTCAAAAAGAGAAATTTCTTTTTAGAAATATGTTCATTCATCACAAAATAGCCAAAAAACCCTTATATCAATTGACTTTTTGACTAAATAAAAAACTTTGTATTTCTAACATTTTATTACCAATATGTCTAAATATGTGCCTATAATCATATTATGCAAAACGCAAACACAGAAAATAGAAGGGGTTCATTAAAAATGAATACAATAATAAAAGACGGCAAAAAATACCAAGTAACTGAAATGGGTTCACACACTGTTGTGTGTAGTGCCAAAGGGTTCTGTTCAATACCTGGTTACAAAAAGAAAAGATTAGTTGCTAACGGCGATGGCACATATAATGAAAAAATTACAAAATTTCATAAAATGGCTGGTGGCTATACACAGTACGACTTAGTAGAAAATAGTTAAGAAAGGGTTAATTAAAACCCCTAGAAATAGGGGTTTTTTTAAAAAGGTAAAAACATTATGCAAAATCAAAATAGTAAAATTACAAGTAGATTAAACATTGAAAATAGAATATTTGAAGATATGATAGTTACAGACAACTACCAAACAGAAATCTTTAGACAGTTAGATAATTTGGGTATCACCGAAAAAGATATTGAAATAGCTAGTTTTGAGTTTATTTTAGGTGAAGAATTAGGTATCTATATACACACACTTGCTGAAGATGGTAACGACAACATATACGCCAACCAATTATGTGTTTTTCTAATGAACTCTATCGAATTAGGGTATATCGATTATCTTAGAAATAAGGTTACAGTTTATTAATACCTAAAAATTTAACCCCCTTATTTTAACATTATTTGTTAAGGGGGGTTAACATTTAATCGCTAAGCGAATTATATAAAGTCGCCCGCGGAGCACTGCGTATGGGACTATGAAAAATAGGGGTAGGGGCCCAATCTACGTATGGATATGAAAATAATCTAAATATCGATATGCAAATTTTAATTTTTTAAAAAAACCAGCCCTCGGGTTATTTATTGTCTGCAGGTGGTAACAAGTAAGATATCTCTAAAGATATGTTTTGAATCATCTTAGCTAATGCTTCGTGAAACTTTATAGTTAGCTCTACTCTTTCTGTCTCTCTTAAGAACTTCATATAGACTTTAGACACATCTAGAATCTCTAATTCAAGGTCTCTACCAGTCTCTTTTTTTACTGCTACTTGTATCTCTTCAAGGGCTTCAAACATCCCTTCCATCTCATCTAATAGCTCTGTATTTGTCTTCATATCTTAATTATGCCACATACTAATTGAAATGTCAAATTTTAATATAGTCGCAAAACTACTTGCTAGAATATATATGTAATGAATAAAAAAACAGGTAGGCCTTCTAAGCTGACAGCAGAGGTAATAGAGAACATACAAAATTGGTTACGTATGGGTTATTTCGTTGAAGACGCTGCTCGTATGGCCGGTATTCACAAAGCAACCCTTTACCGCTGGTTAGAACAAGGTAGAGAAGACAGAGAAAACGAAGTAGACAGTTTATACGCTGACTTTTGCGACGCTATGGAGCGTTCTAGAGCAGAAGCTGAGGGTATGTATCTTAATTCTATTAAGACTGCTGCAAGTCGTGGTCAATGGCAAGCTGCTGCTTGGTGGCTTGAAAGAAGCTTTGATAAATGGTCTAAACCTTCTAAGCTACAAATCAGTGGTGATGAAGAAGAACCAGTCAAAATTAACATCAAATACTCGGGTGATAAATAGTACTCAAAACTTGGGTTCGCGCGCCGTCTGCATAATGCCTGTTGTAATATCATATGTCATTCTCATATCTAGAGTTTTAGTTTAGATTTATTTTGGGCAGGGGGTGTTCTGCACCTTTTGAAGCTGTGCCCTACTCTCTGTGGTATGTATTTACTTGTAATAGAAAAAACGAGGATTTACTTATCACTGTAAGCAATTAATCCCCGCTTTGTTCTATATATTAATAGTACCATATAAGTAGTTTTTTAGCAAGTCAAAAATAAAATTTTTTTAGCCCTTCGGGTGGAATGGGTGACCTATACTTACATACACCCGAGTCGGTGGGCCTTTTTAGATACCCCAAAACAACTAAGCTTTAGGGTACATACCGACAGAAAGGAGGCTAATAATGAAATTAGCTTCTACTCTATTATACCACAAGATATAGTATGTTGTAGTTTAAACCACTATATGTTGTGTAGTTGTTTGACACCACTATATATTGTGTAGTTCGATAATGACACTACTGTAGTATGATTTTGACACTACTGTAGTTCTGTAATGACACTACCGTGGTGCCACCCATGACACTATAACTATACTAATATAACTAGACCTATTAACTAGAATTAATAACTAAGTACTCTTTACATAAATAGTTTTGTGTATTA
>Ga0181420_1000139_pt1 | contig 27118 bp, 28 predicted proteins | sample 43SPOviralmetaG_FD_130145 | JGI IMG/M metagenome (GOLD analysis project Ga0181420, IMG submission 130145) | Marine viral communities from the oligotrophic San Pedro Time Series (SPOT) site, San Pedro Channel, CA, USA - 43 SPOT_SRF_2013-05-22 | ecosystem: Environmental > Aquatic > Marine > Strait... | reverse complement strand
GAGACTTCTATGAAGTATTACATCCACTTGGGAGAGGAACACTTAGCAAAAGAGCTAGGGCGAATTGGAACACCTTTGTCCCAAGAGCTTCTAGCCCTCTCAGCCTGTTGACTACCGTGTCTAGTACTGCTGTCTGCTAACCTCTTATACGGGGAAAGCTAGGCGTCATCACTTAGCTCTACCTAGTCCGTTCTTATGAATCACAGTCATAGCAACGGTTCTCGCCTGCGGATGTGGCGGAATTGGTAGACGCGCTAGTTTCAGGTACTATCCAGAAACAAGCAACAAACATGGACAGGTCAGGACGTTGTTCCTGGCCTTTCAGTCATACCAACTTGTCCTGGTTGGTACAAAATGAATTTTTAGACTACCGCGCCTTCTTTTTATTGAATCAAGTCACTCCTGAGCTAATTGAGCAACAAATAAACCTCGAAAGAGAGGCGATGAGACATGGCTTGAAATCCCTACGGGACGACACCATGAAGGCTGAGAATCGAGAGTACGCATCCAATTCTTTATACGGAAGGGCATCAATCAAAGCTGTCCTTCCAAAGGTCACACAGCGCATCTCAGACACCACTGATCGCATCTACAGGGGAACCAATGGTCCGCTGTTCAAGGAGATAAGAGAATACCTCGGTACTCTTGAACCATTAGCTGCTGCTTCAATTGCACTTAAGATCACCTTCGACAAGGTGTTTGGATACAGACTTGATAGCGGTGTCTTACAGAATGTTGCTGATGCAATCAGTCTGGCAATAGAAGCAGAATGCAAGATGAGGTACTACGAACGTGTAGCACCAGGAATCTTAAAAAGGATCAAAGAGGATTATTGGCATAGTTCATCTGGTACTGGGCAAAAACTCAGGACAGTCACAACACTGATGAACCGCAAGGAAGATGTACCATCTTGGAAAGCATGGAATAGGTCGTTACGATCTAAACTTGGTGTCTGGCTACTTGATTGTGTCATTTGTTCTACTGGTTACTTTACGAAACTAACTCAAGTAAAAAGTAAACGAAGAAAGGAGACGTATATCGTCCCTACTGCTGAGTTTGCTGACATCAAAGATCAGCTCATGAAACAAGCTGAGTTGTTCTCTCCTGCAGTGTGGCCCATGCTTGTACCACCCAAACCATGGAGCAATACAGAGAAAGGAGGGTTCCTTTTAAATGAGCTGATGGAGGGCCATAGCATGGTCAGACGAGGTACGTCATGTATACAGGGCCAAACTCCTATTGACTTCCTGAACCATATTCAACTGACTAGCTACGTCGTCTCAAAGTTCATTCTTGACGTTGCTGAAGCACTTGAAGAAAGACAGTATTCAGTAGGAAAGTTTGTCCCTATATTAGAGACACCTCTCCCTAACAAACCACTCAACATCGACACTGATAAATCAGTAGAGATGGAATATAGGAGAGCTGCTGCTAAAGCACATGATCAAAATGCACAGGCTTTTAAACGCTCATGTCGTACAAGACATACATTAGAAGCTGCTCGTCGGTTTAAAGATTATGATCGATGGTATCTCTGTTGGAGCCTGGATTATAGAGGAAGAGCATATCCTCTACAGCCATATCTTTCAGTTCAGGATACAGACTTTGGTAAAGCGTTGATTCGTTTTGCTGAACCTGCATTCATGACACCTGAAGCAGAAGGTTGGCTACGATTCATGTGTGCTACATGTTATGGCAAAGATGGGTTAGATAAATCCACAATGCAAGAAAGATTAGATTGGACTAAGAATAATCACAGTCTAATCACACGTGTAGCTACTGATCCGATTGGAAATATATCTGATTGGGAAACAGCTGATGAACCATGGCAATTCTTAAGTGCTTGTGAGGAATATCATGCCACTTGTATTGAATGTAGCCGTCAATTTACTTCGTTAATGGTTGCTACAGATGCAAGTTGCTCTGGCATTCAAATTTTGTCTGGTTTATCTCGTGATAAATCAGCTGCTTCTCTTGTAAATGTAGTACCTTCCATTAAACCTCAAGACGCATATAAGGTTGTAGCTGAAAAAGCTAAACCAAATATTCCAGAACATTTACATGAAGTTTGGGATAGAAAATGTGTCAAGAGAGTAGTGATGACCCTTCCATATTCGGCAAAAGAGTACTCAAACAGACATTATGTGCGAGATGCTTTAGAAGAAAAGGGCTTGGAAGTAACAAAAGATGATATCAACATTACAGTTAAGGCCGTTCGGGCTGCAATGGATGAGGTATTACCTGGTCCGATGCGAGTCATGAAATGGATTGAAGAAGAAGTAACTAAAGCAATAAAAGCTGGTGCAACTGAACTTACTTGGACAACTCCTTCTGGTTTTGTAGTAGTTCAACGGCTAATGAAAAGCAAGTATGAAAGAGTTACTTTACAATTGTTAGGTAAAGTAAACATGAGAGTAGCAACAGGTGATAGTGATGAGGTTGATATAAATCACCATAAAAATGCTACTAGTCCTAATCTTATTCATTCTTTAGATAGTTCTCTCCTTCACCTATGTGCAATCCGATTTAATGCTCCAATCGCACTAATTCATGATTCAGTGCTATGCCGTGCTACAGACATGAGCAACCTGTCCACCTTAGTACGTGAGACATACATGCATTTGTTTGCTGAGCATGATTATCTACGGGACTTTGCTGACTCAATTGGAGCAGAAACAGAACCACCAATTATTGGTGATTTATGTCCAGAGACAGTCATTGATTCCACCTATTTTTTCTGTTAATTAACCACCTATGACACGTAACGTCCTTAAAACTGAAGAACCAGTTGTACTTGAAGGCTTTCAAGCTTGTATGAAGCCAGGTAAGTTTGGCAGTTACAATCTTGCCACTATCATTAATCAAGAACTTATCGATGCACTTGAAGAAGAAAGAATTGAACTATTGAAATGGTGCTTGTCAAAAGTCAAGAACCCTAAGCGTGCAATTGCAAAATTAGAACCATGGGAAGAAGTTTCCGATGGTCAATACAAAGTTAAATTCTCATGGAATGAAAAGGACAAACCTCCTTTTGTTGATTCAGAAGGTGCGCCAGTTACTGATGAGAATACTCCTCTTTACTCTGGATCTAAAGTCAAGGTTGGTTTCTACCAAAAACCATATGTTCTACAAGATGGTATTACGTACGGTACAAGCCTCAAGCTTGTTGGTGCTCAAATCATTAGCGTTAGTGGACAAGCTGGTGTTGACTCTGGTGATCTCGGGTCTGAAGAAGTAGCATCAATGTTTGGTACAACTAAAGGTTATAAGATTTCAGAACCTAATGTAGTACCTAAGCCTGACGAAGATACAAATGACGAAGATGATTTCTGATGGCTTTTCGATCAGGACTTGAAGAAAGGGTTGCTGATCTCCTTGTTGAATTAGGAGTCAAGTATGAGTATGAATCTACTAAGGTTCCGTATACAATCTCATATAACTACACTCCTGATTTCCTTTTGCCAAATGGTATATACCTAGAAACAAAAGGATATTGGGACGAAAAAGATCGACGGAAAATGCGGAATGTTAAACAACAACATCCTGAACTTGATATCCGTATGGTCTTTCAATCACCATTCAACAAAATCAGTAAACGATCAAAAACAACGTACGCCAAGTACTGCGAACGTTTAAATATTCCTTGGTCAAGCTATGCAAACATCCCCCTTGACTGGCTCATCTGAATCATCATTTGTACGACACTTACCTTGTAGTTCATGTGGCTCATCTGATGCCAACAGTTTGTACTCAGATGGAAATATGTTCTGCTTTAAGTGTCATACATATACCTCCGGCGATCAATCTAATGTCGTTCACAGTCACCGTGTGAAAAGTATTCAACTAACAGGCCAAGCACTTGACCTAAAAAAACGAAACATCTCTGCTAAAACATGTGAAAAGTTCAAAGCTTACACTGACGGGGATCTACTAAAGTTCTATTACTACAACAAAGAAGGCCAGCTACTTGGTGCAAAAACCAAGACCAAACAAAAGGAATTCCGTTATGAGGGAGAAACTGATGGTGGTCTATATGGTATGCACCTCTTTAAAGCTGGCGGTAAACGTGTTGTAGTTGTTGAGGGCGAAATGGATGCGCTCGCAGTCTATGAATCTCAACCTGGCTGGGCTGTGTGCTCTATTCAAAACGGTGCTGCATCAGCTAAGAAAGCTATACAAAAGAACTTTGAATGGCTATGTAAATTTGAAAAGGTAGTGTTGTTCTTTGATAACGACACAGCCGGTAAGCAAGCTGCAACAGAAGCTGCCAGTGTATTGCCACCAGGTAAGGCTTATATAGGCTTCCTTGAAAATTACAAAGATGCGTCTGAAGCTTTAATTGCTGACGACACAGAAGCTATACGTGGTGTATGTAATTACAACCACGAACAATACAGACCTGACGGGATTGTAGATGCTAAGCAGCTATTAGATCTCGTATGTACACCTACACCTACATCAGATCATGACTACCCCTTTCAAGGACTACAAGCAAAGCTACACGGGATCCGGTTGGGAGAGCTTACAACGGTTACTGCAGGGTCTGGAATCGGAAAATCCACGTTTCTACGGCAGTTGTGTACTGGACTTCTTGATAAAGGAGAACGGTGCGGCTACTTGGCGCTTGAAGAATCTAACCGTCGCACAGCACTCGGATTGATGAGTGTAGCGGTGGAAAAACCATTGCATATGGGTGAATATGAAAGACCGTTTCTTGTTGATTTATTCGATAAAACAATGGGTACTTGGGACCTGCATCTTTACGATGGCTTTGGTTCTTACGACCCCAATATTATTTACGAGCGTATTGAGTATATGGCAAGCGCTCTTGAAACCCGCGTCGTGTTCCTTGATCACCTCAGCATCCTTTTGTCAGGACTAGATGGGGACGAGCGGCGAATGATAGACGTCACTATGACCCGTCTCCGCTCACTCGTGGAGCGCACAAATATTTCTTTATTTCTCGTATGTCACACAACAACACCACCTAATGGACAATCACATGAAGAAGGAGGAAGGGTACAACTGCGCTCTCTTAGAGGATCCAGAAGCGTGGGCCAATTGTCAGATAGCGTCATTGCGCTCGAAAGAGATCAGCAGAGTGGATCTGAACGAGATGCTACGACAGTGCGAGTGCTTAGAAATCGCTATTCAGGTGAAGTTGGCGAAGCTTGCCAACTCAAGTACGACTTAGAAAAGTGCAAATTTTATGAAATTGAATCAACATCAGACTTTGATCCAGCAGCAGATTTTTGAAGCTGAACGTGAGTATTACTCTAATTTAAAGAAACCTAATCCACCAACAGACTACCAAATCAAAAAAGCACAATTTAAAGATAAGACTTATGTCTGGAAGCACGCTGGTCTTTGACATTGAAACAGACGGCTTACTTGCTCAATGCAAAACAATCCATTGTTTAGGTATCTATGAAATTGAAACGGACCAACTCATTATGTACAACGATGAGGGTAACTCTGAGCCGATCTCTCGCGGTATTCAAAGGTTACAGGATGCGGATTGCATTATCGGGCATGGCATTATTGGCTTCGATATCCCTGTTATTCATAAACTATACCCTTGGTTTGATGACCCTGGGATCATGGTTGATACTCTTTTACTTTCTCGTTTGTACCATCCCGACATGATCAAATTAGATCATAAGAGAAGTATTAAAGGGATGCCACTTCAACTTTATGGCCGTCATAACTTAGAAAGTTACGGCTATAGGTTAAAGGAATTTAAAGGATGCTTCTCTAAAACAACCGATTGGAAACAGTGGTCTCCTGAGATGGAAGAGTACTGCGCCCAAGATGTACGACTAACCACCAAACTATGCAAGCATTTCGAACCTTACCTGAATGGGTCAAGCTAGAACACGAAGTTGCAAAACTATTAACTAAACAAGAACTACATGGATGGTATTTTGATGAACAGGCTGCATGGAAGCTTGCATCTTCTCTCAGATTCGAGCTTGAAGAAACTCATAGGATATTACGTGAGCGGCATCCTTTCATCAGAGGATCGGAGTTTACTCCTAAACGAGATAACAAAACATCAGGATATATAAAGGGTGCAACATTTACCCGTCAAGTCACGTTTAATCCAACATCAAGAGATCACATAGCATGGATATTAAAACATCACTACGGCTGGCAACCGAAGATCATGACGAATACTGGAAAACCTGTCATAGACGAAGTCATCCTAAAGACTATCGACTCACCGTTTGCAACGATGTGTCTGAAGAGCTTGGATTTAACGAAGACACTGGGGATGATATCCGAAGGCGTGAACGCATGGCTAAAGCTCGTTACTGCGAATAGTCGAATTCACCATCACTGCTCAGTAGCTACAGCCACATCGCGTTGCGCTCACCGATCTCCAAACTTGGGGCAGACGAAAAGTGACCCAAGATGTAGGGCTTTGTTCTTACCTTCACCCAAGCAAGTAATGGTTGCTGCTGATCTTTCAGGCGTGGAATTAAGAATGTTAGCACATTACTTAGCGAGGTTCGATAATGGTCGATACGCCAACATTCTTTTAAACGATGACATTCACCAAATCAATGCAGACAAGATTGGTATCTCTCGCAAACAAGTTAAGACAGTTACCTATGGATTTTTATATGGTCAAGGCGCTGCGGGCATCGGGGCATCCTTCGATGATACGTTATCCCCAGAAAAAGCCAAGGTCAAAGGTCAGGCTATTAGCAAAGCATTTATTGAGGCGATTCCTGGGCTTGGCGACTTATTAAAAGCAGTCAAAGGAAAAGTAGAACAGCATGGTTATGTCCGTGCTATTGATGGCCGTAAGATCCCAGTAGATAAACCTTTTAAGGGTCTTAACTATTTACTTCAATCCAGTTCCGCAATTCTTGCGAAGCGTTGGATGCTTATCAATCAAGAACACATTAATGAACTTAAGCTCAGTTGTAACCAACTAGCATTTATACATGACGAATTGCAATTTGAATGTCAGCCGGGAGACGCCAAAGACTTGGCTTCATCCTTGGTACTCAGCAGTACAGAGGCTGGCGAATACTACAGACTCAGATGTCGAATTGACGCTGAATCGAAACAAGGCTCCAATTGGGCAGAGACTCACTGATGAAACTACTACTTGACGCTGACTTCACAGTCTATAAAAACTGCGCTAGTGCAGAGGATGAGATCGACTTTGGTGATGATGTCATCATGGTTGTCAGTAGGTTTAGTGAAGCCTATAACAATGTTAAAAATGAAATCAACAAAATTAAGTCTCAATATTTATGGGACGTACCTGAGCTAGTTCTTTTCTTTAGTGACTCAGTTAATTTTCGGAAGAAAATTTATGCTGATTACAAAGGGAGCCGTCAACGTAAAAAGCCCTGTGGCTACAAGCGTGTCATTAATAAATTAAGAAAAGAGTATGACCTTGTGATCATGCCGACACTTGAAGCTGATGACGCAATGGGCATCTATGCAACCACTAATCCTGATTGTATTATTTGTAGTCCTGATAAGGATATGCGTCAGATCCCTGGACGTCTCAACACTCTATCTGAAACACTAGTTATTAGTGAAGAAGAAGGGTACAAATGGTGGCTTATTCAATCCCTCGCCGGAGACCAAACTGACGGCTATGCCGGAGCACCAGGCTATGGCGTTAAAACAGCTACTAAATACCTAGATGCTAATGGTTATACATGGGAGTCAATTGTTGAAGCATATAAATCCAAAGGTTTGTCTGAGGATATTGCTTTGATGAATACTCGTCTGGCAAAGATTCTTACAGCAAACGATTATGACACAACAAAAGGAGAACCCATCCTTTGGTCCCCCGTTGCCAGTGGTGACACTGACGATAGAACAGGATCTAAAGATGCGTCAGATAACTGATGCACTACCTAAAGCTGATAAAGAAGACATCATTACGGTCTTCTTAGCCTTACAAAGACAATGCTTTGTACTGTCTAACAACATTTCCCAATTAGTTAAAACATGGCCAACTATTCACCCACTTACTACACACGAGGATCAATTGAATGCTGGGATGCAATCAGAGATTGGGAACTAAACTACCACCTTGGTTGTGCAGTTAAATATATTTGCCGAGCCGGTCACAAAAGTACTTCAACAAAGACTTCCGACATTAAAAAAGCTATCCACTATCTTGAAAATGAATTACAAAACACATTGTCAGACGCAAAGCCTAATGGATATGGCGGAGGAATTCCGCGAAGCATACTCATTGGTGATGACAGCAATGACGACACAGAAGTCTTTGATCGATGAAGAGTACCTTGAATTCTGTGATTCATTTTTAAATGAAGGCTTTGAAGAGCAACTAAAAGAATTAGCTGATCTTGTATATGTTTGTTATCAATACGCTGCTGCTATGGAATGGGACCTTGACGAAGCAATGAAGCGTGTTCATAAATCTAACTTGTCAAAGCTAGATGAGAATGGACAACCTATACGTCGTGAAGATGGAAAGATTTTAAAAGGACCAAACTATGCACCACCAAACCTAACTGATTTAATTAATGACTGAACTAATATCTCGTACCGGTCGCGTCCAGTCATGGATTGACGAACCTGATGGCCGCTTGCCGGTCAGCTGCACCATTCATGTCCCAGAGGATTCCTTTGATGGACCTGATGGTTTAAATGCATCATTCAAATTTGTGACTCATGGCCTCAGATATGGGGCAGGAGTTGCTGTCCATTTATCTAAACTTCGTCCTAAAGGTACTGAGAGTCCACGTGTTACTGCAAGTGGTCCAGTAAGTTTTGGTCGTATCTACAATGTAATCAATGATGTTGTTAGACGCGGAGGATCAAGATTCAAGAAGGGTGCAGTCGTTCTACATCTTGATCTCAATCATCCTGATATCTTTGACTTCATTACAGCTGCAAGAGCTGAACTACCCTGGGTCAAACGATGTGTCAACATCACCGAAGATTGGTGGAAGGATACGTCGTCTGACATCAAGGAAGCCCTTATTAAAGGGATCCGTGCTGGTGATATCTGGTTAGGTAAGGTTAAGTATGATAAAAACGGCAAACGTATCCGATTAAATGTATGCTTGGAAGTATTTTTACCTAGCCGTGGCAGTTGTCTTTTGTCGCATGTGAACCTTGCAGCATGTGACTTTATTGATATCCCTAGGGCATTTGAGCAGGGCATGACTGAGCTTTGTGAACTACATGGTAAGACTGGTGTTGGTGATCAAGGTGAATACCTAAAGCCAGAAGTTGACCGTCAGGTTGGGCTTGGAATGCTTGGCCTTGCTCAGCTACTTGCTCGCTATGACGTCACGTATTCACAATTTGGTCGTGCGCTAGAGCAGGTTAATAATGGAGAGGAATTAAATTCACCTGCATTTAATCTTGCACTTCAACTAAAGAGTGGCATCGATGTCGCTACTAGAATTGCCAAAGAAAACAATATGGATCGAGCGTTCGCTATCGCACCTACAGCGAGCTGCTCTTACCGCAGTAAGTCCTTAGAGGGTTTTACTGCAACACCTGAGATTGCACCTCCTATCGCACGTAGTGTTGATCGTGACAGCGGCTCTGAGGGTGTGGTCAATTATCAATATGGTGAGTGTGAAATCGCGTCTGAGGTCGGCTGGGACGCATTTAAAAAGGTAGCCGATAACATCATGACGATGTTAGATAGGACTGGGCTTCTTCACGGATACTCTTTTAATTGGTGGTCAGATATGGTCACTATGGATGAGGAGTTTATTGAAGAGTGGCTGCAATGCCCTCAGACTTCCTTGTACTATTCGCTCCAAGTGATGTCGAATACTCAGGATAAGTCGAGCGTATATGCCGCTCTGGATGAGACTGAAGTAGAAGATTATTTGGAGGGACTTCTTAATGAACCCTTACAATGTGATTGCCAAGAATGAGACTAAATCCTTATCAAAAAATTCTTAATAACAAACGGAAGTGGACACCGGTACAAACCACTGCAGGTCAATTAAAGGAAGGCTCCGAAGCCACCATTCGTAGAGCCCTAGCGATGAGACACATGGAGTTACCAGTTGGTGAATTCATTAAAGAGACACTGAAGGGTGAATTCCCTGAAGCAGCCCGTGAACTACTCCTGTCTAATGTCAAAGACGAAGAGAATCATGATGTGGCATTAGGCTACGCAGCTAACGCTATTGGAGTAGATCCACAATCTGAATTAGAAGCACTACGTTTACGTAAAGCATGGGAAGACCACCCTGACCATACGATTACTAAAGCACTAGTTGCTGAACGTAGTATCTTCTTTGTGTTGCTTCCGTTCTTCCGTTTTTGCGGAGATGCAGGTCTTAGGACCACATCAGCTGACGTGTCAAGAGATGAAGTTGGGCACGTATTAACTAACACGATTGTTTGTAGAGAGATGGGTCTAGAAGTATCCCCGTCACTAGACAAGCTACGTAAAGCAACCATTAATTGGGTTATGCAGCCCCTGTCAGGTACTAGCCCTGATAAATATTTAAACAAAAATTTTTGGCTGGAATCTAGCGATCGCTTGATGTATGAAGGTAAGGCTCCACAACTTGCCGAAACCAAAGCAAGCAGAATGCCAGCATTTTTTGAACACTCTAATGTCAACCTCCCTCAATATGCTTGACGAAACAAAAGTGATTAAGTGCAAGGTGTGTGGAGAGGATGTAACAGTAAATGCTATGTACCCAATCTCTACAGTAACTTGTCAAAAGTGTTATGCAAACTCTAAACATGCTTGAAGCCCTTGGTATGGAAACCCATGCCATGGCTAAACAACTAGAAGAAAACTTCCCACCTACTACACCCACACCTGGTGACAGTATCGAACAGATTATGTATCGGTCAGGTCAACGTTCAGTTGTGGAGTGGCTTCTAAATCGAATAGAAGCAAATGAATAATGTCAATCCTTCTTTAACCTAAACAATGAACGCTCGACAAAGGTATGATTCTTTACAAGGTGACCGTTCTCAATATGTACAACAAGCAAAAGAAGCAGCAAGACTAACTCTCCCTTATATCTTTAGAGGAGAAGAGGAGTTTACTAAAGGAGCTAGGATTTTACCTACTCCTTGGCAATCAGTTGGTGCTAAGGGTGTTGTAACCCTTGCATCAAAGCTGATGCTTGCACTCCTACCTCCACAAACTAGTTTCTTTAAGTTGCAACCTAACGAAAGTAAGTTGCCAGAACTAGGTGGTGATCCAGAGATGAGATCAGAGTTGGAATTATCCTTCGCTAAGATTGAACGTACAATCATGGAATCTATTGCAGCTTCCGATGATCGTGTAACAGTACACCAGGCTCTTAAGCATCTGGTTGTTACTGGAAATGTTCTTGTCTATATGGGAAGAGATAAGCTGAAACTATATCCTTTAAATCGCTATGTTGTAGATCGAGACGGTAACGGTAATGTAACAGCAATTGTTACCAAGGAAAAAATTAGTAAAAAATTCGTAGCACATCTCCTTCCGCCTGAATTACAGGAGCGTGAACCGAATGATGTTTCTCAAAATAATAGCTCTCCAGAAGAGGTAGACGTATACACATGCGTTAAGTATGAGAACAACAGAGTCATTTGGTATCAAGAGATCTTCGATAAGGTTATCCCTACTAGCTACGGCAAGTCACCAAAGGATGCTGATCCTTGGATGGCTCTTAGGTTTAATGCAGTCGATGGTGAAGTTTACGGACGTGGACGTGTTGAAGAATTTATCGGTGATCTAAAGTCACTCGAAGCATTGTCTCAGGCCCTCGTAGAAGGCTCTGCAGCAGCTGCAAAGGTTGTGTTTGTTGTATCACCTTCGAGCACTACTAAGCCAGCCACTCTGGCCGCTGCTGGTAACGGTGCCATTGTCCAGGGTAGACCTGATGACATTGGTGTTGTTCAAGTTGGTAAGACAGCTGACTTCCGTACTGCATATGAAATGATGCAGACATTAGAGAAGAGATTATCTGAAGCATTCCTTATCCTAAGTGTACGTCAATCTGAACGTACTACTGCTGAGGAAGTAAGGATGACACAGATGGAATTGGAACAACAGTTAGGAGGTTTATTCTCTGTACTGACTACTGAATTCCTAGTACCTTATCTAAACAGAAAACTAAATGTCCTCCAGAAGACTGGAGTGATACCACGTATTCCAAAAGAAATTGTTTCACCAACCATTGTGGCTGGTGTTAATGCTCTTGGCCGTGGTCAGGATAGGGAAAGCTTAACTGCATTCCTTACAACCATCTCTCAAACGATGGGTCCTGAAGCACTGGCTACGCATATCAATTCTGAGGAAGTGATTAAACGACTAGCAGCATCACAAGGTATTGATGTTCTTAATCTAGTTAAGTCTATGGCTGAAGTTGAAGAGAAACAGACTCAACAACAGCGGACAATGCTTGAAGGACAGAAGGAACTTGAGATGACTAAACAGGCTGGTCAATTCGCTAAGTCTCCAGCAATGGATCCAGCGAGAAACCCTGAAGCAATGAGTATTATTGATGGACAAATGCAAGCCCTCTCGCCCACCCAGGGCGCGGAAGACCCAGGTCAAGCCCAACCCGGTGGACCGGGCGGAGCACCTCCAGCCCCTGGAGGCCAACCCTGAAGTTACTGACCCCTTGAGTATCAAGGACAGACTTTACTTTCACAATCAACAACAATCTAAATACACCCGACGTAAGAAGATTGGTGCACCAACCCTAGGTAGGTCTACTGAATATGTATCTGATGTCGGTCTCGGTAACCTTGAAGTAACCACCGCTTATGACAACACTAACGTACAATCCAAATCAGGATCAACCTGAGTTCACTGAAGATGAGTTAAACTCTATCCAAGTTGGTGAACAGATGGAAGCTGAACAGCAGCAAATGCTAGCTGGTAAGTTCCAAGATGCTGAACAACTTGAACAAGCATACATTGAACTACAAAAGAAACTTGGTCAACAGCCTGAACAAGAAGATCAAGTAGAGGAGCAAGTAGAAGAGGAGTCACAAGAGATTGATGCTTCATTACTTGATCGTCTATGGGAGGAGTCACAAGATGAATTCTCTCAAGAACTTATTGATGAGCTGAAGTCTAAGGATCCTATTGATATTGCTGAGATGTTCCTTGCTTATAAGGCTAATCAATCTGAAGGTCCGGCAGCACAAGAGTTATCTGATGGTGATATCGACGTCTTGTATAACGTAGTAGGTGGCCAGGAAGAGTATACAAACATGCTTAACTGGGCAGCTGATTCACTTAGTCAAGATGAGATTGAGATGTATGACGGAGTATTAGCACAAGGTGATCCAGCCGCTTGCTTCTTTGCTGTTCAAGCTTTGGCATTTAGGTATGCAGAACTGCAGGGTTGGGACAATGGAGAAATGCTCACCGGCCGTGAGTCAACCCGTACTGTTGATGCATTCCGTAGTCAAGCTGAAGTCGTTCAAGCAATGAATGACCCAAGGTATGACCGAGACCCTGCTTATCGTCAGGATGTATTTGAAAAACTCGAACGTTCTAAACAACTGGTTTACTAATGACTTACAAAGACGAGACATCTAAATACTTAGATAATTCAAAGATGACAATTGCAGAAGGGGCTGCTAAAAAACCTGCTGCTAAAAAAGCTAAGAAGCGCCCATTTATGTCAGGTTCTAAAGATGAAAAGTCAGACGACATGAATGCTATTGCCAGTGCCGCCAAGGGTGGGCAGATGCTTATCAAAACCTTGTTTCCAAAACAAGAGCCTATCTCTGTCCGCTAATTAATTATTTACACACAACACTTACTTATTATTTAACAATGAAAATTCTTGCTATCCTCCCTGCAGCATTGTTTGCTGCTGCCCCAGCATTTGCTGGACCATTTGTAAACGTCGAAGCTAATGCTGGATTCGTTGGATCTGAATATGGCGGCTCTACTGTCATTGATAATCACATTGGTTACGAAGGTGATAACTGGTATATCCAGGGAGGACCTGCGGTAGTCCTTAATGATGGAGCAGATTCTGATCTGGAATTCTCAGGTAAAGTTGGTGCTAGTGCACCTCTTAGTGACCGCCTGGCTCTATACGGTGAGCTGTCAGTACTAACTGCTGAAGCTGACAATAACTATGGAACAAAAGCTGGACTTAAGTATACTTTTTAAGTGAACGATACACAAATTTGGCCAACTGAACCTCGTATGTATTTGGAAGAAACAACCGTGACACATAATGAAAAAGCTGAAAAACTTAATGGACGCTTGGCTATGCTTGGTGTGGTCGCCGCACTGGGTGCGTACGCCATTACCGGCCAGCTCATTCCTGGGTTCTGGTAATGCCCCAAAAGAAAAAGTCTTCAAAAATTAAAGGTGCTGATGGCAAAGCTTGCTGGAAAGGTTACTCCTACGCGGGTACTAAAAATGGCAAGGATAAATGCGTTAAGTCTAAATAGCTAAATAGAATAAGGGAGGTGCAATTCCTCCCATAGCTCTAGACAGCCAAGTCTTTAAAATGGTCTTACTTAATTATACATACCCAAACATGAACTATTACTTAAATGACCGCTGTACTTTCAAGACCACAACAACAAAATAACTGGCAGGCTTTCTGCAACTGGGTAACGTCCACTAACAACCGTCTCTATGTCGGCTGGTTTGGAATCCTTATGATTCCTACTTTGCTAGCCGCAACCATTTGTTTCATCATCGCCTTTGTAGGAGCCCCCCCAGTTGATATCGACGGAATACGTGAACCAGTTGCTGGATCGCTCCTTTACGGAAATAACATTATATCGGGAGCAGTTGTCCCGTCTTCAAATGCAATCGGACTCCACTTCTATCCCATCTGGGAAGCCGCAACCCTTGACGAATGGCTCTACAACGGAGGACCATTCCAACTTGTTATCTTCCACTTCCTCGTGGGTATCTACTCTTACATGGGACGCGAATGGGAACTTAGCTACCGGCTAGGTATGCGCCCTTGGATATTTGTCGCATACTCAGCTCCCGTAGCTGCAGCTACTGCAGTCTTCTTGGTATATCCATTTGGACAAGGCTCATTCTCTGATGCAATGCCCCTTGGAATTTCTGGAACCTTTAACTATATGTTTGTGTTCCAGGCTGAGCACAATATTTTAATGCATCCCTTTCATATGCTTGGTGTTGCTGGTGTATTTGGCGGAAGCCTTTTCTCGGCAATGCATGGCTCTCTTGTCACTAGCTCCTTGGTTAGAGAGACTACTGAAACTGTCTCTCAAAACCAAGGGTATAAGTTTGGACAAGAGGAAGAAACGTACAACATCGTAGCTGCACATGGTTACTTTGGTCGATTAATCTTTCAATATGCATCGTTTAATAACTCGCGTTCGCTTCACTTTTTCCTGGCTGCTTGGCCTGTGGTTGGGATTTGGTTTGCTAGCCTTGGTGTTAGCACTATGGCTTTCAACCTTAACGGATTCAACTTTAATCAATCCATTGTTGATTCTAGGGATCATGTCCTCCCTACTTGGGCTGATGTTCTCAATCGAGCAGGACTTGGAATGGAAGTAATGCACGAGCGTAATGCTCATAACTTCCCACTTGATCTGGCCACTTACAAAACTCCTACTATCGGATAATTATTATGGGACTTGCTTACAATCCTAAGAACCGTGCTAATGACTTTCAAGTCCAGTATGTTGTTAAAACTACTGGCGACCAATGGTTCAATGTAACCACTGGTTATGGTGATAATGCTAACTCTGGTACATCTGCACAGCGTGTCGTTCAGAACGATATCCTTGCTGGTGATACTGCAGATGGAACACCAGCTGCTGCTGAACTAGTAGCTAGCTAATTTAAAAAGTCCGTTCATCCTTCGGGACGCATGACATGAGGTGACAGGGAACGGGGTCCCTCAATTCTCTATTGGAGGATACTATGCCAAACGTTGAACTTCGTCAGCGTGTGCGTGAACAAGCCAAAGCTCTTAAAGAGCAGAAGCTTGTGTATCGCGGGGTGGCTTACCTTAAAAGCCGCTAAGTAGTTCTGTGATTGGGAGGTGCAAATCCTCCCTTAGCAATTGGCTTTGGCCCTCTACGGAGGATACCCTTAGCCGTCTAGACGGTGGGATAGACCACACATATACAACTAAATACTTCTGTGCACAGAGGAATCTTGAAAATTATTCAACCTCTTTAAAATAATGACTGCTCCAGCTGTAGGGTCGGCGACTAACAATACTCGCCCGACTCCTTTTGGCGTTCAGAACTCTGCTGTTCAATTGGGTCTTACCCAAACAGCATCAGACTATAACGCCAAGTATGATACTTATCTGAAACTCTTTTCAGGTGAGATGTTTAAAGCGTACGAGTCCTCTTGTATCGCTAAAGGAACTGTACAAAACCGTACTCTTAAGAACGGTAAGTCTATGCAGTTCATCTTCACTGGCCGTATGACGGCTGATTACCACACCCCTGGAACACCGATTCTCGGTAGTGGCGATCCCCCAGTGGCAGAGAAGACAATCGTCATGGACGACCTGCTGATTAGTTCAGCATTTGTTTATGACCTTGATGAGACACTTGCTCATTACTCGCTTCGCTCTGAGATCTCCAAGAAGATTGGACACGCTCTTGCTGAAGCATATGACAAGAAAGTCTTCCGTAAAATTGCACTTGCTGCACGTGAAGCGCATCCTGTAACTGCTGCTCCTGGCCCTGAAGCCGGTGGTTCTATCATCAATCTTGGTGCTAACAACCAGTACAATGCTCAATCCTTGGTGGATTCATTTTTTGAAGCCGCAAGTATTTTAGATGAGAAGAATGTACCTCGGGATGGACGCTGTGCTGTACTCAGCCCACGTCAATACTACGCCTTGATTTCTCAAGTTGATAGTAATATCCTGAATCGTGACTTTGGCAGCACCCAAGGTAATTTGAATTCAGGTGACGGCCTATATGAGATCGCTGGTATTTCTATCAAGCGTTCTAACAACCTACCATTCATGGTTACGGGTGCTGGTACTGGCGGTTCCGCTGGTCACATCACTCGCGTTGATGGTGAGAACAATGACTACGGCGGTGACTTCCGTACTTCCTGTGGACTTATCTACATGAAGGACTGTGCTGGTGTCGTCGAAGGTATTGGCCCTAGTGTCCAGACTACTGGTTCGGACGTGAAGGCTATGTACCAGGGAGACGTAATTGTCGGGCGACTTGCTATGGGCGTGGGGACTCTGAACCCCGCTTGTGCAATTGAGCTCCGCGCTGCTTGATAGGGGGACTACTAATGTCTCTCCTTCCTGGTGTACAACGCAAGGATACTTGCACAAACAACATGGGTGCTGTTGGTTCAGTAACCATGAATCCTGCTACTCCTCAAGAGTACGGTCGTTTGTCCGGCACAAATGCTGACGGTACAAGTTCGACTGTTGCTTGCTGGGGTGGTGCAGGTGCTAACGATACTGATACTGAGGCTTAAATTAAATGGCTAATCCAACTGTTGCAGCTGGTGGTGGTGGTGTCTCTGGACCTACTGCTGCTCAGATTGCTGCAGGAGCAACGCTCCCTTATGCAGCTGTAACTGGTACTTTGGCTGGCAATGATCGCTACGCTACAAAGACCACATCTATTCGCCACTCTGTGGCTAAGACTAAGAATGGTTTCGGTTCTGCCGTTGCTGCTTCTGAAGTCTATTCGGAGACCATGTGTCTTCGTAATGCTTATGCGCTGACTGAGATTGACTCACCAGCTATTAGCGAAGCATCCGGGGACGCTACCCGTACTGCTTGATCATGGGGACCTTCGGGTCCCTTTTTTTTATTTATAAGTTATGACTACTTCTTTCCCTGGATATCGTGATTATCCCACGACTCCTGTTACACCATTACAGAGGGCTGCAGTCAATGAGATTCTTCAATCCATTGGGCAAGCTCCTGTCTCTACTCTAGATTCATCCAACCCGGACGTTGCGATTGCTTGGAATACGCTGGTGTCTTCGTCGAGGGATATCCAGGCTGAAGGATGGACTTTTAATCGTGAGTATCATATTCAATTTAGTCGTAATTCTGACAACATCTTAGAGGTGTCATCTAATTATATTCAAATTGATTTGACAAATGATCCAGCCAATGTTAATCACGATGCAGTTATTCGAACTGATGCTTCAGGCCAACGCTACTTATATGATCGCTTTCAGCACTCTGATAAGTGGTATTACAATCCTTATGTTGATGTCATTCTAAAATTTAATTGGGAAGATATCCCAGTACCAATAGCAAACTATGTTGTTGCTAGGGCTGCAGCTATTACTTCTAGCCGCATTACTGGTGATACTACTCAATATCAAATGCTCCAAGAGCGAGAAGGTTTCTGTAGAGCACAAGCTTTGGAGTATGAAACTTCACAAGGTGACTATAACTTCTTAGGTTTCGATAGGGCTGACAGTACGTATCAACCGTTCTCTCCTGTTAACATGCTAAGGAGATTTTAATGGCTGCTGTTACTCAATCTACACCTGATTTTTTAAAGGGAGTATCACGTAAATCTGATCAAGATAAAGAACTAGGACATGTTAGTGATGCTGTAAACGTATATCCAGACATGACGTTTGGTATGTCTAAACGTCCAGGTGTTTCCTTTGTTGCTGATCTTGGTACAGAGGCTGCATACAACAATGCGTTTTGGTTTAAGTTTGAACGTTCTGCATCAGAAATATACTTCGGTGCTATTGTAAGTAATACTGTTACTATATGGAATCTTAATACTGGTGCTACAGTTACTGTTAATAATCCAACAAATGCTTACTTAAGCGGAACACGTAATGAGTTCTCTGTTGCTCAACGTAAAGATCAGATGATCATTTGCAATAAGACAAAAGTAACAGGTTCTACAGGTAGCACAGTTGGATCACTTACTGGTTCTGTAACAGCTGCTGGTGAGTTGCCAACTAGTCCTACCGTTAATGATACTTACCATGTAACAAATACATTTATTGCTGAAGATGATTATTATGTCATTTACCAAGGTGGTGCTTGGCAAGAAATAGTAAAGCCTGGAATTGTTTTAGGACTTGATCCTGCAACCATGCCATTAGAACTTAACTACAATACTGTTACTGGTACCTTTTTTTTAGGTTCACCATCGTATGTGAATAGACTGGCTGGTGATGATAATACTAATCCTTTGCCAAGTTTTGTTGGAAGTGCTATTAATGAAGTTTTCTTTTATAATAACCGTCTTGGTTTTTTAAGTGGTGACAATATAATTCTTTCTAGAGTACGAGAAGTATTTAATTTTTTCAGAGAGTCAGCTTTAACTCTGTCTGAAGCAGATGTAATTGATTTACTTATTACTAGTCAAAAACCTGTTGATCTCTTTGCAGTCATTCCACAGCAGCAAGGTCTAGTTCTCTTTAGTAGAAGTGAGCAGTTTTTGATGTATGCAGATGAAGGTGTACTTACACCATCAAAATCAACTATCAGAACAATCTCTAACTTTGAAATGGACGTTGGTATTGACCCAGTTCAGATTGGAAGACAGGTTGTTTTTACAGGATCTGCACCAACATATACACGTGTGTTCTCTATGAACGTACAAGGTGATCAGAGTAACTCACTTTATAATGACATAGGTAAGATTGTATCTGAATGGATTCCAAGTGGATTAGACCGTCTTGTAGGTAGTTCTCAAAACTCATTTATTGCATTGTCTGGACCTAGTTTAGATTATGTTTATCTCTTTCGTACCTACGAAGAAGGTGAAAATGTAGTATTTAAATCGTGGTTTAAATGGCAGCTACCAGGACCTGTACAAGCCTTTGATACCTCTCAAGATCAGGTGCAGGTGGTATGTAAGGTAGGTGGCCGTTCGGTATTGCTACGGGGCTTTATAAGCCCAACTGCTGCTACAGCAACACTTACAACAGAAGATGGATTAGTAGTTGTTAACCCTTGTGTAGATATGCTGTCATCAGCATCTGCATTTGATCAAGTTAAAACTAGTGGTATTAATAACAATTATGTTGCTGTACCGTTTTCGCCTATCTTAGATGCACAAGGTAATCCTGATTTAACTAATGCGGTTGTAATGCAAACTGATAGTTCTTCTGGTTCTAGTTCAGGTGCATTTTTCCGACCATCTGAAATTGTACAACATACTATTAGTGGAACTACTTATTGGGCTTTTAATATAAAAAAAGTAGATCTTTCATCCCTTAGCTTATCTTCTTTGTTTGTAGGATATACCTATTCAATGTCGATAGAGTTACCAAAAATTTATTTCCGCAATGGTAATGTTGTAGATAAAACTGCATCATTAATTATTAATAGGATTAAATATAGTTGTGGTAATACTGGAGCTATTAGTTTTGCTATTCGTGAACGTAGTGAACCTGCTTTTACTACAATCGGAGAAGTAGTTCAATCCAATTATTATAAACTAGATTCTGTTCCTGTTGATGACGAACGGATCTTTGATCTACCAGTCCATCGAAGGAATGAAAGTTTTGATATACAAATATCGTCTAGTAGTCCATATCCAGTATCTCTTCTTTCCATGTCATGGGAAGGACAATATTCACCTAGGTATTACAAACGCGCATGACCACACCAACCCAACGTGAAGTAATTCACAATAGAACAGCAGAAATGATTCAACGTGCATCTGGAGATAATAATGAAGCTTTTGATTATCTTGCTTGTATTTTTCAGGCTGCACGTGTTGTTGATGATGTTTTTGATAATGACAAAGAGATAAGCCACAAGTCTTATTTAACTTGTATGGAAAACCTCTTTGTCAGGCTTCATACTAACAAGTTCTTTACTGCTAACTATGCAGCACTTGTCTCTCAACATGTAACTATATGGAACACCTGGTTAGCTGCTAATCATGCAGAAGAAAAAGGTGACCTTATAGATAAAGTACATGCTAGAACTTGGCGACTTTACATTGATGAATTACTACCGTTGGTTGCTTTACTTACACAAGGATACGAAAAAATGAAGGAGTTAGACAACGACATCCGTGTCTTTACAGCTTTTTACCATCGCATGGATCCACCAGATTTTAATTTAGAGGAGGTTTTAGAAGATGTCAGGCGGAACTAATAGTAATATTAAGAGACAGAATAAGCAAATTAAAAAGCAATACAAGTTCGACAAGAAATTTAGAGATTATCAAAATGACTCGAATACGGATAGATTTGAAGAATCTAGAGAAAAGGTCAAGGAAGCAAGAAAAAATGAAACAAGGACTAGAAACTACAAAGATAGAACTATAGCGCAAGATTATGAGTATAAAAAGGATTTACAACAGCAACAATATGATGCAGAAAGTACTGCATATATAAAGTCATCAGCAATTTACTCAAGTCAAATTGATTTAAATGATGCAGCTGCTGAATTAACTAGAGAGTCTGAACAGCGTAAACTAGATGAATCTATTCTCGCTGCAGATTTTGAAAAAACAGACGAAAATATAGCTAATAGAGAATTTAAAAAAAACGCTAAATACGATAAAGAAGCTAACCAAATCAAACGTGATAGTGTTACATTAAATACGCAGCTTGACTTACATGGTGTAGGACTAGAAAGGGATAAAAAGCTTGCACAAAACGCATTAAACACCTCAATCTTAAATAGAAAAGATCAAGGTGAAGAGAGTGCTTTTTTAATTCAGCAAGCTCAGTTTGATAAAGATAAAGATAGAATTACCGACGCAACAGGTTGGGGACTATCTGGTAATGAACTAAAGTTTCAGGAAGCATCAGCAAAAAATGTTGCTGACTCAATTGATACTAGAGCTGAATTAATTCGAACTAAAGGAGCTATACTTGCCAGAGGTGTTGAAGGTAACACTGCCACTGCTTTGACACAATCTGCACTTGCTGATTACGGCAGAAAGCAAGCTGCAACAGCACTCAGTTTAGTTTTTCTAAAAAAAGAAAAAACCCTTTCAGACAAAAAAACATCGGGTACTGCTGTATACGACAAAGGTGCTGTCGCTTCAAAAAAATCTTTAAGCGCAGTTTCAAGGGGCACTTCAAAAGCATTAAGTAAGATTGAGGTTAGTAAAATCCAATCTGACAGCGACTACTTGAAAAAAACTACTGCGAATAAAGTTTCTAAACTTGAATTGGCTAGGACAACTACTTTAGAGCAGCTTAAACTTTCTGATAAAAAAATAGATAAATCCCTTAAGTTCCAGCAAGAAAGGAATGTTAATAATAGAGCTAAAATTAAAGCTACTAGGGAAAGTGCAAAAGCTGAAAAGGCTGCTTCTGATAAGAAGATTGAATATGATATTCAAGCAGCAGACTTACAAGCTTACGGCAGGATGATGATTAAACCGACTGAGCCACCTCCAGTACCTATACCTGAAAAATTACCGAAGACATTCTATATTGATCCTACCAAGCCTAGGAAAATACCTAAACCTATTAAGGGTGCAATGGGTAAGACTAGTGTTTGGAATACTGTCAGTGACGGTCTTGGTGCTCTGTCTTCTGTTGCATCTATTGCAGCACCATTTGTATCTGATATTAAAACAAAGCATACAGTTGAACCCATCGAGAATGCTTCAACCAAACTATCTAGTCTGAAGCCTGTTAGCTTCTATTACACACCTGAATACACTGCTGAACCAGATCGACTGCATCATGGTTTCGTAGCACAAGAATATAAGGAAGTTATGCCAGATGCTACATATGATCTTAAGGGTACTCTTGCCATTGATACTAACGACCTTATTGGTCTACTTGTCAAAGGACATCAGGAACTTCAAGATAAAATTGTACAACTGGAAGAAAAACTTTCTGCAACTTATTAACTACACATCTTTGAGGTATGGCTCAATTTAAAAGTAGTGCAAGAAGGATAGCCTTCAACCCTGCTACATTACCTGATACAGCATCCACCTACCTACGGGAAGAGGAGAAACGAATCGGTAAATTGAGAGAAGCGTATAGCGCGGAAATCAATAACAGGAATCAGTACGCTGATGCACTCGATAGAAAACAAGAAGCTGAACAACGTAATGTTGAGAGTAACTCTCAGCTTAAACGGCAGTTTGATAACACGTATGCTACTGCACTACGTAAACGTTACGACCAGTTAATTCAAAAGGAGTCTAAAAAATCTGAAGCTTATGAGAAAAGGCTTCAGAACATGGCGCAGTTTTCACAGAAAGCTGGTGCTGAACTTAAAGCCTTTGGTGAACGTCGTTCTAAGGAACAACAGAACATTGGCTTTAATATCTATAATGAAACTGGTGTAGATCCACAACAACTTCAAGAGTACCGTGTAAAAATGGCGGAGCTTGAATCTGAAGGTATTGCTGAAGAGGAGTACTTAACCAGTCTTGAAGCTAAGGGAGTTGACGTTGCTGCTTTGCGGCGTGTACAGGGTCTTAGTGGTTGGAGACTTGTAGGAGCACAAAAAGCCCAAGCTTTGAAAGCTGGGTCTGATTGGAAAGCATTTACTGATAACCCTGAACGTAGGGAGAAAAAGTATAACGTTGGTCAGGGTGAAATGATGTCTCTAGAAGATGTTATAAATAGCCCTGATCCTGATCGGGTTCTATTTAATTCTGTTCTAACCTCAATGCGTTCAGAATTCACTCAAGCTTATTCTGAGCTTAGTCCTGAATTTGCACATGAGCATTTCTGGCCTGGTGTTAATCAAGTTACTGAAACTCTACAATCAGAATTTACTGCTAAGGATCAAGCAGCTTACCGTGCTGCTCGTGTAGAAGAAGATACAAATTTACTTTCTACTACTATTATTGAAAGTGAAGGTAATATTGATCTATCTAATCTTCTTGATCATTATGGTGGTGGTGCTTTAGGTTATGATCGTTTACATGTAGCTGTTAACAAATTAATAAGTATTGGTCAATTTGGTGAAAAGGAACTTAACGCTTTACAAAATGCAACCCTTTTTAAGGATGGAAAAACTGTTAGTTATTTAGATGCATTCTCTAGAGGTAAGGGTAAAACAGGTTCTACCAAACATATTGCATTCCTTAACACTGCAAGAGAGCAAATTCATAGCCAATCTGAAAATGTTAAAAGGATGACGAATGCACGGCTTGAGGCCAGTTCTCAAGAAGCAATAGCCCAGTTTACTGCAACTGCTAGAACCAGTGGGTATAGCCCTTCTCAGTATCAAAAATGGGAAGCAACTTTTATAGCTACTTACAATAAGCCCCCACCATCTTGGCTTAAAACATATGCTACTAATGAAACATATGGTGTAGCTGAAGCCGAAGCAATCCTCGAAGAGAAATGGAGAGATCGTACTTTAACTAGTACTGATCTAAAGATGAAAGCATATCAACAATTGACACCTGAGAGCCGCCAGAGATATGAACAATTAGCAGGTATGTATGAAGAGACTGCTAGCTCTGAGCAGATGAAGGCTCATGAAAAAGATATTAAGGGTGAACTGGGTGAATCATTAAGAATGACTTCCTATGATGCTCCTACAGGAGAGCTCAATACAGTACATTTTCGAGCCGTTCAAAAATATAGATTTCTGGTTCAGGATAATATAATGAATCGTGATTATGGTTCTACAAGCGAGTCTGCCGCAGCAGCTTTTAAAGAAATTACGGATGAAATCGAGGCCGGACGGAACTCTGATAACCCCACTGGCGACTTCATCACCAATCGACTTGATGACGGGAAAACACTGGATACAGTAAATCCTGGTTTCAAAATGTTGCGTACACAATTTTCACAGCATTCTGATACATCAAAATTAAGGTCGTCTTTTGGTAAGCAATATGATTTAGATAATGATGTAATTACTAAAAAGGAATTATTTGGAAGAATTGATGACTCGCAATCGCTTATTTCCCGGCTTCATACTTCTTATAGGAATGGTGGTTCTATCCCCCAAGCTGTTAAAGATGTAGCGGTGACAGACTTAGATCGTAGTGTTTTAGATGTTATTAACAGTCAACTTGAAGTGTATGGTTTGAAACCCATTAAGGCTTCTAGGGATCAAGCAGTTCAATATGCAACTGATCCTGAGTTTCGACGTTTGATTACACACATGGAATCTGAAGGTCGTGTATCTCGTGGTTTGGTAAACACTAATTATAAAAACGGAATTGTTGGTATCCCAGCTTATAAACCTATGCTGGATCTAATTGCCAGTAGGGAGTCTTCTAACGACACTATCCATAATGGTTATGATTCATTGAACACGGGCGGTGCTGACGGTGGTCACACAGCATATGGTTCTAGTACTGGTACTAAGAAGTTCCAAAAGCCATTACTTGAGATGACAGTAGAGGAAGTTATGAATCTCCAAAATGATGGAGTTCTACATGCTACTGGTCGATATCAAATTATCCGTTCAACACTGGCTAATGTTGTAAGCCAGGTTGGTCTTGATCCGAAAACAACAAAATACGATGAAGCAACACAAGATCTTTTAGCAATCCATTTGCTATGGGGTCGTGTTGGTAAACAACTTAGAACTGATGGAAATGCATTGATTGGCCTAGGTCAAGAATGGATTGGACTGCAAAACGTTTCTGCTGCAGATAAAATTAATGCACTAGAACAAATTAAATCAGATCCACGTTATAAGAACTTTGATTCAGTTCGCTTGTACCCGAACCTACTAGGTAAATAATGGAAGAACAAAATTTAACTTCACAACAGGTTGCTGATCTAGAGGAACGGGAGCGAAGAGAAAAAGCATATCAAGCTTCTCAAGATAGACTTGAGAACAGTAATGCTCAGATTGAACAACAGCAACAACAACAAACCGAGGATAATGCTAAGACTTTATCTAAAGTTAATGACGACGGTTCATTAAAACCTACACAGGAAACAATTGATGATCCTAAAGACTTTGGTATTACTGAAAATATACAAGAAACCAGGAATGCTATAACAGCTGGACTTCAGGATTCTTGGAATAACACTGTTGACCTTGGTAAAGTCTTTGATCCTGCTTATTGGCAGAAGTCCACAAAAGGAGACCCTTATGAGTTCAAGTCTGATTGGAAGTTTAAAGAGCAACCAATTGTAAGAACTGGTTGGGGTAAATTACTTCGTGGGGTTACTGATATTGGTGTTGGATTTATTGGTTTTGGGAAGATTGGTACAGGTATCAAAGGTGCTCGTGCCCTTATGTTTGGACAAAAAGCTGCGAAAGCTGCACAGTTTGGTCCGCTAACCGCTTCTGCTATGAGGCTTCAGAAAGCAAAGAACTTAGGTAAGACCTTTAGAGATGGTGCCATTACTGGAGCTGTTGTAGATGCTTGGGATAGTGATTCACATGATGCAAATATGGCTGCATCATTAGGTGACCTTGTTCCTGCTTGGAAACCAGCATTAAGTGTTATCTCTACTACAGATGATATGTCGCCTGCCCAACGGACCGCCTACAACGTTCTTGAAGGTGTTGGCCTTGGTGGTTTGATGAACATTGCTCTTGATGGCGTCAAAGCTAGCTCTAGAGCACTTAGTACTAACAAGCAAAAAGCACTAAAGAATGCTAAAAAGCAAGACCCTAATATGGCTAAGGAGACAGATAAAACTCCTATGGCCGCTGTTGAAAGGGCGTCTGATCTTGAATATAAAAATAAAGAACAGTTTATTTCTGAACAAGCTGAAGCAAAATACACACGTGAACAGTTTAAGTCATTAAAAAAAAATGGTTTTATCCCTGATGATATGACCATTGATGATTTTAAGACTAACTATAAGGGTTCTAAAGATCCTAATGCACGTAAGAGCTGGTCTCAGTTAGACGATAAAGATGTTGAATTTTACAAACAAGAGTATACTGCTAACAATAAAATGGATTGGGGATCTGAAAGGGATTTCTCGCGTCGAACTATTAAGCAATCAGAGCAGTTTACTGAGATTGGTAAGGATCAATTAAATGTTGATCTTGATGGTGGTTCCCCTAGAGATACACCGTATTACTACCAAGGTGCTGAATTCCATGAGAACCAGCCACTGACATCAACGTCTCGTCCAGCTAAAGCAGTTAGGGATCAAGTTCAGATTCGTAATGACCCTGCAAATAAGTATGGAGCTAATCGTGCTCCTATGACTGAAGCGGCTATCCGCCGTGCTGCAGATGCTTCCGGTTCTTCTATTAAAGAACTAGAGAAGATGGCTGAGCAGTTTGCCCAAAGCCCTGAGTATGCAGAGCTATACGGT
>Ga0181420_1000138_pt1 | contig 27157 bp, 49 predicted proteins | sample 43SPOviralmetaG_FD_130145 | JGI IMG/M metagenome (GOLD analysis project Ga0181420, IMG submission 130145) | Marine viral communities from the oligotrophic San Pedro Time Series (SPOT) site, San Pedro Channel, CA, USA - 43 SPOT_SRF_2013-05-22 | ecosystem: Environmental > Aquatic > Marine > Strait... | reverse complement strand
GCAAATTGACAAGCAATTATTTTAGCTGAAGCATCTATAGCAAATGCACACACAGGTGAAGTTGCTGCCGCTGTTACATCTAATGTACCATCACCAGCTCCTGTTGGTGTCAATGGGTCTCCATCAGCACCTGCTGTTAATGCAATAGTTAGAGTTGCTGTTCCACCTATCTGAATCCAACAATATTGTCCGTCTGTTGGAGCAGATTGTAAAACACCAGCACCTACTTCATTAGAATCAGATAAATCACTTGTTACTACATTTACAGCACCTGCTGAAGCACCTGATGGTGCATAGTAATAAGCAACATATCCACTTACTGCTGCTACACTTCCAGCACCAGTATCGTATTGAACATACTTGAAGGTGTTTCCAGCTGCATCCATGCCTTTTTGACCGACCATAAATGTAGCTGTATCACTAACTTCAGTTTTGTCCATTCCAGTAATATAAGCCATAATTTTTTCTCCTTATTATGCTTGTATGACGCCTTGTCTTGCTCTATTTGAACAGGTCATATTTCCTGCCCAAACGACTGGCAACACCATTGCGTCTTGGTTAACAGAAGCCTTCTCACCTAAAGGAGAAAATTCTCTACCTTGAGCTGGACGAAGGAATAAATAATCAGTATTTAAGTAATACATTTTATTACTTGGACACTGGTCATCATAGTAGACTGGTGCGTTCATAAACATTAAGTTCATAAACCCTGCACTAGCATCATTATCAGAAGTAAATCTCTGATTAGTTTGCAATGAACTCCAATAAAAATTGAAGTAATTAGTGTCTGCTACAATAACATCTGGAGCATCAGCACCTCTAATTGTACTTAACCAAAGTGTGTTCATAGCTGTCTGTATAGTTGTAGCACTAGCAGTAGGAGAACCTGCTGCTGCACTAAAATCATACACTTGGTTTTGCCAGAATGCATAAGTAGTAGAGTTAATACCACCTACAGTATTTCCAACAGTTCCCGGAACTATCAACTGTAATCCACCTAGTTCTTTACCATCTGTACCAGTACCATCAGCATACAAAGATGTAGCCATAGTATTGTTTAATGTTTTTTCTAAGTTTCTTACTCTTGATTTAAGTAAGTTAAAGATTGCTTCTTTTCCTGAGTTTTCAACCTGTTCTAATCCAGATATTACTACATTACCAGCTAATTGTTTATAATTAAACTCTGCTGCAGTAAATACATTGGAAGTAGATGTGTCTAATACCTCGTAGCCACTATACCATTTTGCAGTAGAGTTAGTTGCGTATTCTAATTCTTGCACAATGGTTCTACCTGTGGCTATTTGTTTGTTGCCTTTTGCATCAATATGACGAAGTAAGGCATTACTATTTGTTACATTGTCTGCTAGTGTTTTTGAATAACCAGCAAGAGTAGTAGTAACGATTTCAGTAAATGTACTGTTTGGCGAAGTTGCCATAATATACCTCTTTATAAGTTAAAGTTAACCCACAACTCACTTACTAACTCCAGCTTTATTAATTGAATCAAGTAACAAGGAATCTAAATCTGAAGGTTTAACTGAACCTGATGGTGGAGCAGTAGCTGTTCTTGGTCTTACTTTTTTTGCTTTTTCAACCGCTGCTTTTCTTTTAGCATCTTCTTCTGCTTTTGCTGATTTCCTTTGAGCTTCTAATGACTGGTTATATAAATCATCATCTAATCTAACTGCTTTAGCATAAGCATCTTGTAAACTTTTTGCTTCACCAGCATCAATTAAATTTCCCATCTTGGCTCTAACTTTATCAAAATGAGGATGTTTTAAATTTCCTTTATCATCAGTTGCTGTAGAAAATGCATTTATTTCATTTTCAGTTTTTTGCCTTACAGACATCAAATTTTGTTCTTTAAACTGTTTTAATTCAGATAAAATAGTTTGGTTTTGTTGTTGTAATTGGGCAATTTGTGAATCTGCATCACTTTCAACAGAATCACTGTCATAAGACGAAAGGTCAATACCATAACCTTGTGCTAATTTTTTGAGGGCCATCTTTGGGTTATTCCTTAAAGCCATATCTGCATTAAGTAATCTGTGAATATACTCTGCTTCACCTATACCTGTAGCTTCTATATGTTGCCTCATAGGGGTTATAACTTTATCTAATGATTCAAAATTTTTGCGTTGCTCAGCTATTTCTTGAGTCTTTCTTGTGTAGTCAGCAGTCATCTCTTTATCTCGTTTTAGCATATACTCTTGTGCATCTCGTGGTAAATCCTTGAACTTGCTTCTTACATCTTCTGACCAGTTTTTTGGAGCTTGTAAAGGTGTTTCTTGCGAATCCTCTCCATCAACATGAGCCACTACAGCATCATCAGAAGGTTCTTCAGTAGAATCTGTTGTTTCTAATTCAGTTTCAGGAGCTACCTTACTATCTGTTTCAGAAGCAGATTCTTCAGAATTATTGTTTTCCACATTTTCTTGTGGAGAGTCAGGTAAAGGTTGTTCTTTTTCTTCCTTTTCTGGGGGTGTTTCATTAGGTTCCATAACTTGATTTATAGCACCTTCTAATACTGCATCTAAATTAGGTGCTTTTTCTTGTGCTGGTTCCTGTGTAGGAGTGCTTTGTTCAGTCATTTTATCCTCTTTCATTAGTTGTTATTTTATCCCAAAATTTAGGTTTTGTAGAACTTGTGTAATCATTTCCACATTGCCTGACATTATGTTTCCTTTCATGTTCTCTTACTTGAGAACGACTACTTATAATACTTTTATCTATTGGTGAAACAAATTCTTTTATATCTCCCATAACTTGATGTGATTTCAGTCTTTTACTTGCCTTTATTGGTTTGAAAGTGCATTTTTTCCAGTTAATATTATCATAATTATCTCTATAACTCATTTTGCTCACCATATATTTTATCTGCTATTTTAATTTCATTTTCCATCATAGATAATTCTTTTTTAGCATCAGACCTTGCTTTACTTGATTCAACTTCACTTTGTATTTTTGAAATTCCAGTTCTTTCTTTTGATTGTATATCTGCTAATTTACCTTGTTGTTTTAACTTTTCTTTTTGTAGTTCAGTTTGCATTTTTGCTTGTGCTATTCTTTCAACTTCACTTGGTTGTGGTCCTCTTTGCATAGCTTGTTGTGCTTGTTGTGTTAATTGTGCTTCTGTTTGGTCTATTACATCTTCAAAAGTTCTACCTACTTTCCATGCACCCATTAAAAATCTTAATGCTTGAAATGCTAATGGAGTTAACATAGGTGATTGATTTACCATTTGTATTGTTTGTTGTAAATAACCTCCAAATGATTGCAAAAATTCAACTCTTGTTTTCTTTTCTTGTTCTTCATCTTCAAATATAGTGGCATCAGATTCTATATCAATACTATAACTTCTTAATTTGTCATCTCTCATTATTTGTATCATTTCAGGACTTACTGGCATAGCAGTCATATTCGCTAATGTTTCTGGTTCATAATGTTCTGCAACAATTTCAGCTTTTATTCTAAATAAATCTCTAATGTATTCTGCAATTTCAGATTGTTTTTTACGCATACGCATACTACCAAACTGTGCTTTTAATTGTTGTGCAGTAGCAGTTTCACTTGCTTTAGTAGAACCTCTAATAATATCTGATATACCAGTTATTTGATAAATAGTATCTAATAATTGACTTCTTTGTGCATATAAACCTTGTAAAACTTGTGCTATTGGAGATATGTCTTCTTGTTGAAATACTGCACTTAATCCACCTTTTGCTGCAAGTTGAGCAAAATTTTCTGATGGAACAAAATCATTATCTCCAGCATCTGCTAAATGTGATAATTCAGGAACAGAAGCATCATAAACTCCTCTTCTTTTTAATCCTTCTATTAAGTTTCCTATTCTTGTTGTAATCCTATCTAGTTCATCTGCTTGGTCTTGATATAATGTAAATTCTGGTATTGGTACACTTGTTTCATTTGTTCTAATAGCTACTAATGAATCAGGACAAGGAAAAAAGTTTTCTAACTCATAAGGGTCATCATCTTCTGCTAACACTTCATTGTAACCTCTAGAAATAAAAAATCTTTTTCTTGTATATTTATCCCAAATTTCCCATACCTCTGCCCTTGAAAAAACTTCTGAATACTCTTCTTGATAACCTTCTGTAGGTTCAGGTGACCAATTTAAAGGTATATTTTTAGCATTTTTAAAACCTTTTTCTATTAACTCATCTCTTGTGAGTAAGTGCCTTCTTGCCTTCCAATATACATCTTCAGGTCTTTTTGCTGGACTCTCACGATAATCTTCCCAGTTTACATATTCAAAATAACATCTTTGGTCAGCTATTCTTTCTTGTTCATCTTGTATTTGCATAGCATTGCCTAATTCATCTACTGAATCTACTTGTATACTTTCAGTTACAAATACTGGCTCATAAACTACCCAAACTACACCTCTGCCCGGTAATAAATAATCTTCTATTGCTGCCTTAATTGGTTTGTCTGCTGCATATATTTCATTTCCATATTGTAATGCTCTTTCTAACATAACAGCTACTTGTCTAGTTACTGGATTATTATTGTTATATCTTCTTCTTACATCAGGCTTAGGCATACGAGCAAATAATGCACCTTTCATAGTTTCAGTATTTGACCATAAAATATTAAATTGTTTGTATATTCCAGCACCAAAAGAATCAGTATTTCTTTCATCTCTATATCTAGAAACTACTTGTCTACCTCTATCTCTCCAATCCTTTTCTGCTTTGTCTGCACTTTCTAATTCAATATGCCAATATTGTGAGGTGCCTTGAACAACTTCCATTTCTTTTCTAGTTTCTGCCATTAAATTCTTCTTTCAGGTTTATTTAGTTGTTCTTTATCATGCATATCAATCATTTCATCTAATGTTGGTTTTTTTAATAATTCTTTTTGAATATCAATGGGAGTAGGTTCTGGTTTTATGTGTTTATAAGACATAGCTAAGTACCTCATACTGTCTGCAAAATGTGAACTCCAATTATGTAAAGGGTTTCTTCTAAAAACTCTTTTAACATCATCCCACTCTCTTTGATAATTTCTCAAAGCATTTAACCCATTTTCGCAATTATTAACATCAAAATAACAATGTTGCAACAATAATCGTACAGCATTGATTCCATCATCAACTTTATGGTTAGGAACTATGCGTGGTCGTCTACCCATATTTATTAAAGTTTCTGCTCTAGTTCGACCTGTTCCTAATTCTCTAACTTTTGCATCATGTGGTAAATAATCATCACCCCAATATTCAATTTGCATTTCTTCCATAACTTTTACATAGTGGTCTAAACCAACACCTGAACTTTCATAACAATCAAATATTCTTATTTCTCCCATAGTTACTTGAAAAAACCATAAAGCACAACTGTCTGATATTCCTAAGTCCCATGCTACATGAACTGGTAAAGTTGGGTCTCTTTCAATGTTAGATATTCTTCCTTCTTGTTCTGCTTCTATTATCAAATTACCATAGTAAGAACCTTTTATTGCTGCAGACCAAGAACATTCAAATTCTTGCATATATTCATCTTCACCCATTTGTTTTTTTGCTGCATCTAATTCTTCAGCATCAACAACACCAGTTTCACTAGCACGATAAATGGCTCTATGCCATTCACTATCATGTTTTGCATCTTCATATAATTGCCAAAATTGATTTCTACCTTTTGGTGTTCCTATAAATATTGCCCAACCTTTTCTATCAGTCAATGCTGGTCGTATAACTTCACTCCACATACGAGGACTCATGTCTGCATATTCATCTAAAACACATCCATCTAGAAAAATTCCCCTAAGAGCATCTGGGTCATCACCAGCACCATATAATCTAATACGACTACCATTTATTAAATCTACTCTTAATTCAGATTGATTAACTTTTGTACCGGGTATATCTTTTGTATAATATAATAAATAATCCCAAGCAACTGCTTTAGCTTGTCGATAATAAGGTGCTATATAAGCAAATCTACCATCTTTTCTTTCAGTTTTTATTTCTAATGCTTTGCGTAATATTTCAGTTATAGCATAAACTGATTTACCCCATCTTCTATGACTAACACATATTTTAAATCTTTTTGTATTTTTATGTAACTCATTTTGTTGAGGTCTTGGTGTGTAAGGAATAGTTATATGCATAGGGTTACACTTACCATTTCTTACACGACCAATATCGAGCAGTAAGTTTAGAAGGCGGAGATGAATCACATCTATGTCTTGCTCGAAAACTTTTTCTTCTAGCAGGGCTACTTTTTTTAATTTTCATATTAGGGTCACCAAATCTAATAAGTTTTGTTTGTCCATTAGCTCTAGCTAATACAGCAAATTTTTTATTTTTATTTGGAGTGCGTTTAGGTTTATTATAACCAGAAAATCTTTCTCCTCGATATTCTATTGCCATTTTAAACTTTTTTAGCTTTTACTTTTGCTCTCTTTGACAACTCACTAAAATGAAATAATTTAACACTTGTTTTACCATGTGTTTTACCTGAGTGCAAATCACCATTAGGCATTTTATGTGTGTTGCCTTTAAAAAGTGTTCCATCTCTTTTGTAATGTTTTACCCCTTTCATTATGCACTCATTTTCTTTTTAGCTTTTTTATTTTTATTTCCCATGACAATTCTCTTTTTTTTCATAGAATTTTTAGACATTTTTTTTGATTTATAACTATATCCTTTACCGGGCATAATATTATCCTTTCTTTTTAACTTTTTTTGCTGTTTTGGCTGCTTGTTGAAAATTCTTTTTTGTAGGTCTACCTTTAACACTAGGTTTTCTCATGGTTTCACCTGAACCAGCTTTTATTCTTTTCCTTTTGGCATGAATATTAGCATACAATCCTCTTCGAGCCATGTTACTCTCCTTTTTTATGTGTTATTTTATCTTTAATTATTTCTGCGTCAACAATTTTTTTTTCAGGTTCTAAATTAAAACTAACTGATATGTTATTTGGTATGCCTTCATGTTCAACTTTTTCTTGAAATCCAGCTTTAGTTTTTGCTAAAAATATTGCAGATATTGTGTCACCATTCATAGCTTTTTTATATAATTGACTTCCTATAGCCATAGTTAATTTTTCTTTACCAGTTTCTAATGCATTTTGAAAATGTTTTCTTAATGTTTTTGCATCACAACCTATTAACTTTGCTATTTGTTCATGTGTTAATCCAAATGCTACTCCTAAAGAGCATATTCTTTCTTGTTCTTGTGTTGGTTCAAATTTAGGTCTTGGCATCATCTTAATCCTATATATTTATGTGTTTGTATACTTATGTTCCAGTTATATTGTATACAACTGTCTATGCACAATTGTGTAGCTTTTTTACTTTGACTTAAAGGTTGTAAATATATTTTTTTGTCTTTTACTTTATAATCTTTAATAAATTTTTTAAGTTTTTCTATGTCTTTTTGTTTACCAATAGGCATTTTAATTTCATTGGCTCTATTTACAGATTCACTAACTAATTTTTTTCCTCCTGTCATATCTATTTTAGGAGACACTGTTACCCATGTGTTGATATTACATTTAATTACTTCTGTTCCTGATGTTTCAATCTGTGTTTTATATTCTCCTTGCTCAAAATAATTTGTTACTCTTGTTAAGTCATACAAACATGGCTCACCTCCAGTAAAAACTATATGTTTAGCTTTAAATTTATTTGTTATTAATTGATATAAGTCAAAATCTTGAATCCAACTATATTTTTCACTATCTAATGTTTTATTTAAAATATAATCTATGTTTTTAATGTTTGCTGAGTCAACTTGCCATGTGTGTTTGGTATCACAAAATGCACAACCTACATCGCAACCTTGCAATCTTACAAAAACACTAGGAGTGCCAGTAAAAGTGCCTTCACCTTGTATTGTTTGAAAAACTTCATTTATATTAATCAAATCGTTGGACATATTTCATAACATCATTTTTTATATCTTGTTTTTTTTGACTTTCCCAAGGAAAAACTACCCAATTTTCACATAATAATAAAGAAAAATATTTATTGCTTTGTTTTTTACTTACCCAACAACAATATTCTTTGCATTTTCCCTCATATTTATTAAAAGTTTGTTCAGAATCTATAATATCATCAATCCATAAACAATTTTTTTCAGGTTTTTGTAAAAATTTTAATTTTAATTTGTGTGATAACCCGACTGCAAGTATTAAACCACCTCTAGGAACTCCATAAATACCAGAAAATTCATTTGTTTTGTATTTATCTTTAAATCTGCTCATAGCTAGTTGATAATCATTCCAATTTAAATAATTATATGAACTCATTATCACTCCTTTTTCCTATTTTCATTGCCATATTATTATCAGTTTCTCTTACTTGCACTTTAGTACACCATATTCTATCTTGTTCACCATAATCTTTTAAAAAAATTGTATTTATGTATTCATATAAAAATTCTGCTATACCTTCACATCCAGTTTTTTCTACTTCTGTAATTTTAGCTAATTTTTTTTCACCTAATTGTTTTAAAAAATTATAGTCAGGGTCATCTTGTGCTAACAAAAAAGTATGGTCAAACCATTCTTCTAATTTTTGTTTTAAAGGTCTTAGTCCTCCAAAATCCATAACCCAGTTTCTAGCATCTAATGTTTCACTTTCAAATTCAAAATAAAATGATAAAGCATATCCATGAATTAAATTACAATGACTGTCTGCTCTCCATTGTCTATATGCAACTGGTCCTATTTGATTGTATGTTTTTGTAGATATATACATTAATATTCTTGACCTTTTATAATATTTAAAAATTCATTTCTCGCACCATTGTCATCTTTAAATAAACCTCTCATAACTGATGTAGACATAGATGAGTTATCTTTTACACCTCGCCAAGACATACATAAATGTTTTGCTTTTACTACAACTGCCAATGCTTTTGGTTTAATTAATGTTTCTATTTCATCTGCTAATTGAACAGTAGATTCTTCTTGTATTTGAGGTCTTGACATAACCCAGTCAGTTAATCTATTAAATTTTGATATACCTATAACTCTATCACTTGGAATAACACCTATCCATGCATGACCTATTATAGGAACTAAATGATGTGAACAAGCTGACCTTACAGTAATAGGACCTATAGTATAAATTTGGTCTAAATCTTTTACATTTGGAAAATCAGTTATTTTAGGTTGTGGTAAATATCTACCTTTGAAAACTTCTTGCACATACATTTTTGCAACTCTTTTAGCTGTGTCTATTGTGTTGTGGTCATTTTCAACATCTATGACTAATGCATCTAATAAATTTACCATAGCTTGTTCAGTATTTTTTTGAATTTCTAATAAATCTTTTGGCTCTAAATATTGTGATATATTATCATTTGCTAAAAATGAACCACCTAATTTTTTAATTTTATCTTTTATAATTTTAGACATTTTTTGACCTTACAATTAATGGGTCTTCAATACCAGCTTCTTTAAAACCTTGAGCTCTTAATACACACGCATGACATTTACCACATGGGGGATATACACCAGCATAACAAGTATGGCTATAAGCTAGTGCATCCATACATCCTTTTATTTTGGTAGCTAACATAATACTATCCTTTTTACTTAATAACATTAAAGGTGTTTCTATTTTAAAATCATATATCCCTAATGCAAAATTGATAGTGTTTTCTTGTGAAGCTATAAATGTTTCACGACAATCTGGATAGTTTGCATTGTCTTGCTGACATACACCAGTTACTAATGTTTTAATATCATAAGACAAAGCTATATTTGCACTTAGTGTTAAAAAAAATGCATTACGCATTGGAACAAAAGTTAACTCAACTCTATCTCCAATAATTTTATCCATTTGTTCATAATTTTTGTATTCTTCTAATTGTTCATTTTTATTTGTTAATGGACTTCTTGACTTTAATATATCTGGAACATTTATTATGGTATGTTCTACATTTGCCATCTTTGCAATTTTTTTTGCACTATCTAATTCTATGTTGTGCTTTTGTCCATAATTAAAACTTATAGCTTTTACTTCTTTGTAATTTATTAATGCCCAATACAAACATATTGTAGAATCTTGACCTCCTGATAGAACTACCATAGCTTTACTCATAATTACTCCTTTGTTAAATAACATTTTGGGTTAATTGATATACCCCCTCGAGGCATAAACAAACCTAACACTTCAATCCATTTTGGTTGCATTAAATTATTTAAATCATTTGCAATAGTATTTATGCAATCTTCGTGAAATGAACCATGTTGTCTAAAACCAAACAAATATAATTTTAATGATTTAGATTCTACTAATAATTTATCTGGAGAATATTTTATAATTATTTTTGCAAAATCAGGTTGACCAGTTTTAGGACATATATGTGTAAATTCAGGACAGTTAAGTTCTACTTCATAATTGTTGTCTGGAAATCTATTGTCAAATGTTTCTAAAATATTAGAATTGTATTCTCCTTTATAGTCAGTAGTATTTGCTCCTAACAATGTTAAATTTTTTGTATCACTCATATAATATCCTTTTCTGTTAAATGTTTATAACTTTCATATAGTATTTTTAATTGTTTGTCATTTGCACAAGCTAAATAAATTTTAGTACCAATATTTTTTTCAATATCAATAGCTCGTAATAAATGACTTGTTGTATTTATAAAACCAGACAAACCTCTTAATTTTTTGTCTTCATAATATTGACTACCTTTCCATGCTTCTGACTTTTGCAATTTGTTTATCTCATCATAAAATTTTAATTTTTTTAATAATGTAATAGCTTTGGTATCAGGTGCATTTTCAAAATCAATTCTTCTTAAACTGTAAAAAGTTCCATGTCCATTATATAAATCTAATCTGCCAAATCTTTGCCCATTCCATACTGTTGAACTGTCAACTGATTCTGGCTTAAAATATCTTATAAATTTTGTATTATTAAAACCTAACCAATGTGCTTTACGACCTTTGTTTTTTTCACAAAACCATTTAATGTAATTTATGTTTTGTCCTCCAACAACTATACCACCAAACATAATATAATCTGTATAGGTATAATATTCTTCTAACCTATTGAGTTTATCACCTCGAGTAAACACAGGCATAACATCTAATCCTTTATCTAACATAAATTTTAAATTATCATAAGTTTTTTTTGCATCACCAAAAACATCTAATTGCACAGCTTTAAAATCCCATTGCTTTGGTATGTCTTTTAAAAATGTAATGTAATCATTCATGTCTACTCTTTTATTACTGTTGTAAACACTATATGCACCAGAATCAATTATTAGTCGAAATGTGTTTGGGTCTAAATCTTGAAAAAAATTTTTTACATAATTTGTAAAATATGGAAAAGCAACAAGTATGTTTAATTTAGGAGACGGTAACATCATTAATTTTTAACTGTTTTAATAGGTCAATAATTTTTACTGCAATTTCTTTTTTTTGAGTAATACTGTTACATTCAATAATTATTTTTTCCATGTTTGGAGTATCAACAGTTTCTAAATTATCTATGGATTCAAAATCAGCATTCCAACCATTGTTTAATATATCAACTTCAGTTAAATCAAATCCACTAAATTCAATTTTATCTAAAGGCAATAAATTTATTTCTTGTTTTAACAAATCCATATCCCACTCAGATTGTTCAGCAGATTTATTATCCATAATTCTATAAGCTCGTTTTTGTGCATCAGATAAATGTGTTACTTTATGCACAGGCACTTTTTTAAGTTCTAATTCTTTTGCTGCTAATAATCTTGTATGACCAACAAGTATTATATTATCTTCATCAACAACTATTGGTTGGCGAAATCCAAATTCATTTATAGACTTTTTTATTAATGATACAGCATCTTTATTTTTTCGAGGATTACTGTCATAAGGTTTTAACAAGTTAGGGTTAACTAATTCTATTTTCATATTGTCCTATAGATGGTTAGTTTATGATTATGTACCAAATAATATATTAAAAGTCAAATGTGTTCATAAAATGTGTTTTCTATATATGATGTATATATGCACACACATGGGTCCCCCACTTGGTCAAAAAAAATAAAATTAAAACAAAAAAGGCAGAAGTACCTTCTCTATGCCTTAATAGCAATCTAATAAGCAATGACTAATGGTAAAGACATTTTATACACAATCATAGGAGAACAATGTTTACCATGCATTAGAACTCATTTAAACCGAGGGGAGATAAAGGTTAGCTCTGTATATCTAGGTACTAACATAGGCAACTATGCCTTAACCATGCGTCATACCTCATTTAAAGGAGGCGGAGCAAGGCTCCTTGCTTATGCACTAGCACAGTAGGTAAGCATATCCTTTTTTGTTGGGGGATTTACACTCATTTATAATATTAGGCTAAACCAGATTAAATCTCATAGGAGGCTTAATATGAATTAATATTGGTTATTAGGCATTTATATAATGTTTAAGTTTAACTTCTAATATTGATTAGACAGAGGCAATGGCAAACGCATAGCAGTTGGTATAGCAAAGCAAAGGAATTGTAATACTTTCGCCATAGCAATATTAAATATAAAACTAAATATAAATACAAATAAATAACCGAGAATAAAACAAGGTCTAGAATACATTGTAATTGGTCATTGGTTTGGAGTAACTATCTAATACATTATATATACCAGCAATAAATCCCTTTTGAGAATGTTTAAAAATAATTAACAATTTGTTAAATAATTACTTTACAAAATTTTAGCGAGGACTGATAATGTATTATAAATTAAAAAGGAGTCAATTATGAAAAATATATATATCGATACAATAACAAATGCTTCATTGGGAGCTAACTGGAAATCTAATAAGGGTTATGCCTTTCACCAGATAGAAGCTACTCATTGTGGTTTAGCAGAAATAGTTTTAGTAAAAGAAAATACTAAAGGATATTACAGAATCAATAATGGTTATTATGTAGCAGATTATGATGCTGATGAGTTTGTAAAATCTGAGAATGCCAAATTAGGATTATCAGAAGAACAAGCAATGGATATTATTTTAACAACAATGGGAGTTTAATATGACTGAAGTAATAGCAAACGAAATTTTAATTTGGAAACACGCCGATGCAAAATCTTTAGGAATTGTTAAGCCTTGGAGAGTTCAATATTATGAATACAATATTATTGGGGTGGAAGTTAAAAGTTATGTTTTAGCAGAATGTAAAACACAAAAAGAATCCATTAAAGAAGTTAAGAGATTTAAAAATAAATTTCCAACATTTAAAAGATTTCCAATTAAAATTAGAATACAAAGAGGAAATTAAAATGATTATTAAAACAACATTAAATAGATTACCAAAGAAATATAGACATATGTTTTATAGAAAAGAAGATGGTATTTATGGCAACAGATTTTATTCTGTTTGCCATTATAATAGATGCGATAAAACATACACAATAGATAGCAGAAGTTCTGATGGTTTAACAGAAGATAGAGAAATTTATTTAAAGGCCAACACTGTTGTATACTATGAGGCTTAATATAATTTTTATTGCTGGGCATATTATTATGCCTAGTAATAAGCATTATAAATTGCTTACCGACTATGCGGTTCATAGAAATAAAATAAGGAGTCAAAGATGATATACAAAGATTTAATAAGTAATGAAGAAATAATAACTTCAAAGATTAAGCAAGCAAGAATGTTATTAAATGATTTAAATAAATGTATAGAAATAATAGATATGTTAGATGATGGCAATTTATATGACCAGTTATTAGGAAAAGGAACTGCCACCAGTAAAGCATCATTTTTTATAGAGAGATTAGAAACAGTACATGGAGTTAAATATGAGTAAATTAGATTATTTAGTAATTAAGGAAGTAAATCATAGTCGCTTGTGTGATGTCATTGCTTATAATGCAGAAGAAAGAGAACAAGGTGGTATTGTAATTGGCGACAGTTTAGCAGAAAAAGTAACAAGAAAAAAAGCATTTCAAATAGTAAAAGATTTTAGAGCAAAAAATAAAATCAAGGCTTTATTATTTGAGTTTCTGCATGACTTCGAAAAGGAGGGTAACGATGACTTGTAAAAATAATGGAATGTTAACTACTTGGTCAGAATATTATCAAAAAGATATTTATTATCCTTGTGGTACCACTTTGCCTTCTGGGACAAATCTATGCGAAGATTGTTCTAAAAGAGAGAGGCAAGAAACTATCCAATCTAGATTACTTAATGAGCAATCTAAGTTATGGGGTGGTGGAGAATATTAGCATTTATTGTTGCTCTTATTTTAGAGCAACGACAAGTGCTAAAACACTTGGTTTGTATTAACAATTAAAAAAGGAGTCACTATGTACTTAAAAAAAATATTAGAAGAAACTCAGAAAGATATTTTAGATATGATGGATGAGTATGGAACAGATTGGACAAAACCATGGACAGAAACTATGGCAAAGTCCTTTCCAATTAATCATGTTACAGAGAAACCATATAATGGTTTTAACATATTCTGGTTAAGTTTAGCTTGCAATAAGAAAGGCTTTGCTACGAATAGGTGGGCAACTTATGACCAATGGTTTCAATTAGGAGGAGGCCAAAAAGAAAAAGTAGATGGTAAATGGAAAATTACTAAGCCTTCCAAATACAATGTAAAAGCCAAAGAAAAATCTACTAGAGTATTTTACTGGGAGTTAAAAAAATATGAAGATAAAGAAAACATTGATAAGAATGGAGACCCAGAAATTAAATCTAGATGGTTTTTAAAAGTATGGAATGTTTTTAACATATACCAAGTAGAAGGCATTGAATATGAGGAGCCAGAAAAACCAGAGGCAAAATTTAAAATTGATGACTTTGAGTATGCAGAAAATTATGTTAAAAACTGCAAACCAGATATTAGATTTGGAGGAGGTGTTGCTTGTTATTCACCAATTCTAGATTATATTCAAATGCCTAGTAAAGAATCCTTTAATGATATAGATGGTTCTAATGCTGGTCAAAATTATTATAGCACCTTATTACATGAACTTGTCCATTGGACAGGGCATAAAGATAGATGCAATAGAAAGTTTAGTTTTACTAAAGGAAGTGACTATGCCTTCGAGGAATTAGTTGCAGAAACTGGTTCTGCTATGTTGTGTGTAATGCTAGGAATAACTAACAAGCCTAGACCTGACCATGCTAAATATCTTAATGGTTGGAAAAAAGCGATAAAAGATAATCCTAGAGCAATATTTAGTGCATTTAGCAAAAGTAATAAAGCAATACAATTTTTAGATGAACTTGCTTTTAGCAATGCTAGAAAAAGTGCGAAAGGAGATAAAGTTGCTTAATGTTTTATATAATATTATTGTTAATAATTGCTTTAACATTTTGTTAAAGTGTCTTATAATTTTAAAAAAAGGAGTCAAATATGTCTAAGTATAAATCACTTATAATGGATTGGGAGGAGAAGGTTCATTCCATTCCACAATATATAGAAACTATTAAATCATCTGAGCATATAGATGAAGTTAAAACTTTTGTCTTTAATGCTCTTAATCTTAAATACGATATAGATAAAAGTCATGCCATAGATATTATAGAACAAGATTGGCAAGAGTTATGGTATGAGTATAATTTTAGCATGGGAGAAGTAGAATGAGTTTAACAACATCAGAAGTTATAAAAATAGTAGAACAATTAAAAGAGTATGTTTCTTTATCAGAAAAAAGAAATGGTATTATAGAAAGTGATGCTCCAATACCATTAGAAAAAAGAATTGATTTATTAAGAATTAACAATCAAGCAAATGCATCTATGAAGAAACTATTAGATTATTTTATTAACATATTAGAAGAAGAAGACAGATATTGGAACCAACAAGCAGATTTAGAAAAGGAGGCTGAAAATGATAGAAGATAAATATATTCCAGAAATGGACATGAAAAGTATAGAAGGAGGAGTCGCTAGATTATATTTTGATTTAGATTTATTTCTTTATAAACTTGTAACTTATAGAGATGGTATTGAAAAAGTACAAGAAATACTATCTCCTTCTAAAGCAATTAACACTTTTAAAGAGTTAACATAATGTACTTAGTGGTAGCAGTATATACTACAATTATAGTTTTATACTGCTACATTTATTTATTAACTTTATGAGGTGATTAAATGATAAAAAAAATTTTAAACTTTGAAGCAAAAAAGGTAGGTAAGGTGAATATGATTACAAGAGCAATACCAGTTAAAGTAGATAAGAAAAAAACTAAATTGCTTCCTATACTTACTTTATCTTCATTTAAAAAGAAAGGTAAATAATGTTAGAAAGAAAATATAAAAATAGTGGCAAAATATCTAGAAATAATAAGCATCAGTATATTTTTGAGTTTGGCGATATTAAAAGACCTGCTGGTTCAGTTTTTGGAGTGTCTACTATTGCAAAGTTAGGAGATTCTTTCATGGTAGGTGCTTACTCTGGTGCTAACCTTTATCAAGGGCATTTAGAAAAAAAATTAGGCATGGATAAAGAATTGTTAACTACAATTAAAAAGGAGGCTTTTGCTCAATGGCAAGACCAAGCAACTATAGGAACTATTATTCATAAATGGATAGAAGAATATTTAAGAGGTAATTTAGCAGAACATGGTTATTACCAAATAGTTCCTAAAACTGAAGATGAAAAAATAAGAGCAGACAATATTAGAGCCATGCAGAGAAAAATGTATTTATATTTATTAGAAACAGTAGACAAAGTTTATGCGACAGAACACTTAGTTTATGATGAGAGTATAGTTCCTTATGCTGGACAATTTGACTGCTGGTTAAAACATAAAAAATATGGTGAGTGTTTAGTAGATTGGAAAACTGTTACTAAAAGAAGTAATAAAGATTCTTTTCCATACCAAACTGCTGGTTATATGTTTGCTTTATGCAATGAATTAAACAGAGAACCTTTTAATAGATTAGTAGTAGCAATAGATAAAGAAACTAATGAAGTTAGAGAGTATCTTTATGATGTTGAAAGCTATAAAAAAGATTTGCAATTATGGAAACTATATTTGCAAGTATTTCAATCTTTACATGATATTAGGGATAGACATAAAAAGATTGAAAATGTGTGGAGTCAATAATAACCATGGGATTGTAGAAGTTAGTTGACTCCTTTCTTCATAAAATGCAATCCCACCAATAAAGGAGATGAAAATGCAGATTACAGTAAATAAAGTAGAAGAACCTATAGAACAAACTGCTGATAGAAAAGGCAGACAATCTTATAAAATTACTACAGATAATGGTATTAGCTATTATTGTAGACCAAATATAGGAGGAAAGTTATCTGTTGGAAATGTAGTGGATATAGTGTTTAGTCCTGACCAGCATGGTAATAAATGGATTAATAAATTTGAACCTATAAAAGACATTAATGCAGATATGCAAAAAATAAAAGAAACTTTCCCAGATTCTAATGTTCCTAAAGAATATCTAGGTGGTGATGTTAGTGAGGTGGTTTCTAAACCAACTATGTCGCCAAAAGATTTTTTAATAGTATTGCAGAGTTGTTGTAACAGACAAGCTGATTGGACACCTAATCAAAAATTAAAATTTATTTTAGATAATTATTTTAATGGTGTTGTTGCTACACATAAAACTTTAGATGATGGTGTTCTTTAATGCCTAAAAGATACACTAATAAAAAACACTTATTATGGGTATCTAATTTAGATTGTTGTATTAAGACACACTATGAGAACATGGATATGGTAGGAACACCACCTACCAATCCTAGTCCATGCAGTGAGTTTAATATAATTCAAGTACATCATTTATTGAAACCTTTTTACTCTAGTAGAGGTATGGGTTTAAAGGCAAGTGATAAAGATGTTATCCCTTTATGTGAGAAACATCATAGAGAACTACACATGATGGGAGATGAATATAAATTTTTTGAAAAAATATTATTTAATGCTAGATTTGGAATAGCGACTGTGCAAAAAGTATGGGAGGCTAGTCCTCATAAACAGGAGAAAAAAAATGACAAAATTAACGCAAAAAGATTTAGTTCTAAAACATTTGGAAGAAAACGCAAAAATAAATCCATTAGAGGCTCTTAATTTATATGGGAGTTTTAGGTTAGGTGCTATTATACATACTTTAAGAAAAGAAGGTTATGAGATAGAAACAAAAATGAAGAATAATGGAGTGAAAAAAAACCATTTTGCTGAGTATCATCTTAAAGGAAGATATAATGATTAGTAGAGATTGGTTATTAAGTAAACCTTCTGGGCAATATATATGTCCAGAATGTTCTCACACTAGAAAAAAAAGTAAAGATAAATGTTTAACTATAACTAATAAGGCAGATGTAGTTTTATATTACTGTCACCATTGCAACATTAAAGGAGGTGTTTTTTATGACCAAAAAGAAACTAACAGACAATATAATACAATTCGCAAAGAAAAGAAAAATAAGTCAGAAGACTCTCGAGGACTTAAGAGTAGAAAGTGGACCAGCCAAGTTTGGTGAAAAAACACACGAGAGCATAGTATTTGGTTATTATAATTTAGAAGGAGAAAGAGTTAATTATAAGGCTAGAGCAGTTCATGAAAAGTTATTTAAGCAAAAACAAGGAGGCGAACAAAGGTTTTATAATTTAGACAATGTTTTAAAATCTAATAATTTAGCTAATAATACTATTTACATAGTAGAAGGAGAATTTGATGCTTTGGCATTGTATGAAAGTGGTTTTAGTTTAGATACTATATTATCAGTTCCTAATGGTGCAGTTTCTAGTTCAAATGAAGAACCTCAGCAAATGAGAAAATATAAATATGTATTAGATGCTCTTGACCAAGGATTGCAGAAAGTAAATTGTTTTGTACTACTTACAGATAATGATGAGAGTGGTTTAGCATTGCGACAAGATTTAGCAAGTATTTTTGGTTATGGTAAATGTAAATATTTTACTTTTCCAGATGATGTAAAGGATGCTAACGAGGCTTTAATACAATGGGGTAAAGATGATTTAAGATGGCAAATAAATGAAGGTCTTATAGATTTTCCTATAGAAGGTGTTTATGGTTTAGATGATATTCCAGACCCTCCTAAAGTAAAATTATTTAATCCTAAAATGAAAGCATGGGATGATAAGTTTATGTTAGGTGCTGGTATGGTATCTGTATTTACTGGTTTTCCTGGTCATGGAAAAACTTCATTTGCAATACAATTATGGACAAATATTGCAAGAGAATATCAATGCACTATAGGTATGTTTTCTGGTGAAACAAGAATTAAACCTTATGTTAGAAGAAATATTAGAACCTTCTACCATCAAAAATTAGAGTGGAGAATGACAGATGAAGAAAAACAAGAAGCTGATGATTTTATTAGAAAACAGTTTATATTTCTTAATCACCCTAATAATAGTCCTGATTTTAACTGGGTGTGTGATAAAATATCCGATATGAAAGCAAGGTTTGGTATATCTGCTTTTATATTAGACCCATGGAATAAATTAGAAATGCCAGATTTTACTAGAGGTAGTGAAACACAATGGATAGGCAAAAGTTTAGATTACCTTACATCATTAGCAAAAACTTTAGATATTCATATTATGATATTAGCACACCCTAGTAAGCCAGATGCTAAAATGGGCAATGCTCCACCAAGTGCATACTCTATTGCTGGTAGTGCCCATTGGAATAATAAACCTGACCATATTTTTAGTTTATGGAGAGATAAATTTGAAAATGAAGATGGTTCTAGAAATACAGAAGCATTATTTACTGTATGTAAAACTAGATATGAAGAATTAGGTTATCCTAGAATTTTAAGTGTATATATGAATTTAGATACTGGTTGCTTTGAGGGATTAAATAAAAACTATGAGTAAGTATGTAATAAATTATAAAATGGAGTTTAAAACTAGACCAAGCAAGTATGAAGTAGAATCAAAATTATTTAATTTATTAAGAGATGGTTTTACTTTACGCACTCCAGAAGAACAAGATGATTATGTTAGAGCAAAAGAGATAAGAGAAAAGAAAAGTGGCTAAAAAAAAACCAATACAAAAAGATGCTACAAGTAACCATTGGAAAAAACTTATACACCATAAGCTTTGCTCTTTTTGTGATAATGTAGCAGTTCATTATGAGAAGTTTAAATATTATTGTGATGATTGCTACCAAAAATTAATTAAGAAAGGAAAAAAATGATACTAGAACAAATAATGAAGAAGAAAAAATTATCTAAATCACAGATTGCTAAAGATTTAAATATATCAGAAGCATATATTAGTATGATATTTCAAGGCAAAAGAAATCTTAGTGTGAATATGATAAAAAAAATAAGAGATACATATAATGTGCCTTGGTCAAAAATTATGGAGGAAGTATGAAAGAAAAATTATTTTACTTTCCTTTTTATCCTGCAGATTGGTTAGCAGACACCTCTGTGTTAACACTCGAGGAAAAAGGTGCTTACATAACCTTAATAGCTACAATGTACCTACAGGACGATTGTGCTTTATTTAAAAAGCATTTACCAAACATATTAGGCATAGGAGATAAGAAAAAATTTAAAAAATTAATGGATAATGTTTATCCTATGTTGTTAGATGAAAATGATAAAGTTAGTCAAAAAAGAATAAAAGAAGTTAAAAAAAAGATATTAGAAATATTACAGAAAAAAAGTCAAGCTGGTAAAGCTGGTGCTAAAGGTAGATGGGGTAATAGAAAACCAAAAGTTTATACTAATAAAAACATAGATAAGTTTTCTACTATACAAAAAGCGAGGAAAATTCTTAATGATGGTTATGAATAATGAAATACAAAAACTAATAAACAGATATAATAGGTATCTTAAATATTATATAGATGATGATACTGAAGCAGACAATATTTATATACAAGCTGATAAATTAGCAGATAAATATAAAATTAACAGAAAAAAATTCTGGTTTAAATATTTTGAGAGGTACTAATATACCTTGTAATTCAAGCTGACGCATTTAAACGACTCTAAATTATGTCTAATCTTGCTCTATTATCCAATTTTCTTTTTCTATTTGATAATCTAAATATAATTGTGTATCTGCGTAAGCTCTACCTTCAGACATACATATAAGAAAATACTTAGGTTCATATAGCCTACAAGATTTATCATCTTCTTCTACTGGGTGTGCTAATACAAACTTTATAGTAATACCTATAGCTACTGCAACAAATAATATTACTGCTAACCCTATCATAACCATTCTTACCATATCGTACATTTCTTTTTGTTTTTTTAACTTCTTGGCTTTTGCTTCTTTTACTGCTTGTTTATGTTTGTCTATTCTTCTTTTTCTTTCTTCTAATATATATGACCAAGTGCCATGACCAAACCTATGGTCAATTAGTTGTTTCATTTCATAGAGTTGTTCTTGTGCTAACTTGGCATCTATAATTTCTTTAGCCACATTTTCAGTTGCAAAGTGGTCTAGGTTTTTTGAATCCCTATCTTTTATTACTTGTTGTTGACCATTAAGTGCTTTATCTACATGACCTATAATGTCACCGATATCTTGTACTGTCCCTATATTTCCTTTTATGAAATCTACACTTTTTTTAACTAATGCAATTCCCGTCAGAATTGTGACTGGCTCAACCATTGTTCTTCTCAATGAACCTATCAAGTTTGTTTTCTATTCTCAACACTAACTCCTTGATTTCTTTAGTTTCATTGTGAAGCTCGGATTTTGTAGCATAATCTTCTCTAGTTCTGTTTAAAAGTATTTGTAATCTATTTACTTCTGAAAACAGTTTAGAAAATGCCCATGCAAATGGTCCTAGAACCACAGTTATAATAACATTCCACATCATCATAGGGTCAAGATTCATACCACTCGCCTTTACGCATCATTTGTGATAATCGTATAGCCCTTTGACCTACCTGCTTTGCCCATTTAGAATCTAACATTTCATTTGCTGCTTTTTCCCATTCTTCATTTTGTATTGCTGCAAAAGTCTTAACCCATGTGTTTGCATTAAACCTTGTAACACCCATATTAAACACCATATCTAATATAACAGCTTGTCTAGGTTCATTTAACTTTTCTAAAAAACTCCAATGTTCTACTTCTTTTAGTATTCTATCTATATCGTTTTGTAATAAATATTTAGCTTCATCCTCTGTTATACCTACATCTTGTAAGTTTCTACCAACTCCAATTGTTGTTTTATCTGCTGTGCATTGATATGGTTTTAGTTCTAAACCTTCGTGTAACATCAACATATCTAATAATTTTTCTCTAACCATTATTTGTTTCCTGTTTTAAATTTTTTAGTTATATACATTACTACAGCATATACGACTATGGCATATATAGTTGCTATAGCTATGTCTACAGGGTGTTCTCTCATATCATATATAAACTGAATACCTACTTCTAAATCTGTTTTACCACCAGAATCTATATGGATATTCTTAGTACCCTCAAAATTTTCTATTGTTTGTTCTATTTTCTAACTCCATTAGATTTAGTATCTACTTTTTTTATCTTGTCTAGGCTACGCAAACCACCGATACCTAACATACCTAATAACAAAGGCATCATAACACTCATATCAGCTTGTGGTATAGTTATACCAAACCCTGCACATATTGGAGATATAAGATAATTTATACCTAAAGAAAACCCAGCTATCCATCCAATAAGAGGTCTCCAAGATGATTGAAACCAGTTACCTTTTGCTTCTTCTGTATTAAGTTTTATTTGTGCAAGAGCTAACTCTTGTGCGTGTTTCTCTGCCATTGTAGCTATATCGTGGCTTAACTGTGCTGCTTTATCTTTATCTCTTACAAACTTTCCTATAAGTTTAGTTGCTGGTCCTATTAATGCTGTCAATGCCATAATATCTCCTAATCTGCACTAAATGTTCCCATACTACTCCATAAAGAACCAGGAACTGTTGTGCCATTTTGTTTACCTAATTGTGCCATAGATTGATTTACATTTATAAATGGTCCTTTACCCCAACTAGATACATCCCATTGTGCATTATCCCAAGAACTACCCTGTGCATTTGTATAAGCTAACATTCTTTCAGAAAATGTACCTGTGGTTATACCAGCTTCTTCAAAAGTTTTCATCCAATCTTCATTGTATGTACCATTTGTATCTGAAGCATCTCTGCAACTTTTTTGTCTTAATGATTGCTGTGTCATGGTGTAAATGTACCCATACTTGAATAGTTTGCATCCCCTTGGTCTACTGCTAATGCTTGTAATGCTTTATTTAAATCTGTGTGAGAACTACCTAATTTATTGTTAATATAAGCCAGTAATCTTTCATTATAAGTTCCTGCACCAATACTTCTGGCATTAAATAAAGCTAACCAATCTTCATTAAATGTAGCAGTAGTAGAGGTAACTCCTCTTACAGATGCTTGTTTTGCTTCTGAATTTGTTGCCATTATTATTCCTTTCTGGGTCTACCCCTTTTTTTAGGTTTACATTCACATAGTTTACCAAATAATCTTTTCTTAACTTTTTGATAAACTATTTTTATTTTATCTAGTATACGATTTAACATCATAATCATCTGTCCATCTGTTTACTCTTGCTACTGTTTTAACTGATACAATTTCTCCATCACTATTATAATTATATATATCTTGATAAAGAGCTTTAAATGCTGTCATATCACTTGCACCATCTATTGCAGTTTCTATCTCTCCACAATCGGTTCTAATAGCTGCTACATAAGTTTTAACTGCATCTGGTATAGATTTACTACTATCATAGATAGACCTCTCTACAAGCCAGTTAAAACGATTTATAAGACTATTTGCTTGTTGCTTTGCTTTTTCTTTAGCTTGTGTTTTTAAACCATAATTATAAGTCTTATTACCTTTTTCATCTAATATATTATTACCAGATTCATCTTTAGCTTCAGTATCATCTAATGCTCTGTCTGTAGTAGTGTACGCAGTAGTTACTTTTTTACCAGAAGCACTATAAGTATAAGTAGGTTGTGAGGTATATTCAAAATTATCATTACCTTTAGTACCATCTTCTACTGTATATATACCTATGTTATTTAATTCAGTCCAAGACCATGCTGTAAATATTCGCCTAGAATGAGTAACATCATCTATTACCATTGTTTTAGGAAATCTTATAATTTCCTCTATTTTATTATCCTTTATATAAGCCCACATATTATTTCACCTCCTAAAAAGTATTGTTATATTTGAATGGTACTGAACCCCAAGAAGAGTATATATAAGTACCACCATTTGAATTTAAAATTGCATCAGAATCTCTAATTTTATAACCATTACTTAAAAAATCTACTGGTTCTCCATTATTCATACTACCTGCATCAAAAGTTAATCTACTATCTAAAGGATTTTGTTTTAGACTAACATAACTAGAATTTACTGATGTATCATTCCAAAAATAAATTGCCCATTCTGCTGAAGAATCTGTTCTTTTTATCCATACGCATCTGGGCATGTGTCCTGTGTAGATAAATGGTCCATCTGCATTACCATTTCCTTCATATTTTCCAAACTTACTATAGCCTTCAACTGAATGCCACGCATAATGCACATAATTATCACCAGAGGCATAACTATAAGGACTTTTTACACCTATTGTAGTAGCACTCATACTTCCAAAGGCATTAGATATAGGTGTAGCAGTTGTAAATCTTAAACCTTGATTAGCACCTAAATCTTTATGAAATATATTCCAGTTAGCACTAGAGTTTGTTTTTTTGACTATTATAAATTCTGGTGCTTGTGCCAATCCATGTCCTACAGTTTGGTCTGCACTACTACTAGGAGAAGTAAAAGTAATTATAGAAAATCCAGCTTTTGTATTTGCTTGTACTGTAGAAGTTATTGAACCTTCTGAATTACTAGCTGTTGTTCCTGCATTACATCTCCAAGATTGAGCAGTCATTAAACGACCACTATCATTTACTCTTGAATCTGAACCAACAGTAAAACCATCTGCACCAAAAGCAGTTAAAGAATTTGAATTAGTTTCTTCTGCTGCAGTTGTATTAGGTTCTAATAATTTTTGTACACCTCTACTAGAATCAAATAAAGCCCAATCAGAACTAGCTGCATCTGCTGCTTTTATAATAGTTAAATCAGGTTGAAACCCTAATCCTGTTATAGATTTAGAGCCTCCTGAACCTGACCAGTTAGATGTACTCATAAGTTTACTAGGATAATCATCAGTCTGTGCAGGGTCTATGTCATCTGATATGGGTAAGTTAGCACTTGAAGGAGCTAAAAACCCTGTAGCTGGGGAGTGTTGAAAATCACCAAAACCATTTTCATCTGCATTACCACCTGCACTAAAATCTCCTGCTCCTGTAGAATCGTGTCCACCATTTATATTCATATGTATTGATGAATTAGTACCACCTGTAAAACTACAAACAATATGATATACTTCTGTAGCAGAAATAGATATAGTATGTTTCAAACTATTGTCTAAGTACATTTTTATTTCATTATCAACTCTGTTAATAGTCATAGCTAAAACTCTAGCTGATGTTGTTCCTACATTAGAACCAAAACTTCCTCTACTGCCATTAGTAAGTGAACAGGTATCCCAACTACTACCACTATTAGCACGAAATAATATACCATTCATAGAAGCATCTGATTCGTCATAACCACCTACATTAAATTCTGGGTTAGCAATACCAAATACAATATTATAATTAGTTGCGTGAGTTACTAAACATTCTACATAAAATTTTGTACCAGTAGGTATAGCAAAACTTGTCATAGAACCTTTACTATTTGTACTACCATCAAATCTAGTATTACCTGCACTTAAATTAGTTGCACCTTTTATTAAAGGTGACCATAAAGGAAAATTTCCACTACTTGCCATATTTATTTAACTCCCAAATGTTGGACTATCAAGAACTTGATGGTCTGCACCCATGTTATTTGCTGTAAAATCATTATTATTGCCACTACTGTCATCTCCAAGTGCATTTGCATCTTGAAATTTAAGATGAAAACCATCTGTTCCAAAACTTCCTGAATATTCAATAGGTTTCCAAATAGAGTTCTTAAATTCTCCAAAATCTGTATTTATTTTATTAGAACCATCTACTAATATAACTTCTGCCATATATCCATCAAAATATGTACTAGAACTATTTTTTCCTAACCATAATTTAGCACTACTAACATTTGTTAGAGGTGTATAAAAGTTTCCACTACCACTACTTGTTACAGTTTGAGATACTCCATTAATCCATATATTAACTGTGTCTTGTGTGGCAGTTTGATTTATGATGATATTATACCAACCACCAGTATCTCTTAAAGCTCCCGGTGTACTTTGACCTCTTTGGTTAACTCCTTCTAAATTAGAATCTGTATTATCAAAATGCCAATTAGCCCAACCTCCTGAATTACCCATTATTACTTGGTCATTACCAGTAAATAAGTTTCCTCTTTTAATCCAAAAACTAATAGTATATGCAGTCTGTCCAGAGTTGCCATCAAAACCTGCCTCTAAAAAACTACTACTACCAGAATCAAATCTACAACTTTGTTCTATCTGATGTGAATAAAATCCTGCTCCACCTGATGCACTAGGTATTGCATTTTCATTTTGGAGAATACCCATTAAGCAAATACTGCCGAGTTAGTTAAGTAAGCATTTGTACCATCTGATACATAAGATATTAGATAAGTACCTGCACTTGTTACTGTAGTAGCTAAATTAGCATCTGCTTTACTGTTTGCGTGTAATGATACAGTATGCCCACCACTATTTATTAGTAATATATATCCTGATTGTCCATCAGCAAAGTTAGTGAATGTCAAAGCAAAGTTACCACTTGGAGTGCATTTAAAATTATTATTTGCGTTCATATCAAATGAGCCATCATTATCTACAGTCAAAGCATTTCTATTTACACCTGTAAATGTATTGGTTGTAGCTAACTGTGGCACTGTAGAATCTATAGCTACTGTTACTGTGTCAGTAGAACCAGCTACTGTATCTATACCTGTTCCACCAGCTATATCAACTGTGTTACCATCATTAATAGTTTGATTAGAACCACTATCGCCAGATAATGTCCAAGAACTCATAGAACCTGCTGATGTACCTAACTGTGATAACATTTGAAAAGATGTACCGTCATAGATTACAGATACGATTGCATTTTGTTCTATATCACCAGCTGCAATATCTTGGTCATTTTTC
>Ga0181420_1000136_pt1 | contig 27229 bp, 47 predicted proteins | sample 43SPOviralmetaG_FD_130145 | JGI IMG/M metagenome (GOLD analysis project Ga0181420, IMG submission 130145) | Marine viral communities from the oligotrophic San Pedro Time Series (SPOT) site, San Pedro Channel, CA, USA - 43 SPOT_SRF_2013-05-22 | ecosystem: Environmental > Aquatic > Marine > Strait... | reverse complement strand
ATTTATTGGTTGCTCTAGTATAAACTCTAAAAGCCGCTGTATTAATTCGTAAGGCTCGTTTTCGCTGCTGTATATTAAAAACTTTTGGTCGTGTTTAATGGCATATAAAAGCATTAAGTAAATAGTAATACTTGTTTTGCCTACGTTTGCGTGTCCTAGCCAAATGCCAAAGTCTTGGGGTTTTAGTCTAAAGTATTCGTCTATTTCTGGTATGTCTAATTTAAGACCCTGTTTAAATTCGCCTTTGCGAAGACTTGAAAGGGTTTTTATTTGTTCGTTATAGTTTACTAGCATATCGTATTTTTTGGTTAAATATAAAAAAAAAGGTAGTATTTCTACTACCCTTATATAAAATTAATTAAAATTAAAACGGCAAGTCGTCGTCTGCCGTAACCTCTTCGCGGTCTGGCATAAACTCTGACGTCTCTACTTTTTTTGTGTCAGTCTTTAACGCTTGCTTATTTATTTTTGTAAACTTAGCGTACATTTTTGAACGGTCCTTTTGCGCTCTAAGTAAGTCTATAGACATAAAACCGTTATTGGCTTTTATATGGTCTTTATGCTTACGTAAAAAGTCTACAAATTCAGACGCTTTAATATGTAGCTTTGCTGCTATCCAGTCAAATTTAGGCTCGTCTTTTACGACAAAACTATTGACAAACTCACTTTCGTATTTAGTATTCATTTTTATTGTTTTAAGGGTTATCTATAATATGCGCTACTCTGTCTATATAGTTTTTTAAAGTAGTCGCTCTCTTCGTTATTTAATTTAGGCGTATTTTTGTCTGGGTCTATTACTATGTGGCTGCGAAAATTCCTTTTAACTTCGTAAGTATCGCCGTTTGGTTTTACTATTAGTAGGGTTCCGCCTAGCTCTTTTGTAAATAAGTCTCTCATATTTTTATTTTTTACAAACATAGTCTATAAGTGTGCATTTTTGGTGCATACTTATTTCGTAACCCAGTCAAACATTAACTGCGCGTCTTTTATTATTTCGTCGGACCCTACGGCTCGCCTGGCGTTGAAGTCTGCAGCGGCTTTTATACATGTCTGGCGTATAATTAAAATGTCTTTACTTACAAAACTTGTACTTACGTTTGGCGTAGTGTTTGTTTGCGTTTCTTTTTTGTACTCGTCTGCGCTTACTTTTGCGTTTCGATACTCTTCGTTTGTAACTTCGTAGCTAATTGTTTCGCCTACTGCAAATTTAAAATTACCTTTTGCGAAAAAAGTATACTGGTTGCCGTCTGCGAAAGTAACTTTGTATTTAGTTAAACCGTTCCATAGGCCGTTAGGCTCTAAGTGAGTTATTTTACCTGTTTTCATTGTTTTTATTGTTAAGGGTTATATAAATAAATAGGCCTCGTCTAAAGCGCTTTGCAACGTTTCTGACTTGGCCTTTTGGTATTCTAGTTGGTTGTTTAATTTTTCTATCTCGTTTTCGAGAGCTGCTACTCTAGCGAGTAGGTATTCTGTAGTGTGCTGCATAATTTTATTATATCGTAATTGACTGCAATATACACAAATTGTTTATAAAAACAAAAGACAGCCTTAAAAAAAACTGTCCTTTGTCTACGATATAAATAGCAAAACTAGCGTTTTACTGGGGCAAATATACTATTTTTTTGTTAGTTGCTCTAATTTGTCAGTATATAATTTAATTAAGTCTTGTAAGTCTGAAACAGTATTTTTTTGCATTTGACGACTTTTTTGTAAAAGGCTTTCAGCTGTACCGCTGCCGAACTTTTTATCTAGGTTTTTACCGAAAATATATTGTCTGCCGTAAAAATGGCAATTACAGCTATAACATTGCGGCATAACGTTTTTAAGGTCCCAGCGCGTTATAGTATGTTTTCTACTTATAAAATGTCCAGCTTGCATGCCGTCCTTCTCCCAGTATTTTTTTACGTCGCAAGTAAAACACTTAACAAAGCCGCTTTTGTTTGCATGACTTAAACGTACGTATTTACTAAAAATAGTGTCTAGCTTTTTTTTTAGTTTGGTAACTGTAGGCTTTTTAGACTTTTTGCTTAACATTATGCTTTTTTGATCCTAGCGTAAAACTATGAAATTATAATTTATAAAAAAATAGAAAAAAAAATTTGCCGTTTGGCAAACTATTTATATTTTATACTACTATATAGTAGACTACTGTATATAACTACTATATATAAATACTACTATATACTAGACTACTATATATATACTAGAATATACATATACTAGTATAACCGTTTTAAAGGCCTTTTAAGGGCCTTAACCTATTTTTTGGTACTAGCGTATTCTTTTGCTATTTTCTCGCCTGTACGGCCTATTACATAGCCGCCTATACCTATTTGTAATAAATTCCAAAACTCGTTTTCTAAAGGCGGTATAGTGAAGTTAAATAATGGTGCTAAAAATTTTACGTAAATAACTATAAAACCAAAAGCTAGCATTAAGATAGGACGCCAGCTGCGTTGTAGCCAATTACCGTTAGCCTCTGCTACTATAATTTCAGTCTGTAATTTTTGTAACTCTAATTGCTGTTGTTTAAGTACCTTAAGTATTTCGTTTTTAGCGTGTATACGCTCTTCGTCGCTAGTAAATAAGTCGTCTATTACTTTGCCTACTTCGCCTATAACCCCTTTACTAAACCAGTTAAATATTTTTTTCATACCAGGCGTATTTTATTTGTATTATAAATAAGTATATGTTTATTTCGTTTAAGTCTGTCGTTTCGTCAGCTGGGTAGTAATTTAAACCTACTATAAAACTACTAGGAAACAATAATATTATAGTAAAAAACATTTAATATCTATTGCTTATATTTTCGTATTCAGTTTTTGCGTCAAAACAGGGGCAAGCCTTATTACTAAAATTATTATGTCCGTATATATAGCCGCCGTAAGTGTCTTTTAATTGGCAAAGTAACTCTATTAGAGCGTCTTTTTGTTCGTCTGTCCTAGTGTCCTTTGGCTCGCTTTGTTCGCCGTAGCTAGACATGCCGCCTACATACGCTACGCCTATGCTGTCCCAGTTTTCGCCTTTTACGTGTGCGCCTGTTTGTTCTATTGGCCGCCCCTCTTCTACTGTGCCGTCTCTTTGGATCAAAAAATGGTAGCCTATGTCTCGCCAGCCTCTACCGTCCACGTGCCAGCGTCTTACTTCGTCAATACTTACGTCTCTACCCTCTGGCGTAGCCGTACAGTGTACTATTATTTTGTTAATTTTTCGCATACGCATTTACTTTTAAGGCTCTCTAAAAACATATTCCAGTTTCTATGCACCGCGCATTTAAAATTTTCTAATTTGTTTGCTAAAAAACGTAAGCCTTTAATAATGTATTTCATTTTTCGTTATTTTTTTTACTCATTAAATACCATTTATGTATAGTATATCCTATAGTAACTACTAAAAGAGTAAGTTTTAAAATTAAGTCTATGTTTGTCATGCTAATTGCTAGACTACTAAAATTTAACGTGTATATTTTCAAATCTGTAATGCTCATTTTTTAAACCAGCCGTATTTTTAGGTCGCCTTTAAAATGATACAAACCGCCTATTGGTATGCCATTATTTGCGGCGTCGTTGTCGTCTGTAAAGTCAAACTCTTTTATTGTAGGTAATATTATTCTAGCTACTTGCGGTACGCCGCTTATTGTTGCACCACCCTCTGTAATTAACATAGCTGTATGGTCGTTTACGTCGCCTACCCCTATTTCAATACGAGTGTCAGATAAGCCTGTTGTTTGGTCTGGCGTCGGTCTTTTCGTGATGTCATTTCTGTAGCCTAAAACCATAGTGTTTGTTTGGCCGTTTAGGTTGCCGCCTATCATATAACCACCTCTACCGACTAATTGTTTGTTGTTTTCGCCTATTACAAAATTTGAACTATCCCCACCTATTTGATTTTTAAAACCAAAAGCAAAGCCAGTTTGTGCAGTAGTTACTTTATTTTGACCGCCTACTGCCATACTTGAAAACCCCTCTACTTGATTACCAAAACCGAACGCTTGCGAACGGACAGAGGACTGTGTTACGCTGCCGCCGTCTATAAAGTTTTTTTCGCCTATAACTACAGAACTAGGCGCGTCTTGTATAGTATTTTTTTCGCCTAAAGCTACGGCTTCTGGGCTTTCAATTAGTGTGTTACCTTGGCCAGCTATAAAACTATTTACAGAGCTTTGTATTGCGTTACCTGTGCCACTTATTAAAGTATAGTTACTATTGGTATTATTGTTTAAACCTAAAGACAAATTACTAGAGCCAGACGTTTGTTGATTTGAGCCTATTTCTACCCTACCATTATTTAAAAATTTGTTTTCAGCTGCCGTACTTTCTAAGGCGTTTTCTACTTTTAAACTTTTAGTAGTAAACTTGCCTTGCTGGCTCATAATAAACTGACTATTTGGGGTACCGCCAAAATTTACAGTTTGAAACGTAAAGTCTTTTGCTCTGTCGCCGCCAGTTGTTTCGCCTATTGTTATACCAGCTGTACGCTCGTTAATTAATGTAGTATTGGCTGTTATATTAGTAGCGTTTGTTAAAATGTCGCCTGTATTAGTGTTTATAGACGTTTGTAGCGTACTTCCGTCAATATCTAGCGTATTATCTAAAGCGGTTGTAGTTATGCCGTTAGAGCCTGTTATTTGAAACGCCTCGCTGTCTAGGTCTACGTCGCCAGTACCGCTATTGCCGCTAAAGTCTAAGTCTTCGGCCGTTACTGCCTGGTCCACATAGTTTTTTACAGCTGCGCTAGTAGGTAGGCTAGTGTCATTGTCATTATTGACTATGCCGTCTGCCTGGTCTATAAACTTATTTATAGTAATGTTTTCGGCTGTATCTTTAAGTGATCCAAAACTTATAGTATTTCCAGCATCTAAATTGCCGTTTGTATCTAGTTTTATACCAGAGCTGTTACCTAAACCGTCTGTAATTGCTTTCGGCGTTGCCGACAAAGGCGTTTCGTCGCTAGTTTTTAATAAACCCTCATACGTTTGCGATATTTTTTTACCTGTTAGTGTACTCATTTTTTTGTTTTTTGTCTTTACGTAAATAGCTTACTAGCTTTTTAACGTTTTTAGTTTTTATTTTATATTGTTTTTTCATAGTACCCAGCCTGTAAACGCCGCGCTTTTTTCTGGCGATAGTTGCTCGTTTTTACTTTCAAAATATTTAGGAAATTTAGCCGACGCGTGAAAACTCATAAAGTCAATAAAACGCCTAGTATAAAACTGCGCGCTACTTAGATGCTTTTGTACTAAATAGTCTACTTCGTCTTTACTTACGTTTGCGCCTGTTTCGCTGGTAGTCTTGAATAGGCCGCCATTTTTTATGCTGTACGAGCAAAAAGGCAAGTAGTCTACCATAGCAAAATGTATAAGCATAGGCTGTAAAAAGTCTTGTAGTAAAGCCTCTGTGTCGGCGTCTACGTTGCTATTTAGTATTTTATTAGAAATTTCGTCATATAACGCGCTGCCGCAATACTGCAAAATATGCGTCTGCTGCGCTAATTTTATTGACTGTATAAATAAGTCGGTATCTACCGAGCCATTTATTATAGTGTTTTTTACTAAGTCTGTTCTATTTATAAATAATGCTGTTGCCATAGTTTTATCTGTAATATCCGTTATTTGGCATATTTGCTGGGTACATAGCTACTTCTTTTGGGTTTTTAATTATACGCGCCTCGGGCCTTAAACTTGGGTCTAGCTCGTTAATTTTTTTAATAGCCTCTGTAACTGTAATTTTTTTATTGTTTTTTCTTAAATAAACCCTACGCTCGAAATAATGGCGGCAATTCGGACCGCCCTTGTACAAAAAGACGTTATAATTGTCTGCGCCGTCGATACCAAAACCAGCGTTTGCGCCGTCAGCGTTACCGTTGTAGTTTGGGTTGTCGCTGTCTAGGTCTTCTACGCGGTATATTTTGTTGTTAAACATTTTCTTACAAAATTCGCGCTGGGGGTTGTTGTTGCCCATGTATGCGTAGCGTACTTTTAGTATTAAAGTGTCCTGGTCGCTCTTTTTACTTGGCGTACTTCTTACTGTGCTAGCTAAATTTAAGCTGCTATGTAAAACGCTGTCGTATTCGTTTGCTGGCCTGGCGTCTATTAAGTCGTAATTTTCTAGGTCTTCGTCTTCGCCTATTGTCATTAAACGCTTGTATAGCTCTTCACGTATTTTGTCGGCGTCGCTCAATGGTACGCAATTAGGCACCGTTTCGCCGTCTTTTATTTTTGTACCTATTTGCTCGTAGCCGTCCCAGCATGGCGCTTTAAAGTCGTGCGTTTCGCATGGCATGTACCACGTTTGGCCCTCTTCGTCTGTATGTTCGTGATGTCCTTTACAGCCTATTTCTTTGGCTGCAGCTTCGGCCTCTTCTATTGTGCTATAAGCCGTTTTGCCGTCTATTTCTGTAGCCGACATAGACAATTTTTGCCCTGTTTGCTCTTCTACCTCTTCTACCGTTCTAGCGTTTTCTAAGTCTATAAACTCTAGCGGCTGTAAGGTCTTTATATATAGGTTTAAGCTAACGTCGTTAAAGGCTAGTATTGCGTCAAAGCATTTTAAAATAAGGTCTTGAAAGGGCCTTATTACGGTATTGTCAAATAAAATACTAGCGCTGGCTAGCTCGTCGGCGTTTGATCCTAGGCCAGTATTGTTTTTAATTCCTAGTAGCATAGGCGACGTAATTCTGTGGCCTATGATAATTTTTTGAGAGCTTTCTTCTGACAAAAAACTATATTGTTGGTGCGCGTCTGACAGCTGTATAGTTTCGACTGTCGCTTGCTCTTCGGACCCATTATTGAAAGCTAAAATTATGCGTCCAGCATTGGACGTCCCAGTATATTTACTGTAAATTTTTTGTTCTATTTCGCGTTGCGTCTCTTCGTCTGGTATGCCGCTATTCATATTCATTAAGAGCGACGGTGCCATACCGTTAAGTAAGCTGTTTAAGTGAAAATTTGATATTTCGCACTCCATTTCTATATACTGGGTTGCCCCCTGGTAGTCTACAGGCGAATAATAATAAAAACCTGGCTTGTATGGTTTAATACAATAAATTTCTATGCTTTCGCTAGACATACCAAAAGCTGGTATACGTTTTAATTCTTTTTTGTTTTTTACGTCTGCCCAGTCGCTGCTGTAGTAGTAAGCCTCAATTTCGCCGTCTTCGTTCATGCGTTCAGCTCGTAACGTTTCTATAGGAAAATGGTCCACTTGCGCGACTTGCGTACGCTCTTGGTTATATATTACCTGTACGCTTGCCTGGCCAAATAGCTTTAAGTCTATGGCTATTTTATGTAAGCACTCGTCTGTAAATAGTTTTTTCATTACAGCGTAACCGTTTGGGTTTTTACTGCTGTCTGTAGCGTCTACGCCGCGCCCAGCTATAAGCTGCGCAATACCGTTAATAGCTGCCGAATTTGTTGGCGAGCCGTTAAAAAGGTCGTTTAGATAGCTATAGTACAAATTGTCAGAGCCATAACTGACCCAGGCTTGTTTTTTGTCTTCTATAATTTCTGGCGACGTATAAGTGTTTAGGTTTATAAATTTTAAACCGCCTTTTACGCTAGGTTTTTTTTGTTGTTTTTTCATAATACTATATAGTCATTGTCGAAAGTGTTTTGCGTTTGGTATTCGCCTTTATTTATGCTATACCTTTTATTTTGCGCCTGGTCTATGTCTTGGTCTGTACAGAAAATTTTATCTACTACAAAGTTTAATAGCGGTTTGCTGTCGTCCCAGTTGTCTTGCGATAGCTGCCAAAAGTCTAGATTTGTATTCCATACGTCAAAGTCTTTAACTAGCTCGGCGTCGTAAAAATGACCCTCTACTAAATTAAAAACGCCAGTAACTTTAATAAAGTCGTTTTCTTTTACCATAGTAGGAGTATAAATTACGGTTTCGTTAGTTTGGTCGTCTCTTAAACTTAAAAACTCGGTTATTTCGTAACTTTGCGGTATAAAGTAAAATGTTTGCTCGTCAGTTGTCGGCTTTAATACTTTCATATCTATATAACGTTATAATTTAGTTTTTTGCTTAAAAAAAAAGAGCGCATTTCTGCGCCCTCTTTATAGCCTTTGCATATACCTATTAACCCTTATATTATGCTGGCTCAATTTGTGATGCACTCTCATTGTCAGTAATTACTGTTGCTGCCGTAAAAAATGCTGGTAGCGTCTCTTGCGCATTAAAAGTAATAGCGCTAAAGCCGCTTAAGTCGCCGTAGGCTTGCCCAGTTGTTATGGACCCCCCAGAGCTATGGCACCCATTTGTAGCGCCCATTAAAAAAAAGTTTTCGTTGTAGTCTTCGACAAAAATATGCGTTCTAGCTTTTAGTAAGTCTTGTAGCTCGAATTGCGTCGCTTTGTCTAATTTTTTCAACGTAACCGTTAAAGTTTGATCGTAAAAGACGCTGCCGTTTTCAGCGCTAGCCGTTATAGCTTGCTCTAAACCATTGCTACCCTCTACGTCGTATTTGTATAGCGTAGGCGTACCCCCTATTGTCTCTAGCTCGCCTGTAGTTGAACTTACGTTTAAGGCCCCTAGCGTGCCATAGCTGGCAACGTAAAAGGCTTTAATACCGCCTACAGAGCTAGTACAGGGTAAAGTACGTCCTATGCTTAATGTATTACAGCTCATAAATTTATGTTTTTTAGTGTTATTAAAAAAAAAGGGCGGTAGGCTTTGAGCTTACCTACCCTTAATTTTATTAAATATTTGTTTTATTATGCTAAAGTATAGAGCGTTAAATCTTGCGATACTCCATAATTTACGCCAGCTTGAAATCTGAGTACTACTCTAACATTGTCTGAGCCGTCAAGGTCTGCCATGTCTAGCAATTTAGCACTTGTCTGTCCCATGTCGTCTAGCAAAGCTGTACCAAAAAATAAGTTTGATTTTTCAGCCGCTACAATGTGGTCTGCTGGCATACCTGGGGCCTTAAATACTTTAATTCCCTCAAAAGTTAAGCCGCCGTTATCATACCAAAGTGAGCCTCTATTGTCTACACCGTTAGCGCCGCCGCCGTTACCAGCTACTGCACCAAAACCGCCTAAACTTCTAACGTATTTTTGAAACGCGCCAGTTGGTAAATATAAGTGTAAGTCTTCTTTGCCATATACTGCTGCTGGTATAGCGTCTACTACTTTGCCTAGCTCTTCTACAATATTTGCAGCTGTAAAAGCTGTAGCTGTTACGTTTGGTACTTGGTTTGCGTTACCGTCAGCTAAAGCCTCTACAGTAATACCTGTAAACTCGCCAGGGTTTGCACCTAAACCGCCCCATATATTTTGCTCTGTTTTCTCTGCTACTTTAGCTGCTACGTGAGCCATAATAAAGTCAGCAAATGAAGACGGCAAATTTTTGTATGCGCTGTTGCCCATTTCTAAAGCTAAATAGTCGCTTAAAAAGTCTTTTTTGCAAATTTCTAAATTTACTTGAAACGGCTTAATTTCTAAAATACGCTCTTCTAGCGTAATTTGATCCGCTGTAACTTCAAAGCCGCAAGTTGCGTCGCCTACAATACCTGTAGAAGACAATTTTTTAATTACTTCTTTGTATTTTACATTTGGTTTTACGGTAATACCGCCTTTGTCGATAGTGTCCCCAGACAATAAAGCTGCAGATATCATTTCGCCAAGGTACTGCCCCTCGTAGCTAGTTGTAATACTATCTACTGACCCATTACCTGTAATTGTACGTAAGTGTGTTTTTCTCATTTTTTTATTAATTTGTACGTTTGTTATTTTTTATTTAAATAGTTTACTAAATACTCTGTCTTTGGTTGTATTGAAATTTGCACCTTGACTGTATAAGTTTTGTTTTACTGTTTGTTTTGCCTCTGGGTTATGTTTCATTGGCTTGCGAGCTGGTTTTTGACTTGACATTTTTTCTTTTTTGTCTTCTTGGTCTTCAAACTTTTTGTAAAGCTCTTCTACTTGCTCTTTAACCTCTTCTAAAACTGGCGCCACTACTTCGACTACTGCCTCTACAATAGCTGCTACCTCTTCGGCTGCTATTTCTGGCACGTCTTCGACGACTACCTCTTCTAGCTCTTCTTTTTTCTCTTCGTCTTCTTTGTCTTCCATTTTTTCGACTTCCATAGCGTCCTTAACCTCTGCGATAGTACCCTCTTCGGCTACTACTACAATTTGGCCGTCAGCTGTCGTATACTCGCCTACTGGCAAAGCGATACGCTCGTCGTCAGATACTATAAAAACAGCTTGCCCAGCCTCTAAAGCGTCTGCCTCGATAACTGTTTCGCCGTCTTCTAGCGTCATTTGTGCTAAACCTATTCTAGCACGTAGCAAAGTTTTAATTTGCGATAACATTTCTGTTGCTTTCATATTTATTAATTTATTATTGTTTATTTAGTAATTTTTATAAAAAGTCGTTATTACCTGTCTGTCTTATAGTTTCTCTGTATAGACGTATAAAGTCGCTGTATAAGGCCTCGTAATTATCTACCATGAAAATTATCTCGTCATAGCCCTGTATTAATTCGCTGGGATCAATGCCTAGCTCTTCGGCTTTGTTTTCTAGCTCGCCTACTAGAGCTTGCATTTTTTCGCCCTCCTCTTCTAAAAACCTAGGCATACCATTTATAGCCATTTCGTCAATTTCTAAACGAATTGGGTTAGCTACTTCAAAAAATTCGTTTTGTAGCTCTTCTAGCCTTTCGTTAGCGTAGTAAGAAGTCATGTCATAACTATCTCTTAAACTGTCGTAAAGGTCGTATATGTCTTGTACTACATTTAGTTTTACAGCTTGTTTAGCTGGTTTAAATTTGTCTAAAATAGACAGTATAGTTTTGTTTGTATTCATAATTATACGCTTTTACTTTCGTCTCTAAATTGTTGTTGTTGCATAATAAAACGCTGGTCTAGTGTTGCTAGGTAGTCAATTTCTTGTAAGTGGTTGTCCCATTCTGGGTAGACGTCTTCGGCGGTTAAGCCTAGCTCTTCGGCTTTTTCTCTAATTTGCATTAATTTTTCTCTGTCGTCTGCTACGTCGTCTGGCGTTAAAAATGCCTCGCTGTTTTGAAAATATACCGAGTAAATTTCGCGGCCTAAATCAAACCATACGTCAAATTTTTCGTCAAACCATTCGTCTACCGAATAAGATAGGCGACTAGTTTCGTCTGCTATACTTTGGTAGTCGTAGTCTAGCTCGTCTACTAAACCTAGAGCTACTTTTTGTAGTTTGTCTTGTTTGCGTTTTTCAGCTCTTAATTGCGCAGCGTGTTTTTTGTCGTCAAACAGTCTGCTAAATACTCTATTTTTTGTACTCATAGTTTTTTATTTAAATAAGTCTTCGCTGTCCTTTAATTCAGACGTGTAATAATTTATATTCTCCCACCAGGCGTCCTCTATATATTTAAAGTAATAAAAGTCTACTTTTGCTATTGCCTCTAACTCTGTAAAATTACCTATGTCGGCTGGATCAATTCCCAGCTCGTCCGCGCTTTGTCTTGTACGCTCAATTAATTCGTCTACCTCTTCGGTATAACGATAGCCTAGCTCTAAAGTAGTTTTAGCCTCTGGTACAAGTGTCTGTATTTCGCTTAAAATTCTTTGCATTTCGCCGCCCAGCCTTTCAAAGTCTGAAACAATTTGTTCAGCTTTGTTTTTTGGCTCGTTTATATACTCAATATAAAAGTCTATGTCTTCTTTTAGCGTTCCTAAAGCTATTTTTTTAGACAAGTTAGTTTTGCCTTTAAATAGCTTGTTAAACACTCTTTTTTCTGTACTCATAATTATATAACGTTAGTATGTTTTTTTTTGCATTTTTAGTGTAATAAGTCTTTTAGGTTGTCTTCTAGCTCTACGGCTTTGTCTTTTAGTATGTCTAAAAAAACCGTTAGTTGCTCGTATGTTTCGGCTAGGTCTTCTACAATTTCTGGTCCGTCTAGCTCTTCGCTGTCCATTAAATTATAAGTTAGCATGTCGTATTCTACTACAAAATTTTCGTTTACAGTTTTTATATTGTCTGTAAGTGTTTGTATAATTTGTTTATGGTCCATTTATTCGTCTATTGCTGTTATACGTCCTATACCTTGCGCCCATAGTGAGCCGTCGCAACAGTCAATACTATAGGTTTGCTCGTCTTTACAAAGACAGGCCCTACTGCCGCCAGTTGGCGACGCGTTGTTTGTATTGTCTATGCCGTATAGGCCCCTATTTCGTCTGCGTCTTTTATTCATTGTCTAATTCTTTTAGTTTGTTTATGGCCCAGTTTATGCCAGCGCTACCGCCCCAGGCGTCCCACATTAAACCGCCGCACCCCTCGCTGTAGGGTACGTCTTTATGTTGTTGATGTCTTTTAAAACTTGCCATACGTGCTATAGTGTCGCGTGTTAATTTTTCTTTGTTTGCAATTTGGCTAGCTCTTTTTTTGCCTGTAGCCTCGCCGCAGCTGCCCCAGCCGTTTTTTTCTACCCAGTCTAAAGCGCGTTTAGCGTTATTTACTGCGCCTTGGGGGTAGTCATTGTAGCTGTCTAAATCAATTTTTTTTTTAGCCGACATTTCAATTAGCGACTGTTTTATTTTTAGTAGTTTAAAGGCGGCGTTTAGCTCTCTGCTAAAGTCTTCGGCTATTGGCTCTTTTGGCCTTTGCGCCTTTTCAGCAAAAAACCCCTCGATACTAAAACCGCGAATTGATCCGTCTACCTTTGCCATTTGCCATAGCTGCTCGTTATATACTTTTACTGCGCCTACCCAGGTGCCGACTGGCAAGTCTAGGTCGTATAAATTACTTTTGTCGTTTTCTTTGTCTTCGACTATCCAGCTTTCGACTAACGAAACGCCCTCTACTTCTTTTATATGCTCGTATGTCGCGTTGTTTGCGTTGCCTCTTTGCAAATAAAGCTCGCTAGCTTTTTTTACTGTAGCTTTTGTAAAGTGTATGTAATACTCTTCGTCGCCGTCTTTGCGGTATATCATTTTGTTAGGCACTAAAAGCGCGCCCATTAAAATACGCTTGTCGTCGTCTACAGCTTTAAATTTATACTCTCTGTCGTTTTTGTTTAAAGCAACAAAGTTTTCTTCTATCGCTGGGTACTCGACTAAACTTATAGCGTCTACGCCGCTGTATTCGTCGTTTTCGTCAATAATTAACTCTATAATTTTCATATTTATATAACGTATTAATTTTAAATTTTGTTTTTAAAGCGCCGCGCCCTCTACTGTATTACGTTCTAATTCTTGGGCCGTTGTAACGTCGCCAGCTACTACGTACGCCCTAGACGGTTGTTTGGTTTGCTCTGCTATTGTTTCGGCTAATTGGTTTGTACCGCCGCCGCCTACTAAATTAAACGCTGGCGCACTTTGACCGCCGCCGCCGCCGCCAGAGCTGCCGCCCCCCTTAACGCCTTTTGGTTTTGGTACCGACTTAATTTGTTTTACAGTCTGCATACCAGCTGCTAAAACTCCTACCGTAGATACTACTTTTTGAGCTGTACCAAATGGCTCTGGTAATACCGTCTTATTGCCCCAAACTTCACTAACTCCCTGGTAGGTATTAATTGTCGCCTGTGCTATAGCTGCCGCTTTGCCAGCTGCGCTATTTTTACCTAAGATACCAGCTATTTGGCCGAACGTGTCGCCTACTGCCGACAGTCTTTGCTTTTTTAGCGCCTCGTCTCTTGCCTTGTCTCTAGCTGCTGCCTCGTCTTTTATTGCTTGTAACTCTTCAGTTTGGGCAGCCTCTAGGTCTACCGTAGACAGGCCGTACTCATTTGCTGCCTCAATAAGCGCAAAATATTTTTCTCTTACTGCGTTCTCTTCTAGCTGCTCTTTTGATAGCTTACTGTCAAAATATGCGTTTTCCGCGTCTTCAATACGCTGCATCATTGTAAGCTGGTCTTGAAAGTCTTTTTGTTTTATGTCTGCTAGCTTTTTTTGAAATGCCTCTTCTTCGTCTAGTAGCTTTTGGTTTTCGTCTTTTTTCTTTTGTAGCGCGTCGTCTGCGGTTTTTTGATCCTGGGCCTGTTGCTGTAGTATATAACCGTCTCTAGTGTTTTTTAACTTAGTTAATTGGCTTTCTGTTTCTTTTATTGTTTCGTCTGCTGCGCCAGCTACTGCCTCTGGGTCAAATAATAATGACGACGTAGTCTCTAGGTAGTCTTCGGTCAAACTGGTAGCCTCGTCAATTATACCTAAAGACGCTAAACTGTTTGTAATTCCGTCTATTAGACCTGTAATAAGCAATAAAGGCGTAGATAAAAACCCTATAATACCTTTTGCTATATTTTGGTTTCGCTCTGCGCTTTCTACTTGCGCTTTTTTAATTTCTTTTTGTGTAATAAGTTGCGCCTCTAAAGCTGCTATAGTTTCGTCGGTTTGGGCCTTTTTTAAATTAAGTATGTCGCGTTCACTTTTGCCCTGTAATTTTAAAGTATTTGACGTTGCGCTAATTGCGTCGCTAGCTGCCTGGCTTTGTGCTACGCTCTGCTGCTGTAAAGCGAGTAGGTCTTCTTGCTCTTTGCTTACGCCGCTTACTAGCTCTTTTATATCGTCCCAGTACGCTACAATTAAACCTAAAGCTACTACAATAGCGCCTATACCTGTAGATATTATTGCAGCCTTTAAGCCTTTAAAACTTTTACTTAAATTTTTAATAGCGCCTATGCCACCTTTTACGCTGTTTTTATAGTCTTGAAATTGCGATACTGCGCCGCCTGTAAGCTGGTCTAGTATCTTCATACCCTCGCGGTTTTTTTCTAGCTCGCTATTAAAAGTGTCTAGAGCTTTTGCGGTATCTTTAATTTGTTTTACAGCCTCTTTGCCGTTTACTTGAAATTCTACCCCTATTTTTTCAATGCCCATTTACTTTGCTTTTTAAGTTTTTTATATCCGTCTTTTAGGGTTGTAGGTAATTTATTTTTGCCTTGCGCAATACGTATGTTTTCAGTCTCGCCGTTTGCCTGGTCCAGCATTTCTAGTATTAAATTTATCATATTGAGTATAATTTGTTATATAATTGTAGCTCACTTTTACCAGTTTGTAAATTTGTTTTAATACTATTTATTTGGTATTTACGTCCGTTTATGATTAGACAGTCGTTTAACTTATAGGTTAATAAAAAATTGACTGGCAAATAAGCCGTTACCTTTACTAGTCGCCTTTGTCTGTTAAATAGGTCTGATATATATTTTCTGTAATAAACAAAAAACAAACTGTCTTCTTTTACTATCCCTGTAAATTCGTCAATTTCATTACCAAAATTTAATGTGTTATTTAGGTAACTATTTGCGGCCCTGTTGTATGCCGTTAGTTGCGCTGGGGTACTGCCTACCCCTCTGTCTTGTACAGAATAACCGTTTGTAGACTGGGTAACTCTTCTATAAAAAATTAAAGGCGATATAGCTACTGGGCCTTGGTCTTTGTCTACGGTCCAGCCATACAGTAAATTTTGTTGTGAGCCGTCGGCCTGGTCTGTTAAAGGCTCAAAAATCATTTTTTCAAAAGGTACTTTTACGACGTATTTTTGTCCCCTGTCTGTTTGTTGAACGTCTGGCTCGGTAGTTGTGTTTTCTAAATTACCGAACTGGTAGCCGTTTATTTCTTTAAAGTTTATAGATAAAAAAGTTTTTGGCTCTTGGTATCTAAACGCAATTTCTTGGTACGGTATAGGGTAGTTTACAGACTTTTTTTCTGTATCTATAAAAGCGGTAATATCTGTTTCGCCACCAGCGTTGTAAAAGTCGTCTAATTCTTGTACTAGTATTTTGCCGTCTTCTTGGAAAAAAGCCGTTAAGTTAAACATTTTAAATAAGCCAGTAAGTAGGTCTAAAACTTTAATATTTGGCATTTGTAACGGTATGCTTATATCGTTTACTAAAGCGTTTGGTGATAAATTTTGACTTTCTGTATTTGATGTTCTATTAGCAAAAAAACGATATTTATATCTTATAGCAAGGCCCATATATGATGCCGAAAATGTAGCGTCGTTTGTTCTTATTCTTAACCTTAAAAATTGTGTTACTACAGAGCCAGAGCCTACCGCCCTTACGTCGTGTTGAATTGTCTGGTTTGATCCAGATAAGCCCGTTCTACTTGCTACTACAGTATTAGTAATAGTGTCTATTATTTCTAAGTCAAACGTTTCTGTACTATCAACACGCCACGTTAAAGTAAAATAGTCATTAACTACTCCAGACTCGTAAAAACTTCTACAAAATATTTTCCCAGTATTACTGATAAAACAAGCTACTGGCTGGGGGTTTGTCGAGTTTCCAAAAAAACGCTCTAATGGTGGGGTCCAGCCGCCCTGGTAGCCGCCGTTTTGAAAAAAGCCAGTAATACTATTTATGTCTATAATAAACTGCTCGCTGCCGTTATACGACTGACCTAGTTTGCCGCGCTCTCTAGACAACCATAAATACAGTAAATTAAATTCTTGATTATTTAACGCAAAAAAGCCCTTAGTCATGTCAAACTCTACGCCTGTAATTTCGTTTATACGGTCTATTATTCGCCTAAGTCTTATAGCTGGTTTTAAGTCTCTAAAATTTATACCTTGGTTTGTAGTACCGTCATAATATAAATTTCTACTACCAGCTACAGCGCTATTACTATCATAGGTTAATCTTTCTGTATGTGATATTAAGGGGTAGATTATATTGCCACTAAATAAACTAGAATTTAAACCTTGCGTAACGGTGTTTACGTCGTAAGTATGATTATAGTCTTCAAACCCGTCAAATATGTTTCTTAAATTTAAGTCTTTTAGTCGTTTTTTTATGTCTACTGTCTCGCCAAAAAATGTAACTTTATAACTAAAAGGGTTGTTGTCTTTCATTTCAACGCCATTTAAAGCTAAAAAACCTCTGCGAAACAAATCGCCGTTTAATAATATTTGCGACGGTAATTTGTCGTTTGGGTTAAAATTGTCTGCAGACGAAATGTTTGTATCGTAATAAAACTTAAAAACTTTATTATTAAATTTTGATGCTGGCAAAGTAAAAGACTGCGTAAAGTCAGTAAATATGCTGCCTATATCTCTAGCGTTTTTTATTGTTTGCGTAAGACTAATTGTTTCGTCTTTAAAAAGCTCTAGCCTGTCCCACGAATTATTTTGTCTTATTAAGATTTGTACTTCGCGCATTATCTTATATTGTTTATTTTGTCAAAGGCGTACTCAAACTCTAACGTGTATTGTATTAATTTGTCGTTTACGGTTGTCTTTTTTTCTAATGATGATGTCGTAATTCTTATAGGCAATACTTGAGCGTTTTCAGTGATCCAGATTTTTTCGCTTAACATTAATTCAGTAATTACGTCGTTGTATGTTTCGTCTAAATAGCATGTATTTAAAACAAACTTGTCGTTAGCTTTTACTTCAAAAGTTTGCTTGCTATGCGTGTTTATACTATAACCACCTATTGGCGTTGTAATATGCGATTTGTAAGTTTCGGTTTTTACAGCGGTACTGTCTCGTCTTAATAAGTAAAAGTATAGGTCTTGTAAAGCGCCGTATTTATTTAAAAATGTTAATTTATAGTTTTGGTATTTAGGCTCGCATATCCTTTTTATTGTAAACTCTGTAGAGCCTATAGTAATAGCTGTTGCTGTTGTACTAAAGGCGTTATAAGTAATTGCTGGCGCGCCAGTATCTAAAAAAGGTATATATCCAGCTACGCCGTCTGGTATGTATAAAGTTGTCGTACTTATTGCTGGCTGGGTTGCTGTATATTTAAAATTGTCGCCTTGTTGAAAATAAGAATAACCAGACAAGCCTAAAAAAGTTTCGGTCTGAAAATTTAATTGTGTGGTTAAGTCTGGGTCGTCGTATTGGTAAAACTCTAAAGTTATATTTAATGTTTGACTAGTATACGTACCGTCAAATGTAATATCTAAATAACTGTTTAGTATTTCTGCAAACTCAAAATAGCTGCTAGTGTCGCCGTTTTCAAAGCCTTTGCGGTCTAATTGTAAAGTCAATACGCCCCCTATAAATATATTTGCGACTGTATAGCCGTCTGTATAAGATGACGCGTTTACGTTGCCTATTGTAATAGGACTTTTTAAAGGTCTAAAGTTTGACATTATTTTCGTTTTCGTTTTTTTCTTTGGTTTTTAAATTCGCTGTCTAAGTCTTTGGCATAGGCAAAAGCTAGTTTAGCTTGTACGCCCCTACTGTATTGGTTTTTGGCGTCTGTAAAAAAATATGTCGGTTTTATTCCAGTATTCCAGATGCTGCGAGATATTAAAAAAACTAAACTTTTACGTTTTATAAATTTGCCTTTTTCGTCTCTTACGTTTGGTATACCTTTTTGTACTACCCATTTGTCAATAGCGCCTCGCAAACTACCGCTACCGCTATAGCTGCCTGTACCGAATTGGTACGGACTGTTTGGGGCCTTATTAAACCTAGCTAGTGAGCCTTGCGGCATAGCCTGGGGGTTGTTACCTTGGACCCCTAAGTCTACAAACTTTGCGTAGTCTTCGGCGTAAAAATTTAGCCTTGGGTTGTCTGGGTCGCTGTTGTCTATTTTATAGTCTAGGCTGTCAGCTAAAGCGCCAGAGCTGTTGCTATTTGCTAGGTTTGATTTTGCCTTAGAAACAACGTTTATACCTAAAGCGTTAAATACTTTGTTTACATTTTTTAACATATAAATAAGTCATTTTTTATCATTATGTCGAAAGTAGTCGCCCAGCCAGCTAGGTTGTTACTAAAGCGGTCTACGAACGGCTCGCAGCTTGCGTCGCCGTCTACTTGGTAGCCGTCTAGCCTTACTTGCCCATTATGCAAAAGCTGGTATAGTCTATTGCCTACAGCTAATTGAGTATTTAAAACAAAATGCTCGTGCGCGTCCCTTTCAAAAATATCGTTTAATTCTTTTTTACTTATATCGACTACGTCCATACTTATAATAGTAACGTTAAAAGTCATTGTCTGGCTGTCGTTTGTAGCGCTGTTTACTAAAATATGCGACAAAGGAAACATAGTTTGTTTACTTAGGTCTATTTCTGTCAAGTCGCCATAGGTAACCGTATTAACGTTTTTATCTTGTAGTAACGTATTTTTAATTGTTTCGAGCATTAAGAAAAAAGCTCTAGCGCCATTGTTTGCCATTATTTTTTAAATTTACTTTTTATGTATATGTCTTGTACTTTATTTTTCTGTCCTACGTATGTTAAGTAGGTTAAGCAATTATGTACGTTTTTTTTTGCTATAATTTCTAAGTCTAAAAATTTGTCGTTTGCTAAACTCATAAAGCTGTGGTACCACCCCCATTGTCTGTTAAAGTTGTCAGCTTTTGATCCTGTGCTTTGTCCGTCGTCGCTTCGCTCGAATAAGGTAGCGTAACTTTCAGTAAGTCGTTTTCTAAAAGAAAAAAAAAATTAATAGCGCTAATTGCTACAGCTGCTGGCATATTTAACATAGCGTCGTGCCAGCTGTCGCCTCTATACTCTTCTATTTGGTACTGGCTGTCTATGCGCTCTGTAATAGGTCTATATAGTACGCTCATAGCTTTGTGCATATTGTCCCAGTCGCCTATGTTATTTTCTATGTCTACAAACTCGCCGAACGTTAAGTCGTCAAGTTGGGGTACAAAGCCGAATTCAGTACCGCCTATTTTAAATCTAGTAATTAGTAAGGGTTTTTCTGAAAGCGCTATATTTAATTTATTCGTAATTGTCTTTAAGTCTTTTACTTTTAGCTGTAAAGTCTCGTCTGTTTTTAGGCCGCAAAATATCTCTAGCATTTTAGTACCAGCGTACGCCTCTGTCATGTCGTCCGTATTTTCGAACGTCTTTATAAAGCGCTGGTATTGATGTAGCGGTATGTCTGCTAGGGTTGTCGGTACTCTTAAATTTACTTTCATTTTTATAGGGTTTATTATATAACGTTAAAATACTAAAATTGTGAGCATAAAAAAAGACAGCCTCTCGGCTGCCTCTAAACTAAACTAAACTAAAATTATGTTTATACTATTTCGTTTTGAGCTTGTCTAATTTGTAACTGCTCTAGAGCTAGTTTTGCTCTAAACAGTCTGCCCTCTACTTTGTTGTATTCGCTTTCGTAATACTGTACTTCAAATTCAGCGTCTTTAATTAATTCTTTGTAGTCGTAGTTTTTCATTATATCGTAATTTAATTAACCAGGCATATTTAGTAGTTTAAGTCGCTCGCCTGTCTAGTTTAGGCATGACTGCTATTTTTCGTATAGCTACGCGTTCGAGGCTTACGCGGTCTTTAAAATGCCGCTGCTGTACTAAGACGTCTGCAATATACAATTAATTTACTTATAAACAAAATGTCTATAAAGTTATTTGCTGTTTTGCATTATTTCGCGCCCTAGCTCGCCAGGTATAATACTTCGCTCGTAGTCTGTTAAAAAACCTTGCGTGCCTGTTGTTGATCCTCGCGGCGCTGGGTTATGGTGGCATTTAGTATTACCATTAAAACATTTAGGCCTAGGCTGCCAGCCGTTAGTATTAAAAAGGCTAAATATATTATTGGACCAAATATCTGTAGGCTTGGCCCTATGGTCGCCGTACTTACAATACCAAACTGTAGCTCTAGGTAGGCCAGACATAAAAGGCATTTTTCTTAGCATAGCTCTAGGGTTTTCTATATACCAGTATTTAGGCTGTAGCTCTTTAATTAAATTTAATGTATGTTTTACTATTACGTCTGCTAGCTCGGCGTCTTTTGTTTTCGGCGTAGTATTGTCTCTATGATGCCTTACTTGTAAAAGCGAATAAGTAGTACAGGGTGGACTTGCCCAAATTACTGTAGGCTTAAAGGGTAGTTTATTTATGTCAAAATTTAAAATGTCAGTAACGTAGTCTATACCGTCAAAGTCGTTTATGTCTGACGAAAATACTTGAAAGCCTAGTTTTTCTGCCTCTTTGCCTACGGACCTACTGCCAGCAAAAAGCTCTAAAAGTTTCATACCGTAAATTTATGCAATATACAAATTTTATCTTATAGCGTACCTAGCTACGTTTGGCCTAGACAGTCTAGTAAAAATACTATACCTGGTACTATCGACGGCATGGTTATTTTTATCTTCTGGCTTATTTAGCAAATTACCGTTTTTGTCTTCTAGCCATTTGTAATTACGAAATTCTTGTATAGTGTTTGCGCTGCGGCTAGTTATAAATATATTGTAGCGTTTCATTAAGTCAATGCCTAGCATAATACTGTCCTTGCCTTTTGTCGCTGCCTTAATATTCCAGCCGTAGCGGTACAGCTCGTCTATACTCTTTGGCTCGCTGCTGTCGGCAAATATCTGGTCGGCACGCGTTAAGTTTAGTTTTGTTAATTCATTGTGTATGTCTCTGTTTGTCATGCCGTACTTATAAAACAGCTCGTCTATATACATATTATTATCTAGTACGTATGTCGCTACTAAAACGCTAGGATCATTAACAAACCCCCAGTCTAGACCCCTGGCAATTAGTTTAGCTCTGTCTGGTATTTCGTCGCACTCGTTAAACTTAAATACAGTCGCGCGGTTGCGTCCTACTTGACCCAGGCCGTATACTCGCCAGTAATCTTCGTCAGTTTCTTTTAGGCGCTCTATTTCGTCTACAAGTGTTTGCTCTAGAAATTTATTGTCTTTGTATGTGGTTATGTGAAATGCGGCGTCTTCGCGTGTTTTTACTTTTGTGTATATGTAGCTATACTCGTCGCTAGGGTTATAGTCTAGTATTAGACTTGGGGCGCCGTCGGTGCCTACGGTCCTAAATAAAACCTGGCTATAGCTAGAGTAGCTTAACTCGTTAGCCTCATTTAAAAATGCTATGTTTCTTTTACGCCCCTTTAGTCTGCTGGCCTGGTCTATGCTTACAAACTCAAATAGGTTGCCGTTGAGCCTGTACTCGCTATTGCTTTTATTATGCTTTGCCTCGTTGTATAAGTCGTATTTGTTTAGTATGTCAAAAAAGTCGCGCATGACTGTAGCGCGTAAAGCTGGGTACGTTGCCCTAAATATTGTTATGGTTTTGCCTGTATACTTTTGGCTGTAAGAAAATATAAGCCATAGTAATATATTATAAGTTTTGCCGCTACGTGTACCGCCCTGGCATATAACTATTTTTTTGTCTGTCTCTTCTAGGTGCCGCCAGACGACGTTAGTATCTATTTGCACTATTCTATAACTTTGACTGTAAACTCTTTTGTCTCGCCTACTTCAATTTGCTGGCGCTCTACATATCCGCGGTGCTTTGCTTTGCTCTTTAAATAGAAAATAATACTTGCGGTATCTTTGTCCTTTATTTTTTCGTATAGCTTACTCTCTACAAAATCAATAGCGGCCTCGTGTATGTTTTGTACGTATGCTTTGTAGTCTTCGTCTTCTTTTAGCCAGCGGTAGTGGGTTGCTCTACTTACGTCTGCGACTGCGCAGCTCGTAGATACTATGCCTAAATTAAACTCTAGGGCCTCTAGCATCTTTTTTTTACTGTCTTGTGTGTCTCGTACCATACTTATATAACGGTTGTTTTTAGTTTTTAGGTTGCTCTTCTAAAACCTCTGTAATATACTTACGTATTTTGCGTAGTTGTTTTTGGTTTTTTAAGTTTTCGGTTATTAGTTTATAGGCGTTTTTGTATTGTAATACTGTTATGTCTGTTTGTAGTATATTTTGGTAGTATTCGTTATAGTCTTTACGCCTGTGTCGTATTTCGTTTTCAAAGTTTCTAACGCTATATATCATTACGCTATGCTTGCGCTCTTTGCCGTTTTTTCTGTAGTGATCCGACAGTTTAGAATAAGTCGAGTTGTAGTCGTGTTTCATTATGTATTCAAATAAGGCTCTAGCGTCTACTATGTCTTGGGTTTTTCTATTACTGTATATGTCTATGCCTGTATACTCAATTACTAGGTCCGCTATTTTCTTGTGGTTGTTCATGCGTAAGTTTTTTAACAATATTATGTAAGGTTTCGATTTTAACGTATAGCTGGGCGACTACTCGCTCTAGGGTTTCTATACGCTTTTGCTGGGTTAGTTTTTTGCGTCTCATTATTTTAAGTCTCTAATTGGTAGTAGTATGCCTTTTGACGTATTATTGTCGCCGCCTACTACATTACGTTTTGTATTCATATAAGGCGCGCATTTCTTTTTTAGGTCGTTTAGTGATATTAATATAAATACGTTTTTTAGTACAAAGCAATAATAGTTAGCTTTACTTTTGTTTATGCCAGACGGCTTGCCGCGGCTTTCGTATTCTACAAATATATTAAAGTCTGCCTCTATACAGCTTTTTACTTCAATGGTTTTATTTTCTAGTATGTCGGCTAGCTGTTTTTCTTTTACCTGGCCGACTTTTAAGTCATACTCGAAATTACTTTTAAATTCCATTATAAGGTACCCTGTATTGTATAGTCGTTTATGTCAAAGTCTTCACGTATGTAAGTTTTATATAAGTCTATGCCTTTGCGTAATTCCTGGCGTCCGTATTCTATAAACGCCTCACTACAGCGCCATACGCCTATGTCTAAATTATTTTTTGAAATGCATAAAAACGTAAAGTCTTCATGCGTTAAGGGTTTTTCTGGCGTACTAAATAGGTCTATATAAATTGCGGCCTGTAAGTGGTATTTATATTTAAAAGCGCTTTTGTCAAAATGCTGTACGTCTTGGGTAGTTTTTAAATCTACGATACCGCCTTTGTTTTTTAATATGTCGGCCTTGCCTCTAAACGGCATACCCATAACATTTGATATTTTTGGTACTTCGCTTTTGCTGTCTCTTATTAATTCTTGGGCCGTAGGGTTTTTAAGCATAGCGTCTATAAGTCTATTGTTTTCGTCGCGCTCTTTTGCTGTGTAAACCTCGCCAAACTCTTCTACTGCGTCTTTAAACTTTTTACTGTTTCTACTTTGCACCTCAACAAATTTGATCTTGTCGTATTTTGTAGGCTCTAAAATGGCCAGGTGGAATAGATGACCAGCGCGTAATGCCGCGGTAGTTTCATTTTTTGCATACTTAGTAACGTAGTAGTATGTTTTCGGACTGTCTAAAAGTAGTTTAAGACTAGAGCTACTTAAAGCTAGTTTTGACAGCTCGCCGTAGTAAAACTCGTCGTCGTACATTTTATTTAATAGCTCGCTTTTGTCGTAAAAGTTGCCGTCTAGTAGTTGTATTTCGTTTTTCATTAATTTAGTATTTGAAAGTCTTTTGCGTTAAAGGGTGCCTTATCTTTTGCTAGCCTTATAGCCTGGCTAGGACTTATAGCCTTTACGTTTACTATGTCGTAGTCGTAACCCTCTAGGTCTTGACCCCCAAAGGCTAAATAGCGGTACTCTATTTTATAGCTCTTCATGCTTATTTTTATAAATTTTATAGTTATGCTTTTTTAGTATTTGTATAGACTTTTGTATTTCTTTTTGTTGTTTTCTATACGCGTCAAATATTTCGTTTTCTATAGCGTTATGTTTCATTTCTTTTTATTTTTTTTGAGTATTAAATATGTCGCTAGGCATATACCTAAACATACTGGGCAAGGGTGCAAAATTGGTAGATACATTATTTAAGGTCTTTAAGTATTGTTTTTATCTCTTCTAAACGCTTTAAGGCTTTGGCTCTAAATTCAAAGCTGCCAGCGCTTATATGCTGGGTTTGCATTAAAAGATATTGTATGTCTTTTAGCTCGTTTTTAAGTAACTGTAATTCAGTCATGACGTACAGCTGTCAAATATTAAATACGCTGTAGTTATAAGTATAGCTACTAGAGAATAAAACGTTATTTGGTATTCGGTTTTTTTATTCATAATTGTAGTTTATAGTCTTCTAAGTCTTGTATTGCTTTTTCGGCTTTTGCGTCTGCCTCTAGTTTGGCTACTCTAAACCTACTTAGCTGTACGTCGTATTCGCGCTGCCTAGTTTGCATTTGACTAACGTAAATACCTATTCTAGCTAGCGCGTCTGCGCAAGCTGTAAGCTCTTTTAAAGTGTTTTCGCTGTTTGCCTTTTGTGCTTTAGCTTGCCAGTTAATTAGTAAGTTGCTGGCTTTTTCAAAGCTGCCAAAGTAGGCTAGCTCTTCAATGTCGTATACGTTGTTTTTTTGCTCTTCTATTATATCGTGTTTTGCCATAGCCTAAAATTACAAAAAAAAATGTTAAAATATGGCCTTTTATGTCAAAAACTTATTTTGCGCTGTTTTTTAAGGTACTCGTCCCAAACGCTTTTTTGCGCTCGCTCGTTAGAATTTCTTTGTATTATGGTTGCCTTACTTTCTGGTAATAAGTATATTTCTTTGGCTACTCTTTGGTTTGCCCATAGGCTAGTTTTACCTAGGTTTTTGCTTTGCGGCTCTGGCATATTTAATTTATTGAGCCAGTATAGGTAATTGCCTTTAGGATCAAAAACAAAATATAGCTTTACTATGTCGTCGTCTAGGGCCATTAAACTGTCGTATTTGTTTTTTTCTAGTAGCTTGTCTTCATAGTATACGTTTCTAAACTTAATTTCTATAACGCATTTATTGCGCTTACCCTCTTTTTCTGGCGTTAAACCCTCGGCGTCGTAAAGGTTGTTTGTATCGCCGCACCAGTTTAGCTGCCAGCCGTCAATATTTAATATAGCTACAACGGCTTGCTCGAATTTATTTGTTTTGTCTTTGTTCATATATTTTGTTTATGTCGTCTATAAAACGCTGTATGCCTTTTGGCGAGCATTTGCAAGGCTCAAAATAGGCATGCTTTTTAAACTCTGCGTGCATACGGCAAATTGTTGTATACTCTTCTTTTGTAATAGACGTAGACTTGCTAGCTCGAAATTTGGTCCAGTATTGATAGTCTTTTTTATTCATGCCTTTTTATAGTTAATGAATTTAGCTTGTCGCGTCGCTCTTCGCAGCCGCAGCTCTCATAGCCTAGCCAGTCAATGACTATTTTTTTTACGAGCCATTTAACGCCTGTATACTTAAATATTGTCTCTAGTATCGTGCCTATTTTTATACTCATTTTTTATTTGGTTTTTTATAGTTTTTAAGGTATTTCTAAGCGACCAGTAACCTATTTTAGTTTCTCGGCTAAATTTAGCTAATTTTTTACCGTCAAGAAAAACCTCTTTAAATATACGTCTTAAATAGTAAAGGTGCATTTTGTCGCTTGTAAAGTCTTCTAGGTACGTATCGCCTTTTAGCATTTCTAAATACTCTGGGTTTTCGTACCAGTCAATTATAGACTTTAATTTTTCGTAACCGTCTGGCGTTTCGATATACTCTTCGGTTTCGGTTTGTAGTTTTTTACTGTCTATGTCTATGTACTTAACCTTTTTTTCTTTACGCTTTAAATCGTAGACTAGGTTTCGTAAACATATATATATAAAGTAGTAGTTTATTTCGTCGCCGTTATAGTATATGTCTGCGCCTTTTTTCTGTATATGCGTTTGCACGTTTATATACATTTCAGAAACGACGTCTTTTGCCGTCTCTTTATTGACCTTAAAGCTCTGTACTATGTCTAGCCAGATATTATGGTTTTTATGTATTTTCGATAAAACGCAATTTTTCACGTTTAAAAGTTAATAAAAAAAATACTAACTTAGAACGGCGACTTTATTGCTTTGAGTTTTTTTACCAGGCTTTCATTGTTGATAGAGTACCCCACATTGTTGGTAATTGCTTTTAGCATAATAGGGTCGTCTAGCGGCGTACATCTACCGCCAGAGCTTATAGACTTAACCTTTTTAATATGTAGCTGGCTATTCATAAACTCTGTGGGGTGCTGTATAAACCTATGGCATACTGCGAAAAAATCGCAGCGGTTTACGAATTTGCCGCCCCCCTCAATGCTGCTGCTTTCTGGGGTCTTTGGGTAGCCTTGGTATAGGCCGTCTCTATATACTTGCCTTATAGCCTCTGTATTTGCATGTGTACAAAGCCAAATAGTAACTCTGTATTGTTTACAAAATAGTCTCATGTCGGTTGTAGCCTCGTAGTCGTACTCGTGGGTGCTTATGCCTTTGAGCATGTCCCTATCTTTTGCTAAACTATTATAAGGGTCTATTAAAAAACCGTCGTATTTAAAAACGGTCCTATGTCTTACGGCCTCTGCTAAAAGCTCTTTATAAGTATATAGCTGGCTGTTGTCTATGAATTGAAAATGTTTTTTGATCCAGGCAATACCAGCGTTAAAGTCTGTCGGTATTATTCTATTTATTGGTTGCTCTAGTATAAACTCTAAAAGCCGCTGTATTAATTCGTAAGGCTCGTTTTCGCTGCTGTATATTAAAAACTTTTGGTCGTGTTTAATGGCATATAAAAGCATTAAGTAAAT
>Ga0181420_1000135_pt1 | contig 27237 bp, 32 predicted proteins | sample 43SPOviralmetaG_FD_130145 | JGI IMG/M metagenome (GOLD analysis project Ga0181420, IMG submission 130145) | Marine viral communities from the oligotrophic San Pedro Time Series (SPOT) site, San Pedro Channel, CA, USA - 43 SPOT_SRF_2013-05-22 | ecosystem: Environmental > Aquatic > Marine > Strait... | reverse complement strand
GAGGGAGAAGAATAATGGCTAAAAAATTAATTGAAGGCAAGACCAGGAAAAGCAAAGGCAAGAAAATGTCGCATACAGGAGGCAATAGTAGACCGTTGAATTTAATGTATAATGATGTGACCCGAACGTGGCATAAAATACCCGAATAAGAGGTTGCAATAGAACCCGAACAGTATAAAAAGAGGTTAAATTTTAATCTCTTTTTTTATTGGAAATCCCGAATGTCTTACTTCTTAAATGCTTCAGTCTTTATCGTCTGGATTGAGTGCCTGGCCCGAATCGTCTAACTCATCACCCGAACCCGACTCAGTAATATCTTCAAATGCCTCTGGTGGTAACACGACAGTATTTTTAGAAGCTTCTTCTGAGAGCCTGGATAATTCAGCCCGAATCTCATCTTCACTCATAGCATCAATACTTCCCGTCCTTACTTCAGATTTGGATACAAGTAATCCCGCAGCTTTGAGCCTCAGCTCCTCGGCCTTGAGAGCCGCGGTCCAGGATCCATCCTCCATGGCCCGATCTCGAATGTATTTTAAATCCCGAAAGCTTCTATCTAGAGTTACTTTATATCTATGTGATATCTCTTTGCGTCTATCTTCAATACATGCCACCACATGAGGTTTACGCATGAGCTGATGGCCCGACAAAGATGGATACTTGTACCCGGCAAGCCGGGCCGACTCTGTCTGCGACAGGTCGTCCGTCCCACAGAATAAATCTACGAACTTCTTCTGCATCTCATTCAGCTTACTCTGAGCTGATTCCGGATCCGTAATAAGTAAATCTAAATTAGCTTTATTTGTTTTTGCAGTCATGTCGTCTCCGTTTTATTTACTTTATAGATAGGGGGCGTTCATACGCCCCTCTATATATATAATATACATGAACCATGAACGAACTTCAAAAAAAATATTATCTTTGTTTTTCAATAGCTTAATCCACGTAAACCGTTCATAAACCTCTTCCATGAACTATGAACGAAATAATATTGTTTTACCTTATATTTCAATAACTTAAAAGGACGTTTCGTTCATAGCGACCCTTCGTTCATACATATGAATCATGTTTCATGAACCATTTTCTCTCAAAACTAAACACTTCCATTTTATTTATTTACTTGACCTAAACTAAATAGTCTATTAATTTAAACTTAATGGTTTACATATAGGAGTACTATGCAAGCATTAAATGTTAAATACGATTCGAGAGAATCTGTTTTACCGATGGAGTTTATATTAGAAAAACATCCAAGTCAAAATGGTTATGATCATTATGTAACGATGCGACAAGGATTTCCAACTCCAGCTTGGTGGCCAATGAAGACCTGTCATATTACACAAAACACACGCCCAGAGAAGATTAAGATTAACTGGGAAAAAGATAGTGTAATGGGACAAGCAGACTTTATTCATTGGATAGATACATCTCTAGCACATGACAAGCCTTTTGGTTGTGCTGAGGATGATACAGATAGTCTAGAGCGTAGTCCTTTAACATCTCGATCAATGGCCTGGGTTGCACACTTACCTTCCGTAGTTAATGGAAGTTATGGTCATTATTATGAGACGTTAATAGACGAATAGAAGAAAATAAGAGTAGGTGTAAAAGAGAGTACAAGACACCTGTCTGTCTAAATAAGGGAGAATACAATGGACGAACAAACTAAGTTTATGATGGTACTGTGGTTGGTACTCATCGGATTTATATCAATAGAGTTAATAATAATACTAACAATATAGGGAGACATACTATGCCTGCACGATCGGTAAAACTAAAAGAAGGTTACATAGAAGACCTTATAAATAACTATGACGACTGTACTGAATTACATCAGTTAGCAGAAAGAATAAAAATGAGCGTTAATACATTAAAAAGAATGAATCAGGGTATTCCAATTGCTGTAAATTCTACTAAGAAAATTGCAGACTACTTTGGTATCCAGGAACGTTATATAGAAAATTCTATACTTACAGAAGAAGAAGCCAAAGAATTTTTAAGAAAAAAATGTAAGAAATACGATATACCACAGATCATGACACAAGCGCATGTAGAGATGTGGGATGACGAAGGTGTTATTATTAATAGAGAAATGGGAGGAATATAATGAATAAAAGCAAAGTAAATACAATTTCCGCTAAGTGGAAAAAGAATTTTAAACTTAGAGACAATGTTGAATATGATAATAGTTTAAAGGATCTAAAAATTTTTAAAGAAGATAAGCATTTAGATTGTTCTCATTTACCTAAAGATCAACGTTTTGCTGTGCAAAGGTTAGTAGAAGTTTTAGAAGAAAATAAAAACTTACTTATTGACCCAGAGCAAACAGTATATGATTTTGCTATACAACTAAAAAGATCATGTATTAAAAACGCGAGGTCATTCAAATGATATGGTTAAACACTTTAGTGCTATTAGTTAGCGTAAGCCACGTGCCGGCTGCGCCGACCCCGTTGCCAGAGCCATGCCCTTCCTACACGATAGGAACCGGTTATGACATAGATGGTAATCTTGAAGTTATAAAAGTAGAGGAGATGTGGTGTGCTGGAAGAGATACTGAAACAAGCGAGTGAGATAGATCCTGGGGCTACCTTAGAAGCAGCCCATCATAGTTTTCAATGGTTTATTATTAAGTTTACGTTCTGGTTCTTTACTATACTAATAAGCCTTGCTGTTTTTTTAGAGTACAAAGAGAGAAAAAAGAATGCGTCCCCAGACAATTGAGTTAAACGATAATGAGGTCCTCGTAACGATTACTAAAGATTATCTTTTGGTAACCGTCGAGGGCCAATCATACCGACGCCCTATCAATCTACATCAGCTCCTGGGCCTAAACGTTGCAACGGCCAAAGCATTAGCTGAAAAAATAAGGAAAGAAATAAAATGACGAAAAAGAATAAAGTAGAAGCTTTTATATATCATGCAGAACTAGAAAGAGTTGTTGATGGCGATACTATCGACGTTACTATTGATCTTGGTTTTAATGTTAAACTTCATAAACAACGATGCCGTTTAGCCGGCATTGATACACCTGAATCCAGGACCAGAGACCTTGCAGAGAAAGCTCTCGGTAAGAAAGCGTCAGCAAGACTTAAAGAATTATGCGCACAAAAATTAAAGATTAAATCACTAGGTAAAGGAAAGTATGGAAGAATCCTGGCCATACCTTATACCGAAGATGATAAGGATATTTGTCAAATACTTATTAAAGAGGGTCATGCCGTTGAGTACCACGGCGGTACAAAAATAAAAGTATGGGGCGATTATTAGGCTCGAACGCCTAGCAATAAAAAAATTTAAAGTCAATATAGTTTTTATGTAAAAAGAAGGACAGATTATGAAGGTATTAAGTAAAATACACGCAGAATTAGAGAATATGGGTTACGTTGAGGACATCGTTGAGGAAGGTTTTCAATGGACAAAGGAGGTAAACGACGTAAGGGTAACATTAAACGCAGCGAGCAAAGGAATGGTTAAACAATATTTTCATTCTATTCCTGTTACCCTTCGTCTCTACGACGCAAACAGCCAGGTTGAATTTAATTTTGATAATTTAGATACAGCTCTCAAGGTTGCCACAGGCGTCTTTCGATCCTTCGAAGCATTCAATAGCCCATCTATCTCTTAGGAGGTTAATATGAGGAAGGCTCTTTTCGAGTAACACCCATTACCGTGCAATAAGGCTAAACATTATAACGGCTCTTGTTACGCTGTTGTTTTATTTGTCTTTAGACCATGATGTGAGTCTTCTTAGTAAAGACTATTCTTTGTGTTGTGGCACCAGGAGAAAGCGTTCTATTGAATTAACAAAGGAGGAAGAATATGGATTGGAGTTTTTTTAGATTTTATATTTTAACAATGGGAGTAACAGGGGGAATATTATTTTTAATTAGTTTAACCACTACATATTGACGAACATAGCAATCCATACTACATATAGTAGTTAGTGGACGAAGGACTCTTAAATATACTTATTTGTCTCCCAATTTTTAAGTATTGACCTAACCCACGATTGCAGCCACATCGACCCCTACGAACTCTCTGTAGGGGTCACTTTTTTCAAACATTCTTCCCACGTTTTTTGAAACATATCCTCTTCTTTAAAATAATTAAGACGGAAGTGTTTTGTTTTTGACATACCTTTCTTTGGTATGACGTCAAAGATAGCTTTTCTAATATCTGATGCTACAAAGCATACAATGTCTGCACTGTCGCGCCCCAGGCCGCGCTTCGCGCTTCCTGTGGACGTGCTAAACGTATAGCGTTTGTTATTTTTATTATGAGGAGATGGATAAGCGCTCTTAACTTGGATCCTTAGCGCTCTATTTTTTATATTAACAATAAGATCACAACCAGGCGCGTCTACAAGCGAAGTTGGATAACCCAAAGACTCTAACTCTAAGGCTACAAATAATTCACCGACGCGACCAAGTTGTTTTTGGTTCGTTATTTTTTTATTTAACGTCACGCATAAAAATTAACAGCGTTTGATGTGTAAGTCTAGTAACTTACTATCGTACGTCGTCTGCGAAATCATGAGGTCTTTGTCTTGCCCCACGAAAATCTTTTCTTAATTTTTCCATTCTCTTTGCTAACTCAGGAACCGTTAGGTTGTACTCACCCTCTTTAGGGTCTGCAAATTGATCCCAGGTATCAAAAATTTTTTCTAAAAATTCTTCAAGTTCAAGATTCGTCATCATTTTCTCCTTCAATAGTTATATCCATTGGTAGTTCAAATTGTCCATCCGGCTCGTGCGTAATACCTTCAGGACCTGTTGTTACAATAATAGGGGTTTGTTCTCCTATCCACGCACCTAACACATTAAATGATATATACTCCATTGCTTCTTCTTCATCGACATCATTAGCATCCATAAAGACCTTGATCATTTTTTGCAGATCATAAACAATAATATCATCTTGTCCGCATCGTTCACCGATGCCTATTATAGCTTCATTAAAGCCATCCCATTTTAACATTTTCACCTCAGTTCATTGTTTCGTTTTTAAATTTTATATCTTTAATGCTTGCTTCTATTCTTGGGCTATCATCTTTTGTTACAAATCTTTGGCATACTTCATCTATCTCTTTTAAAAAATAATATATGTTTAAGTTCTTTGGATTAAAATCTGTGGACACAGTAGCCCAGTCTATATCTTTTTCATTTAAGTCTATATCTAAATTTACGCTGTATTTTATTTTCATTTTATGCTCCTGGCTCAAACTCTCCATCACCGGAGGCAAATGGTCCGTCGGGAACATCTAACCACACGCGTGATTTTAATCCTGGAGCCGAAGCTTTTACTATCTTCTTTTGATCTATTAAATTTTGAACCATTCTCTCCAGATGGTTAATACCTTTCTCTTGTAATACGTCGCTTAGACGCTCTTTATGATGGCCTATGCCATTTGCTTTACCTGTTTGGGTGAAAGGTTTACCCTCCAGGGCAGCGTTCTTAATACAAAACATAAGGTCATCAAGTTCAAAATCTGTTCCACGTTTTGATAGAAGTACGTCGTCTGTTCGTCCTTCTAACAATCCGTTATGAGAATTACGCACAAAGGTTCGTATCTCTCTGTTGGCTGGTCCATTGCTTTTTACAACAGCACCATTAACAATACGATTACGTCTATATTCAATGTCTAATGTTTTACATAAATATTTCATTTCGCCTTCTGGTGGAACCCAGAGAGCCATGGCAAATCGTAATCCATCAACAATGGCAGATGTACCTCTAATTAAATTACGTGCATGTTCCGGAGTTACAACAGGATTCTTTATGTCTATCTTTGTCATGTGATGTACAAGAAGCCACGTAGCGTTGGTTTCCGTCGCTAAGGCTGCAAAGTAGCCCGTCACAAACGCACCCGCCGCGGGGTCGCTGTTTATATCCGCATAAACAAAGCTCGCGAGTGGATCTATGACTACAAGTGCAAGGTCTTTTATTTTTTTTATCTGCGAGCAAATCTCTTCCCATTGTTCTGTTATTGCCGGTCCATCCCTGGTAGTAGTAACAATTGGCTTAACACCGCCATAGTTTGGAAAAGGCAAGACTTTTAAATCATGTTCTGACTTAGTAAATCTTTTACCTTGATGATCTATTAAGTCAATACGTCTATGTATTTCGTCAGCTTCGTCCTCTGCTGTTAAAATAACGCAGGAACCATTCTGTAATAATGTAGAGTCAAAAGCTCTATCGTATCCTTGCTCACCATAAGCTAATTTTAATCCCAGGTCGAGTGTCAACATTCCTTTTCCGGTGTCGCCAGAAGCAGCAATGATTCCGGCAACACCACGGGGCAATGTTTCATCCAGAAGGTATTCATATTGTGGTGCTTGACCTTTTTTATAATGGGAAACTGATAGACTATCATCTAAAAGATTGATAATCTTAACATCAGAATCTCTCTTATAAAGGTAAGACTCAATATCGAACCCTTCAGCTAGAGCATCAGCAGAATCCCATCCCTTTGGTTTTCCATTTACAGGTTGTAGTACGCGAACACTTTTGCAAATGGTTACCAGGTGGGACGCTGCCGCTGTTCCATACTTCAAACCAGACTCATCATTGTCTGGCCATATGATAACACTGCGCCCTTCTAAGGGTGACCAATCGGTCTTGGAGACGGGGGCATTTGATCCAGCCATGGCTGTAGTAGCCGTAATACCAACCTCCCTCAGAGAGTCCACACATTTTTCTCCTTCTACTAACAAAATGTTAGTATCGAGATCACATTTATCAATGTTATCTTGATTATAGAGGGGTCTAACTTGTGGAAATTTTTTCTCTCCAGACGGAAGCACAGGATAAAATGTCTTGTCTCCTCCCTTAAACTCTTTACGAACAACGGTACATAAAACCTCATTGTTCCTATCTTTGTATATATATTGAATTGTATTAAGCACCTCGCGCGCCGCCTTCGCGACGCTTGGCGTATTTATCGGAGTGTTTTTTAATGGTACGCGGATGCTCATGAAGTCTGATATTTCTTCTACAGCTTCACCAAAAGAACAACCATGTTGATGTTGCCAAAGATCAATAAAATCTCCGAACATTCTGGACCCATTGAACTCACCGCCCAGACCAGGGTTTTCCCGGTTAAGACTAAAAGAACATGAATCACCAAAAGATCCATCTAAGTCACCACATACAAACTCAGACCCTCTTACGCGTCCCTGGGGTAATAAGTGCTGAAGTATATGAGATAGTCTTGGAAAACACTCATCTTTAAATCTAGAAAGATCAAAGTCTTTTTTCTCTTTTACAAGATTTACAGTGTTAAAGTTAACGGTCATGTTCTGTCTCCCAACAGTGGCTTTGAAAATCACAGAACCTACATAAATAATGATCAGGTTGTTGTGCTATTCTTGGCAACCTTTCTTTTGCCTCTACAGCTTTAATGACTAATACTGCTTTGTCAATACACCTTTGTGCTAACTCAGAATCAAAAGGTACTAACTCATGATAAAGTTCTTGTGTGTTCTTATTAACAACAGAAAAAACAGCTGGGTGTTCTGTTAAGTTCATATAGTATTGATATACAGCTATTTGCGAGCTGTACGTTACGTTGTGTTGTGCTACACCTTTTGATTTAAAGGCTTTAAAATTTCTATCGTTAGCGCTTTTACATTCCCACAGTGCAGGGTATCCCATATCTACCTGACCATGCATTATAATGCCATCAACATGTCCTTTAATATTTCCGTTGGCAGATTCAAAGGCAAACTGTTGACCTCTTTTATCTCTGGTTTTAATACCAAAGCCGCCATTTTTTAGCCACAATATTAGCATGTCTTCATAAGTGTGACCGGCTTGAAATATTCGTAACGTATCTCCGGTAAGAGGCTTTTGTTTATCTCTTGGTGTAGCCTCTAAATGATATTGTAATTTTCGTACACACGGAGTCCCTATGTTAGATCCTCCAATATAACCTCTTACAGGTTGTTCTCTTTCTTTTGATTCCAAAGCATCGTTTATGTATTTATTAAACCTATCTGATACATCACCGTTGTTTGGCACTGGATTAAAATTCCACATTGCTTCCCCCTAAAAAGGTATATCGTCATCAAACTCAACTTCCCCTTTCTTCATTTTAGGAGGTTCCTTTTCTGGGGTTTCATATTTATCGGAAAACCATTGGTCTAGTTTTGGTTTATTAAATTGTGCAAAGGCTTGGCCTTCGTGAGATCTAAAAATTCTATAAAAATTATATATAATGCTATACAATTCATCCTTACTTAAATCTTTAAAACTTTTAGACCATCCTAGAGTATCTAAAAATTCTATTACTTCTTTCATAGATTGATCTAATGTTAAGGGTACGTGTCCCATATCCGTTGGCGCCCCTGCGGGGCTGCTATCTTTCCAGTCGTGCATGTTTATTTTATCCTTCTGTAAACATAAGGCACTACAGAACCACACCATTGTTTTTTTATATGTATCAGTTCTACCATAAGCGTGAAAACCAATATTTAAACATGTGTGACAACTCCTATAACCCTTACTTGTTGTGTTAATTTTTTTTAAGGAAGCCACCAAGTTATTGTGATGACTTCCTTTTTTAAAAAAATCAGATTGCGACATCTTTAGAACGCAAGATCCTTTACTTGTCGTCTCAATATTTGTCCTACATATTGAGGAGAAACTTCAAGCTTTTTTGCTATATGCGCATTTTTTAGTCCATCCTGTTTTAATAAAATAATTTTTTCAGGAAGGTCGCTATGCTTCTTACGACCTCTGGCATCACTAAACAACCTAGAGTTAGACTCTAGATCATGTAGTAAAGTATCGTGGACCTCAATAAGTTGACTAATAGCCTTGCTCATTTTCGTAAGATCATTTTTTCTCATAGTAACCTCTAATTATTGATTCAACCAATCAGGGCGATCGGAAGTAACGGGTTGAGCCGCTGGCGCGGCCGGTGCTGGCGCAACAGGCGCTGGTTCAGCAACCTGATCTGTATCAGGTGAAAAAGCAGGCGATGCTATAGGTGTAGCCGGAGCTACAGGTGCCGCAGGTGCATTAGGAGTTAATCCAAATATAGATGCGTGTTTGTAATATTCCTCACCATTTTTAGCAGTTAAAGCATAACTTAATTTATTAGAAGAATCCCAAAACTCAGGAGGATTAGTGCCTTCTTTTTGATTACCCTTTTGTATTTTTATAGCACCTACGAATTGTATACCATCTAAAAAACCCCAATCTTTATGCGCTGACATATCACGTTTAGCCATAGCTTCTGGAGAATCGTCATTTGGATTAATACCAAGTGCTGATTCAATTATAGAACGAAGCGCCTTCATCGTAATATTTTTTGCCGGATTGTCAGGATTAGGAGTAAACACAGTAAAATTGTCAAAGAATCTTCTACCCTTATGTTCACCATTTAACAATTCAAAGTTCAATACTAAATACTGAGTCTTACCATCTCTTTTTGATAAATTAAGATAAGGCACACCAGGTACAATTCTTTCAGGCTTATCACCATCAGACGGATCAATGAGATGTATTTTCATAGCACCCATTGTTTTGTCTGGAATTAAGTCTGGTGCCTTTCTTTCATTAAAATTATCTTGTTCTGCGTTGTTAAAATTCATAACCATTATTTGTCTCCTTTGATTTTTTTCTGTGTTATTTTATTTAATAAATTACCTAAGTGTGGTTCTTCAATTTGACTAAGAAGACCAGACCTATCCTTACATGGATAATCCCAAGGGTTATCTGTATGGCACACAAACATTCTTTGTTTGTTGGTAGGTTGTTCTGGATCGAGATTATTAGTAGGCTTCCAAACATAACTAATCATTTCATCTACAATACCAGGTATCGCTAACTTAGCTCCAGAACCATCCATCTGGATAGAGTACGATTCTTTTTGCGTAACATCATCCTTATAGGAATCAAGTAAGCCCACAAAAATAACATTTTTATTTTTTACATGTTGTAAGTGTGTAGCCCACTGAATAAGTTCTGTTTTAAGTTTGCCATATATTTTAAGTGTATTAGGTGTACCGCCTTTTGTTTCTGCATCCGGCTGTTGCTCACACCAAGAAAAACATAATCTTGATGCTACACTTATAGAATCGACAAATAAATTGTCGTATGTATTATTAATGTCTTTAAGATTTGGAAATCTTTTTAAGGCACTATTGTAGTGTGCTTGACCATAGGATAAGTTTTCACTAACAATCGATACGTTAGGTCCTCCTAATAACACAGCAATGTCTTTACAGTCTTGCCATGTTTCCGTTTCAAGCGTCACACCTTTAAAATTTCTAACAGACAAATCTCCTGCTTCGATATTCACGAAGAGAGTTTTCTCTTGATCTAAAGTTAAAAGTTGTGATGTCTTACCAATACCAGATTCGCCAAGTAACATTACTTTAGCTCCAAAATCTGATCCTAGTCTTTCTTCGGCTGATATTATTCTCATTATTTGTCTCCCATTGAAAATTTTAATTTATAAGTAGGGCTACTAGGCTCTACTGTTCTTGCTTTTTGTAAAGTTTTTTGTATGTCAGGGGGAGCAGACTTGTACTTCGTCTCGCTCACCGTCCATTTAACTTGAGCATAGTGATTCGCGGCTTCTTTGCCTTGAGTCTTTGCTATTGAGTCAAGACCTTTAATTAATTTGTCTTGATCCCATGTTATCTTTGGAGTGATGGATGCTTCAACTTTGCATCCGTCTGATATGTCGAAGGTTCGAGTACCTGTATCGACTCCGTCAGATTGCAGCCTTGCATATAAACGTTGTCCTAGAGTCTTATCTAAAACACCCCTGATCTTTTGGCCTTGTTTAGTGATGACTTGTCTCAAGTGAGTACATTGATTCAAGGCATCGAGGGCCTCATTCTCTGTCATGCTAGAAATGTCGAGGTCACTAGCCTCTATTATGTTTAGTTCTTTCATACTATTATCCTATTATCTATGGTTATCTAAAAAGTGGGCATTCTTTATCCCAAGATGTGTATGCCACATGTAAACTAATATGACAAGTAAAAAAACAATTATTTTTAAATTATATTGTAAACCTAAAAATTATCGTTATAGTGTAACGACTTATGGAGATTAATATGACAACTAAAAAAGAAAAAAATTATTCAACTGCAAGAATTTATATTGAAGATTTAGCACGATTAAGATTGATTGCAAAACACACAGGTAAGACTCAAATAAGTACTTTACATGATCTTGTTAAAGAAAAATGGAATGACGATTTTATGGAAGAAGAAGATGTTACTGTGTCAGCTAGTGGTATTGAATCTGTAATGCCTCAGCCTAGTCTTTAACTTAGACCGGTAAAGGCCCTACAAAATCTGGGTCACTACTGTCAACATATTGTGTATTTTCTTGAACAAATGCAGCATCTTCAGGATTAAGAAGTCCCATTTCAATTAAAGCCATTTCTTCGTCAGCTGTTAAATACTGTCTGTCATCATAACTAACGGCTAATTGAGGAAGTATACCATTACTACCACCCATGCCTCTTGCTGATCTGGTTAATGCATCAATTGCATAATCCTCTAACCCTAAGTCGGCATATCTTTGTTCTAAAGCTTCGCCAGATGGTGCTGCGCCAACGGCATTATTTAAATTAACTACTGTTTCACCATTTGCTACAGCTTTCTGTGCAGCTAAAGTTAAGTTCTTTGTTAAGTCTTCTACAATTTTTTCGCCTGATTGTGGCTCGTATCTATATGTAAGTACTTGCCCTTCAACACCTGACATAAGATTTAAATCACCTTCATCAGGATTATAAGTAAGCCTATCCATGTAAGTAGAATCTTCTTCTTGATTACCAATACTTACATACATATCATCTCTGTTACCAAGGCCCACTTCTATATCACCTTCAAAAGTTACACCATATGTTTCGGCTATATCATTAGCGATAGGTGTCATGGCTGTTGCGATAGTGTCAGCTGTTTCAACATTTTGATCGTTTTGTTTGTCACCACCCATACCGTAAGAAATAACTTCACCACTTCCTAAATCTAAATTAGCAATGCCTGTTTCATTAGAAGGTTCTTGTTGTGCTTCTAACAATCCTGCTACAACTGCTGCGCCAGCTAGATAAGGATTGGCGGCTGCTCCTGGAAAAAATGCTGCTCCTGCTCCGGCCAAAGTTCCTAAACCAGAACTAAATGATGGGTCATCTATAAAATCTGCTAAACTCAAAGCACCACTTATACCACCTAATATTTGAGCCGGAGCTACATTTCCTATACTTTCGATTGGAGTGTTCATAAATGTACCAAACTTATTAAATATACCTCCGCCTTCATCAAATGTATCTATTACATCTTCAGCACCTACCAAATCATTATATTGTGCAGGAGAAATAACATTTCCTGTGCTACTTATATAATTTCCGGCTTCGTTTAAAGCATAAGTAGACGAATCTCCAAGAGATGATACAAGGGTTTCTGCTGACGTCATCCCTGGATCATCATAAAACTGACTTAAATTAGTTCCTACATCAGCTCCACTAGATGCTAAACTTCCGTCAATTACATCGCTAACTATAACATTACCTATTTTATCTGCATTACCAGCAAAACCACCAAGAGTTTGACTTGTAGTTGGAAGAGCTGTTTGAATAAATTTATCCGTCAAACTACCTGAAAGATCAAATCTATCTGGAGAAAAAATATCTTCTTCATTTGAAATTCTAATACTTTCGTTGTCTGTATTTGCGTTTGTATTTGTATCTGTTTCTGATACTACACTTCCATCTGGGTCAGTTATAACTTCTTCAACTGTAACTTTTGGAATTTGCATGTTTTGGTTTAAGTTTGTGAAGTAATTTCCAAGAGTGCCATCAATGATTCCTTTTGCTAAAAAGTCACTAATTTCTTGATCAGTAAAACCTTTTGTCTTCATATCATCTGCTATAGCTTCTCTTTCCTCAGCAGCAGTATCTTGTAATAAATCATCACCTGTTTGATTATAATTATCTACTTCTTCAACTGTAACTTTTTCAATCTTATTTGGGCCTAATCCTCCTTCGGCTAAATCTAACATAGATGCTGTTCTTGCATCAAATATAGAATCTATTGTCCTGCTAGGCCCGTAGCGTCCTATGACCTCATTAGTATTGCTATCAGGATCTAAATTATCGTATAAATCTTCTTCTTGAAATTTTTCTTCAATTAAACCTCCAGCAACAGATCCTTTAGCTGAAGAATCTATTACTCCAGTTAATTTATTTGTAAAATTATCTTGCAGTCCAATTTGGTTAGCATTAATAACTTGATTTGTAAGTTCTTCTTCAAACGCTTCTTTGTCGTATCCCCTATCATCTGTTAAAAGATTTTTTATACCAGTAGCAGCGTCAGCTAGACCACCATCAAAAAGTTTTGTAGCAAGCGCTGTAGCTCCTGCGCTTAAAATAATAGTTTTAAGTTGATCAGATGAACCAGGTCCTTTTGGAAGACTTAAATCAACGTCGCCTCCGCCGCCAATGACGCCTCCGCCTTTAATAACACCACCATTGTTGTTACCGCCTCCGTTGTTGCCACCGCCATTATTACCGCCACTGTTATTACCGCCTCCGACTATCGGACCGCCGGCTCCGCCGTCGTTACCGCTACCGTCACCAAAAGTTGGGTCACCTAAGTTAGGATTTCCTGAACCTAGTCCGGGTCGTGATACACTTCCTTGAAAGGTTTGATTAAAAGTATTAGTACCAGAACCACCAAAGAATTGATCAGGGTTCATAGTAACATCAAAGATATCAATCGCAGGATTTTGTACAGTTTGACCTGTCATAAAATTAGTAGCAGGACGTCTTATAAAACGAGCATTTGTAGGTGTTTGGTAAGGCCCATAACCGCTTGAATATAATCCGCCAATACCTCTTGTGTTATCTGCCATTAAGCTTGTCCTCTTGTTGCTCTAAGTAATGCTTGCATAGTTGGGTTGTTACCAGCCGCTCCAAGCGCAATATCTCTTTCTACATTCCCTATATTAGCAGACATTTGTTGCGCAGGTCCAGACATAGATATTTGTTCTGGGCTTGGTATAGTTCGTCTTGGTGTTGGCATTGAGATTGGAGTTTCTTCTACAATAGATGTTACTTGCTCTTTTGCAAAATCTTTTGCTTGTTTTGTTTTTTCTGGAATTTCTAAAGCCTGACTTGCTTCAGATATATCTTCTTGTAAGGTATCAACCCCTCCACCAGTTACATCTGATAAACTTTCTATAATAGCTGTTCTTATGGCAACTCTAGACTTGCCCATTTGTGCTAATGTTTTTGGAGGAGTTAAAGCCCATTTTACATAAGGTTTGCTTTGAACAACCCCTGCAATAGTTAACAATCTAATTAATTTTGTGGCTCCTCTAAGAACTTTTTTAGCTTCACCACTTGCTATGTCAGTACCAAGAGTAGCTGTTTGTAGTCCTGTGGTTCTAACTTTTCTAGCACCACCTTTTTCTGATACAGTTTCTGCTGTTTCTCCTAACTTTTTTAATCTTTTTGTAACTTCACCTCTAGGTCCACCCCATCCAAATATAACATCTAATTGTCCATCAGTGTAAGCGCCATCACTTTTATCAGTAAGATCGGCTATAAATTTATTAAGTTTACTAAGATCTAAAACACCTTCAACACCTTCTCCAGATGCTGATAAATTTGTATTAAGTAAATTTACTAATAACCTGTCTCTAACTTGTCTTTCATAAGCTATTAACTCTGCTTTTTCAGCAGATCCAGAAGGAAGTCTATCTATTTGATTTTTTAATCCTTGAAAATATTCAGCCTGATCGGATCCTGATGCTCTTTTTAAAATATTAAAAGCGCCTACTCCATCTTTTAAACCTTCTGTTTGTTTTAACATTTTCTTTTGTACTTCAGGTCTTACTTCTCCAATAAACTTTCTTTGATTTTCTAGCTCTTCTATAAGTTGTTTTACATCTCTTCCCCCAGTGTTTGGCGTAGCTCCAAAAGCTGTTAATGTATTATAATCTAAAACAATATCTTCTGTTCCTGTAGCTTTGTTAAGTTGATTAGCTGCATCTAAAAGATCAGACCCTTGGCCATCAGGAAAGAGTATATCTACTACACTTTTATTTCTTAAATCTTCTTTAATAAAATCTATATCATTTACGCCTGGAGTTTTGTCTAATTCAGGTAATGCTGATTTATTAGTTCTTGCGTTTTTAATAAATTCAGTAAATTTATTAACACTAACTTTGTCTGTTCCTTTATCTCTTGCAAAATTTAAAGCTCTTTTTATAAATTCTTTTTGTAAAGATTCTATAGCTCTATTTTCTAATTCAGGTAAAGTTTCATTAAGACGTTTCTGAAAAATTTTATTATTATCAATTCTATCTTGACGACGTTTTAACACATTATACACATCTCTTTCTGAGGCTAATATAGCTTCTCCTGGTGTGTTATTTTTAGTATCTAAGGTTTTAAAAAGTTCGTCTGCTAATGTTTTAGATTCTGTTATAGATTCTGCTGTTGCTCCAGAGTCGAGAACGTTGCCAGGTGTTTCATCAGCAGCAGCCCTAGGCACAAAACTTTCTAGTAAAGTTTTTTCTCCTTCAGTAAATTCTTCTGGATTAATTTTTTTAGATGCTATTTCCTGAATTTCTCCTACAGCATCTTGTGACGATTGAGCTTTTCTTAAACCTGTAAAAAATTTTGCTAAACTATTTGGGTTTGATAATACAGCTTCTGCTATAGCTTCAGGTCCAGAACTTCCGCCTTGTATAGATTTTACATTTTGTCTTATAAATGCATCATCTTGATGAGTCATAAAATCTTTATAAGACCTTTGTAATGTTTCTACATTATCCATATTGTTAGACATTTTTTTAAGAGATTCTTTTAATTGATCTTTTATTATTTTTCTAGTTTTAGGATCATTTTTAAGTAATTTTGTTGGGTCTATATCAATATCAGTTCCTGCCAATTCATTATTATATTTAGTAATAACATTATCTATCTGAGAATTAAGTGTCTTTAAATTAGACTTAGAAAACTTATCTTGAAAATTTTTAATATCAGCTGATGCCTGCATTATATCTTCATCTAACACTTCACGAAAAAGTTTTGCTGAATTTTTACCATTTAATAATATTTCAGCATCTGTTGTATTAACCCAGCTCCTTAACACATTTAATTGTTCTAAATCTAAAACCTGAAGATCATCATCCAAAAGACCTCTAAGAACTGGATTTACTTTTGGTTCAGCCCTTAAATTTGGAATAACTTTTCTATCAATTGCGTCATTTAATGTTGCTACAAATTGTTTAGGTTTAATAAATCTAGGACCTGCTTTTTCTCCATCACCTAAAAGCATAGGTATATTTAAATCTCTATTCAAAGTATTTACAAAAATTTCAGTTTGCTCATTATTTAAATTTAAGTCTTCGCCTATTTTTTTTAAATGATTATTAGAAACACTCATATCTAAATTAATTGCTCTGAATCCATCATCTACTGTTGTGTGAAACGCTTGTTGAATTTTACTTAAATCTTTCAATGCTACAGAGGGGTCATATCCTTGATTAACTTTTCCTAAAACATTATCATATGCGACTGTTAAAAATTCTTGAATGTCTTTTTCAGCCGCTTTAATATACTCATCTCCAACCTTAATTCTTTGATTCTCTACATTTTTTATAAAAGGCCCAAGCTCTTCAAGGTTAACAAAATCTCTTCCATCAAACAGTTGTTCTTGAATTTGATTTCTTAACTGATTAGCATTTTGGTCTATTCTTCCCGGAAAAAGATTTTCTAAAACTTTTACATTGATGCCTAAGATTGGTCTGTTTTGTAAGTTTTCAACTGTTACATCTAATTTAAAACCGTCATCTACAAGTTGTTTAGCTTCTTTAGATTTTGCAATTTGTTCTGCTGTAGCACCTTTACCGCCCAGAACATCTCCTACAAAACCTGTTCCTCCCTCAACATTTACTGGGCCTCCTTTAATTAATCTTCTGACAGCGTTAAATAAAGTACCAGCGACTAATTCTCCGGCAAACCCAAAAATACTTTCTACACCAGCTCTTTTTCCAACAGAGAGTGCGTCTTCAGCAGCAATGCCACGCGCTGCTTGTTGTGCTTCATCTGCAAGAGATCCTAACCCAGCTCCGAGACCAGAACCAATTGAAGCTACCAACAATGGTGCTGCGACAGGTCCTGTTCCTAACGCTACAAGTGTACCTGCAATAGAGCCTGCTATTGGAAGACCAGCTTCTCCAATAAAGTCAGTTACATCGGTCCAGCTTAATGTTTCTTCATCAATAGCAATTCTATCTTTTCCTTCTTCTAAAGGCTTTTCTTCTCCTAAAGATTGATATCCTTGAGGTGTTAAAACAAATCTTCCTCCGCTATCAACATCCCAAAACTCACCTTGCTTTCCATATTTATTTAAAAACATAGCTTTTTCTTTTGCGGTATTAGCATTAGAAAATCTTAATCTAAATAGTTGATTTTTAACTCCTGTGTCATAATCAACATTAGGATCAAAAGGTCTTTCTTTTGGCCCTTCAAATTCTTGAGATTGTTGCTCTGTATCTGTAGGAGTAGATCTGCTAGATTCTATATTACTAAAAAATTTACCTAACTCTGTTTCTTTTGGTTTATATGATTCAGAACCTACATATGATTGTATAGTTTTTAATTCTTGCTCAGTTGGTTGATCACCTTCAATTTCAAAAGGTTGAACTCTTCCATCCTCTAACGTAACATCATATATACCCATAAAATTAACCTATATCTTTAACGGAAATAGTTGCAAGTTTATCTTTATCTTCTTTGGAACTGTTTATTATTTTTAATTGCTTTTCAACTTCATCTTTATATTGAGATTTTAAACTTACTAAAACATTCTCAGCGCCAGCTTTTACATTATTTAATCTTTGTATAATGTTGTTAATTTGGTCTGCCATTTCCGCAGCTCCTTTTGTTAAACCAGGAGCGCCTAAAGTCTGTTTTACCATTTCTCTTTCTTGATTAGATATAGTTTTTCCACCCTCTTCTAATAAGAATTTTGCTAAACCAAGTGCCATTAAATCTCCAAAATTTTCTTGACTTATTCTTGCGCTTGGATTGTCTACAGTTACACCAAAAATATTTCCTATTTCTTCAGCTTTTTGACCGATAAGACCTTTTAATCCGCCAGATTTTTGTGAAAACTTTTTAAGTTTATTCATTCCTTGTATACTGTATTCAATATTACCTAAATAATTATTAGCTTCTGTTAAAACAAAATTTAAAGATTCAGCCATTGGTAAGTTTTTTAAACCACCTTCTGCATTTCTAGGAATAAAAACTTGAAGATTAAGTTTTTCATTACCTATCTTAGGCAATGGAATATTGATAGGTGTTGCATTATATCTTCCATCTCTTGCGGCTGTTGTTGCATCTTTTAGTAATTCAGCCTGTATCTTTAGACGCTCTTTACGCAAATCAGATTGATTTTTACTTGATTGGACAGCTAAAGCTTCCTCATAAGCAGCTTGTGTTTTATCTAATTCTTGTTGTTTATTTTCTGCTGCAAATGCTCCACGAGCCAATGAAGCGCCCATTCCACCAATTTGTCCTGGAGCAATCTGTCCATACATTGAAGAAACCTGTCCTGCTCTTTGAGCTTCTGGAGAATAAGATGCACTGCTTCTAATTGCTAACTCTTTTAACTCTTTGTCTTCATTAATTTTTGCCTCATCTCTAATACCGTTTAAATATTCAGCAAACTCTCCTTCTTCTGTTTGTTCTGAAGATGTTTCTGAATCTACTTCTTCAGATGATACGGGATCTTGTTTGATTTCTGCAATACTTTCAACTACTTCATCAACACTTGTTGCATCTCCAATGTTTTTTGCAATCTGGTCAGAATTAGATTCTGTGATTTGCATATCTGGTGTCTCTATTCCTAATAATGTAGCAGGATCAGTAATTAATCCATCTTCTGCTATAGTACTATTCCTCATTGCTTCTATACCTTCAGGAGAAAGACTTTTTACATTATCCATTTCTGTAATAACAGGCTGTGCTAAGAGAGATAAATTTTCACCTCCCATTTGAATATCTTTTGTTAATTGATCCCTCATATTTTCAAGTTGTTTTTTTCTTTTAGGATTTAAAGAAAAACTTTTATTATCTAAACTAAATTGAATTTCTTTTAATCTTTTTTTAGTTTCTTGTAATTGAGCAGCTGCTTCATGCAAATTATAACCTGGCAAACTTTTTTTTCTGTTAACTGCAAATCTTGGGTCTTCTTTTAAACGTCTCAAAGGACTTTTCTTTCTTCCAATATATGGTCCTTCAGTATAATAATCTCCAAGATCTGGTCCTAATGGACCTGGCATATTAAATTGTTTAGGTGTTCCTGCAAGCATACTAAAAATTCCTTCACCGTAACCTTTATACATATCAGGAAGAATAAACTGGCCTTCACCAAATCTGTCTTCTAAAGGTAAATTTATATCACTGTCTTTAAATCTATCTGTTACTTTTCCGCCATTTGCAAAACCTTGAACGGGTCCGCCTTTAGAAAAACGTAAAGTTATATTTCCTTTAACGCCAGAGCCAGCGTAAGGATCATCTGTATACGCTTCTAAAGATGCTGGGCCTCTAGAATATTTTAAAGATTTTTTACCAGACTCTCTATCTTGTATAAGATCAAGAATACCATCTCTAACACCAAATCTAGCTCCTCTAGATTTCTTGTTTGAGTAAAGTGGTCCAAAGTTAACTCTTTCTTCTTGTAATCTTTTTGCAAGATCTATTAATCTTTCTTGATTTACAGAACCGCCAGACTTCATCATCATAGGTCTATTTTTCCAATTAGGCATTACACAGAACCTCCGCCAAACGGTCCTAATCCGGCAATTCCAGCAGACATTCCATAACTATCACCTTGATTTGGTAAAGGTGTGTTAATTGAGTAAGTATTGTTTGGTAGGCTTCCGGTTGTTCCAGCCATATATCCTAACAATTGAAAAGGTAGGGATTGTTCTGCATAGAGATTAGATTGTCGTGTATCAAGAAGATTTTGATTGTAATCTCTTAATGACTGACCATAGGTTCTTGCTTGATTTAAATCACTTCCATACATATTTTGAGCAGCTTGACCTAAATTTGTAAAGTCTCCCGCTAAATTACTTAAACCTGTTCCTACTTGTCCATATCCTCCAGCTGTATTTGTAACTTGTTGTGCCATGTTTGCATAAGTACTACCAAGACCAGATATACCTTGTGCGGCTACTTGATTAGCTTGACGTTGGTTTTGAAAATTAGTGTTGTATAAATTAGATAAAGAATTGGCTAAAGTTTCTGTTGTGTTGTCTTGTATGTTAGCTCTTTCTAAACCATAACGAGAACCACCTAGTGCGTTAGATCCAGCGGCAGACCTAGCTAATTTTGTTAACTGAGTAGCTTCTTGCTTTCTTAATCTTTCTGTTAACCTATCAGCGACTTGTTCTGTAAAAGGATTTTCATCTGTCATTCCTTGGTAAAGAGGTAAAGCGCTTTGCACTAAATCCATTCCTTCACGTGTTCCTAAAATACCTTCCGTTATAAAAGGTGTTTGTTCTCTTTGTAATGCTCCAGCTTCACCGTATAAATTTCTTGCGTCTTGTAGATAAGGTTGAAATTGTCCTATACCTGCGCCTGCGGCTTGGTAAGCTGACTCTTCTAAACCTGTTAAGGGAGCTATATTTCTAGTAACAGCGTCTTGACTAAACGGACGACCTATATATTCCATTTCAGGCATTGGATTGCCTAAAGAATCTTTTCGTGTTGTGCTGTAAATAATATTACCAGACTCATCTAGTTTAGGCTGTGTACCACTTACTAAATTCATAGACTCTTGAACAAGAAAATTTAATAACTCCCTTTTAATAGGGTCCATGTAAGACTGAGTTGATTGACCTATCTCTGCCATTACATTCTCCTTTCAAGGTTGTTCATTAGATCATACATTTTTCGTGTACCTTTTTGCCTTGAACCATTACCCATATTTCTGACAGCTTCAGCAGTCATAACAAATTCACCATCTGATAGTCGTGCTGGTATTGAATCACTTGTTCCTGTTCCTGGACCATTAGCAGCACCACCAGATTGTAAATCAGCTATACCTCCAGAAGCATATCGTCTTGGTCGCATAGTTCTAGAAAATCCAGCCCTTGATGGATTTAAAGTTTCTTGTCTAAATTGATTTCTTAATCTTTTATCTCTATCTTCAGCTTCTTGCTGAAAATCTCTTTTTTTATAATAATCAGGATCCATTGCTTCTAAAAATAATTGTCCAAATTTTTGTTGAGGATAACTTTTTAATCTATCAGCAAAAAAACCTATACCTTCTCCAAAGCCTGGTGCTTTTTTAGCAGCTTCTTGTAAAGTAGTTGATGTTCCTTTATCATAAAGGATTCTTTTTCCAGTTTCCGGGTCAACTAAAATGGATTTTCCAGATGGAAGTATTTGTTCAGTATAGTCAGTACCCATTTGACCTTTTACAGCTGCAATACCTTGTGAATCAGGACTACTAAATAAACCAGAAGGATCATAATTGATAACTTCTGCTACTTCATCACCTCCAGACACTGGCACCATATCATCTGGATTAAAAGATGCGTTCATAGCTGTTCCATAAGGACTTTCATAAGGAATACCTGGGGTCATATTGTTGTAATTCTGTCCTGGCATTGATCCTAAAGGACGTTTATTTAAATTGTTATTTTTTTGATAATCTTCAAAAGTAAATCCACTTTTTCCAAATAATTCCATGTATCTATCAAAATCTTGATTATTTAAATTTCCACTTGTAAAATTATCTATATATTTTTGTTGTTCGGCTGGATTTAGTTTTAAAAATTTTTGATTTAAACTTTTTGCGGTTGGTCTTTTATTTTTCTCTACGCCCCCAATAGTTCTTCCTAAATTAGTCATTAAAAAGTTTCTTGCAAAATCATCACTGTTGCCGCCAAACAAAGACATAACACCAGCCGTTCCTAAAGATTTAGCAAGATTTTCAGGGCTTATAAATTCTTTTCCATATTTGCCTACTTCGGTAAATAAATCTGTAATCCAGCTCATGAAATCCTCACGTTATCTGCAATAATGATACAATAACATCTAGCGCAGTGCCTGTACCAGCATTAATTATTAATTTATCACCTGCTTCCAGGTTGATAACTTCTCCGTTTTGAAGAACTCTTTCTTGCGTTGTTGCAGCAACTGTACTCGTATCCCATATGCCTGTTACGGTTGCCGAGCTATCAAAAACACTTACAGTAGAGTTAACAGCACCAGCAGTAGTATTATATATATTTACTACTTTAATGATAGCTTGTCCACCGATTGGGCAAACATAAATATCTGTATTACCAGAACTTAAACCACTTTTAACGATATTTAGGTAAGCACTAGCCATTAACCAATAAACCAAGAGAAACTTTCAGATGATTCTCTTCCTTCTGACGGTGTCTGTATGCTGTTAAAAATCCTTTGAATATCGCCAATAAGTCTACGAAAATAAGATTGTTCGTAAGCACTTCCGGGTAATGATAAGGTAGTTTTTGTGAGGACTTGATCAGGTACTTGTGTCATCTTCTTCCATCCGCTCTCATATCTAAGCGTACTCCACCAAGACGCCATTGTTGTCCTAATGCATTTGTTTCAAACTTAAAGATAGCTTGCCTACTCCTTATGCGTGAATATAATTCTTGGCTTCCTGAATTATTATTATTAGAAGCGTTTGTTTCAAAAGTAAATGTTTGGTCTGTAGTTGGCTGATTTAAGCTAGAACCAAAATCTCTTACCTTAACTGTTAAGTCTAGAGATTGAGTCGCTGCGGTACCATAAAAATATATATCGGGAAGAATACGTCTTATAAACATCATTTGATTTCCTGATCCTATATCAATGTCGCTTGATTCTATATAAGCTGTCATAGGAGATCCATCATCGTCATCACCTGTTTCTTGATTGTATAGATAGTAATTAGTACCAGCGGCAATTGGATTAGTTACAGACGTTCCTACATCATCCCAGGCCGTTCTGTTTAATGTGCCTACAACCCAAGTATTGTCTACATAATTAAAAGTTACATAACGATTTATTTCAGTAGAATTAGCACTAGGATAATACCATGATACTTCATTAAAGTTTTCATTACGACCAGCAAATATTTTATAGCGTTGTGATATATTAATATCATCAAAAATATAGTTTCTTACAGTGCAGGGTAGGGTTCGAACGCTACCATCATAAACATAAAAGTTTTCGTTATCAGCGAAGTAAACAACATTATTAGCATTAACAGCAGCATTTGGACTAATAATAGATATACCTTCTGTCATTAAACTAAAATTAAATACAAAGTTACTTCCTGTGTATGTCATGGCGTACATTGCGGTATCGGTCCAAATAACAATTTCTTGTCTAGATTTTAACCCTGTAATAATTTTACTTCCAGATGATAACCTATAATCTCCAGCTGAATTACCATTAAGAACTTCCCATGTTGTAGGGTCTTCTGTATCAGACCATCTAATAAGCATAGGATCTTGTGTTGATGACCCAGAAGCGTTTGCACCTAAACACACGACATGTTTACCTAGCTCACTAACAAGAACCTCTGTTACTATTGTTGGAGCTTGACCATCAGCACCTGGTATAGTTGATAGAGGAATAGCACGCGATGTTACATTTGTGGTTTTATCCCAATAATAGACACCACCATTTTCAACATTAAATACTAAATCTTCACCAAAATTATCTTTACCCCATAGACGCAATTGTTGACCGTCTGTCAATGATGTAGCAGCATTGCCCCACCCAATAAACGTGTCGGATTGTTGTATAGGAACACTAGCATTATGCGAAGCAGCCGTTGTTCCAGATTGACCACGTGTACATCCTGTAAAGCTTCCAGCTGTTTTTCCGGTGTACGTTACTAATTCTTCTCCAATAAGTATAGTTCCTGTTGATGTAAAGGCAGTTGTCGTAGCGGCATCTATTGTTGTAGTTACAGCAGAAGTTGTTCCTACAGAAAGAGTTGTAGCAACACCAATTTGCGTTCCACCCCAGTAACCAGCTCCAAAACCAACACCAGCAGTATAGTCAGTAGATCCACTGTTAATTTGATAGGTTGCAGTAACTGTTCCGCCGCCGGGGCCGGCGGTAGACGTGGCTGCATTAGCAACATTAATGGTGTAAGTATCATTATCAACAACAGTTACGATTTGTTGTTCTTTATTAAAATCAGCAGCCGAAACACCGCCTACGGCGCTGGCTCCAGAAAAAGTAACAAAATCATTAGCTTGAGCGTTGTGAGCTGTGTCTGTAACAGTTACTAAGGTTGATCCATTTGTTGTGCTAAAAGGATTACTAATATTACCAGTTGCTCTTATAGGTGTAATATCATTATAAGCTTCACCAACAGAAATATAAAATTTAAGATTAGTTCCAACACCAATAAACTGTGAACCATCAATAGCGGCCCATTGATTTAAACTTCTACATACTCCCTGAAACGTTGTATTGCCTCGTTTTTCCCATCCACCTATTTTTTCTGGAAAACCATAACGAAATCTTACTTTGTCAGAGTCATACCAACCACCTTTGTTCGTATAACGTGTGCCGTCTTTTACAACGCCTTGTTTAAATTGTATATTTTCTAACGTCATTAGTCACCTTATGATGGGAATGCTGCACCATAAACATCTACTCTTGATCCTGATTTTAAAGTACCGCCACCTTGTTGTGTAAAGATTAAACCAAAAACAGCAGTAGAGTTTGCGGAAGCTTCTTTAAAATAACTTTGAGTTGTTTGAGCTATAGTACCACTAGCACCACCATCTTTTGTTGAAGTTGATTGAGAGTTTCCATAATAGTTTTGACCTGTGCTGTATCCTGGAGAGCGAACTAAATATACAGTTCCTTCTACAATAACGTCTGTAGCTGAGGTTGGTGCTGGCGATGATCCTATAATAGCATTAGCATTAGCAGATACCTGAACATTTGTAGAAGTAACAGTTCCTGCACTAGAAACATCTTGATAAATGTAACTATTGTTAAATATATTACTAGCGGACACTCTCGTTCCTCCAGAATCTACTAAACCAACCCTAAAATCAGTAGCAATATTAGTATTATAAATTAATCTATAAACAGCCCAATATACATCATAGTTTGTAGAACTAAATGCTGTCATAGAGTTAGCCCCCGCACTAGTTACCTTTCCTACAGTAGACCAAGCACCAATACTACCAATATCCACAAACTGCATATTACCAGAACCATTCATTTGTAAAATTTGACTTGTAGATCCAGAAGAGCTTGGCAGCTGATAACCTCCAGTTCCTCCAATAGTAAGATCGTCCGTTATAGTTCTCCCAGATACGTGCAATGACGATGAAGGGTTTTGTTGTCCTATACCTATGCGATTATTAGTTTGATCTAAAACAAATGTATTAGTATCAATATTTAACCCATTAGGAGCTGAAATATTTGTACCATTAATTGTAGTTGTATCTCCAGAAGCATTTCCAACTGTAGTGTTTCCGTTTAAGACAGTGTTCCCGGTTACAGTTAAATTGCTAGAAGCAGTAACATCTTTAGACAAAGTAATTTCACCTGCTCCATTAGGTGTAATAACAACATTACCATTAGTGTCTGTAGAGCTAATTATGTTTCCAGTAATACGGATATTACCCATATCAAAGCTATCAGCAAAATTAGCGGAAGCTAAATAAACATTAGCTCCTGTACTGTAAACTATACCTGTTTTACCATTTGGAATAGCAACTGCTGCTCCTGTAGGACCAGTTACCTGCATATTTATACCATGACCACCTACAGTAGAATTTTTAACAATATATATTTTTTCTTGTGCTGGAATAAATATAGATGCGGCTCCACCAATAGTACCGTTAACTTCTAGCACCATATTTCGAGATTGATCTACCTGACCGTCATTAGTTGTAAGTGTAGTGTTTCCCGTAATTGTTACAGTTTGAACGCCAGAAATTGCTTGTTCTAATAAAGTTCCTAAATTTCTATTGGTTGTTGAACCCCATGTACCAGCTTGCTCGCCAGTTCCCATAAGTTCTAATCGTAAAGAATTTGAATATGTGCTTGCCATTATGCTGCTATCTCCGTCCACCCAGGCGTTTGTGAATCATTTATAACGGCCCAAACATTAACAGCCGGGTCACTAGAAGAAATAAATCCGGTAGCCGACACGCCTGTTGGACTTACAAATGCCGAACCAGATACTATTATTGTTGATGCATCGGCAAGTACTGCAAATGTATCTAAACCAGTGTTTGTAACTTGGATAAACACTGATGATTGTATTATTACACTATTTAATTCAGTTGTTCCAATAATTTCAGCATTATAGTCTTGAATTAACTTAAATCCCATTCCGCTGTGGTTTGCACAATACACATATAATTGAGGAGTATTGTCAGCTAAAGTTATCTCTACATAAGCTCCAGCATTACCAGGAACTCCATTTACAACAACTCCAGTTGTATACTCAACACCACCGGCATGAGTACCGTCAGGAGTGGTAGAAAATCTTAAAGGGTGATTATTGGTGCTAGAGTCAGATTGATCAAATCTATAAGTAAATGGTGGATGCAAACTATCGATAGTAGTTTGCATAAAGTTATTAAGGTAATAAACATTTCCACTACCATTGTTCGCAACGGTTACGTTAAATGTTTCATCTTGTCTTGGTTTAGCTATGACGCTACCAGCAATAACTGTTTCTTGGCCTAAGTGAGCTGTTAAAGCTCCTGGTGAAGTAGCATTTATTAGAATAGGTAACTCAGCATTAGCATTACCAAGTTCCGCTGTCATTAACAGGTTTGTATTGTTTACATTAACATACATTCCAGTAAAGACTGTTACACCTCCAAGAGATGACTGTAGGGCATTTAAAGGTGTAATAGTTGCAGTAGTACCCTCAAATACAAGAGGAGTTCCTAATGATGTTTGTAAGTTAAATCCTGTAACATCAAACACCATATCAAATGATGTTGTTTCATTTCCTAGTGTAAGTGTTCCAACAACTCCAGTCGCATCAATAGTAACACTAACAGGACCTGAACCTGATGATGCGAAGGTATCTTGTGCAAATGAACTAAAACCAAACATTTTTTTATATTATCCTATTCTTTAAGAAAATACGAGTATTTGGTTTTACTCCTATTCTTCTGGTTTATATGCAGGGGTTGGTTCTGTAGGAAAAAGCGATAACATATCTG
>Ga0181420_1000133_pt1 | contig 27681 bp, 51 predicted proteins | sample 43SPOviralmetaG_FD_130145 | JGI IMG/M metagenome (GOLD analysis project Ga0181420, IMG submission 130145) | Marine viral communities from the oligotrophic San Pedro Time Series (SPOT) site, San Pedro Channel, CA, USA - 43 SPOT_SRF_2013-05-22 | ecosystem: Environmental > Aquatic > Marine > Strait... | reverse complement strand
GATGAAGATATTGTAGGAAAATATTTTAATAATTTAATTGCTGAACAAGAAAAAATAAATCCTGAATATTCTGGTATAACATTACAAGAATTTGAACAAATTAGAAGTAATGAATTATTAGACGGCGATTCTATGACAGAACAATCTTTATCAGAGATAGAAGATGAGATAGGTTCTATTGATGAAGAAGAGTTACTTAATGAGATAGATGATGTTGGTGATAACAGTTTAACTGGTATAGATCCAGACGTAGAAATACCAGACACAGTTCCAGAAGATTTAGTTAATGAAGTAGATAAAGCAGATTTTGATGAATTTAAAAATTTAATTGAACCTTCAGATGCTGTTGTTGAAAGTGTAGAAGATATAGCTGAATCTATTGTTGATAATGCTTCATCACAGTTAACACCTGATGAAGTAGATAGCTTTGCAAATATAGCTGAGCAATACAAGATGCAAGGTGACAAGTTAATTAATAATATACCTGATCAAGTTGTAAAAAAAAGAATTAAAAATAAAATGACAGAGTTAACTACAAGGTTATTAACTCCAGGTGGAGTAGTTGATTACTTAGATTTCTATGAAACAGCAGTATTTGCTTTAGGAACAGTAATAGCAGCAGCTCCTGAATTAAAAAATATTGCTAATTGGTATGCAGGATCAATGACTAATACATTATTTAAAGCATATGGTATGCCTGGTATAAAGGTAGAACAGTATGAACCTAATTGGGAACGTATAGGAAAAGTATTTGATCAAGTAGAAAAAGTAACACCAACAGATATATTAATTAAAAAAGTCATGGATACTGAGCCAACAAATACTAACTACATATCACCATATTTAAATACAGGACAAGTCAAAAATAAAGATGTATCAGAGTCATTGACTAATACCTTATCATTTATGGCTAATAATACAGGTAAAGGAAATAATCAACCTGATAAACTGAAAGAGGCGTTTATATATGGCAACAAAAAGTAAAGAAGAAAACAAATTAATAGCAGGACTACCTGCTGATTATGAAGTTGTGCAACAAGATGATCAATTTTGGCTTATGGCATTACTTGAATTACCTGAAGGTGATACTTTTACATGGAAATATTTAATAGAAGATCCTTTAGAAATACTTGAAAAAGTTCCTGGTAATGTAACACTAACACCTAATACTATTATCTCTAATGGTCAAGTTGTAGAAAGTGCAACAGGTACTACGTCTGATATGTGGAATAATAGTTACAATTTTGGAACAGTAAATCAACTGTATTCTATAAGTGGCAAGATGGAAGAAGGTGCAACATCCTATGATTATCTAATTGAGGTACTTAAAGAAGAAGCAAAGACCGCACCTTGGTTGTTATCAACAGATGAAAATGGTAACTATGATTACTTAGCTGTTGCATTAGAAGCAGCACAAGAAGGTAGAACACCAAGAGATTCAGAGTTAATGAATACTACATGGTATAGAACTCATAGTGATACTGAAAGAAAAGCTGTAAAGTTTAAAGCATCCGATCCAGCAACATACAATGCTAATTTTGAAAACAAGTATGAAGAAATAGTACAAGACATGATGCTAAAAGGATTTCAGAATTTAGATCCTAATTTAATTTCAACTCTTGCTAGTGGATTTATGAATGGCACACCAGAGTATCAAGATTTAAATAAGATATATGACAAATTAAAAAACGATAGATTGCCATATGATTTACCAGTAGAAGTTAGAGCAGCAACAACTGGACAAGATGTAGAAACAATTATTGCAACTTCTAGTATTGCTACTGATGTAGATGATATATTAGGACCAGGAGCATCTATGAATGTTGATTTAGAATCTGTTGCAAAAGAACGACAAGTTAATCCTTACTGGTATGCAGAGACATATATACCAGGATTAGAAGCATCCTTTGCTTCTAAGTTTCCACAGTACAAAGATACAAATGTTAAGAAATATTCTACTGCTGCGGCACAATGGAGATACGAATGGAAAAATTTAGTTGGTCAAGATCCAGATGAAACTTCAGCTGATTGGACTAGATTCATAGCTACTAATGATATAAAGGAAAGAGAAGATATTGCATTTAAAATAGCAGCAGATCTAGGAACTCAAACTTATAAAGACAAAGCTATTGCTGATTTAGAATCTGTTTTAGGACAAGCTGGACAACGTGTTACTGGAGGAACTATGTGGAATACGAGAGTTAAATAATGGTATTATTTCCATTTCTTAGAAAAGAATTACCTGAAGAAAGTTTTATTGCTAAGTACTTTGAAAGTCAAGGAGAACCAGCAATATATGAAGAACCTCGTGCAAACATGGATCCAGCAGAACTTCGAGCATCAGTACAAAATGATCCAGGAGTTTTAGCAGTCAAAGCACAGCAAGATAGATTAAAAGCACTAGCTAATCAAAATACTGAAGAAATTATTGAAGAAAATAATGAAGAAGAAGAAGTAATAGAAGTAGATGACTCTGGTACTATTACTCCTACTATTACAGGTATTAGAGAATATACTAGGGGTGGTCGTAAATATAGATTGACACTATATAGTGATGGCACTTCAACAGAAGAAGATATAGGACCAGTAGATAGTGGCAATACAGAACCACCAACACCACCAGTATTTGATTCAGTACAAGGTGATCCAGTAGAAAAATTTGACATAGAAGAATATGCAAGATTAAATTACACATGGATGGATGAAGAAATATTAGGAACATTTTTAGATATTTATAATAGTAATGGTGGAGAAGCAGATGATGCTATGAGAGAGTTAAGAACAACTGAATCATATAAGAAAGAGTTTCCAGGTATATTTAGAGATGATGGTAAGACATTAAGACTAGAAGGAGCTACACCTGAATTAGATTACATTACAAATGTAGAGGCATACAAAAACTATTTTGCAGATTACAACTTAAATCCCGATCTGTTTGAAAATAAAATAATAGAGTTGTTTGAAAAAGATGTAGCACCAAGAGAATTGCAAGAAAGATTAGATACAGCTTACAACTTATTATTTTCTCAGTTTGATTCTGTAAAAAAATTCTACGTACAAAATTATCCAAACGTAGCAACATCAGAAGATCAAATTAGCAACGAAGCTATATTTGCTAGCTTTATTAATGAAGATATTAGTAGAGATATTATAGAGAACAGAATTAATATATCGCAAATAGGTGGTGCATTTGGAGAAAGAGATGTAGATGTTACTTTATCACAGGCACAAAGACTTATATCAGCTGGTGTTAACTCAAGATTAGCACAACAACTAGCAGCTAAAGCAGAAACAAATTTACCTAGACTTCAAAGACTTGCTCAGAAATATAGAGCTGACCGTAATATATTTGGTACTTCAGAATTTTTAGACTCAGAAGTATTTGCAGAAGGTGAAGCTAGAAGATTACAAGATCAATTAGAATCAGAAGAGAAATCTATATTTTCTGCTACTGGTAACACAGCAATAACTGACGTAGGTGTTACTGGTTTAGAAGAAATCTAAGTACGTTTATTTAAATTATCTAATAATATCTTGTGATATAATTTGTGTAATGGCGTTGGTAGAATCCGCCAGTATATAAATAGATCACCATTCTAGTAAGAGCGCCAACGTACTTACTAAGTATCAAATCGTTGTGGTGTAAATGCCTAGTTCTAAGGCGGAATTTTCACTTATAAGTTAGTAACAAATAGAGCCACACCTATTATTAACCTACCGAATAGTAGAGAATGTGATTAACGGTAGAGATGGAGTATAGAAAATGACAGAAGAAGTAAAGGATACAGATAGTATTAGTACGGAAAAAGGCGAGGAATCTTTTAGAGATTACACTAAGCGTCTTGAAAAAGAAAATAAGGAGCTAAGAGGATACGCTAAAACTAACTTGTTTAAAGAAGTAGGACTAGATCCTACACAAGGAACAGGTAAGATGGCAGCAGATCTTTATGCAGGCAAATTAGATTCATCCGAATTATCTACATGGTTATCTGACAACTACGGAATTAATGCTGATCAAAATGTGAATCAAAATGATTCGGTAGCTGCAAATAAAATGTTAGAAGCTGATCAAAGATCTGAGACTATACAGAAAGTATCTGCTCCCATAGGGGAAGAGGATCCTAGGCAGGTATTAGATGAGATTATTCAAAAGGGTAGTCCAGCAGAATCTATACGAGCAAAAATGTACATGCAAGAACGCATGAAAAAAGAACAAAATTAATTATCTAATGCAAATTAGGGGAAAGGAAATGATTTAAATGCCAGCAATAAGCGGAGCAAATCCGATCGTAGCTAGTGACGTTAATAACTTTACTGGTGAGCTGTTTAAAATCACACCTACAAGGACACCTCTATTAGCAGCTAGTGGTGGTTTGAACGGTGGAATTGTTACTAACTCAACATTCTTCCAGTTTCAAACACAAGATAATGTAACTGTTTCTTCAGTTACTCCAGGAGCAGAAGGCGGACAACCTAACTATTCAGGTCAGAAACGTTCATCTCAACAAGGAGTATTGGAAATTTTCCATGAAGCAGTTCAAATATCTTTCACAGCACAAGCAGCTAGTGGTGAAATTGTACCGTTTGATTTGTCAGCAAACTATAAAAACGGAATTGACAAAATAGCACTTGACGGAAACAATCCAATTACTGATGAACTTGCATACCAAATGACTTTACTATTGGAAACAGTAGCAAAGAAAGTTGAGTATCAAGCATTCAACGGTACTTTTAATGATGGATCAACAGGCGGTCAAAACCGTCAGATGAGAGGATTAGCAGCACATGTTAACCTCGCAGGCGGAAACTGGGAATATCATGACACAAACGGAGATGGTTCAGGAACAAACCAAAAACTATCTTGGTCAGCAGTAGCTAACCTCATGAAAACCATGTATAACGCAGGTTCACCAATGAAGAATCCAGTCTTGTTCTGTTCAGCTTCACAATTACTTGATCTAAACAATGAAGTAATTAAGGGAACAGCAGCATCTGGTTCTACAACTTATGGTATCTTACCAAGAGATCGAAACGTTGGAGGTGTCGATATTGATACACTTGTAACACCATTCGGTTCTATTGGTATGGCTTTGTCTGACTATTTACCAGCAAACAAAGCATATATCATTGACTTAGCATTTGTTAAACCAGTATTCTTGAATATTCCAGGATACGGAACAATGTTTGTCAGAGATATAGATCAAGATGACTTTGCAAGAGAAGCTAAAGCAATCTACATGGAAATGGGATTCGACTTTGGTCCTCAGCAATATCATGGAGAAATCAAAGGCGTAGCGTAAGCTACAATATTTACTCACTAAGACCGCTAAACCACCTTAGCGGTCTTGTGGGTATGTTAAACTAATAATTAATATGGCAAGTTACGTAATAAAAAAAGCAACAATAGCAGCAAGCGCAACATCAAGTGATGCGGTAGATACAGATTCTTTATTATTATGTGGAGTTATTTTCCCTGGTACATTCCAGGGTACTGCTATCACATTTAAATATTCAACTGATGGATCTACATGGATGGACGTAAAAGAAACTGATGGATCAGCAGTATCATACACAGCTTCAGATGGAGATGTAGTAAGAGCAGATCCTTCTGGGTGGGCATTTGCCTCATCTGGATTTTTACAAATAGTTTCAGGTTCAACTGAAAGCGCACAAAGAATAGTACATTTAATATTCAGAGCTAGTTAAATACTCATGGGTATAATACTAATGCTCAAAGAGGGTAAGACCTCTACTATTCTTGAATCAGCTGCTGTAATTAGTGATAGCTTTGTCAAATCTTTTCCTGGTTCGTTTGAAGCTGATGAAATATTTAATGGCACATTAGGTATACAAGTACTTGGTGTAGGAATGTTTGGAGAATAAATGGCTAAAAAAGGTTTATATCATAATATAAATAAAAGAAAAAAAGCAGGAACAAGTAGGTCTAAAAAGAACTCTACTATTTCACCTAAAGCATATGCAAATATGAAAGCAGGATTTCCTAAAAAGAAAAAAAGGAAAAAGAAATAATGTCTACGTTGCAACAATTAATAGATAGAACTTATAGAGAGTATCTTAGACCAGTCGAAGAACAAGAACCTTTATCACAATTATCAGTAGGTATAGATGATTCAGCATCAACTACATCAATAACTTATGAAGCAAATTTATGGACACCTGAAGAAGAAGAACTAATTGGTTCTGGTTCTATATTAGAAATAGGACAAGAGCTAATGATGGTAGAAGATATTAATACTGTATCTAGGACTGTCACAGTTGAAAGAGGTAGATTAGGATCAACAAGAACCGCACATGCAGCAAATGCTGATATATTATTAAAGCCACGTTATCCAAGAATGAACGTAGCTAATGCAATAGGTGATCAGATCATAGGTTTATATCCAGCTTTGTATGCTGTAAAAACTGCAACATTGACTACAACTTCAGTTAACTTTGTAGAAGGACCAGCAGATATGAAAAGAGTTTTAAAAGCTAGGTTAAACAATTCAACGTCATCAGTAACTAACTATACAGACGTATCATTAGAACTACTTACAGACTTTACACCTAGTTCTACTAATGTAGGCATACAGTTTCCTACTGCTCCAACAAGCGGTAAGAGTGTATACCTGGTATATGCATCAGCATTTACAAGACCAGCATCTGAATCAAGTGATCTAAACACAGTATCTGGATTAGAAGAATTTCATGAACAGATAGTTATGGTAGGTGCAGTAGCACAAATGTTATCAGAACTAGATGTTGATACAACTACACAAAATTTTATTACAGAAAGTTTAGAAATTAGAGGAGTGCCTTTAGGATCTGGTGAAAGAATCAGAAACGCATTACTTAGATATTATGGGGTACTATTAGATAGAGCTAGAAGAGAACAACGCACTAGATTTCCAGCAGGCGTTGATCTTTATGGCGTAAGTTTTACTTAAGACTATGCCTGTACCTACAAGTTCAAGTGTAGCTAGACCTCTAGCTTGGGGATACGAAGCAGCAATTAATGATGGAGTTACAGATTTATTGTTACGTATGGCAGTAGCTCCTGGTCGAGAGTTTAGTATTACAACAGCACCATTAGCTGCACAACAAATTAATACAGCACAAGTACCTGAAGAATTTAGAGCAGAGTTTGGTCAAAGTTATGGTAGATCAGATTTTTCTGGAGGACAGGGTTTAGATCAAGCTCATCAAAGAAATAATAGAACTAATGACTTTAGAAGATTCTTTGATAGTAAAGGTGTTAATGTTTTTAAATATGCTGGAGAAAAAGGTGATCAATATAAGTTAGAGTTATTGCATGATACTACTTTAGTAAGAAGCGACAATGCAACTAATCAGGTATTAGTTTCAGGTAACAATACTTTATACGTAGGAGATGGAAACAAGGTACATCAATCAGTAGATAACGGAGCTAACTTTACAGAACTTACACCTGATTCTTCTAATGCTTCAAGGACTGTTAGAGATATGGTTATTTATGGTGGAGATTTGTACGTTGCAATGAGTGATGGTACAGATGGTACTATAAGAAAATATGATGTATCTACTACAACATGGTCAGATTTTAATACGAATAGTAAAAATTATACAGGTGTTTTTACTGCTAAAGATTTTATATTTGGTGTAGATGGAACTACTGGTAATTTATTAAACGTAAGCGCAGGATCAGGAGCGCCAGCAGTAGTAAAAGATTTACCTGATAATACAAGTTGGGTTGGATTAACTGACGCTGGAGCTGTAATACTTGCTGCTGCTAGCAATGGTTATGTTTACTCTATCAAAGATGATTCAGGATTAACAATAAAAGGACAAACATTTTTTGAAGGAGAAGAACTTACAGGTTTAATAGAATCAAATGGAATAATATTTGTAGGATCAAAACAAAAAAATCAACAAACAAATGGTTTCATTGGTAGATTGTACATGTCAGAACTTTCTGTGTCAGATAACTTATATGTCCTAACTAATAAACAAGTTATGAAAGAATGGGGAGACGAGAATACCACAGTTGATATGGGACCAGTATCATTTTTTAAAACAAGAGAACAAATATTTATGGGGGTTATTGAAGATGCAAATGAAACACATTTGTGGTCTGTATTTTTACCAACATTAGGTATGGCAAGAGATATATATTATGCATCTGCAAGTAAAGATGTGCAAGGTATATGTGTTGCTAATGATATTTTATTTTTTAGTTTAAAAGATATAGGAGTAGTTAAAGAAGATACAAGTAAATTTGTATCAGAAGGATACGTAATATTACCAGCGGCAGATTTTTATACAGCATCAGCTAAACAATGGATTGGTTCAAGAGTTTATACAAACGCAATGGTTGGTGGATCAGAAGTACAAACACTTTTTTCAACAGAATTAGAAGATTTAACTAATCCATCAAGTAGTGATTTTACAACCATAGAAAATGTACAAGTAGCAGGAGATGGTGATGAGGAACCTATGGTTAATGTTGTTTCAAGATGGTTAGTTCCTAAACTTGTAATTAGATCTGGATCTACAAATACATATTCTCCTTATGTGTATTCATATTCACTTCGTGCATTCCCAGAACCAGAAGATGTTATTGTAAAGATACCTATAAATGTATCAGACAGAATAGAGAGACCAGGTAAGACAGCAAAAAATATACCTGGTATAGGTAAAAAAATATTTGATCAAATACAAAGATTAGAAGGTAAATCAATAACATTAGAAGTATTTAAACCTGAAGAAACTATAAGAGGTATTGTAGAAAATGTTACATTACCTGTATCTGAAATATCTAAACAAGGTTCTACAATGATTTTTTGTTTTTTAACTATTAGAGGTCAAATTCAAATTAGTGGTACAACAGATGTAACTTCATTAGGATCTCTCGGAGTCGGTACTTTGGGCATATACCAATTTGGTACCTGATATAATATTTAAAATAGGAGAATTTATAAAGTAGAGGTGGTGCTATGGATAAGGAATTATGGCACATACAAGAAAAGCAGTAGAAACAAATTTAAGAAATGCTTTTGAAACTACATTGTCAGGATCACTAGGTGCTACTGACACAACATTAAACTTAACAGCTACAACAGGTTTAACATCACCTGTTTATTTAGTAATAGATCCAGATAGCTCAAGCTCAAGAGAATATATATTTATAGACGGAACAATAAACTCTACTTCGGCAGCTACATCAACAGCGGATAACAGATACTTAACAGGATCTGCTGCTGGTTCAGGATTATCACACGCATCAGGAACTAAAGTACGTGTATCACCTACCGCTCAACTTTTTGAGGATGTATGGGATGCAGTTGGAAAAGTCGTAGACTCTGTTTACTCAAGTGGTACAGCAGGCGAAGTTGTATTAAATGTTTCAGCAGGAGCAGTTGACGTAGCTAATGATGAAATTTTTATAAGAGATGCTAACGACAGCAACAAAGTTAAAAGAGAATCTGTATCAGATCTAGTTGCAGCAGTAGATGGAACAGGTTTAACTGCTTCATCAGGTGTTTTAAATGTTGGTGGATTAACAGTATCAGAATTAGCAGCAGCTACCTTAGTCACAGAATCAGAAGGTATAGCAGGCAATGACAACGACACAACTTTACCAACTTCCGCAGCAGTAAAAGACTATGCAGATACGGCAGCAGCAGGTGCAGGTGTATCTCTGGGCTTAGTATTAGCATTATCATAGAAGGAATATAGAATATGGCAGACACATTACATTCAGCACAAGGAGTTCTTGGAACTTCTGCAACTGATGTTCTTGCAGCAGTAACTTCTGGTAGAACTGAAACAGCAATTGGACTTACGTTATCTAATGTAAGCGGTTCAAGTGCAGATGTTACAGTAGATCTAAGTGTGACCAAATCTGGTGGTACATTAAGGCACATTTTAAATAATGTATCTTTACCATTTGGAACCACAATAGAAGTACCAGGCAAGATTACGCTTGAAGTCGGAGATAAACTAGCAGGTTTATGTTCAGCAGCAGCTAGCGCAGAATTTAACGTATCATTTCTTAGACAAACCTAAAGGATCTTATGTCCTATATAGGTACACAACCGAATGATGTAAAAAAGAATACTGGATTATACACACCTAGTGACATACTTGAATTAACTAAAGACGGTAGTTGGGGTGGATCATTAGAACTTATACAAACACAAACTTTATCTAGTGGTAATTCACTACAATTTACTGCAATAAAAGAAAATGTTTATGATGTACACTTTTTGCAAGCTACAAATGTAGAATGTAGTTCACTTAATACATCTATTTCTGTTCGTTTATCTAATGACGGTGGAAGTTCTTATGAGGCAGGAACAAAATATGAATTAGCTTTAAAGTATTTAACAACAGGTGGTAGTTTTGGCGAAGTTGATAGTACAGGTTTAGGTTATTTAGAATTTTTAAGCGATAGTCAAAACCAAAATAGAGGTGGCTATATGTATTTATATGCTTTAGGAAACGCAAGTAAATACAGTTTTACAACATTTCAGTCAATGGAAGAAACAACATTTACCTATGGTAATGGTCTTTATGATACTGCTGAAACTATGAATGCTATACAAGTTTTAACAACTAACAGTAATAATTGGACAGGTACTGTATCTCTTTATGGAATAAAACAGTTATGAGTAACCTAAGATTAATTAATGAAACTTCCTTTAGTTCAGTAGCAAGTGCAACAATAACAGATATTTTTAGTGCAGATTTTGAAGTATATAAAATAACTCTTACTGATTATGACGCTTTAGGTGGTGGTGATAATTTAGATTATAGATTTGTTAATAGTAGTGATAGTGTTGTTGTTACTGATTATGACCATTGTTCTAAAATTATGAGAAGTTACGGTACTGACGGAGAAACTCAAAGCACATCTGCTACTTACATAGACGCTCTTGCTTATGATGATACTTTACAAAAAGGTAATGGTAGTGTTTTATATGTTTATAATCCATTTCATAGCACTTGTTATACTTACTCTATGTGGCAAAATAGTTCTGCAAGTACAGTAGGTACAGTAGGAAGAAAAGGTATTGCAAGTTTACATCAAACAAGTTCAATAACAGGGATTAATTTTTTTAGAAGTGGTGGGGGTAATCTTTCAATAAATAACATTAAAGTATATGGGTTAAGGGTAGATTTATGAATTTAGTACAAGTAAACAAAACAATAATTGAAGCAGGTTCTGAAACAAGACTTGTTACCATGACTGGCATAGATTCAAATAATGTTTATATGTTAGCTCTTAATAATGTACACGTTGGTGGAGCAGGTGGTATATGTGATATGCAACCAACGACAGGTGGCACTGCTGATACAACTAACAACTTTCAAATTGCTTGGACAAAGTTAAATAGTGGAAGTGCTTTGCAAGACTTTGCTAATTCGCCACAAGATATAATTAGGTGGACTGACGGAATGCAAGAAGCACCACATTCATTAAATGGTTTTGCTTTTTTATATAATTTTTATAACGCTAGTGAATATAGTCTTGTAACAATGGAAAATGTATATTCTTATACAACACCTTCAGGTTTTGTACAAGGTGGTACAAAAGCAGAAACAACTTCACATGACGGCATACACATAAACACTAATCAAACAGGTGGTGGTGGCTTTCAAGCAGGAAGTACATTTGTTTTGTACAAGGTAATATAATGAGTAAATTTGGATACATACCAGAAGCACCAGAACAAAGTTTTGGAAATAATAAAGGGATATTTAAACCTAAAGATATTTATGATTTAACAAGAGCAGATAAATACACTAACTATGGACAATTAGAATTAATTGAAACTCAAAATATTGATGACTCAGATTTTTCAGAAGAAATTTCAGCTGTAAATTTTACAAGTTTAGGAAGTTACAATGTTCATTTTCTTACTTTTAATAATTTAGTTCTTCAGGGATATGGTTATCCATCATTAAGATTTTATGAAAGTGGCGTATTAGAAACAGGTTCTGTTTATACATATGCCTATAAAGATGGTATTTCAAGTAACTCTTTTAATAACCTGCAAAGTACAGGAGATGATATGTTAAGAATGGGAAAAAATGCTTATCAAAATTTAAATGGTTATGCTTATTTATATAATTTATCTGATAGTACTAAATATTCTTTTACTACTTTTCATTCAAGTATGGTTGAGGGTAATAATTTAGGAAGTCAAATGTCTTATGGTAGTGGTTTGTTACCACAATTAAGTATAGTTGATGGTATAAGATTTCTATCAGATCCTGCACAATATATAGGAAAAGTAAATGTATCTCTATATGGCATAAAGGAGTACGAGTAATGGCTACTAATTTACAATTTATAAAATCTGCTAGTGCAACTTCTGTTGACTCTTTGCAAATAACAGATTGTTTTAATGCTAATTATGATGTTTATAAAGTTGTTATAGATAGTGACAATAGTAGTAATGCTGATATGTACACAAGAGTAATTAATAATAGTGGAACAGTAATTTCTACTGGCTCAAAATATGCTTTTGCAAGTCACGAATTAAATGCAAGTGGTAGTTTTGGGGAATATAGAGATGCAGGAGCTAATCAATTTGAGGGTATTGGTTTTACATCTACAACAGGTAATAGTACAGTAGCTTATTTTTATAATCCACATAATTCAAGCAGTTATACTTTTGCAATGTCACAATCATCTAGTATGTACACAACAACTATGAGGGGTGGTAAATCTATTGGTGTCTATAAAAATGCAGATACAATTACAGGACTAGAATTTAGAGATAATGGTACTGATTTTGCTTATATCAATGTATCAGTATATGGAGTTAAATAATGGCAGGTAGTTTAATTTTAATTGAAGAAGTTACAGCAAGTTCAGATGGGTTTGTTTTATTAAATCCTTTAGATAGTACATATAATGTCTATAAAGTTATTTTTGAAAATGTAGTACCTGCAACAGATAATGTAAGATTACAGGCAAGGTTTCAAAATGCAAGTGGAGATGTTACATCATCTGATTATAATTTTGCATCTTGGGTTTTAAAGACTGCTAGTGTTTTTGATAATGATGCAGGACAAAACACATCCGCATTTGATTTAACAGACCAAGAATTAGGTACTGCAACAGGCGAAGTAGGTAATGGTGTTATGTATCTTTTTAATACAAGCAATAGTGGAGAATATTCTTTTTACACCATTGAAGGAACTTGTGTGGATGATAATGGAAACTTGTTTGGCAATCAAGGTTCAGGAGTTTTGGAAGTTGATGAAGCACATACAGCTATTAAATTTTATATGGCTAGTGGAAACATAGCGAGTGGTAAATTCAAGTTATACGGACTACGCAAGTAGCGATTAAAACAGTACCGTATAATTCATACTGTTAATATTAAAGAATATGGCAACACTTGAAGAATTAACAGCGGTAGCGCAAACAGAAATTGACGCAGCTAAACCAATGTACGCACAAGTTAATAATGAGCGTAGAGAGTTTACTGACGCAGAGTATGCACAAGCTGTAACAGATCTCGGCAATCATAAATTTGATCAGCAAGAGAACGGTTACAAAAGAGCTAGGCAAGAAGCATACGCTTCCATAGGAGACCAACTGGACCAACAATATTGGGATGCAGTTAATGGTACAACAGTATGGAAAGATGCAATAGCTACTGTTAAATCAGACAATCCAAAACCTGCATAAATTATCTGTGATATAATCCTTTCATGGATTTATTTATAGGTATTATTTTAGGTTATCTTTTAAAAGATTTTAATTTACATCTCAAAAGAATAGCTAATTATCAATCACCAAAACAAGAGCGTTGGGATTGGATAAGTTTACAAGAAGATGATTTACCATAATGACAACAGGTAACGGATTCACGCAGAAAGAAATGTTAGTTATGATATTAGAAGGTCAAAAAGAAATTAACAAACAAATTGATGAGTTACATGAAAAGGTTAATAGTAAAATTGGACGACAAGAATTATTCGGATGGATCGTTGCTGTTGGTGCATTGTCTGCACTTGTAGGCAACTTAATGTAAGGAGTATTATGTCAAAATATAATAACGGTGATGGTTGTTGTGGTGGTGGCTGCTGTGGCACAGTATAGACGGTGCTACTTAGAATATGTATAGCACTATTCTTAGCCGTGCCTATACCTGCCTTTGCAAATGAAACCACTACTACCACTACTACCACTACTACTACAATACCTGAAGGTCAAGTAGTAGAAACAGAGACGTTTGATGGCGGTGTAAGTGGAAACGATCAGACAACAGATATAATTATACCTGAAGAAGAAAATAATAACTTAGTTAATATAGACGATACCTGGAGTGGACTCTATGGTATGGATGGTACTCACATAGAACTTGAATATCAAAAACATAGTGGTGCTTCTAATGATTATACGTTTACATTGCCAGAAGATCATGACATATACGAAGTAGGTTTTGTTATTGGTGCAGTTAATAATGCAGGTACAGTTGAGTACACACATAGTGATGACACAACACAAACAAACGATATAGACGCACAAACTTATAGTAATAACAACACAATGTGGGAAGAAATTGTGTACAACACTTATGATCAAGTTGATTTATTTATTGATAAGTTTGTTATAACTATTAAAGACTGGTCGTTAGTAGATGACATAGAGATAAAGTATATAAATACAACAACTACAACTCTTGATCCATTAACTATACAGAGAAATGCTAACTTTGCTTCTTATGGTATATCTGAAACTGATGAAGAAAAAGGTATAAGAGAAGAAGAAGAAGCTATCATTGTGCAACAACAGATAGAATATCAGCAAGCTGTTGACAGTCAGATGGAAGCTAATGCACAAGAGACAGGGATATATGAAACAGATTATGAACGTGGGTATAGAGAAGCTACTGAAATAATAGTTGTTGTATTAGATGATGGTTCAGAAGGTGAGTACACACAGAACGAAATCAATGATGGTACTATTGATCGTGAAAATCAAAGAGCTATCAATGAAGAGTTGTATGGTGTAGCATTAACTGATGAGCAAATAGAACGAGGAGACCTAGAAGATTATGGTATCGAGATTATTGAAGAAGATATATATGAAGAAGAAGAACAGTTTATTGATGATGATGACATACTTGACATTGAATACATTGAACTGGAAGATGAGGGATACATTGAACTTACTGAAGAAGAGTTACTTGAACTTGAAGCACAGATGGAAAGAGAAGCTAAGGAGTTGGAGTATGAACAAGAGATCGAGTTCTTTGAGTTTGAATCTGAAGAAAAAGCTCAAGAGTTTATTGACACATTAATAGAGTTAGAAGAAATAGATTTAGAAATCTATGAAGTAGAAATCTTTGAAGATAATATAGTTGTTGATGAGGTAGACTGGATAGATATATATGTAGAAAACGATTTGTTTCCACCTACTGAGGAACAAATAAGAGAGGACTTATTAGAGGTACAAGATGAAGAAATTAAAAAGAATGTCGAGGAAGTTTTGGATGAGTCAGTACAGGAAACTATTGACGAGGATATCGTTAGAGAGGTATCCGAGGAACAGGACCTGGAACCGATAGAACTTACTGAAGAGGAAGTAGCTGTTGAACTTGCAGAGATAGAAGAAGTTATTGTTATTGAGATAGAGATAGCAACTGAAGAAGAGATAGAAGAGTTTACAGAAGAGGAGTTAGTAGAGTATGAAGAAGCTAAAGAAGAAGCAATACAAGAGTATGTACAAGACCTTACCAACGAAGAAGCATCAGAAGTTTTAGAAGAAGTTAATGACATTGGTGTACAAAATTTAGAACAAGCATCAGAACAAGTACAGGAAATAGTACAAGCTGTCGTTGAAGAAGCTATTGCAGACGTAGAAGATCTTACACAAGAACAAGTAGAAGTTGTAGCTGAAGTACTCCAGGTACAGGCAGAGGACGTAGAGATAATAGCTGAGTCTGTTAAGGATGACGAAGTTATTGCTGAAGCGGTAGAAGAATATGTTGAAAGAGCAGTAGAAAACTCAGAAGTAGAAAACTATACACTTGCTGACGTAGTAGTTGAAGTACAAATAGAAGCGTTTATCGAAAATCCAATAGGTATTTTGGTGGATGTGGATTTATCTAATGTGGTATTATCAGATATAGGTAATGATATGACACAAGATCAAAAAGAGAAAGCACAAGAAGTTGTTGTTCCTGTTATTTTAACAAGGATAGCTAGCATGGCTGCCTTTATATTTAGGAAATCCTAATGGCTCACGAAAATAGAAGAGCATCTATGTTAAAGAAACATGGATTAAAAGGAGTTAACAGACCTAAAAGAACTCCTAAACATTCAACTAAATCTCATGTGGTACTTGCACAAGATGGACACAAAATTAAATTAATTAGATTTGGACAACAGGGTGTATCAGGAGACAAAGGAAATACTGCAAGGTCTAAGTCTTTTAAAGCTAGACATAAAAAAAATATTAAGAAAGGTAAGATGTCTGCCGCATATTGGGCAAACAAAACGAAATGGTAAAAAAATTAATTGCTTGGTTTATTGATGCTGTTAAAGAAACATTAAATCTTAGTTGGACTTTAGTAGGTTTAGTTATAGCTACACTTACATTGACTGGTACTGCTCAACAAGTGACAGGTCTTGCGACCGTTACAACGTTAGCAATATGGTTATTAACAATACGATTTAGAAACTAATGTGTAAGATTACAGTAAAAGAAGATGGATCATTTGTACAGATTTGTAACTGTAAATATGGTAGCCATCATTGTGAGGAGAGTAAATGAAATTACAAGTACTCAGATTTAGTTCTGAACCTGATAGCACATCAGGTATATTAATGGATGTTAGTGATGCATATAATAAAAAGTTTTTAGCATACACTATTGAAGATGAATATAGAGATGAAAAGATCAGAGGAGAAACAAGGATACCAGCAGGCACATATCCAGTAGTCTTACGTGAAGAAGGTGGTTTCTCAGCACGTTACCTTAAAAAATATGGTAGTGAATTTCACCGTGGAATGTTATGGATCAAGGATGTACCAGGATTTGAATGGATCTTACTGCATACAGGTAATGATGACTCTGCAACAATGGGTTGTTTAATCGTAGGCAATACACAAGAGAGTAACATTGTAAAACCTAAAGGATGGGTGGGAAGTTCTGGATCAAACTATGCAACTACATATCCATATATAAGAGATGCTTTATTAAAGGGTGATAAGGTTACTATACAATATGTAGACTATGATACACAAGCTAATCCTTTTACTAAGTTTAAAAAGAAAGCTACTAAAGCAGAAAAGAAAGTAACAAAAGTCTATCAACCAAGGAAAGGATGGTGGAACTAATGCCTAACATGCCAGGTAAGAAGAAGAAAAGATACTCTTCTAAACGTAAGAAAAAAGCAACTAAATACTAGGACTTATATAAGAAACACAATTGAGTGTCCTGGTTGTTCATGTCCTTTAGACTATGTCGAGGGTAATCTTTTATGTCCAAACAAACAATGTAATCATTACAATAAAAACCAGCTTTCTAGCAATAAAGACTAGAAATGTCACATCAATGTAGTATAATTAAGTAATGAGTTTGTTTAAAAAAACTAAAAGAGCAAGAAACAAGGATGGTACATTTAAAACAGATGTGCAATGGACACCTTGGAACGAAGCATGGGAGTATAAATTGAGTGAAGATCTCAAAGATATGTTGGAACGTACAATATGGACGTTCGTAGAAGCATTCCTTGGAGCTTTAGTTGTTGCACCTTTAATATCCGTTGACGCAAATACTTTAGAATTAGCTGCGTTAGCTGGTGGTGGTGCTGCACTAGCAGTTGTCAAGACATATGCTAAAAAACAAATAACAAATTAATATAACTATTTAGAGAGGTGGTCTTTAATGAGTAAAAAGAAATCTCAAAGTGAGTTAAGTAAACTTATGGAGAGTCAACAGGACTTAGAACACAATGTGAAAGCACCTATACCTACTCATCCACAAGGATGGGAACCAGGTGTCAAGTTTAATCACGATAAAAAACAAGGTACAATTACATCACGACCTACTACAAATTCTAATCCAGAATTTTCTGATCTATTAAAAGATTGGGGATTCGATCCCAAACATTACACGATACTTGATAACACACTTCAAGTCAGGACGTGGGATATGAACATGGGGCAGGGAAATATACAGCAAGCATGGTATTACCGTGCAACAATTGTAGCTAATGATCTAGCTTTAACAGATAAAGATTATGCAAAGCTATTGAAGTGGATACAGTCTCATAAAAGAAAACCTAAACCTAAAATTAAAAAACCAAACAGATCTTTCTTTGTTGCTATATCAGATTTACAATTAGGTAAACGTGATGGCGGTGGTACTGAAGCAATCATACAAAGATTCTTAGATAAGATAGATACAGTCAAAGAACGTTATGAGTTTTTGCGCAAAGCAGGTATGGAGTTTGATCAACTTACTATCGTAGGATTAGGTGATATCGTTGAGGGGTGCGTAGGGTTCTATCCTGATCAAACTTTCTCAGTCGAGTTGGACAATAGATCTCAAATAAAAGTAGCACGTAAGTTGATAGCTAAAGCCATAGTAGAGTGGTCTAAAGATTTTGATCTTGTAGTTGTCGGCGCAGTCCCTGGAAATCATGGAGCCAAGCGTGTAGCTAAGGGTGTAGCACCTACTGGTGAGATGGACAATGCAGACTTAGAAGTCTTTGAACAGCTAGGTGAAATCTTTGCACAGAATCCAAGTTACAATCATGTCAACTTTATTATTCCTGATGAACCACACTTGACTTTTAATATATGTGGTACTGTTTGTAGCTTTACTCATGGTCATGCTATTGGTATGGGTGGAGGTACTCCTGAAGTAAAGGTAATGAAGTGGTGGGCTAATCAAGCATTCGGTTGGCAACATCCAGGTGATTCGAAGCTCTTAATATCTGGTCATTACCATCACTACATACATAAGACTGATCCACGTAGTTGGTTCCAAGTACCATCATTAGATGAATCAACATGGTTTAAGAATCAAACAGGTAAACAAACACAACAAGGATTGTTTACAGTAGTAATAGAGGATACAGATAGGGGGTATTCAAATGCCGAAATCGTCTGACAATAATATGTTTGCTAACAATGAAAGTCTTAAGAGATGGTGTATGGATTTACACAATTCTTTAGGAGGATTAAGAGCAGAGAGATCATTAATTATTAGTGAAGTAGATATGCCTAAAGTTAAAGCATTGTGTGAAACATTTGTATTACAATGGAACTCAAACTGGATGGCAGCAATGGAAACAGCAAAGGAGGAGGAATGAAAATTAAAATTTTTGTTTCGAATGGCGGAGAATATAAAGATGTAGATTTAATTAACGCACCTAAAGATCTAAATATTGAGGTACAAATTATTGAAGAGGTAGAATCAAGCGAATCATGGTATGAAGATGAAGATTCTTGAATGTTACAGGTGTTATAATTACTACGATATAAGAGAAAATTTAGGCAATTGGATTAATGATGAATACCATTGTGATAACTGTTCCGATTCTTTAGAGGCAATCGCATTACTAAATTTAGATTTATAAATAAAAAGAGGTCTATTGCTAGACCTCTTCTTTTTATCGTTTCGATTGAGGTACGGAGGTACATCTATTGATTCGATATACTATTGTACCATATAATTTTTATATAACTTGATTTTTTTTTATTTTTATTTAAGATGTTAGTATGAAAGACAAACAAATTTCAATCATGTTTACTGATACAAGTGTAAGAGATTACGTTGTAACTGCTGACACGATTGAAGAAGCTGAAAAAGTATTTGATATGATTTGGAATCATAAAGAACAAAGCATTGTAGATTTGTGTAGACAATATAGTGTAAGACCTAAGACTACTATATGGGTTCACTATCATTTAGGAGATAAAATTATACAATCGTACGAGGATGATCCAATGAGATTAGATACAAATGAGGAGGACACAGAATAATGGATGACAAAGTATATAAGAAGTTGACCGCACATTTTAAAGATGATGAAGTAAAGGCACCACCAACAGGTAAGTACGGAAAGTATGTACCACACCACTTAATTACTAAAAGATTAAATGATGTAGTGCCAGGCAAGTGGAACTTTACAATGAAAAAAGAAATAAGAAATAAAGAAGGAGAACTTGAGGGTGTTGTAATGAGTCTATATATTGAGGGATTACAAGGACCTAATGATGAGGTTGGTGATGTAGATAGAAATGATAAACAGAATGGTAAAAGAACTGAATCAGAATTATTGAAGCTAGCATTTAGTGATGCTTTAAAACGGTGTGCCATGAGATACGGTATCGGGCTACATTTGTGGACTGGATTACCTGAAGAAGAATTGTGGAGTATGTCGTCCGATACAACAGCAAAGCAAGCAACTGATTCGAAGGTGGTGAAACCTACATCTGTTAAGGAGCAACCTCCTGTGGTCGCAGATAAAAAAGTTGAGCCATCTTCGAGTTCAGATTCAAGTACACCATTAGCTAACACAAAGAAGATAATTGATTATGTAAGGAACACTTTACTATTTCAGCATGGACTTGATGCAGATGTAGAGGATAGAATCATAAAACGTTTAGTTGATTTTGGTAAAGCAAGAATGCTTAAAGGTGATATAAGTGTAGAAGAGTTTCACGATTCAGATATAGATACTTTGCTAGATAAAATAGCAGATTACTTTTTAAAGAATAGTGAATCAGTTATCAATACAGCAAAGGATAAAGACCTAACTGCTTTGTCTGATGCAGGTATTGAAGCTACAATAATAGAAGAAGATAAAGAACAGGAGGAAGAAATGACAGAGATACCAGAGGGTAAGTGGATGCAAGATCCAATGACAGATGCTCAAAAGAATTTTATCATGAACACTTTGATACCAGAGTGTATTGATTCTGGTCAAGACTTGATTGCAAAGGAAGCGCAACGACAGGTCGAGAGCGGTACCTTATCAAAGGGTGATTGTTCAACGTTAATAACTAAATTAAAAGAAGCGAAACAAAAGTAATATTATTATGGGTTATCCAGAAATAATAAAGTCAATCTTGTCTGATGGTAGATGGCATTGTATAACATCTATCGTTGCGGAAACAGGTCTCTCTGCTAGGAATAGGATTAGTGAGATGAACAAACTATCAGAGAAAAAAGATGGACTTAAAGTAATTGATGGCGCTCCATGTAATATAGAAAATCATAGTCATAGGTCTAATGTATTTATGTACCGTAATGCACAGCATGAAGAAAAAGAATATGTTATGCAAACGTTTGATGACTTGATTGGAGAAACATTATGAAAGATGTAATTAAATCTAAAGGAGCTAGGGCTGCGTACGATTTACTTGTGTCGAGCGCTATCATTGAAAGTGCTATATCAGTAAAAGAGATAGATCCTGGAGACAAGATTGGTTTCTTACCAGAAAATTCTAAGTTTGATTACGGTGTTAATGCATTGTTAAAAGAACAGGGATATGAAATACCAACTGATAACTGTGGACACTATGGTGGTATCCACATGGGTTATGCAAACACTAAAGGATATGGTACATTAGAAATACTTTTGGACTTTAATGATTTGTTTGTATTTAATTACACTAAACAAGATGTGCAATTAGATTATGGAAGAGTTTACTATGACACCATGAGTGGTTGGTTAGAAGCATTCTCTACTATTTTAAATAGCAGTAAGTCATTAAGAAAAAAAAGAATGGAAATAAAAAAAGAATACAAAGATGAGACATATCAAAATGATATATCTTTTTATTCAAACAAAACCGAGGGGCAATCGGAAAGCAAATGAATGAACAAACCGAAACAACAGGGAACACGATTGGAAACATTCGTAGCAAAATTACTAGGTGGAGAGCGACTACCAGAAGGTGGAAAGAATGACAAGGGTGATGTGGTTTTTAAATGGAACGGCATTGATTTCTTTGTTGAATGTAAAGCTCGACAATCTTTAAACGTAACTAGAGAATTAGCTAAAGCAATTAGAAAATCTAAGACAGATTTTACTGCACTTATTTGGAAGAGGTTAGTTAAAACAGAAAAGTCTAAGAGACAACCTGATGGAGTACCAATAGTTGTATGCTTACCATTAGAAACTTTCTGTGAATTAGTAGAAGCAAGAAAAGGAAATGAATTTTTTGATGAACCGTTTTGGAAATCAGTACCTAGCTCATAGAATTGTGTCGTGCAATCGTGGTTAAAGATGTAGATGTAGTAGGTAGGAAGATCGCTTTACAATTACAATCTTTAATGGCGATAGTAGAATTTAAATACAATAGACATGAGCCATGCTTGGTATGTAAGAACAAATTTATGCACCATGTAGATGGCTTACCATGTGAAGATGACAATAGTATAAAAGAAAGAGCGCCTGTTAACAGTCCAGTAATGGCAAAGAAAAAGCCAGTATGAAACTGGCTCTCTCTTTCCTTACCACACACAAAACATCCTGCATGTTGTGGTGGTATCCAATTACCACAATACTTACAAATCATCTTGTGTAATCCCAACATGAATTGCATCTTGTTAACTCTCCATCTCCTTTGAAGTGCATGTTGCACCAATCACACAGAGTCGCTCCGTCTAAGTCATCTCCTACTTCTATCACTTGACCAAGTTTTATCATTTGTACCCCAATCTTTCTTTAGCTTTATCATGATGGTCCTTAGCATGATTAACATAGCACTCTCTATGAAATCCATAACCTAATGAAAAGGTATTGACTTCACCTTTCATGAAACTTAAACCATCACGGCAGTAATCACACCTCACAGTAACCCTGCTCATCTCTTATTTTATTTAGTTTTGTTTCCGCTATTGCTATGACATCAATCAAAGCATCCTCATTATCAATAGTTTCTATATGTTTAATAACATCATATGTTAACATTCTCATTCTTCCTCCTCTGTATATACTTAACCCAGTAACTAGATTCTCCAATATTGCTATCCATATCTACCCAACTAAAGCAAAACCAAAAGTTTACATTCTTACTTCTGTATCTAGCTATCCAATAAATTAAACTAGGTAAGTTAAACCACCTAATAAATGTGTCGTATGGTAAGCCACACTTAGTATCAGTTCTAATTATCCACCAATATTTATTCATTCTTCCTCCTCTAATTTTTCTTGCAACTCAGTTAATTTATGATATGACTCATCATCAATCAAATCTAAATATGCATCAAGTTTTAATAAAGTTTTTAAATGATTTACAAATGTTTCTTTCATTATTCTTCCTCCTGTACTTCTACTCCACAATCGTTACAAGTAAACTCACTTTGATAATCTTCTCTACTAGAATTAGTTATCTTGTTGCAACTTGTACAATATGTTTGTTGTCTTTCTTCTTCCTCTAATAAATTAAAATCCTCATCAGGATTATTATGTTTGTTTATCATTACTTTCATAATCATTTCTTTAGCTTCAGGAGAGTCAATCTTAAATCCCTCTCCATCAAATGGATTGTCTCTCATTGTTTCTCCTTACAATCAACACAAATATATTCACCGTCTATCATTTTAATTTCTTTATTTGAAATATCTTTGGACTCTCCATCCAAAAGAAAATTCTCATCACAACTCACACAAAATACTTCGCAACATTCTGGATACTCTCTTCGTTTCGTGCAGTAGTAATGGTAATCAACACTAACAAATTGATGAGCTTCCCTTGGATACTTTGTGACATAGTATAGGAGTCTATCAACTGACATCATCCCGCTATTAATTCCCTCAAAACTACCGCTTGCATGAATCTCAGTCCATACACAAAGAGGATTTTGTTTTAGTACAAATTCTAAATCCTTTCCGTATGTTTCAAAGTAACCGTGTGTCATAGTTCCAGTATTTGTACCGTCATAGAAATTATTATTAGTAGTAATCTTATTTTCTATTGGTTCATACCTATCTTCCCAGTCACTCAAAGGCATAGTGATTTCTTGTGTCTCACCACCTCCGCCAAACAGATAATCATTTAATGTTTTTGATACACCGCTCATGAGTGCATCTCAAAGACATATGCTATGTATGTTTCGTCTTGCTTTTTAACTTTGTAATTAGGATATTGTTTTGCAAACTTGTCATTAAGTTCTATCCAACTTCCCTTTGGTGTTCTATTAAATGGACTGTATAAATCATCAGGATTATCATCCCATAACATTGCTCTACCATCCCAATATAAATCTGTGCTAAAGTCAACAAGCCAATCACCGAATCCTTTGTTACTCATTCGGCAGTAAGGTTTTATTGTCTTACCATAATTTACTAATTGTATAGAGTCATAAGTTCCACCGTATTCAGATTGTTTATCGAACCAATCTTCTATATCATGTGGCAACTCACCACTTTTTAACCACAAATTATTTCTATAATCTGTGATTCCTATTCCCTCTGTATACATGTGTACCTCCGTGTACTGTGTCGTGCGCTTTGTATAACCGCACTATAAGATTTATAATAATCACGATCGTAATTAAAAAAAAGTATTTTTGTTATTTAATTATTGTGTTACTCTTTATGTAGGAGGTACGATTATGGAAATACAACACAAAACTAGAAGAACTGCTTGGTCAGTAGAGGCATTAGCAGATTGGCTATATAAGTATGATGAGATTCATAAACTTGGTTCAAGCAGAGCGCCTTACGATTATGAGACATGGCTACAAATAGTTAAAAATGTTGCATTAGATTATTCAATAAATATGAGAGCAGAATACGTCACGTCTGCGCTTCAACAGTTGGAGGAAGAATGAACACTATTACTAGCTACTGCCAAATGTGTTTTAACAGTACGATTATGGAGGTTGTACTACAAGACATTAACACAAGACAATTACATTCAGCGGAAGATTATCCAGATGAGCTTCAAGTAAGTTCATATTATTTTTGTGCAGAATGTGGAGAAGAGGACAACATAAAATTATGATAGATGAAAAAGACTTAAGAGGATTGTTAGTATCCTTTTCAGAATCCATATTCCAAGAGCTGGAAGCGGAACTATCTGGATGGGATGAAATAGACAAAGAGACAAAGACAAAGTTTCTAACTAAGGTATCTTTCATTATGCTAAGACATGGAAAGTTATCAATACATACATTAAAACAAGAGCTGAACATGAGAGGAGTACAGTTATGAATGAACCAGACAAGGCACTTATGGAAGTATATGAAAAATATAAATCAATGGACAAGTACGAGCGAGTCCATTATTGGTTGATGAACGAACTAGATAAAACTATTGAGACATATGATATAGATGCATCTACAATCTCATGGTTAAAAATGTTAAGAGAAAGTTATCTATACAATTTAGGAAAGGAAATTTAATGGAGCTTAAAGATATTATTTATCATCATACAAATGGATTTGAAAGGATTTATAGTGCAAGAGAAATAGGTACTGAAGAAAGATTTCTTTACCATAATGTATGGGGAAAGTTTACTGAAGAACAAGAAAAATCTTACAGGAAATTTAACAATCCATTACCGTTAGCATGTCCTGAACCAACACACAACATAACAGTAACGTATTCTGTTTATAATCCAAGACAGGAAAATGGTACATGGAAAGTAATAGCATGAAGTTAGATATTCAAGATATTCAAATGCAATTAAGTGCAACTATAGAAAGTTGTATTGAGAGTATAAATGAAATGGGTAAAACTCGTTTCTATGATGAGTATGACTTTCCAAAAGATGATAGACGAGTTGAGGAACTTATTGACTTTATATCAGGACAGTCAAGTGATAACGATATAGATTTTGAGGTTGGATACCTTAAAGGTCTAGAAACTGCATTAAGGAAAGTAATAGGGGACGTTAATACTGCCCGTTGAGACGGACTCTATCACAAGCAACAAGCCCGCTTATTATCCGCCCGATAAGTTAAGCGGGTTTTGTTGTATCGTGCGCTATTATATGCGGAAATTTAAAAACAATTACATGGAGATCGTAATCTCTTTTTAATAAATTGTATTTTTTACAATGCATGCTTAGAATTAAGTTATAACTTATGTTAATGGAGGTACATAAATGGAATATAAAAAATATATTCGCTGGACTAAAAATGATAATAGACCAAAAAGAAAAGCCCATATATATAAAATAAATACCAAGAAAAAAAGCGCAGGTTCTGAACATGCTGAAGCATTAGAAGAATGGCGCTCAGGTATTGAATCATTCGGTAAATTAATTGGAGCTGATTTAACAATGATGAATCAATTAATGGGTAGAGGTTCAAGCAATAGAGCAGGACTGAAAGCAATAGCAGAAAGGATAAAAGAAATATGTTAAAATTCAGCGCCTTAAGTCAGAATAAAAGATATAAGGAATTATTAAAGCGGGTAAACAATAGGTGGTTTAGTCCGCATAATAATATATATAAAGAGGGTGAAATTATGTCTATCGGCATGAGTTGGAATCTATCCCTCGAAGATGTTGCATTAGTTGAAGAAGTAGAGAACAAGCCGAAGATTATGTTTGATAAAGCATTCTTTAAAGCGTTCATAATGCGTCATAGATATATACAAAACTTTAATAATCAAATCGATTATAAAAGACACTTTAAAGAGGATGTTTATTTTAATAATAATACTTACTCTTATAAAGATTATGAGCAGGTATATAGATATACAATTCTAGCTCCTTTTAATACTATGGGAGAATTACCGCTCATTGAACCATTAACTAACTGGGGGGAATATCGAGAGCTAAAGAAAGCCAGACAACATTTATATACAATGGTTGATCACTTGCTAGATGCTCCTTTACTTGTAAATAGTTCAGATAAGTTAAAGAGATATTTATATATAGAAGATAGTCCCGTTAAGTTTAGGAAATTATGAAAGTAAATAGCACATGTAAGCAATGCGGAAATGATAACGATTTATTTGTAGCATTTTCCAAATATCAAATATGCGGAGATTGTACGCAAATAAATTATAGACAAGCAACATACCAAAAGAAAGGAAGCACTAGACAATGGCAAATTTAAGAACCGTTGACGACTACACCGAAGAGAGCCAAGCGGAAGCAGTAAGCAGATTAAAAAGATGGCTTGATGGCGTTCCAACATATACAAGAGGATATGAAAATAATTCTTATACCTTAAGGAAAGAAATATATATTATCAAGCGCCAGCCAACAACAAGCGCAGGAAGTAATTATTTTACTTTCCATATAATGACAACTCATTCTTTAAATAAAGAGGAAGTATATTTATATGACATTACTGGAACAATGGCGGAGGCGTTAGGTTATAACTTGAATGCCAAGATGGATGGAACTATTTACCAGCCATTCGGAAATATGGATATGGGATGGCATACAGTTTATCAAATGTTCGGTATTCTTTACGGTCACGACTACGACTGGCAGGATGACTGGACTACGAGGTATATATAAAATGGTTAGAAAGAACGGAGCGGAGTATAATTCATGCGGATGTGAAACACATTATTATTTTGAACCATTCGAAATATATGAACAAGAGCTATGCAGATATCATAAGAAGAAAGTAGAAGCATCTAGTTAACCCTTACTAGATACGTACGGGAGGGGAGGAGCGAAAGCTCCTCTTCTTTTTTTATATGTTAAAGACTAGGGGGGATGTTCTCTGATTTAATTAAAGGCGGTC
>Ga0181420_1000131_pt1 | contig 27836 bp, 27 predicted proteins | sample 43SPOviralmetaG_FD_130145 | JGI IMG/M metagenome (GOLD analysis project Ga0181420, IMG submission 130145) | Marine viral communities from the oligotrophic San Pedro Time Series (SPOT) site, San Pedro Channel, CA, USA - 43 SPOT_SRF_2013-05-22 | ecosystem: Environmental > Aquatic > Marine > Strait... | reverse complement strand
TTTTTTATGTTCTTCTATCCTGTTTTATGCCTACATTTGCCTACATTTTAGATCTTTTTGCCTACACCATAGAGAAAACTCCAGGTGGGGATTCCTGGAGTTTGTTTTTTTCTCTCTCTTATTGGTTATTATGAATAAATATATTCTGTTTTGTAAATAGTCCTATATCTCATTTTTTCGTATTCAATTTCGTTATATTTTCTATTCAATCGTGAAATATAATACCCTAAATCAATCAACCCCTTACTTAATTTATTCATAAGTTTATACAATAAAATAAATCTAGGCTTGTATAAAGTTTCGTAATATCTTTTTCTGCCCATTGGTACTTCTTTAGTTGTATATCTGCTATTTCTCCTCATTCTCCCCCCTTTCTTTTGATATATATTGAATGGATAATATAAAATAAGTTAATACAAAACTTAGCCATAACATCCCCCAGTCTGTTTCTATCCAAAAGTAATATATAAAATCTTCGTAGTGTTTTTCGTACATATTATTTATTCCTTTCTTTCTCGGCTTATACCTCTTATAAGCACCCAACAAGCACCGATTAAGTGCTTGTAAGCTGTTTATTTAAAATCTTTTAAACAATTTAAAGAAGTTTTTAATTCTTCTTCTAGTCTGTTTAATTCTTCTTTAGCTTTTTTATAGTCTTTAAAATTATCCTGTTCAATATTAAATAACATTTTATTATTATGTAACACTATAATTTTATATTCTTTTACATTATCGTAAAAATGTTCTACTTCTTCTAATATAACAGTTATTAAGTTTTCAACTTTATATGGATTATACCCATATCTACTTAATATATTGCTGTTAGTTCCTCTATATTCTTCATTAGTATCAACAAGTAAAATTCTTTTAATTTTGCTATTAAAAATTCTTCTTGTTTGATTACTAAAATAATAACTAGAACACTCAACCATTGAATAGGTAAATAAATTTTCTTTTTCTTCTTTACCTGCACAAAATTGAAGTGTATTATTTTCTTTAGTTTTCATTTCTTTTATTCCTTTCTGGATCCTTTTAGGATCTCTTTACGATCTTTTTATTATTCTTATTAATATATTCTACTGTTAAAAATGCAGCTTTAAATTCTTTAATAGCTTGTTTAACCCCTTTACCTTTAACTGTAATTATTTCACTACCTTTATTTGTAGTAAATTTATAATCGTATCTTTTCATTATTTATTCCTCCTCTTGTGTGGTCTCGTCTTCAAATAGGAATGTTCCATACTCTAGGAAATGTTTCATATCCTCCATAATTTGTTGAACTGTTTCTATTCTGTCAATGATTCCGATTTCATTATCAAAACCACCACTAGCCCAAGAGACATTCCAAGCCCCATCATCTCTGTGTCTTGTAACTCTTTTATCTCTACTTAGAGTAAAATTATCACTACCCCACCAACCTTTTGCAGTATAAGAAACCTTTGTATAGCTTTCTTCATCGCTATAAGTTCTCTCTATATCCTGCTTTCGTATATGTATTCCGTCATAGTATTCAAGTTTCTTTGTTCCTAACTTATCCACTTGATAGGTATATTTATATTCTTCTTTATTCATTTATATTCCTTTCTTAATACTCTATTGTATAACATTGTTTACAGATATTCAACAACCTTTATGTATTTATTTCCAGGATATTAAAGATAGTGGGGGGAGTTTGTTATAAATTCAATACCATATGGTTACAGAACACTTCACTTTTAAGATACTTTAGAATATAAGATATTCAGATAGTTAAATTAAGAATCAATAAAGGAATATTCAACTAAATAACCAATTAAACAAAGTGCATATATCAATATGGACATCCCCCTCTTGTTATTGTATGAGATCTTTATTTATGGGTAACAAAATGTATTAAATTCGTGTACTTAAGCATACTATATATAGTGTACTTTCAAGGACATACTACATATAGTATTATTGCTATCACAGTAATACTGGTTAGTATCATTTACCTGTTTTAAAGTGTTCTTACACTCTTTACATTTCTTCAATAAGATCCATTTTAATAGAAAAGAAAAAAGAAATATAAGAAAGAATAATGGTTGGTACTTCTCACCCTGTGTCATCCCTCCCAAACCGATAACAAATCTATTTATGACTTATTTTATATTATGAAGTAATAGGCTTTTACCCTAGTTACTATGGTCTAGCTAATCCACTTTATTGATGTTCTTTATCAAATATTCTTTTCCTAAGAGCTAGAAAAATATCCTGGTTGTTGTTGTAATACTATCATAAATTTATTAATATACAAACTACGAAAGTAATGTGAATTACTAATAGTAAAAGGACAGTGTACAGGATTGACTTGGGGCAACTCAAGTCTTTCTTGTTTCTAAATGAAAAAATGACAGAAGATGTTGAAACAAAAGACTGTGGGGTTTGTTTGATTCCACACTGGGAGGATCAGCTTGATCAATCTGGTTTGTGTCCTACTTGCTCTGTTGATGTAATAGAATAAAAAATTTTTTTTACTTCCTACGGCAAAACTATAAGGTATATATAATACAAAAATGATTCCTTTCCCAGATAAAAAATACAATATTATATACGCAGATCCACCCTGGTCATTTAAGAATTTTAGTAAAAAAGGTGAGGGTAGAAATCCTAATCAGCATTATGAAACACAAGACTTGAACTGGATTAAGTCTTTGCCTGTGAACGATATAGCAGACAAAGATTGTGTTTTATTCCTATGGGTAGTCAACCACTCTTTGCCCCAAGCATTTGAAGTTATTGATAGTTGGGGATTTACTTACAAGACAGTAGCTTTTAATTGGGTTAAGAAGAATATGAAATCTGAAGGTTTTTTTACTGGTTTGGGATATTGGACTAGGGGAAATCCAGAGCTTTGTTTATTAGCTACAAAAGGAAAGCCAAGTAGAGTTTCTAAAGCTGTAAGAGAATTAGTAATAGAGCCACGATCAAGGCACAGTAAAAAACCTGACAGAATTAGAAATGATATTGTAGATTTATGTGGTGATCTACCTAGAATTGAACTATTTGCTAGGAATACCACACAAGATTGGGACACTTGGGGGAACGAAATTAATTAATAGGATCTTGTAAATCCTTGGGGGCTGTTCTTCCTTTAATTCTTGGATATGTTTTTGGTTTATGTGAGTTACAGTATTTGAATTTGTTATACTTAGAAATAATTGTGGAGCAACCTTTTTGAACACAGGTTCTTCCACTACTATAAGAAGTAGAGGGTTTATGATTAGGATATTGATTTCCTTTGATATAATCGCTCATAAGTATTTAGTATAGAAGGAGAAAAGATGCCGAAGGGTAATTACTCATACAAAAAAGGTATGAAGAAAAACAAAAGTAATCGTAGAAAAAAAAGATAATGGCAAGACCGAGATGTTCGTTAAATGATGTTTTAGGGGAAACTTGTAGAAAACAAAGAAGGACAAGTTCTCCCTACTGTTCTCTGAAATGTAAAAATAGATTTCATTATGTTAAGAATAAAAAAAAGGATGAAGAACTAAAACCAAAAAGACCTCAAGATTCTACAGCTAGAGGTAAATACTATAATGACTTTGTTAAAGAGTATGGTGAAGCGTTAGTAGATAAACTATATACTCATCAACAAGTTGCTGACAAGATAGGTGTTTCAAGAAGTCTTGTTACAAAGATGTATATAGCGTACCTAGAAGATAAAGAAAACTTTGAAGCTCAAAAGACTTGGAAAACACCTTTAGCTGCAAAGAAGTCATTAAAAGATTTTAAAGATTTTAGAGATAGGTACTTTAGAACAGAAACAGGAGAGAAATACGAAACAGCTGACTTTCACGAAAACTGGATCAATCATATTGTTCAAGCTATAGAAGATGGTGGACAACAGATGATTCTCTCACCACCACGACACGGAAAGACTGACCTACTTACTCACTTCGCTGTATGGCAGATTTGTAAAAATCCTAATGTAAGGATTATGTGGGTTGGTGGTAATGAGGACATAGCCAAAAACGCAGTAGGTGCTGTATTAGATACTTTAGAAAATAATGAACAACTCACTGATGATTTTTGTGGTCCAGGAGAAAAGTTCCAACCTAAAGTTAGATCAGGAAAATCTTGGTCATCAGGACAGTTTACTGTAGGAACAAGAACTGTAACTGGTATTAAATCTCCAACAATGGTTGCTGTAGGTAAAGGTGGAAAGATTCTTTCAAGAGATTGTGATTTGATTATTGCTGATGACATTGAGGACCACGGAACAACTATTCAACCAAGTGCAAGAGAACAGACAAGACAGTGGTGGACTACAACTCTTTCATCAAGAAAAGAGGAACATACAGCTATTGTTGTTATTGGTTCAAGACAGCACCCTGAAGATATTTATAACTTTCTTTTAGACAACCCAGAGTTTGATACTTTAGTTGAAGAAGCTCATAGTTCTGAATGTATATTACCTGAACTAGAAGTAGAAGAACATAATGAATGTATGTTATGGCAAGGTAAGAGAAGTTATAAATGGTTACTCTCTCAAAAGAACAATGCTGATACCACAGGAGGTAGAGCAATATTTGAAATGGTGTATTTGAATAAAGCCTTTGTTGAAGGTATTACAATGTTTAACTCAGAAGATATAGATCAATGTAGAGATATGAATAGAAGGGTAGGACATATTCCTGCTAACACTCATTTGATTGCAGGACTTGATCCAGCTTCTACAGGTTTTCAGGCTTGTTTCTTGTGGGCAGTTGATTCTGATACTGGAATGATGTATCTAGTGGATATTGAAAATGAAGAAGGTGGTGGAATCTTACAAGCTAAGAAGTCAATAAAAAAATGGTATAAAAAGTACAACTTAGCTCACTGGGTTATTGAAGAAAACGGATTTCAAAAAGCTATTAGACAAGATACCGAAATAAAAGACTACTCATCACGAATGGGTATTCATTTAGAAGGTCATCAGACACAGAAAAACAAATTTGATCCTATTTATGGTGTTGGAAGTATGCAACAGCTGTTTGAGCAAAAACTAATAAGTTTGCCTTATGGCGATACAGAAAGCGAAACTAAGAGTAATATATATCGTAGACAACTAATTTATTTTTCATCTGCTGCTAACAGGGCAAGTAAGGCGAAAAGTTATAAATCTGATGTGGTAATGGCTAGTTGGTTTCCATTGAAGGTTATAAGAAGATTAGGCAAAGAGCGACTAGCTGAGGTAGGATTGGATTATAAACCAAGTTATGGAGAGTGGGATTTGAGTGAAATCAACGAAGCTCCCTGGAGTTAATTATGGATGCAAGTGAATTACAAGATAAAATAACGCAGTTACATTACGATAACCAAGATGCCTATGCAACAAGAGGTCGTATTCGTTCCATAATGAATGGTGGTCCTTCAGGAATCCTAGCTTTACTAGGCGACCAGATCAAAGGTTTTCAAGATTGGCAAGTACCAGTTCCTAACTTAATGTCCACAGGACTAGAACACTTAGCTCAAAAAATAGGTCGTATTCCAAATTTAAAGATTGATATTCCAAACGATAGAGATTCTGAAAGGTCCAAACAAAAAGCAGAGAAGATGTCAAGAATCATATCTGCTTATGATGAGAACCAAAGACTAGATATACAAATGCCACAAGTTGGTAGATGGCTACCTGGTTATGGTTTTGCTGTTTGGGTTATTAGAGAAAAGAAAGATGCTAATGGAGTTCCTTATCCTTGTGCAGAACTAAGAGATCCATACAACTGTTTCCCTGGTTATTTTGGTGCAGACCAACAACCAAAGGAAATGTCTATAGTTCGTAGAGTTCCAAAATATGCACTTGCTAAAGTCTATCCAAACTTTAAAAAACAAATTTATGACAAAGATATGGGTACTGGATTATCTATTGGTAGTGGTTCAGCTTCACCTTATACAGATTCTTATTCAGGTTCTTGGGCTAACTCAAACGGACAAGGTGATTTAATATCAGAATATTACTGTGAAGAAGGAACTTATATATTCCATATGTCATCAGGTACAGTATTTGATTTTATTCCTAATCCATTATCTAGTGGTCCTGCTTTCGTTGTAGCAAAGAAATTTTCATTTGACCAGCTACAAGGACAGTATGACCAAATAATTGGATTAATGGCAGCTATGGCAAAGATTAATGTTATGAGCATTATTGCTATGGAAGATGCAGTATTTACTGAAACAAACATTTCAGGTGAACTTGAATCAGGACAATATAGAAAAGGCAGATTTGCTGTAAACTATTTAGCTCCTGGTACACAGGTTTCTAAACCTGCATCAAATGTTCCTTATCAGATTTTCCAACAGATAGATAGAGTTGAAAGACAACTAAGAGTTGGTGGAGCATATCCAGTTACTGATGACTCACAATCTCCACTTAGCTTTGCTACTGGTAGAGGTTTAGAAGAACTTGGTGCAAGTATGTCATTAATGATTAGAGAATATCATACCATTATGTCTGATGCTATAGAACAGACAGATGCTAAAAGACTTGAATGGGATAACATTATGTATGGTGGTAAACCAAAACAGTTATCAGGATATTCAAATAATAAATTCTTTTCAGAGAAATATGATCCAGAGAAAGATATAGGTTTTAATTACAAGACACGCAGAGTCTATGGTGCTATGGCTGGTTATGATGAACCACAGAAGATAGTTACAGGGCTGCAATTACTTCAGGCAGGTATTATAGACACTCAAACCCTACAAGAAAATATGGATGGGTTAGATAACATAGTTAGAGTTAATGAACGAATAACTAGAGAAAAAGCAGATAAAGTTTTATTTGATACTTTACTTGCACAATCACAACAAGGAGATCAAAGAGCAACAATGGCTATTGTTGAGATTAGAAAAAATCCTGGTGATGTAGAAAATATTTTAGATAAGTTCTTTACTCCTCAAGAACCTCAAATGACTGAGGAAGAAGTATCTTTTGTAGAAGAAGCAGGACCAGGTGGACAATCCTTGCCACCACAAGGACCACCTGGGATTGCACAAATGTTACAAGGAATGGGTGGATAGTGAGTATTAATAAAAAGTTTGCTGATATAGTTCATAACTCTTTATGGGATGTAGATGAACAAGGTAATGATATATTATTAGAAGAAAATTTAAAAGAACCACATTTTTTTACTGACCAATTACCACCACTTGTATTTCCATTTGGTTATATGATTATTAGTTCAACATTTGCTTATTATGATGAGGATGAAGATGGCAACGAGGAGTAATTCAAATAGAGGTGTAAGTCCAAATTCAACTAATGGTTCTTCTTATTCAACAGGTAGGAATCCTGGTGGTACACAAGCTGTAAAGAGAATACCTGGTGTTACTTATGGAGAACAAGAAGAATTAACAGAAATGCAAAAGATGTCGCCTTTACCAAAAGATGAAATACCTAAAAGATCTGGAGCAAAAAGACCTTTTAAGCCAGTAGATGTTTTTGCAGAAACAATTATAGAAGAACAACCAATTACTGATGGTGTTCCTATAGGTGCAGGAAGAATGGGCGAAACTTTAACTCCAGCACAAAGAGGAGATTTATTTATGAAAGCCTTAGCAGAAGCATTCCCTACATCTGATACATTATTTTTAGCAGAAGAAGGATTAGCACAATTTGAACCTGGCTTGAATGAATAATGACTTATCAATATTTATATGGTGATAGTTACAAAACTTTTGATGAGAAAAGAAAACTAGAACGAGCACAGATAAAAAAATATCAAGATTTATATATAACTCCAGAAGTTGCAAATAAAGCTACAGCTATAAAAGAAAGTGATCCTACCTTATCATCTGGTGTTCTTTCTTCATTAGCGTATGTAAATGCTACACCTGGAAATATACAACTTGCTTCATTAGAACAAGCAAAAATTAATGCTCAAACACATAAAAATCACATTACACAAGTTCCACCATCTTTTGTTAGCACTATAGGAGAATATTTAAAAGAATCAAATGAAGAATATATAGAATCAACACCGAAATTAGATCCACTTAGACAAAGAACAAAAAGAACTATTAGAGGTATATTTCAAACTTGGACAGCAGGTTTAGAAGCATTGTATCAAAGAAAAGCTAGAGCAAATATTATGCTTACAGGTGAGTTAGAACAAACTTTACAAGATGATTACAATTTAACTCCTGAGGAAGCACAAAAAATAGGTAAAGCGTGGCAATTAGCTGGTTTACTTACACCACAACAAAATACACCTGGTAAAACACTTCGTAATCCAGATACAGGAGAAGAACTAACTGCAGAAGAAATAAAAGAATTAAGAAAAAAATTTCCAGGAGCTCCTATTCCTACTCAAGAAAGCGAATTTAATTATAGAAACTCATTAGCTACTTCAATAGGCAAGTTACTTGTTAAAAAAGATTTTGGTATTCCAGAAGAATTTAACCAACAAAAACAACAAAAAGCATACAAAGATGCTGGTCCTAGTTCTTTAGAAGTAGTTTTAAGAAAAATCTCTGAAGGAGCTGAATTAGACACAGATGATTTTATACAAAACATACCTGAAGCATATAAAAGATTAGGTGTAAAAGGTGTTACTGAAATTTATGATGAAATGACAGGAACAGGTTTTATATCAGCAGGTCCAGCAGAAGATGAAGCTAACAGATTAAAGGAAGCAAATCTTTATGGTGGAAGAAGCATAACAGCAGGTAGATATATTTCAGATGCTGTGCTTGGTATAGAAAATGAAAGAGCAGATTTTTGGGTATCTGGACTTATAGATGCTGCTGCTTTGATATTTCTTGATCCTACAACTTATGTTACTTTTGGTGGTGCGAAAGGAGTACAAGCAGGGAAAAAATTAAAAACAGCTAATAAAACTTTAAGTAAATTAAAAGAATTACAAAAAGCAGGAGAATTAGATGATGCTTTAGAAGTTGCAAGAAACTTTATGAAAGAAGATACAAGTCAAGCAGTAGCAGATATAATTTTAGATTACAAAGGTCCAGATAAATTTTTACAGTTACTTAAAGCTAATAAAGATCCAGATTTTGCACTTAAATTATTTGAAGCTGAAAATTATGATGACATATTAAAAGCTGTAGAAGATACTACATTTAATGGTACTAATTGGAATGGACCTAGTTTTAATGGAACTAAAATAATTCCTGATTGGCTTAATAATTCAGCTTATAAAGCATTTAATATATTTAGAAAAAACCCATCTCCTGATAGTCCACTTAGTGCAATAGGTAAATATTTACCAGAAAAAGAAGTTAATCTTCAAAATCTTACAGAAACATTAGATGCTTTTATTAATTATGGTGTTATTGCAAAAGTAGAAAAAGGTTTTTTAAACGACACAGCACTTAAATTAACAAAAGAATTGCAAAAGAAAAATTGGTATGGAGCACAAAAAATATTAGTAAAAGATTTTTATGGACATCTTACTAAAAAATATGCAAAAAATAAAGAAACAGTTAAAGCATTTGAACTTTGGGGTGATGAAGCATTAAAAAGATTTAGGCAACAAAATGTTGCATACAGTGTAGGTGATGGAAAAACTGTAAGAGCAATTAAAAGAATAGGTTTTGGTGCTGGAAAAGAAAAGTTTTTTGATGTTCCTTGGTCTTATCAGTTAATGGAAAGAACATTTACTTTTACAGATTTTAGAGATGTAAAAAGAGTTGTTAATACAATAGACCAAGCACTGTCAAGAAAAATAAATAAAGGAGTAAATAAATTTGGAGATGACACACCAATAGGTAAATTGTTAAAAGAAGCAGATTTAAAAGTTAAAGATATAGATTTATCGTTACCTAAAGAATTTACTGCTTTATCAGATAAACTTTGGTCTGGTCAAATGGGTTGGAGTACAATGATGCTTCCAACAAGAGTTGCTTATCCTATGAGATTAACTTTAGAAGGTTGGATAAGAGGTTTTCTTTATGGTTTTGATAGTCCTATAAATGCACCTTTTAGTTATATAAACACATTGTTTTTCAAAAATACAGATTTGTTAGGAAAGCCTTTTAAAAAAGGTGGTTGGTCTAAAAGACAGTTACAAGAAGGATTGGAAAAAGCAGTAGGAAATAGAAGAATTAAAGATGTTGGTCCTAAAGGACAAAGAAACATACAGTTAGAAGAATTTACTCAACAATTTTTTGGTGATGAAATATTTGAAAATTCTGACTTAATGCAAAGAGCAGTTGAATCTTTAAGAATACAGTATTCAGGTATGTGGCAAGATGATATAACACAGTTAGCTGCAGATTATTTATTTAACAACAAATCAATAAAAGAATTAGCCGAAAGATTTTGGACAGGGGATAAAAAAGAAATATGGAAAAATTTTGCAAATACTTTAGAAGCAGACATAATGCCAAAAAATCTAAATGATATACAAAAAGAGATAAGAGGATTACAAAATCATATTACTTCTATAACTGGTGGGAATAGAGAGTTAATAGAAAGTTTTGCTACTGGTGTTTATAAAGGAATAGATATGAAAAGTCTTAATAGGAGGGCTTCAGAAAACTTAAAAGAAGTTACTAAAGGCATAGAAAAAATGTTAAAAGAAGCAGGAGATTTAAGACCTACAGAAATACCTACACCAAGAGCATTATTTGAATCATCAAGTTACAAAGAATATTTAAAAAAAGTAAACAGAGATGGTTTTAAATTTTTTGATGCTATGTGGCATTTTTCTTCAGCTTGGGAAGCAAACGCAATAAGAATACCTTTTTATAAACAATTATATTTCAGATCTATTGCAGATGATTTATTAATTGCAGATGAAAAGGCGTTAGCACAATATATTAAAAAAATTAAAAAACTGCCAAGGTCTTTAAAGAGAGAACTATATGAACTACACCCTGAATTAAAAAAAGGAGATGTAGCTTTAAAAGAATTAGTTGCTAAAAACAATCTTCCTAAAATAAGTAAAGAAGCTATTGATGCTAGAGCACAAGTGTACGCATTTAATGAAAGCACAAGAATATTTTATAACTTAAGTCAAAAAGGACAAGTGGCTGATGCTTTAAGATTTGTGTTCCCATTTTTTGAAGCATTTAAAGAAGTTGCATTTTCATTAACAAAAGGATTTAAACAAAAACCAAGTGCGTTATTAAAAGGTTCTCATATGATGCAAGTAGGCAGAAAAGAAGGAATTATTTATAAAGATCCTTTAACAGGAGATGATTATATGGCAGTTCCAATGCCTGATTTTGTAGCAAACAAATTTTTAGGTGCAGGTGCAGATAAATTAAATGCAAGTATTACTGTTCCTTTAAGTGGTTTTAACTTAGTAGGTGCAACATTACTTCCAGGTGTTGGTCCAGTTATAGGTATAGCTATAGGTGCTATTAGTGGAACTCTTAAAAAAACATTTGGTAGAGATATATATAAAATAATTGTACCTTATGGAACACCAATAGAATCTATAGAAGAATTAGGTCCTGATGGAATACCTACTTTATTGGGTAAAATATATACACCAGCTTATATGAGAAAAATATTGGCTAGTGCTGAAATAGCACTATCTAAAGATTTTGAATCTTTGTTATCTGAAGATTCTGTTGCAAGTAGAGCTTTAGATTCAGCTAAGATTATATCTTTAAACGAACCACAATCATTACAGACAGAAGAAGAATTTGCAGAATTTGATGAAAAAGTAGTTGAATTAACTAAAACAAGATTATTTGTTGAAGGTCTTTTACAAGGTATTTCTCCATCACCACCAAGAATTTTATATCAAACAGAATTTGATATAGAAGCAGAAGATGTACCAAAACATCTTAAACAATATACAGATGCTGTTTTAGATGGTATTGATTTAGGAAAAGTAGATACATCAGAATTATTTTCTGTAAAAAAAATTGATGCTAAAAATTATGTAAGTATAGGTGTACTTGCTTTGTTTTATTCAGAATTAGAAAAACAAATGGTTGATGAGTTTGGTGATGAAGATGGAAGATTTTATGCTTGGTTAGCTTTTACAAGAATGACAGGAATTGAAAGCATAACTGATATGGAAGGTATGTTAAAACCATCACCTGAAATGACTTCTGCAGCTTTACTTAAAGAAGGAAAATATGATGCTATATCAGGAAAATTACCTAGAACAAAACAAGAAGCAGATTTTAAAGAAAATAATCCTGAAGTAGTAGATAAATATAAAGAAACATACTTGTATTTAATGGATGATATTCAAGTATTAGGAGAATTAGAATCAACTTTATTTTTTGAACAGTTAATGAATGATGATATAGAAGCTGTTGATCCAGCTTTATTTGTTATAGAATCACAAGAGTTTTTATGGAATCTATGTTACACCAATAATGCAAAGATTTGGAAAGGTGAGAACTCAGATGAAGCAAAAATTGAAAGGAATAAAATAAGAAACTGGTGTGATGAAAGTTTCCCATTAGGTACAGGAGATACAGAATTAAATCTTAGAAAATTATTAGATAGAAGTATAAAAGATCCTACAACATATGGTTCAACTTGGAATACTAAACTTAATGAATTAGAAGAAATGGCAAGAGATCAATCATTAAAAGATTTCCCTGTACATAAAGCTCTTAGGGGTTGGTTTATAAATAGAGATTTAGCACTTATGAGTTTAGCAGATGATTCTGATACTTATAGTTTTCCAAAAGATATTAAAGAATTAGAAGATAATTTAAGAAAAGGTACATCAGATTTAGCACAAGAACAAAGAGAAAATTTAAGAGAAACAGCTAATATTTTATTATCTCAATATCCAGAGTTTTTCACAGTGTATGATGAAGTTCTAAGGTATGAAATACAGTATAATAAGACATATGACAGCTTTGGAGAAGATGAGGATGAATAATGACAGCACCTAAATATTTATTTACAGATGATAACTCTGAAGCTATTGATGAATTAGAGGCATATCAAGAGGAATTTCAAATATTTTTAAATGATTTATACACAAGATATGGATTACCAGAAACTAATGAAGAAACTGGAGAACCCTATACTGAAGATGAAAAAATTGATTATTTATTATCTTTAGGTGTTAATCCAACTGTTTGGTTTCAAAATGCTCAACTTAAAAAACAACAAGAAGAAGAAAGAAAAGCAGCAGCTTTTACTCCTTTAGGTATGGCAAGAGAAATAATTGTTGATGGAGAAGTTGTTAATACTTATGATTTTTTAGTAGAAACAATGGGATTTGAACCTTACACAAAAGGATCTGTTTTAAATATATTAACTGATATAGATGATTTGAAAAATCTACAACAACAGTTAAAAGATGCAGGTTATTTAACAGCAGGAACTTATAATCCTGGCATTGTAAATATAGCAACAACACAGGCTATGGAAAGATTATTAAGTGATGCAAATAATGCCAAAGATCCAAAAAAAAGAAAATGGAACAATTATTTAATTGATGTTCTTGTAAATCCAAAATTTGATACTTCTGATTTACCAAGTGAACCAGATTTAGATTATAACCAATTAGGCAATACAGTAGTAAATACTGTTAAAAGTGAAATAGGTAGAGATCCTACAAAAGAAGAATACGATATATTGTTAGGAATATTAGCTGGTTATGAAACTGAAGAATTTGAACAAACTGTATCTTCTTTAGGACCAAAATATAGAGAAAAAACTACAACTCTTGAACCAGGGTATAATCCTATTACTGGTGAACTAGAAATTGATAGGGAAGTAGAAACTGGTGGAATAGAAAAAATAGATAGTGATGTAAAAATTGAAGATGCAGGAGCAAAATTTCAAGCAAAAGTAAGAGAAATGTTTAAACCAACAAAAGATTTAAACCAAAGAAGGGAGCAATCAAAAAATGTTGTCAATCTTATTAATAGGAGCGTTGCTGGACTTGGGAGTATCGGTGGCTGAAAATCCTTACAATAAAGAAAATGGACTATCCGTTGATGAAATAGTAACTATTGTTAAAGATGCTGGTTGGTCAGATGAACTTATACCAGAAGCTATAAGAGTAGTTTTACTAGAATCTAAAGGACAGCCAGATAAATTACAAAATGATAAAGGTCCAGCAGTTGGATTGTTTCAAATAGATTTAAGCGTTCATTGGGATGAAAACCCAGAAGATAACAAAATGCTTAAATGGTTTAAAAATAAAGGCATAAAAAATAGAAAAGAAGTTGTAAAATGGTTACAAGATCCTAATAACAATGCAGAAGCAGCTTTACAGATTTGGAAAGATAGAGATAACTTTGATGAATCTGAAACTGGTTGGGAAGCGTGGTCTGTCTGGAATAATGGAGAAATTCCTGAAGGCAGAGAACAAAAGGATTGGAATATTGCAACTAAAAGTATGGAGTTAGCTTTAGAGTTGTTAAATAACACAGGAGATACAGGAGGTACAGGAGATATTGTGGAAGATGTAAATTATGAACCAGTAGATGAAGTACCTGAGGGAACTCCTGGACAAAGACAAGAATACGCTTCACAAGTTCCCCAAGAAGAAGATAGTTATGGTCTTGCACAATACAGGTCTTTAACAGATCGTAAGAAAAAACTAAGTGATAACTTTGGTAAGTTATTTGAAACAATGATGGGAGCTGAACCTAGATAATGGCACAAATAATAGTCATAGGACCTAATGGATCAAGAACAACTGCTAATACAGAATTAACAGCAGAAGATATAGCAAATGGTTTTGACCAACCAGAATATGACCGACTTATTGCAGGTGAAGAACCTGGGAGAGAAGGCTATAAAAATGCAGATAAAATCAATTATGAAGATACATATGGTGGTCATACAACTGGCGAAACTGTAACTGGCGATTATGTAGGTGATTATGGTGGTGAAGATGCTTCAACACCTATGGACCAAAGAGAAAGTGAAAAAGGTGCAGGTAACACAGGATATGATGATTTATCTAAATATAAAAATATTGATGCAGATGGAGAAGTAGTTGTTGAGGACGAAGTTACAGAAGAAACAGAAGTTACAGATAGAACTGCAGCTACTGAATTTGCAGAAGGAATACCAAATGGTGGAGAAATAGTAAAAGCTGGAGATAAATATTATATTTTATACAAAATACCTAATACAGCATTATCACTAAGTTACGAAGCTACAGAAAATGATATTGAAGGATTATATCCATTAAATTTTGATGAACAATCTTTTAGAGAAGTGTCTGAAGAAGATATTGCACTTACTGTTCCTTTTGGAAATATTGCAGAACTATACGATCCAGAATTATTACAGAGTGGTTTAACTCCTTGGGAAGGATTTGTAGATTATTTAGACAAAGAAGCAGAATTAAGACCTTGGCTTGAAGATGAAGAAATGGTATTTTTACTTGCAGAAGCAACATTAGAAGGCAGAGTAGTTACAGATGCTGAATGGAAAACAACTAATTGGTGGCGTACAAGCACACAAGGTCAAAGAGATTGGTTATTAGTATCACAAGGTAAGCCTTTAGATGAATTGCCTAAAGATGCCCAAATTAAATTACGAGATGACAAAATAGCAATTAGAGATGCTTTATTAGAATCAGAAATTTCAAATCCTTCAGATGAATTAGTTAATTGGATTTCTTATAAATTAACTACTGGAGGTTGGACACCTGCATATACAATAAATCAAATTGATTTACTATCTAATGATGGAGATATAGATGAAGATTTAAGTTCATTTATATCTGGTGATGGAATAACAATAGAAGGAACTAGAGCTGGTGAAACAAAAGTTGAAAATATTTATACTGAAATTTTAGGACCTGTGTTTGGACAAATGAATGATCAATTAAGAAGAACAGAAGCTAATAAACTTCGTAATGATCCTAATTATGAATTTAAACTAAGAGAAAAATTAATAGGACAAAAAAAGAGTTTATTTCCACAATATGCAGAAAATGCAACTTATGAAGAATTTGCAACTCCTTGGTCAAACTTTATAAATAATGAGTGGGGAGAACAAGTAGATCAATCAAGCGTACAGTTTCAAGAAGTATTAAAATTAAATAATTCTGTAGAAGCAAGTAAGTATTTAACTCAACAAGGATTAGATTTAGGTAAATCTAAAGTAGTTAATGAAGCTCTACAAGGACTTAAAGCCTTTGGACAAGGAGTTAGATTAACATAATGGCAGATTTTTTAACAGAAGCAAAAGCATTATATCCATTTCTTCCAGAGGGATTATTAACATTATTTCAAGAAAAGTATGTAGATTTTGATAAAAATATAGACCTTGCATTAGGTGCAGTAAGACAAGATACTCAATATGATAATTATTTTCCTGGTAACAAAAGAGCAGATGGTTCTATTAGGTATTCAGAAGTTGAGTATGGTGCTGTAATTGAAGGATATAAAGATAAATTAAGAATGTTTGGTGTAAATCCAGATGTTTTCTTAGAAAATTTTAAACAACTTATAGAGGGTGATGTTGCACCAACAGAGTTTCAATCAAGACTTAATACTGTTTACAGTGGAATTGAACAAAATATTCCAGAAGTAAAACAATATTATGCAGACAATTTTGATATAGATTTATCAGAAGAATCAATATTTGCTGCTGCAGTAGATACAACTGTAGGTGATGCAATATTAGAGGGTAGAATCACACAAGCACAAATAGCTGGTGAAGCTACTACTAGAGGAATGTCATTACCACAAGCTGAATTAGAAAAACTACAAAGATTTGGTGTAACACAACAAGATGCAAGACAGATATTTCAAGCAGCACAACAACAAGTTCCTAGATTACAAGAACTACAAAGAAGGGGTGGTAGAGCTGTTTCAGAAGAAGATATTTTTGAGTTAGAAGAATTTACTGAAGCAGGTGTCTATAAAGATCCAGAAGAAATTGAACAAATAAAAATGTTAGAAGCAGAAGAAAAATCAAGATTCTCACCTATCGGTGGAGCAGCTAGAAAAGGTGGTAGAGTTACAGGATTAACACAAGGTTAATTTATAAACTTTACACAATACCACAACATATAGTAGTATAAGAGTATCGCATAGTGGTAGTCTGCGAGTACAAATTGACTCTGCACCTCCAGTTTATATCTGGCGTGTAAACTGTGTAACACAATTCGCCTAGTATCTGAATAGCCCAGAAGTGGCTGACAATTCAAGTTATTCATCATTTTAATTTGTCGCCTATCGCATTATATTCCCCAGGGTAATGCAGTTAGTAGAAACTGGGAGAGGAGAGATATGGAAAGTATAGAAGAAAATACAGTGGAAGAAACGCAAGAGGAAGATAACAATACTATCAAGAATATGCGAGAACGCATTAAAGAACTTGAAGGTGTTGAGAAGGAATTTAAATCTGTGCAACAGGATAAAGTTATCCAAGATGCAGGATTTGATCCAGCTTCTGGACAGGGTAAAGCACTTAAAGACCTTTACAAAGGCGACTTGGAAGTGGATGCGATAAAAGCATTTGCTGCTGAACAATATGGTTGGGGTGATGAAGCTCCAGCAGTACAGGAACAAGAAGCACAAAAGGCTAGGGTAGTTACAAGTCAAGACAGTTTAGATGCTGTAACTCAAGCTAGTGTTCCAGTTGAACCAGCTGATGTAAATGACCAGATTGCACAAGCACAGCAAGATGGTGATTGGCAAACAAGTTCAGCTCTCAAAGCAGAAAAATTAAAAGCCCTAATGGAGAAAAAATTATAAAAATTATTCTCTATTAATTAAATTAAAGGAGATTAAAAAATGGGTGCAGTATCAGGAATGGGAGATTCATACGATCTTCCCAATTATGTAGGTGAGTTATTTAATATAACTCCAAATGATACACCATTTCTTTCTGCTATTGGTGGAATGACTGGAGGTAAATCAGTTACCTCTAAGCAATTCACCTGGCAAACAGTTGACAATGCAACAGCAGCTCAAACAGTAGCTGTAGAAGGTGCAGACCCAACATACGCAGAGAGAAGCAGAAGTGAAGTAACTAATGTTACTCAAATTATGCAATATGGTGTAAATGTATCATATACAAAACAAGCAGCAACAGGAAACCTTTCTGGACAAGCTATTATAGGAAACCAACCAGTTCAAGATGAATTGGCTTTCCAATTAGATATGGCTTTAAAGAGAGCAGCTAGAGATATAGAGTTCTCTTTCTTGCAAGGTGCTTATGTAGCAGATACAAATGTAACAACAGCAAGAAAATCAAGAGGTATGTTAGCAGCTACTACAACAAACGAAGTAGCAGGTGGCAGTGCAGCTTTAACTCAAGCAAAAGTAGATGCTTGTTTGAAAGCTATGGCAGATTCAGGAGCTCCATTTGAGCAACCTGTAATATTTGCTAATGCCTGGCAAAAGCAAAAACTATCTTCTATCTATGGAAGTGCGTTATCACTTGCACCAAGAGACAGGAACTATGGTGGTGTTAATATCAACACTATAGAAACTGACTTTGGGGTAGTAGGTATTGCTTACAGCAGACACATACCTGCTGAAGATGTTTTAATTGCTGACCTTGCATTTTGTAAGCCAGTTTTCTTGGATATTCCAGGAAAAGGACACTTCTTCGTTGAGCCACTAGCTCAATCAGGAGCAGCTTACAAGTATCAAGTCTATGGAGAAATTGGATTAGAATATGGTCCAGAAACATTCCACGGCAAAATTACATCACTATCCACTTCTTAATAAGAAGTAAGATAGTATATTTATTAGAGGGAGATAAATACATCTCCCTCTAGTATTATGGAGTTATATGGCAGCAGTAAGCACACTTGTAGATAGAATATATAGAGATTTCTTAAATAAACCAGATGATCTGTCTGCGTTTTCTAGGTTAGATGGAGCATTATCTGATACAACAGGAACAACAGTTGTATATGAAAGTGGTTTATTTTCATCAGAAGAAGAAAACCTTTTAGGTAATGGTGCATTAATAGAAATTGACCAAGAGTTAATGTTAGTAACTTCAGCTAATACTTCTACTAGAACACTAACTGTAGCAAGAGGGTATTCAGGTACAACAGCAGCTACACATTCAGATGAAGCTAACTTATATCTCAATCCAACATTCCCAAGGAAGTCTGTATTTGATGCAGTAGCAGATAATATATCAAGACTCTATCCAAGTTTGTATAATATAACTACAACTAATGTAACTTCTAATTCAACTTACGCAGAAGTTCCAGCAACCACAGTATCTGTAGTTAATTCTTGGGTACAAAACGCTTCAGGTGACCAATATACAAGTGCAGGAATAGAGTTACTTACTAACTTTCCACCATCAAGTACTAATACTGCTGTTCAGTTTTCAAATACTTCTAATGGTAAGACAGTTTATTTAGTTGTTAAAAGAAAGTTTGGCAGACCTACTGCTGAAACAGATGATTTATCTACTGCTTGTTTCTTAGAAGATTCATACCACCAAATAATTATGATTGGTGCAGTAGCTGACATTATGGGTGCAACAGATGTAGATGCTTCAACACAGGAATTTATTACAGAGAAACTAGCAGCAGAAAACTATCCTATTGGTTCTGGAGAGAGATTAAGAAATGCTTTACTTAGACTAAGGTCTTTGTTAATTGATGAAGCAAGAGGTGATTTAAGGTCTTTATATCCACAAGCAGTTGCAATAGGTAACATTAATTACAGTGCATAATGGCTGTATTACCTTCACCATCTAATACATCTGAACCACAAGCACAAGGATTTGAAGCTAACTTAGATGACTTATTCCTAAGATTTGCTGTTGGTCCTGGCAGACAAATGAATATTAATACTGCTCCATTACAGGCACAAGCTATACAAACATCAGAAACTCCAGAAGATTTCCAACAAGAGTTTGGTCAGATTTATTCAAGAACTGATTTCTCTGGTGGATCTGGATTAGATAAAGCACATAAAAGAAATGCTAGTGAAATGGATTTCTCTAGGTTCTGGGATAGTAGTGGTATTGATGTTTTTAGTGGTAAAGCTGTAGGACAGGAATACAAAGTATCTTTACTTAACTCAACAGAGGAAGTTACTACTTCTTCTGAAACAAATCTTTATGCACAACAGTTAGATGGAACAATATTTTATGCTGATGGTGCTGTTCTTAAAAAGATAACTACTCCATTAACAGGAAGTTCTAGTACAGATGGTACACCAAGTGGAGGTAATGATATTACTGGGTTAGCTATTATGGGTAATCAGTTATTCATTGTTGCTAATGGTGTTATATATCAAAGAACAGGTGCAGGTTCTTATGGTAGTGGATATAACTCTGATAATACTTACAGTAGATTATGGGCTGCGAAAGGTAGATTAATTGCATCAGATACATCTGGAGTTCTTTATGAAATAGAACCATCTTCTGCATCAGCAGGAGCTGATAATACTATTCACTCACTTAGGAATGGTAGAAGTTGGACAGATGTCTGTGATGCAGGTGCAGTTGTACTAGCTACAGCAGATGATGGATATATATATTCTTTAGCTGATGAGAGTTCTAACTTAACTCTTAAAGGTCAAACCTTTATTGAAGGTGAAGTACCTAATGCAATAGATGCAGCACAAGGTTTAATATTTTATGGTACTTATGAGAACACTGCTAGTGGAAAGATTGGAAGATTATATAGAGCAGAGATTACTAATGCCAACAGTTTGTATGTGTTAGTTAATGCACAGTTAATTAAACAATGGGGTGATGGTTCAACTACTTTGGATCAAGCACCTTACAGTATTATTTCAACAAGAGATAGTATCTATACAGGAATAAAAGATACAGCATCTAAGACTAACTTATGGAGATACTACTTACCTACTGGTGGAATAGCTAGAGATCTGGAATTTGCAGAAGGTGGAATAGTAAAAGGTCTTACAGTATTTTCTGATAAGTTATTTGCAACTGTAAGTGGTGGTGGAATATACAGAGAAACTTCTAACTATGTTTCTACTGGTTACATCATTACAGCATTAGGAGATTTCTTTACATCAGAAAAGAAACAGTGGGTTGGAGCTAAATTAAATACACAAGATGTAAGTTCAGGTACAGTTCAGCTATCTACTTCAACGATTGCAACAGATATAAATGATAGTTCATCTTCTACTTGGCAATCACAAGTAACACTAAACTCTGGTACTGGTGGAGAAGAAGAAGTTATGACTTTAGTTAGTGGTAGATGGATTGCAGGAAAGATAGATATAACAACAGATGACCAAGCACAATCTCCTGGACTACTTTCATTTGCTATAAGAGGTTTCCAGTTGGTTAATGACTTGGTTGTAGATATACCAGTTAATATATCAGACCAAATAGAAAGACCATACAGAAAAAGAATTAAGGTTAATGGACAAGGTGAGTTGGTGTATCAAGCACTTAGAAATAAAGAAGGAAAGAATGTTCAATTAGAGATATACAGACCAGATACATTATTAAGAGGTATAATAGAAAATGTTAGCAGTCCTATTGAAGAAATATCTCCAAGAGGTTCTGTAACAACTTATTGTCTAGTAAGATTTAGAGGTAGTAAGGTAATACAAATATCTACTGCTGGAGAAGGGTTAGGTATAGCATTACTAGGAACTGGAAGATTAGGATAGAATGACAGCTCAAGAAACTAAGCTATTTAATGCTTATGAAAGTACGCTAACATCAACAGTTGGTGCATCAGGTTTAGATTTTGTTGTTAATTCTGTAACTGCACCTACTGCAGTTACTTTAGCTGCACCATTTTATATAGTTTTAAATCCAGATAGCTCAACTAACAGAGAAGTTATACTTGTTACTTCAGTTAATACAGGAACTAAAACTTTAACTTGCGATAATATAAACAAAAGATTTTTAGATGGTTCAGCAGCTAGTTCAGGATTATCACACGCATCTGGTTCTGTTGTCAGAATGTCGCCAGTAGAACAACACATAGAGGATCTAAATGACAGAGTAGATACCATAATCAATGAAGCAGGTACAGCAGTTAATACTTCTTTATTCTTAGATGAAGATGATATGTCCACAGATTCTGCTACTAAAGGTGTAACACAGCAATCAGTTAAGGCTTATGTAGATGCACAAGTAACAGCACAAGACTTAGATTTAATATCTGATTCAGGAACAATAGACATTGATTTAGATTCTGATTCATTAACAGTTGCAGGTGGAGAAGGTATTGATACATCTGCTACAGGAACAACATTAACTATTGCAGGAGAAGAAGCAACAACTTCTAATAAAGGTGTAGCAAGTTTCTCATCAGATAACTTTGCAGTTTCTTCTGGTGCAGTAACAATAAAAACTGGTGGTGTTGATAATGATGAACTAGCAGGTTCAATAACTAATGCTAAATTATCTAATAGCACTGTATCTTATGGTGGAGTATCATTAGCATTAGGTGCTTCTGATTCAACACCAGCATTTGATTTAACAGATGCTACTAACTATCCAACATCATCTTTAAGTGGAACAATAACTAATGCTCAACTCGCAGGTTCTATTGCAAATGCAAAATTATCAAATTCATCTATAACAGTTTCAGATGGTTCTAGTTCAACAGCTATTTCTTTAGGTGGAACAATCACATTTTCAGGAACTTCTAATGAAGTAGAAATTGCTGAAAGTAGTGGAACATTAACTATTGGATTACCTGCAACAATTACAGCTAATGTAACAGGTAATGTATCTGGAACATCTGGTTCTACAACTGGTAATGCAGCAACAGCAACAGCTTTAGCAACTGCAAGAAACATTGGTGGCGTATCTTTTGATGGAACAGGTAACATTGATCTGCCTGGTGTTAATTCAGCAGGTAATCAAAATACATCAGGTACAGCAGCAGACTTATCTGCAACCTTAGATGAAACTAAAGGTGGTACTGGACTTACAAGTTTTACAACTGGAGATGTTGTATATGCTTCTGGTAGTAATACCCTTGCTAAATTAGGCATAGGTTCATCTGGCGAAGTATTGTCTGTATCTTCTGGTGGTATTGTAGAATGGGCAGCTGCAACAACAGGAGATATTACACAAGTAACAGCAGGTACAGGTTTATCTGGTGGTGGTGCATCAGGAGATGTAAGTCTAGCTGTTGAAACATCACAAAATATTACAGCTTTAACTGGTGGGGATTTAACAATTTATGAAGATGCAAACAATGCAGATGTTTCTATAAAGATGGGAACAAGTGCTGCAGAATCATTAACTATAGAAGTATTAAATGGTGGATCAAACAAAACTGCTGAACAAATTAACTTCACAACAGCTACTGCTTCAGGAACAGCCAATCACGGAAAGATGGTATTTAATGTTGATGCAACAGAGATTGCTACTGTTGATGATGATGGTATAAACCTAGCTTCAGGTAAAACTTTTAGAATTAATGGTACAGCAGTAGGTGATATTACAGGTGTAACAGCAGGTACAAACCTTGGTGGTGGTGGAGCTTCTGGTAGTCCTACTTTAAACTTAGCTATTGATAGTGAAGTAGCTTTTGCAGACCAGGTTGCAAGTGCAGTAATATTAAAAGATTATTCAGAAACAGAACAAGCTGTGTCATCAGCAGCAGCATTAGCTATTAATTTAGCTAATGGTAATACTGGTACTGTAACACTTGCACATAATGTAACAGATATAGATTTTACAAATGTACCTACTGACATAGCTACATTTACTTTAGTAGTAACACAAGATGGTACTGGTTCTAGGACTATGGCAATTAACGCAATAACTGTTAATGCCGACAGTCATCAAACAGCAAAGACTGCTGGTGGTGCAGGACTAACACTATCAACAGCAGCAGCAGCTATAGACATACTTACATTTATGTTTGTAGATGAAACACCATATTTATTTAGTCAGTTAGCTTTTGCGTAATGTCGCCACTAGGTGCAGCTAGAGCAGTAATCACAAGTGGTGTAGCAGATGTCAAAGGTTCATTAATATTATTACAAACTCAAACTGCTAGTAGCTCCCTCTTAGACTTTGAAGCCTTAGAACAAAGTACATACAATGTTCACTTCTTTACTTTTACTGATATTAATGTAACAACACAGACAGAGTTTGGTTATAGATTATCAGATGATGGTGGAACAACTTATGAAACAGGTTATGAATTTGCTAACCAAAGAGGTTACGCAAGTGGTACTTTTGCAGAGAGAAAGAGTACAAGTCAAAATACAGCAAGACTAGGTGGAGATATAACAACAGATTCTAATTCAGTTTTCAATGGATATATGTATTTATACAATGCAGGAGATAGTGCCAAATACACATTTTCTACAAGTCATTGTACTTTTATGCAGGGTACAACTTATACAATGGAGTTTGGTTCACAACTTTATGCCAATGCTTCTACAATTAATGGTATTAGATTTGGTGAAGGTGTTTCAATGGGTGCATTTACTTCTGGAACAATCTCTTGTTATGGGGTAAGGGAATCGTAATGGCAGGTTTAGAATTTATACACAAAGAAACTATATCAGGCTCAACAAGTACAACAAATGTTACGAGTTGTTTTACTTCTGATTATGATGTTTATAAAATTTATTCAACAGGAATATCAACAGCAGGTACAGATTATGTGGATTTGAATATGAGGTTAATAGATAGTGGGGGTAGTGTTATTTCTGATAATGAATATAATTATGCGAATTTGAATATGCTAACTTGGACTTCCTTTACAGAAACATCATCAGAAAATCAAAGTTCATTTCTTAGAGCATTTTCAGAAAGTACAGACCAAGCACCTGAAAGTCAAGGTGGGGAGATTACAGTATATAATCCAAATAGTTCAAGTAGCTATACTTTTATTACATACGCTAACTCACAAAAATATGGTGGTAGCTATATGACAGGACTTAAAGGAATAGGCGTACACACAGTTGCTGAAACCATAACAGGTTTTCAGCTACTAGAAAGTAATGGCTCACGACCTTATAGCAGTGGAGTTATTTTAGTATATGGAGTTAAATAATGGCAGGTAGTTTAGTTTTAGTAGATGAATATACAGTTAGTGGTACACCAGCAGCCATAACTATAGGTGGTGGAAGTTCTGGAAGTAGCTCATATAATTACGCTATGGACACAACTTACAATGTTTATATGTTGGTAATTACTGGACTTACAGTATCGGCAGATGATGCACCTTTAATGAGAGTTACAAAAAGTGGAACTTCCCAAGAGGATGCTAATTATGATGAAGCAAAGGAATATTTTAAATCCGATACAAGTTTTTCAACAATAGCTAATACAGGAGGAACTAAAATAGATTGTATGGCTACTATTGATAGTGGTACATCTGCTGGTGGTGGTAATGGAACATATTATTTATTCAACTTCCCTAATACTTCAGAATATAGTTTTGTAACAATAGATGGTGCTCACTTTCAAGCAACTGATGATACTGTTAGAGGTTTCCAAGGAGGATTTGTACATACAGTTGCTAGTGCTTCAGATGGTTTGCGTATAGGAGTTAATAACTATGTTACCAGTACGCTTACAGGTGGAAATTTTAAGTTGTTTGGTATCGGAAAATAGGTGCTAGGATAGGAGAGATATGGCATTAAAAACATTAGAACAATTTACAGCAGAAGCACAGACAGAGATTGATGCAAAGAAAACAGCTAATGGTGGTGATGGTATGTTTGCTCAAGTCAATAATGTTAGAAGTGAGTTTACAGATGCAGAGTATGACCAAGCTGTAACTGATATAGCCAACTATAAATTTGATGATCAAAATAATGGTTATAAAAGAAAAAGACAAGAGGAATACCCTAGTATTCCAGACCAGTTAGATGACATCTATCACAATGGAATTGATGGTTGGAAAGCTACTATCAAAACAACTAAGGACAAATACCCAAAACCTAGTTAATCCTTAATCGTATGATACAATCGTGTCTATGGATTATTTTATAGGATTTTTAATAGGTTATTATATTCGTGATTTCTTTAGATACCTAAAAAAGTTAGCTGATTACAGGGTTATTGAGGACTTTGAATCCGAATGGTTAATAGAAGATGATGTTGAATAATTTAATTTGTTTTAAAATAGATATATGAATGGAAATATCAAGATAAATCCAAGCCAGATATTACAAGGTGGATTAGCAGCCTTAGTTGCTTGGTTGTTTAGAACTGTACAAACATTAACCAATGAAGTTTCAGTATTGAAAGCAGAAGTTTCAAATGCTAATGAAAGATTAGCCGAAGTGCTAACTGTTATCAGTGGAATATCAGGAGAAATCACAGAGATTATATGGAAGATAGGTGGATAATGGATTGCTGTGGTAACTGCAACTGTGGTGGTAGATGAAATACTATTATGCTGTAGATATAGTCAAGATAGTTGATGGAGATACAGTAGATGTCAGAATTGATTTGGGTTTTGATGTGTGGCATAAATGTCGTGTACGACTTATGGGTATCAATGCTCCTGAATCACGAACAAGAGATAAAGAGGAGAAGGTCAGAGGGTTGGCTGCAAAGGAATGGTTAACTAAAGAGTTCTATGATGCAGTAGATCCAATAGAGTTACAATCACACGGCAAAGGAAAGTTTGGAAGAATACTTGGAGAGTTCTTTATCAATGGTGTAAACATAAATCAATCAATGATAGACAATGGACACGCTGTGGAGTACTTCGGTGGCAAAAGGTAATGAGATGCTTCACAACCTTAATAAATTCTTTCGTTTATTAGTAGTCCTATTATTAATATCACCAGCTCCAGTTTATGCAGATGAAACTACAGTAACTGAGGGTTTTGATAACCAACAGATTAACGAAGATATTACTTTCGTTTATGGTGGTAACGATACTAGCCTTGCTGCCGAAGCTGATTGTGATAATGCTGCAATACCAGGAGGAATCTACATTGAAGATATGGATTGCCACGGCTCACAATATTACGGAGCTGATAGGTATCAAATTGGATTACGCAGTTCAACAGATGGACTCACGATTGCATTCCCTAACTCTGAAACTAAACCGATTACTGAAGTAGGTCTAAGGTATGGTGCTAGAGAGAGTACTGCTACAGCTACTGTTTACTATGATGATGATACAACTTCAACAATAAACTTTATTAATACTTGGGATGCTGCAGATCCACAGACTATAGCTAACAGTACAGCAACTATAGTAGTAACTGCACCAACAGGTACAACTATTAATGAGATAGTAATACCAGGACAATCAGATAACTTAGGTGATTGGTGGTTAATAGATAATGTTTACTATAAATATACTGCACCAACTCCTACTACTACCACTACAAGTACAACAACTACTACAACTACCACTACTACTACAACAACAACTGTTCCTCCTCCACCACCTGAACCAGAGCCTGAGCCTGAGCCTGAGCCACCTCCAATAGTTACAATTATTATGGATGATGGAACTGAAGCTGAGTATGAAGAATACGAAGTTGAAGATGGTACAGTAGAAAGAGATAATGAAAGAGCAGCTAACTTAGAAGATTATGGTTGTGAATTAACTGATGCACAGATTGAACGAGGTGATTGTGATGTTGAGATATATGAAGATGAGATATATGAAGAAGAAATCTACGAAGAAGGAGAGGAGCTTCTTGATGACAGCATTATCATACTTGAAATTTCAGATGATGATGAACTTGAAATCATTGAAGTCATTGAACTTACTGAAGAAGAGATACTTGAGATTGAAAAGGAGATGGAGCTTGAAGCTAAGGAACTTGAAATCCTTGATGAAGAACTTGAGTTCCTTGAAGATCTATCTGAAGAAGAACTAGAAGAATATGTAGAAGTAATCCTTGAGATTGAAGAATACATAGATGATATAGAAGTATTTGAAACAGAGATAATTATTATTGAAGAAGATATAGACCTAATAGATATATTTATTGCTAATGATTTATTCCCACCAGATCCAGAGGATGTATTAAAGGATATGGAATCTGTACAAGAT
>Ga0181420_1000129_pt1 | contig 27874 bp, 21 predicted proteins | sample 43SPOviralmetaG_FD_130145 | JGI IMG/M metagenome (GOLD analysis project Ga0181420, IMG submission 130145) | Marine viral communities from the oligotrophic San Pedro Time Series (SPOT) site, San Pedro Channel, CA, USA - 43 SPOT_SRF_2013-05-22 | ecosystem: Environmental > Aquatic > Marine > Strait... | reverse complement strand
CGTTTTGAAATCATATCTTGCATTTGTTTATTTAAAATATCAGATTTTTCTGATAATTGCATACTTCCATAATTGTTGTTAGAATTAATTTGCATAGGATTTTTATAATTTGTAGGTTGCGATTGGCAACTTGGTGCACCTCCTGGCATTGTTAATTGGCCTGGTTGTACACAGTTTTCATCTGGATGAATTGATTCAAAATTATGTATCATAGAAAGTCCACCGTTTCCTTTCGTTGATGTATCAATATTTAAGAATGAATAATTATCTGAGAAATTCGACATTTCGCAATTGAGATATGGATTTATATCATCGTCAATTTTTGGTTGTGTTTGTTGCGTTTGTTGTGTTTGTTGTGTTTGTTTTTGTAGATTCATTTGCAACCAATTTATAATTTCATCACCCACAAATATATGATTGGTTTGTGCAACAACCAATGTCGGAACATTGTTAATATAATCGGGTAATTTTTGTCTGACACTTTTAGAATCAATACATATATATTTAATTGAATCTTTTACAGGTGAATTTGAAAGTTCTTTGATAATATTTTTGCAATGTTGACAATAACTGCTATAAAAAAGTAGTGATGTAGACATAATACTCTAATTACTTATAAAAAAAATGCGAAATAATTCACACATCAAATTTTTAGAAATGTAATTTGGGAAATATTTTCAAAGCATACATTTCCATTAATGCTAATTTTGTTGTTCTTGACATTTTAATATTAATCCAATTATGATTTTCACAACAAGAAATTTCCGGCGACAACCATCCGCAAGTTTTACAAACTCTAACACTAATCAAATCTGAAGAAGTTTGTAATCTATCTTTTAATATATCAATTCCATTTCTAGCCATAATTGAATCTCTTTCCATTTCTCCAATTCGAAGTCCTCCTATTTTACCACCTTTGTTAGGCTGACCTGTAATATTAACAACAGGTCCAATATTTCTCGCTTTAATTTTTTTATGAACTAAATGATGAAGTGCTAAGTAATATACAGTACCGATAAAGAGAGGATTGTCCAATCTTTTTCCGGTTTTACCACAAATAAAATTACATTTTCCAGACATTTTATTTAATTCAGAAATTTCTGTTTCAGATATATCATCATATCTAAGTTTTGCAGATACAACTGCTTCAGTTCCAAAATATGATTCCAACATCTGTGATACGGTCATTCTTGAGGGTAAATGTGCAGGATTAATAATAATGTCCGGAACAATTCCGTTTAATGTATGCGGCATATTTTGTGTTGATTCAATATATCCAATCACCCCTTTTTGTCCGGATCTAGTAGATAATTTATCGCCAATTTCTGGTTTATGAATATATTCTAATTCCAAAATTGCGGATAAATTGTCTGTAGTTATGTATGAATTTTTTACAGTTCCATAACAGCCTCTAATATGATGATCAACATTATTTTTTGATTTTGTAAAAGATATGTCAGATTCTTTTATTTTTTTTCTAGTATGATGAACCGGATTTTTCCAAGTCTCTTTTCCGGTTTTCTTAACTATAGTAATTTTCTTATGCATACTGTGCAAGCCACCTCTATTAATGAATGATTCATTTACAACAATTGCATCTTCTATATTCCAACCACCATATCCACTTATAGCGACAATTGCATTACAACCATTCATTATAATTTTATTTGCATCTTTTGAAGTTATAATTGGTTTTTGTGGATATATCAATTGATTTGCTTGGCGAATATGTGTTGTCGCATAACTGCATCTTACCGGAGGCATATGTCTCGAAAAAATAAGTTGTTCGGCAACATAACCTTTTGACAAATTGGAACCTTTTTTTACTCTCCCTCCATCAAGAAATATCCAATTCTTAGATTCCGGACTAAATATTTGAGTGGTGTCGTCAATAATTCCATTTATAATTTTTTTTGAAATAATGTTGAATTTTATTTGTGGTAATGTAATTTTAACATCTGAAACCAAATCGACGGTTAATCCAATATTTTCACCCTCCGAACTTCTATATAAACAATACACTCCAATATGACTATTGTCATATTCACGTTTTTTAAAATTACCATAACCTGGACTCCCTCTAATAACACGTGTTAAATGCGATATACATTCAAAATAGGAATTCAAATTAATTAATTGACCTTGTGTATGAATACGTTTTATCATATAAGAACATGCATTGTCTGTAATTCGGGAACACAAATGACCAATTAGCCATTCTACACCAATAATTCTTTTTGTATAAATATCATTTGTATTTGCATAAGATATATTGGGATCTAGAAGATTTACAATCATTAATGATAAAAATAAAGCCTTTGCACATTTCGATTTTAAATGTGGCAAATATGGATGCTTTTCCAAAGGATTATTTTTCTTATTTTTCCAAGGCCCATTCAAAAGAGATAAATATTTATTTTTGTCAATTGAATAGTTTTGTAAATATTTCATTAAATTTTCAATATTATGATATTCAATAAATTGTAACAAAGAAATTTTCCCTTTATTATATTGTCCTTCAACGCATAAAGTATTTTGGTGTATTAATAATTTTAATCGCCCTTTGTAAATTTCCCATGGTGTTTGTAAATCACAACTCCAAGTTTCTGTTCCGTTTTGGTTTTTGTATATCCAATTTTGACAAAAAACTTCTTTAAAAGGCCAAACATAAGATTTTCCACATATTATAAAATAACCTTGTCTGGTCATTGCACAAATTTGTATTGTTTTATTTTGAGATTGCGATTCAGCATTTTCTTGATTTTTGTCATTGTTATATAATTCAATATGTAAATGATATGTTTTCAATTGTTTAATACAATATTCAATTTGCTCCTTTTCTTGTTTTTCTGATAAATATTTTATTTTCGCATTTGGTAACCAAATACTTAAAGCATGCACATATCTCTCATATTGATTTGAATTATCATAATTTGACATATATTTTTATAAATTTTTATATAATTTTGATGTGTTAGTAAAAATTATAATGCTCCATTTTTATTTTTTATCAAAGAATTTGAAAAAATAAAGTTTTGTAAAGATTTGGGTTAAAAAAAAAAATTTTAATAATCTTTTTTTTATAAATATAAATACAGATACCGGATCTGTTAATTTTAGTGAATAAGTATAATACAATCTGTTAAATTTACAAAATTATTTATAGTCAGTTTTTAGAAATTGTAAGTTCTGAACAACTTACAATTATATTTAATAAAAATACACGTATTCTGCGTTTTTATATACAAATTATTTTTATTAATTCGTCTTAATGCTAAAATTTGCAGACTCTATAATGGATTCAATAAAAACCCCATATAATTATCATATATTAAATTTTTGCAACAATGTTCAAAATCTTACAATGCAAACAAATGTAAAATTTACACTATTTGAAGATAGTGAAATTAAGAATTTTATTAAACTTTTATTTGTGATTGATTTTGACGAAAAATTTTTTAAATCTAAACAATTTTTGAAATTATTAGACATTATTGAAATTAAATTGAGAAGCATAGATGAAAATAAATCAATTACTACAAAGATAGAAACAGATATATATTTACTCATAGAAGAATTAAAAGTAAATATTACTGATGAAAATATAACTAAATTTATTGATAAACTAGAATTAAAAGTTAATTCTGAAAAATCAATCAAAACAGATTTAACACGCACATTAGACAAAACAATAAATATTGATTTCGTTTATAGCATTATAATCGATATTATAGCAAGCATTTACGGATTTATATCATCATTACAAATAAACGACAAATGGTCGTGTATAATTAAAAACAATGATGAATTTATAAAATTGTTAGAATTATTAAAAAATTCTGAAATGATCGAAATTAGTAAATAAATAAAAATATCAAAATTAAAGAAAGCACACAATCACATATAAATTCTTGTATAATTTTTATGTGAAAAAAAGCTTAACATGTAAATAAATAAAAAAAAGCTTAACTTGATGTTAGCATTTTATTGTTAATTTTATATTTTTTTTTGTTTTGTGTTTTTAATATATATTTTTTGTTTTATTTCTATATTATTCTAAAACCGTACTTTAAACTACTGTAAGTATAGTTTGTTTATTATTTTTGTTTTGAATTTATCTTTTAGTAGTTAATGCAGTACTCAAATTACTGTTATTCTCAACAGTATTATCAATAATCTTAGTATTTTTAGATAAAACTGGAACAGAAATGAACCCATTGTCATTGTTTTTAATTTTAGACTGGTTTCGAATTGTATCTAAAAACTGATGAATTTTATCAATATCATTTTCTGAAATTGATCTATCAATTTTTGATCTTTTGTAATTCATTTTCTCATTTCTAGTTCTGTCGTAATTATGATTATCGTAAGTATAATCATAAATTCTTTTTGGTTTGTTAGATGTTCTATGTTCTTGACGGTATACAGCCTTTATTTGAGAAATTGTTGTATGTAGTCTCGTTACATATCTACCATGAGAATCAGTATAACTAAACCATAACTTTCTTAGTGTATAAACATTGAATTGAATATTACCAATTCTAATAACAAAATGATAACCGGTAATATCTTTCGAAGTTCCCTTTACTAAATAAATTACATTATTTCCATCATATTGTCTATTCCAAGCCGACAGTTGTTCTAATAATCCATTATTAGAGTGTACACAATTAGCTAGATCTTGCATCAAATATTGCGGATTTTTTTCTGTTCCTGCAATATAATGAGGAGTAACTTCAAAATGTAATTTAGAATTTTGAGTTTGCATTTTTAATTTATTAATAACTGTTAAAATTTTAACAGTTAAATGTTTATATCTATCTTATAATTTACATTTTACTATTATTAAATCAAATAATGAATCATTTTTATGAATGTATTATATACACATTAACTAACTATAAATACGCTTTTAACAAAAGCGTTCGCAAAACTTAATTTTGTTGAACCTTTTTCTAAAAAGGTTAATAATATTGATTAATTATAAATTGTGAAAAAAAATATAGATTGAAATTAATATGAATAATGTATTAGAAACTGTTATATTGTTTTTAGCAATATCATTATGTGTTCATTATATAATTGAATATTTAACTTTTTCTGAAGTTGCATATGAGAAAATAAAATTAGAATTAGAATCAGAATCTGATAAAAATAAAATAAAAAAAAATACAATTATAGAAATGACAATTATACAGAATGACTATATGTTCTCAGAGAAAAAATTTACTATAGATATTGAATTATATGATGATATAGTTCCTCAAACTTGTCAGAATTTTAAAGAATTATGTAAAAATAATAAATATTCTGATTGTCCATTTCATAGAGTAATAAATAACTTTATTATTCAAGGTGGTGATATTACTAATTTAGATGGTACTGGTGGAACCTCAATATATGGTGAATATTTTGATGATGAAAATTTTGAATTAAAACATGATCAACCTGGTTTAATATCAATGGCGAACTCCGGAGTTAATACAAATAACTCTCAATTCTTTTTCACATTGAATGAAGCTCCTGAATTAGATGGAAAACATGTAGTATTTGGTAAAATTATTAAAGGTTACCATGATATTAAAGAATTATCAACTATATCGGTTGATTTTAATGATGTACCTTTATCTACTGTGAAAATCTTACATACTCAAATAAAAAAATCAAAAACATAATTCTCCTTCTGCAGCTTTATTATTTCGGACTTAGGACCCGACATCTATATAGTATTTAATATAAGATGGTGACATTATTTTTTCTTTTTTTTTTGTTTTTCTCTATTTTTGATTTTTTTGATTTTTTTGTTTATCAAGTAACGCTTCTTTTATTCGAACAGTTTTTTGTGAATATACATTATATTTTTTCTGTTCTTTCTTTTGCGATTTTTTGCTATTTCTATTAACATTATCACCTTTCTTTGGCATTGTTATATAATATATAAATATTATATTATACTGTATTGTGTAATGTTATATATTATATTATTTAAATGTGTATTAGGTAAAGAAACAAATCATTTTTTTAAGTTAATATAAATTAGTATACATTCTTAGTGTTTTACAGCCGATAAATTTTTTAAATCTATCAAAAAGAACTTAAGTAATAGGGATATTACAGGAATAATCAAAACAGTCTTACAGATTAACTCAATAATTTGAGCTTTTTTGCTTACGGAGAATAATTTAAATTTATATTTTAGACTATTTTTATTTTCTATACATTCAAAATTATCCTCACAATATTTGTTATAACCATTTTTGTATTTTTCTAGTATGTTCCAAGTTATATAACCAATTGTACCTCCTAAAATTGCTCCCATAAAAGTATCAGATAAATAATGATATCCTTTGCTAATTCTATGAATACTAATGAAAGATGCTACAAGTAAGCCAATAAAAGATATAAGTTTTCTTGTTTTGTTATCTTTAATTCTAATATCAAAAAATTTAGGATCTGATGAATAATTCATTTCCATATAGAGTGCAACAGCCAGTGCAAATGCAATCCCGGTATGTCCCGAAGGAAATGACATGAATCTTTGTTTACCACTGCAATGACTTTCATCAATAAAATTAGATAAACTCAATTTTTCACATCCCGGTCTTTGTCTTTTAATTGTTCCTTTAATCAATTGAAACAAAGAATAAGCAAAAAAATGAGGTAGTAAATGAAACTGCATTGGATTGAATGATGAAAATAAGATTACTTGGATCATTGCTAAAAACATTCCTGGTAAAACATATATTTCATATGGTAACAAACCCAAATAATATGGTAGATGTTTTGTATACTGATTACTATTGACAAAATTATATATTGCTTGTGTCGCAATAAGATCGGGATTCATTATTATTTATTATTTTTTATTTATTAAATATTAAAATTGTGTTTTATTACATATATAATAAAATAAAACTAAATATATATAAATATAAGAAAAATCAATTATGATAATGAATATGAAGAATCAAAAAATATCAATATATATGAGCTTAGGTTTTTCTTATATTTTATTTGAATATTATGTATATATAAAAAGAAAAACAAATTTAAAGAAACAAAAAAAAGTAACTTTTTATAATAAAAAAAAAATAGAAGATATAAAAAATGATATTTCTTCTGCAACGGATATCGAGAGAGAAGATATTCATGAAACATTGTGCGAAGTTGTTATAAGTAATACATCCGATTATGATTCAATGACAAATATTATTTTAAGAGAAAAACAAATAAATTTTAATAAAATATTACACATCCCAATAACATTAGAATTCTGTTTTGGTATTTATAATTATTATATTTATAAAAAATTATCGAACAAATATACTATTAACTCTTATGAACAAAACGGTAATATTATACATTGTATTAATTCAAATAATAATATAGATATAACTAATAGGAAAAAAATAATAATATTTTCGGGCCTTTCTGAATCTTTTGTTCAAATTTATAAACTATTAAATTTAATTTTAGATTCTGGAGTTGATGTTATATTTCCAGTATACGGTCCATCCAAGTTTTCATTTGGAAATGAATTGACTCAAAATGTGTATGATTATTGCTCAAATATTATTGAATATTTAAATTTGAATAAAATAACAGAGATTGATGTAATTGGATGGTCACTCGGGGGAATCAAATATTTATGTTTCGATGAAATCTTAAAAGAACAATCTAACAATATAAAAATCAAATACGTTTATTTGTTTGAACCGTTATTAACCACACGTTCTATTCTTGATGTTTATGTTTCTCACAAAAGATCCTTTTTTAAAACAATTCGTATTTTGAATAAAAGAACGTTTAACTTATCAACTAAATATAAATTTTACAATATTCTTATGAGTTATATATTACACTCTCATTTGGTAGTTTCCGCTGCAAATAGTAGCCACTTTTTGTATCATGCAGAACATAAGAAATCTTTAACAAAAACTATTAACAATAATCGATATTTGTTTTTATCAGAATCAGATTTTTTGTGTAATAAAATAGCTGATAAGGAAGTAATTCAAAATAAATTCAATACAAACAATATATTTATTAGAAAAGGATTTCATGGTGGTTATCTCAAAAGTGATAAATTAAATACAATTTTTATCCCATTGTTAACCAAAAATTTAAATAGAAGATTATAAATAAATTATAAATATAATTATGTTTAAAATATCAGAATCTATAGAAAAAGGGAAATGTATTGTTCGTGCTTTAAAAAATGACAGAAAACGTTCCGGTAGACATCAAAATACATATTTGTATGATTTAACACGTCGCAAAGGTTTAAATTTTATTAAATCTCAAAATAAAGATTCAAAGATTGAGGTTGTGGAGAAAATCGTGTATCCTCCTTTTGGTTTTTATCCAAATAAATTTGAGTTAATTCATCCGGTCCCAATTGGTGTTTATCCTACCTCATTATCATTACATGCAAATAACTAAATTTAATTCAAAAGAATCTTTGTTTATATTGTTTATATTTTAGATAAAACCTAGTAAGTATTATCAAAGTACTAACAAAATTCAATAAATAAATATTTTTTTGAGAATTGTTATGTATATATTCTTCTTCATATTCTTCTTCAGAACTTTCTAATATATTGTTCGATTCTTCTTCAGATTTTTCTAGCATATTCGTTTTCTCTTCTTTTTTTAAATCTAATTTTGCTTTTGCTTCTGCTTTTGCTTTTGCTTTTGCTTTTGCTTTTTCTTCTTTTATTTTTGTCGAAGCTAATTTCGCTTTCGCCTTTTCTTCTCTTCTTTTTTTTGAAGCTAATTTTTCTTTTGCTTTATCTTCTCTTATTTTTTTCTTTTTTTCAATTTGTGCAAGTTTTGCGCTTTTAATAGCTAATTTTGCTTTGGCTTTGTCTAGTTTTATTTCTTTCTTCTTTTTAATTTGCGCAAGTTTGGCATTTTTTATAGCTAATTTCGCTTTTGCTTTATCTAATTTTAAATTATTTAGCAGAATTTTTTTATTCAATTTTGTTTCCATATTTATTTAATTAGATTGAAAAAAAGAATCTTTAATTTTAATTTTTATTACTAATACAAACCAAAGAACGCCCCGTACTTTAGTGCGGGGAGGATGTCATTAATACAAACTTGTACGCATTGCTTTGCATATATCTATCGCAGGGACAAAACATTTATTGTTCAAACTTAAGGAGTTTATCCGACATGTCCTTGTACCTTCTACTACCTGTCGAAGTAAATTACATATTTATTTTAGTTTGTGTCTTGATTTAGACTATCGATTTGTAATTAAATTTTGTCGCCAACTCTACCAAAATTGGCGATCTGAGGGGGGCCAGGTTCTCTCTGAGGGGGGCCCGGTTCTCTCCAAGTGTGGATCTGAGGGGGATGCGGCGTCGTCGTCCTCGGCCGGCGCCCACCAGTCCGGCGTCGTCGCGGGCGGCGCGTCGGACGCGAGGCTCGGCGCCGGCGCGGCGACGCCGTTGCCCCGATCATAATCAGCGGCGAGGATTCCGTCGTATATTTCGTCGCCGGAATCCTCGGAGTAGTCATAGCCATCTTGATCACCTGAACGAGGCAACGGCGCCGGCGCGGCGACGCCGTTGCCCCGATCATAATCAGCGGCGAGCTCTCCGTCGCCGGAATCCTCGGAGTAGTCATAGCCATCTTGATCACCTGAACGAGCAAGTGCTTGTTTGTCTCGTACCTCTAAACGGGCGGCTATACGCGCATTTTCTTCTATTGTGTCTCTCTCTTTTTTAGATAGAAAGGGATCCCGGCTAAGTTCTCTTTGGACTTCTCTTATGGCTGCTTGATTAGCTGCATCATCTCTTTCAAGTGCTTCAACAGCATCTCTGCTCTGCGGCCCAGTTTGAGTAGGAGGTCTCTGCGGAATTGGACCGTGATTCTGTAACAACCTCATATTGATGTCTTGATATTTGTCTAATTCCTCGGCCGCCAATTCGTCCGCCTCGAACTGCTCATCGAACACTTTCAAAGCCTGTTGAGTCTTTAACTTTGAAGCTTCATCATCGTCAAGGGTTTTTTTTATTGATGTCTTTAATCCATTTATTTCATCAAGTAAAGATTTAACATCATCCCACTTTTCGTCCTCCGCTTTATCTAACAACTTTACATATCTTTCTTCAAATCCTTTTTTCAAATCACTATCATGAATTTTTTCAATCATTTCACCAATATCTGTTAGAGAACGAAGTATTACACCTCCCGCAGAATCTCCCTCGTCTTCATGTTTTGATTCTCCCCAAGCACCTAGATCGTCTGGATGTTCTGATTCTTCCGCATTTATATCTTGTTGCTTCATTAATACCAGCTCACTGGCGCGATCGGCCTCTTCCGAAGCATTTAGATCGTCTTCATGTTTTGATTCTTCCCAAGCACCTAGATCGTCTGGATGTTTTGATTCTTCCGCATTTATATCTTGTTGCTTCATTAATACCAGCTCACTGGCGCGATCGGCCTCTTCCACAGAATCTCCCGATTTCGATTTCATTTCCCTTAATTTTGGCTTGACAGCATTTCTTATCTCTAGAACTGTTCTAAGCTTATCAATATGTCGCCAATCAGCCGTTTTACGAGACCTTTCACTATCTTCCCCTTGTTGTCTTAGTCTTTCTGCTTGATCTGCCAACTTTCCGTGCAAAGTAGACACGTTCTCTTCTAATCTTTGTAGATGCAATGCATTGATCTCCTCTCCTGATTTTTTCCGTTCTTTTAATAGTTCTATCTCCGCCAGATGTCTATTCAATTCCGTCTGATGTCTCTCCCTTTCCAATCTTTCCTTTTCCGTCTGTTGTCTCTCCCATTCCGCACGTTTTTCCTCGGCTTCTTTATTCGCAGTCTCAAGGGCTTCTTCCGCATTCTTCCGGGCTTCTTCCGCTGCATTCATTTCCTCTTGTTCTCTGTCTCGTTGTTCTTTGGAGATGGTGTATGTGTTGCCCGATTGCTCGCGGGTTGGTGGTGTATGGAATTCAATGAGTGCTTGTAACCGTGACTCAAGGTTCGGGATTATTGATGTGAGCTGTTTGCGGTATTCTTCTGTTATTTCTAAAGAAAGAGATTCTTGCAATACTTTAAGAGAATCACTGAGTGAACCTTTCAATGAATCTAGATGACCTTGATTCATCCATTTTGTTGCCCTCACTGGTGCATTCATTTTGTTGGAAATTTCCATATTAGTCAGCGCTTCAGAGATTTTCGAAATTCTTTGTTTTATTAATTCTTCCAACCTCCTTTGTTGCTCTCGTCTTATTATATAATTTAGTGGATATTTTTGTTTCTTCCGGGCTTCTTCCTGTCTCTTCCGGGCTTCTTCCGCATTCTTCCGGGCTTCTTCCGCATTCTTCCGGGCTTCTTCCGCTTCTAGAGCGTCTGCATCGGCCTTCTGCCGTCTCTTCGCTTCTAGAGCTTCTACAGCGTCTGCCTCGGCCGCCTCCCGCCGTGACCGCTCGACGGCCTCGCGCCGCGCCGCCGCGTCCTCGCGGTCTCGCGCCGCTTCTTCCCGCCGCTGCCGCCTCGCGTCGCGGTCCTGCGCCTCCGAGGCCCTCGCGTCGCGGTCCTGCGCCTCCGAGGCCCTCGCGTCTTCCGCATTCTTTCGGGCTTCTTCCGCATTCTTCCGGGCTTTTTCCGCTTCTTCTTGGGCAAGTTCCCAACTCCGCTCTGCGACCAAATCCGCTGTATTCACACGTTTTTGGTAAGCTTCTTGGATTTTGTTTGCTTGCGGAGACCAGTATGTTGACGGGGGGTACCCAGGCAGCTCGCTGTCTGTTGAACCGCGTTCTGCACCTGGTCCGAGTCGTCCGAGTCTATCTGGGCCTCTCTCTCCTCTATCTCTGGGAGGTACTACGGGTTTCTGCGGGCGAGGTTTTGCGGGGTACCCAGGCAGCTCGCTGTCTGTTGAACCGCGTTCTGGACCTGGTTCGAGTCTATCTGGGCCTCTCTCTCCTCTATCTCTGGGAGGTACTACGGGTTTCTGCGGGCGAGGTTTTGCGGGGTACCCAGGCAGCTCGCTGTCTGTTGAACCGCGTCCTGGACCTGGTTCGAGTCTATCTGGGCCTCTATCTCTGGGAGGTACTACGGGTTTCTGCGGGGATTCTGCGGGAGGTCCTGTGAGATAAGACTTTAACCCTTTTAACCAGGAAAACAAACCTTCTTCTCCATTTTGTTCTGCTAATGCTTCTGCCACTGGTTTTAGTTTTGGTGGGTCATGTTTGTTATTCGCTATTTGATTTAATAGTTGGACGATTTCATCCGCTTTCATGTCTTTAATTTGTACCCCGTTGTTAACACTGGTTATGTGTTGTTGTAACTCATTACGAAGTGTTTTAATTGATTCATCAAGTTGTTCCTTTATTTTTGGATCATTGTTAATATTTAATTTTTCGATCAGAGAAATTAAATAATCTATTCGTTTACTCATTTTTAATATTTCTTCCGTTTGACGTTTGTCGCTCCCGTCGTCTCGGCGGTGTCTCTCATCGTCTCGGCGGTCTCGGCGGTGTCCATCGTCGTCTCGGCGGTCTCGGCGGGGTCCATCGTCGTCTCGGCGGTCTCGGCGGGGTCCATCGTCGTCTCGGCGGTCTCGGCGGTCTCGGCGGTCTCGGCGGTGTCCATCGTCGTCTCGGCGGTCTCGGCGGTGTCCATCGTCGTCTCGGCGGTCGCGACGGTCACCTCTTGGTTGTGACCATGGTTGTGACCATGGTTGTGACCATGGTTGTGACCATGGTTGACCTGTTGGCTGCGGTTGTTGCCAACCAGGTTGTTGCCAACTTGGTTGTTGCCAACCCGGTTGTTGTGGCCAATACGGTTGTTGTTGTCCTGATTGTGGCGGATTATTCGAGTAGGAGCTAACAAATCTACCAAATTGGTCTCTCGGTCTATCCGGGTATTGTTTATTATTATTATCCGGGTATTGTTTATTATTATATTGATTTTCCTTTTTATTATATTGATTTTCCTTTTGATAATTATTATTTTGATAATTATTATTTTGATAATTATCCATTTTAATTCTAGGATTCGATTTATAACGTGAATTTGTAGGATCATAAATTTGTCCATTCAGCATATTTACAGCAACCTCATTATATGAAAATAAATCTGGATTATTTTTCTTCTCATAAATTATATGATTATTTATAAATGATATTAAAAAGGAATCTTTCTCATGTTCTTTTACGGTAAAATTACCACACGTTTTTCCGATTTCTTCTGCATGTTTTAAAACTCTACCTTCCCAAAGTGCAGTATAACCGGATAATTCTGTTAATAATTTAGTAAAATCTGAGACATCACTAGTTGTATGTACCTTATGTATTTTATTATATACATCTTTTATTCTATTTGCATCTTGATCATTACAATTTGTTAATCTTTCGGACAGATGAGTTTTTAATGTATTTAGAAAAGTTTGTCTTTTCAACTTAAATGTTTGCCATGCTGTATCTTTTGCAGTGACCTGCTTTTTTTTTTTTGTTGTAAAAAGTGATGGGAATTTAAAACTACCACCAGAATATTTTAGTCTTTTTCTGGTTTTTGGATACATTATTATATAATAAATATTTTAAAAAATGACAATAATTGTCATGTAATATAGCTTAAGAAGTATATCTATTAATATAATTAATAGTATAATAATTAATCTAGTAGTAATATTAACACTTAATAATTAAGGATAAAGAAATGAAGCTACCTACAACTTTGTATAATTATTTTAATCAAGGAAGAGAAAAATTAGAAATATCATCTGCTTTTTTAAATCCGTATGCCAAATGGATGCAATCTCCAAATATTCCAAAAAATTCATGTTTACCAATAGCATTAACAAGTGTTGAGTCTGAAAAATTTTACGATTCAACAGTTGATGAATGGTTTAAACAACTGAATACAAATTTGTTGAAGCAATTACCGGTTCCAAGTCATTTTCCAAAGGAATACAAGGATAGCAAATATTATTCTTTGATTAAAAAAGGTAAAAATAGATGGTTACATGGAATTTTATCTAGTAATGATAACTTATTTGAATTATATTCAGAACAATCAAAAGAAAGAGAAATAACTAATTTTATTACTGAAGCAACTAATTTATTCTTTAATATTTATAATGTAAATATATTTAGAGTATATCGTGAAAAAAAAGCAGAGATATATTCTTCTTTATTTAAAAATACATCTCCGGCAGGTTTGCATATTTTTAGTATTATTATTAATAAAAATATTTTAGTGATGCACGAATTTGGTTATGAATTATGTTGTAATTATGATAGTACAAAAGAAAGTGTTTGTTTATATTCGATTCCAAATTCTGATAGTGTAGGATGTATAATAAATAATGACGAGAATGGAAATGTAGATATATCCCCAATATTAGAGTCTCTAATAGATTTATATCCATTGAGAACAAATAAAATAAAAATAATGTCGGATGAAAATACTTTAATAAAATATAAAACTTTAAATAAAAAAAAGTTATCGGAGATACGAAACGTGAGTGAAGAAAATGGATTATCAATATGTAATGATGAAAAAAAATTATCAAAAGATGAACTAATTGCTCAATTATTAAATAATTTTTAATAAGATACGCTTTTAACAAAATAGTTAGCAAAACTTATTTATGTTTTTGTTGAACCACGCTTTTAACAAAAGCGTAAGCAAAACTTTTTGTTGAACCACGCTTTTAACAAAAGCGTAAGCAAAACTTTTTGTTGGTTGAACCTTTTTTCTAAAAAGGTTGGTTTGAATATTTATTATAAAACATCTGAATCCGAATCATCTAAAATGTTTAGACTTTGATTATCGTCATAGTATAAATCAGTAATAAAATATTTTGTTTTTCTGTTATTTGCTGCATAATTGCTACAACATTTCACATCTAAACAAAATGGGTTTCCACAATCTTTACAAAACACTTTCTTCTTAACTTTTAAACCCATCTTAGTAAACATAACGTCAGTAGTTTTTGGTTTTTTAGGTCTATTAGGTTGACCTTTGTAATAATCATGAAATAGTTCAATAAACTCTTCAAATGGAAATTCAGAACCTTTTCTAACTTTAAAATATTTATGTTCTGAAATCATTCTATAAATATAATTATTTTCCCATAAAATATCATCTTTACGTGAATCAAAATAATTTATTTTCCATTCATGAAATGGTGTTGTATTATATTTTTTTAATAATTTGTTTCTGGCTAACAAAGTTTTAATTAAAACTAAATTTAATTCATTCTGAATACAATTTTCTTCTAAATTTGATTTTGTATTTTTAACAGGTTCAAATCCAAAATAAGCAATTCTTCTAATAACTTCTCCAGTATCTTGACAATCTTGCATATATTGAGAACAAAAGAACATTCTTTGTGTAACTTTATGTTGTTCTTCTTGTTTTTGGTTTTTAATTGGAATTGCAATTGTTTCACCCGATACAGCTTTTTGAAAATCAGTTTTACCAAATAAACTAATCATATTTGCGGGAGTATCTGTATCCATAATAACATCGTGGTCTAAGAAAGCACTTTTACCAAAAGTTCTTTCTTTGTAATTAATTGCACCAATACATTCCTGTGAAAATGTACTCATAATAATATTCATAATAGTAGATTTACCAGTACCAGAAGTACCAACTAAATATGGTGCAACTTTAATTGGATCTGATCCGACGGGATAATGTAATGATCCCAATAATCCATAGAATACAAGTAAAACATCTTTATCGTTAAAAATCTGTGGTTGGTCACTAATAATTTTGTCAAAAATTGGGCTTTCGATTTCATCCCATTCCATTTTTAACCATTCTTTATCAAAGTCAAGGGGAATATACTTTTTAGCAATAAATGTATATTTTTCCGAATCATTATATGTATGAAAGGAAAACTCTTTTAATTTTAGAAAGCCGTTTTTAAAGGAGATTATATTATTGTCTCTTTTCAAAACTCTAATATCCGTATGTATATTGGTTAAATAATCTTCCAAATGTTTTTTTGCAAGAGGTTTTTTATACGCATTTTTTAAATTTAATTCAGATAATCTAAATAAATCATCTAACCAATCGCTAAAACGTGAAATTCTTTCATATTCAATTTTACATTCATTTGAACGCTTCATCATATACCCATCTTTTTTCATTAAATCATTCTCTTTACAATAGTCGTCTACATAGTCTTGTATTTGATCATAAGTTACATTTTCATCATTTGATGTAAAATCAAAATATCCTTTAATTTGCTTCCAATTAGAAGAATTTTTTTTAATATCAATTGATCTTTCTCCACAAGAATAACATTTTGCAGTACAAGTTGCTTTGCCAAGTGTAAGATAAGATTGTACACAAGAATGAGTTTTATTTTTATTAACTAAACAAGTTTTATCATTTTCGGGAATTAATACAATTGTTCTAGAACTAGCATATGAATTGGATTTCCAATTTCCTTTTGTATAAAACATTTCATTCAAAATATTATTTATATTTGAATTCAAACAATTACATGTTTTTTTATTTGTATTATTTGATGATCCATTTACACCTAAAACTTCTTCAATGTTCCCCGAATAATCTTTTATAGGGATATCTGTATTATAAACCTCTAAACCTTTTTCCGCATATGATCCTTGACCACATAATAATTCAGTATCTTTCCATTTTGTATTACACCTTTTTTTTGTTAATCCTAAAAATCCAGAAACAAAATAATGAGGTTTTTTTTAGTAACGCTCTTAAAATAAGGAGATGCTAATTTCGGATCATTTTCACCATCAACATCAATTTGGTTTATGAAACTAGTATCAATCCAGATATGTTCATATTGTGACGCAAGTTTCTGTCTGTCTTTAACTAATTCATTGTTAGATAAATCGTTATAAGACGGCATTTGGCCATTTGGATATGGCTTCAAATTCTTTTTTATTTTACCACGACTTGTAATTTCAATTTCAAGATTAATTGGAATCCATTTGATATTGTGATTATCTAGAAATTCAATAATTTTCATTATAAATAATTTTTACTTATGTTTATTTTATTAGTTGTGTATGTTAATATTATATATACTCATATTTTACAATCATTTTTTGACAAAATGTCAAATAATATATAATATATAATAGTAATAAATATGGAACAAATACAAAATAATTTTTTACAAAATAAAATGGAAATCAATATTAATCACCAAAAGCAAATTGATATTTTGAGACAAAAATATATCAATAATGTTAGGAATATTAATAAACAACTTGCATTATTAATAGCTCATTTATATTCTTTAAAATTTAAGTTTGAAAATATATATTATGATAGTAATATTGAATATATAAATGATTGTTTATATGAAAAATCAAATAATTTAAACGAAACCGTTAATAAAAAATATTCTATTGATCAATCCACAATTATTGACACTAAATGGAACGGTTTTAAAAATAAATTAAATGAAATAAAATTATACCACGATAAATTTGTTAAATCGAATTATTCTATCCTTTATAGATCCGAAATTAGAAATAGTGTTTCATCAAATTTAATAAAAGTAATAAGTAATTATCCATCTAATTGTAAAATTGATGTATATAATTGTAAAGATATTTTTTTGTACAATGGTAGAAAAATATATTCTAAATTGACAAATAATAAATATATTTTAATTGTTGATAATTCAACAATTATTGAAATACCCACAAAAATAGTACAATTAAAAGGTGATTCGATCACTATAGAGTATACCGATATTTTTACAAGTAGATTTAGTAATACTACTTATTATAAAGGATGGAATAAATCAATTATTAATAAAATTACAAACATATTCGATAGTAATATATCTAATTCTAATATTCAAGAAGCAATTGTTTTACTAAAAACATTTATATAATATAACCTCGCTTTTAACAGAAGTGTTTCTAAAAAGGTTGTGTATGTAATTTTATTCTTTATTTTTATGTTTTATTATAATAATGAACAAAAATTTAGAAAATTTAGAATTTGTGTGTGTGTTTTTACTTCCTATATTTGTAGCAACTATTTACAATAATTTTAATAAAAAAAAAATAAGACCAAACATGAAAGTTGTTTATTATAAATTCTTTATTTTTTTGGCAATATTATTTGTAGCATCACAAATTGATATAAATTTTAGTTTAATACCCGATCAGAAAGATATTCATTGGAAGATTATGTCATTTAGAGTTTTAGGAGATATTCTTATGTTTTATTTAATTTTTGAATATTTTAAGATTCCTACTAATAAGCAAAATCCAGATGATATTATGACCGTTCACACAATTATATTATGGCTTACTTTAATGATATTCACATTAACTGGTTGTCTATCTCATTTTACACAAATATTTCAAGATGATGAATGGCACTTAAATCCGATTACAGATATCATTAAAATAATCAAAAAAGTTTTTAATGATGCAACTTTTCCTAAATTGAATGAAGATGATAAACTAGTATCTTATCCGTTTTGTTGTTTATTCAATGGTAAATATTATCCGGAATAAGTGCAATTACTTTTCTTTTTTATAGTTTTTTTTGTTTTTTTAGTTTTTTTTTAGTCGACGTCGGCGATCTCCTAATTTTACGAGTATATTATGTTTATAATCTGATAAAAAAAGGTTATCCGGGAACTATAAAATCATGTAATGAATCATCGTCTTGTAACGATTCTTCAGTAGACCAACTATCTTCAGATCCTAAATTTTCAAATCCTTCGAAAAATTTTACAGTCATATTTTTATAATCTTCTTTTGTGATAGAAATTAAATTTTTATTTTTATCAAAACCAATTATATACATATTTCCATAATACAAAGTTTCTGCTAGTGGTGGGGGCAATTCACATTTATTTTCAAATCCCGCTTCTTTTTCGGATTCCCATGCATATAGATTTAATATTTTGTCATTTACAATATATTCGTGTTGCTTTATAAGTTTACCATCACCTCTACTTCTTTTATATTGTTTTGGTATGCATTTTGTTGATAATATATCATCTTCACAGAAAACGTCTTGTTCCAAATTAAAAACACAAATACTTGAAGTAAATTTTATACATATTGCGGATATATCTTTTTTCATTTTTTCCAGTTAATAAAATATTTATGATTAATCTTTATTATACTTTTAGTTTTAACAAAGTTACAGAGAGTGTTAGACAACCTTTTTAGAAAAAAGGTTCAAATGTGTGCGTTTTATAAATATAAATATAAAATAATTATTTAATAACATGGACAATTTAAATAATGAACAAAAATTAATCAATTTAGGATTAAGTGCTAAGCAAATAGAAATGGTTTTAAATCGTTTAAGTCCTGAGAATGTTCAATTATTTATAAACGAATTCAATAAAGAAAAGAGTACGTTGAATAGAAAGAATATATCTATTTCTAGAAATAATATATTTCAAAATCAAAATAATGTGTATCAACCAAGAATAATTCCAAATTTTTCTGAAAAGATTTCTGCGAAAGATATGAATAAACAATATGAAGAAAAATCAAAATTTAGAAATGATCCTTCTGAAAATTTAGAAATTTTGTCTATACAATTATTTGGAGATCCAAATTTATATAATGATATTTATTTAGATAAAAAGTATCGTCAATTATGTTTGCAATTTCATCCTGACAGAAATAATGGTGATAGTTCTCAATTTAATATGTTAAAGAATTGTTATACTCATCTAAAACAAAAATTATATAATACAAATTCCATTAACACGAATACTCAAAGACCAAAAAATAGAATATTAGATAATATTGTTCCTCCTCCGGATTCTCTATTTGAAAATAAATTTGATAATCGAGTATTTAATAACTATTATGATAATAATTCTTTCAAAACTAGTAGTAAAGGTCACGGCGATTGGTTAAAACAAAATAATTCTCAAATTCAAAATCCGAAAAAGCCGAATGAAGATAATTTTAACAGTGCTTTTGAAAGTCATAAACAGCAACACTATGATGTTTTAAATAATAATCAATTGATAAAAATTCAAGAAATTCCGGATGAGAATCAATGTACAACAGATGCATTTGTACTTGGTGAAGACGAATCTAAAACAGAAGATTTTTCAGGTAAAACGAAAAGTGGAATAAATTATACAGATGTAAGAAGAGCTCTTGAAACACCGCATTTAATTTATAATGATACCGATACATCTGTCAAAAATACGAATGTGTTTAAAGATTATGAAAATATGGAACAAAGTCATAAAAATATTCCGACACAAATGAGCGACAGAGAGCGTGAAATATATGATAGAAAATTGTTTAAAAAAAGAGAAGCGGAAGAGAACAGAATGTATACATTAAGACAAAATGATGAGGATATAGATAATTATTTTAAAAAAATAAATACAAATCGCTTAACACTATAGTCACGCTTTTAACAAAAGCGTTAGCAAAACTTGTTTAACCTTTTTTTCTAAAATTACATACTTAAATCTAAAGTTATCATTTAATAATAATGAAATATTCATTTCTGGTATACATATTTGGTTTTAAAGAATGTTTGAGTTTTGTAACACCAATTAATAAAAAGTGTTTTAAAAATCGTGTAATTCCATACAAATCTGTTATTGATTCAACATTACTCCCTGATTTTACAACAGCCTTAGTAACAAATGGAATAGGGTATTATGCATTACAAAACATAAATCAAACTAGTTTATCAGAAAAAGGGCTTGTTCATAGTACATTTCTTGGTGTAGGTTTAATGACTTTTTTAAAAATAAGTGGATATATTTTGGGCATTTCTTATTTTGTTTTAGGATCTTTAGTAACACAAATTAAGTTTAATCAAAAACAAATTGAAGGTATTGCAGAATCGAATAATGGTATGAGAGAACCTAAAAATGTATGGGGAAGTGCAGCAATTGCAATGATATGTGCTATGAGTAGTTATATTTATTCTGATTATTCGGATATTTTTAAAATTGGATATGTATCGTCTCTTTCTGCTAAATTAACAGATACTTTTCAAAGCGAAGTTGGAAAAGCTTATGGAAATACTACTTTTTTAATAACTAATTTTACTAAAGTGTCTAGAGGAACTGAAGGTGCAATTAGTTTAGAAGGTACTTTCTCTGGTTTTTTAGGTTGTATTATTTTCATTTTAGAAGCATATAAGCTAAACTTAATAAATGATTTTACTTCAATATTAATCTGTTTCATTTCATCGCAATTTGCTACATTTTGTGAATCTTACATAGGTGCTACATTTCAAGAAAAATATTTGAATAATGAAATTGTCAATTTGATAAATACATTTATTGCTGCATTGCTCGCAATGATATTACGGGTTTTGTTATAAATTACACCTATAATTAAAATTCTATATATAAAGAAGATATATATTGAAATTATACATGACGAACAAAACAAGATTAAATAACCATTTGAAAAGAATGGAAATAAAAGCTAAAACGGAAGTGGTTCAAGCTGAACTTGTTGAATTACAAACTTTGACGGGAAATGACTTAGAAAGTTATTATATGAGAACAAAAAACTTAGATGAAGATGCTCTAACTATGTTCTGGAAACCAAAACAAGCGGCTAGTAATGCTCAAGACGGGCATGATATGATTGATGCAGCAGTACAAGGTTATAAAGATGTATTAGAAAGCTTAACAAAAGGTTATAATTATGTTCAATCTGCGAATGATACTTTTAAAGATTCTGATTGGAGTGATTTACAAGATAAATTAAATGGTATTGTCGCAGGTATAGCAACAATTGCTAGATTTACTGAATATAATGGACAAGTTCTGATAAATGGGGAATATGCTAGTTCTACAAAACAAGAAAGTGCCACCTTTTTAGTTGGAGTCAACCCAAAAGATACAGTATCGTATACTCCTAAGAATATGATTCCCAAAATATTAGGTAAAATTTCATTAGATGAAGATATTATTGCAAGTGACGGTGTAACTACTGTTTCAGAATTGTTCATTGATCATTTCTCAAAAAATGGTCACGATGGAATAAAATTGACGGTTAATTCTACAGGTATTGCGCAACTAGTTTTAGAATCAATAACAACTGCTATCGAATACGTTAAAAATACATTATCTGATGCCAATTTAATTCAAGATGATTTACAATTAATAAAAAGTTTTATGGAATCAAAAGCTGAAAAAGGTTCTAAATTTTTATTACAATTTAAAAGCGATCGTTCTTCTGAATTAGCTCAAGAAATGGAAGATTTAGAAAGTCAATTAGAGCTTCTTTCAAAAATGGAAAGTTAAAAAACGAATATGACTTTTATATAACCCAACTTATATATATATATATAAGATGATAAGATATATATTTTTTTTTCCAATATTTATTATAGAATGTATATGTTTAAATCCAACTAAAAAATTACTTCCTCCTGAAAACAAAATAATTAAAAATAGTAAAATATACAACTTAAATAATAATGAAATAAATAAAGGTTATGATTATTTGAAATATTTAGAACATTTTGAAATTATAGAATATCTAAATAACATAGATAATACAAATATTATAGCTAATGCAAATACTAATTATTTACAATTTATTAGAAATTTTCATGAAATTTTCTGTACAACTATGATAATATTAATAAATTCTAGATTATCTTTAATAAGATCAATAGATATCAGTATGAACAAAAATACTGATCAAATTTTTAAAGATACAATGAATTTGTATATACCTTTGGCTCAAATCTTAGGTTTGAATTCCCATGTTGAAGAGCTTGGAAATTTAAGTTTATTGTATTTATTTCCTGATAAATACTATGACTTTACAAGTCATATTTTAAACTTTAATTTAACACAAAAATTATTAGAAATGACAGAATTATTTGAATTAATATTTACACATGAGATTAAAGGACGTATAAAATCAATTTATTCTGCATGGAATAAAAATGAGAATATTAATGAAATTTATGATCTAATGGCGATACGTATAATAATCAATTCTGATTTGTATAAATCAGAATTAGAAGCGATTAATGAATGTTACACAGTATTATATACCATTTTTCATAATTTTTACTTAACTCGTACAAAAGATTATATTGAAAATCCAAAAAACAATGGATACAAATCAATTCATACAACAATTATATTAGAAAAAGATATTTATTTAGAAATTCAAATCAGAACATCTGAAATGGATAATATTGCCAATTTCGGTACAGCGTGTAACTATAAATATAAAAAATATCTAAGATAAGATTTAAATCAATATAACAATTTATCCATTCAAAACTATTTATGATGGATACTCAATCATCGGAAAGGAATACTGCTAGTATTACCGATTTAGGACTTATTGTGGTGTCCTATCAGCATGACATTATGTTACGATCCGGTTATTGCAGAAGACTGTTACACGTATGAGAGAAAATTTATTGAAGCTCATTTTTAAAAACTAGGAATTATTTTAAATATTGTATAATTCATACATGCCTGTAGACTTTAAACTAAATGATCCTGAAAAAAAAGTAATAGTTGAATCCTTTTTAACATTATTAGAAGATAATGATTTTAAAAAATCATTTATTAAAGAATTAAATGACGCGGTTGATATTCCAATTGTGGGTGAAAAACAAGAAGGTAAAATAATCAAAGCTTTATATAAAGTTTTAATTAAAACTGCTAAAGAACAACTCTTAAAGTAATTTTTTTATAAAAAAGGTTTAGTAACCAACCTGTTTAGAAAGGTTCGCCGATCTTTGTTGAAATGTTATTTATTCATTTTCATGTTCTAAATAAGTTACTTTTAATGGAGTTTGTCTTCCAAATCTTTGAGCTCTTCCAATAACTTGATGTTTCAAACTTTCATTATAAAACTTGTGATATATTATAATATCTGTTGTCATTTGTAAATTCAACCCCGCTCCAAAATTATTTGCATTAAGCATAAGAATTTTTATATTCCCAGTTTTGAAATTATCAATCGTTTTTTGTTGAGATTCTAATCTACCTTTTAATAATTCAAAATTGATATTTTTTCTATTTAATTTCCATATTATTCTTTCAAATGAATTGTCAAATTGAGAGAAAATTAGTATTCTAGAATGTTCCGTTATATTATCAATTATATTGAGTAAAGCATTTGTTTTACTTGGTAAAGAATTAATAACTTTGTTTTTTAGAGTATTATTACATACGATCGATGATTCAATATGTAGATTATCATGACATGATTTTTCTTTACACAAAGGGCATCTATTTTTTGCACTTAGTGCCATCAAAATACATTCAAAACAAAATGAGTTATGGCAACAATTAGTTACTGCTTTTGTAGATGTAATTTCTTCTAAGCAAATGGGACAACATTCCACAGATTGTACTCTTGCAGTTATAGATTCAATTTTTGAATTCAATACACTAATCTTATCTTTATGTTGTTTAATTTTTGTATTTCTATCTTGATTTGTTAAATTTCTCAATTGAGTTAATCTTTGAATTTCAATATTTTCATTATGTACTTCGTTTTTATATTTCAAAATTAATGATTCTATAATATCTGATGAAGATGAATTTGTATTACAATTTAAGATATCTATAGCTCCGGATACATCATTCGCTTGTAATCTAGCCAGTGCATCTCTTGGTAAATTATCTCGAATAGCTCTGTTTCTAAGATATGATGGAGTTTTACATTTCATAATTATTTCTTCATATGGAGGTAATTTTAGTGATTTATCTACAACTGAATCTTCATTTTTAATAACTAAATAATCAGTCGGATTAAATACACGATAATATGACCCGTAATAATCAGGTATTAAATCTCTATAAATAGGCTGATTATATTTCCATAAATTTGTTAGTTCTTTTGAAGCTCTGTTTAAGTAATGTCTATTACTATGAATAATTGAACGAGGAGTTGCACAAACAAACCAGGTAAAATTGGCATGTGGTAATTGACATGGCAGTACTATTGTTTGTGGTTCATCAATAACTAAACGATTCCAATGTACGGAATCATATTCGGAATTCATATCACACAAATATAAATATTTTGCAAATGTATTTGAAATTAAAACAACTTTTGGTAAATTTTCTTTTTCTAACCATTTTGTTTTCGCTTTTTTATTGATTACAATATAATCAAAATTTTCATTATTAATTAGATTTAAAGTATCTACCCACTGTTTTATTAAACTATGCGGAACAATTATTAAAGTAGAATCAACAATGCGTACATTATCAAATTTTTTTTCTAAATATGCAACAGAATATTCTGTACATCCCATTAATTTATTAATACTTTGAGATGGGGATTTGCACATCGATATTAATGCAGCCATAGTTAATGTTTTTCCGGCTCCCACCTTGTCTGCATAAATTCCTAAATTTGTACGAATCGTTAAATTGCGATACTTAATAGTGTGTGAATTTTCTATTTCTGATAATTTAGATATTGCTTTTTTTTGGTGAGAAAACAAATTTATTTTCATTGATTCCGGTTGTACTATTTCAATATCATTTTCAGATATAATACATTCCATTTTTTGTATTTCTTTCGTGTCGTGTATATTGTTTTATTATTTTTTACTCTCTGCTATTCTTAATATAACTATTCATTTTTATGAATTTTTACAAAAATGTAATTTGTTAACATTCTTGTATTTGACTATTCAGATTTTATTACAGTCCTAATCCAATTTTGCACATTTATTTAACATATCTCGTATATAAATACCCGCACGAATAAATACCCGCACTTAGACGAGGTGGAGACAACGTGAGTTATTTGTGATTTTTGAAGCGAAGTGTGCACAGTCACTTTACAGCGTGTTTAGAGAGTATTGCTGTGCTTAGATATAGTACGACGCATCCTGCATCCGAACACCATTGCGCAGCAACACAGTAGTCACACAAAAGCGAGAGCGATCGCTGAGTTTAACAGCTTTCAAGCGTCGTCGACGCACTTGTGGCAGCTCATGCGAGAGCCCAACGCAGAAAACCAGCTCGTTTTGTGGTGAAGCCAGTAAACATCGGATCGGCATCACAAAGCCAAAAAAATTTGACATCATTCAAAAAAATGATATTTTTTTTTATTTAAAACATATTAAATATCAATATAACAATTATTCATTTTAAATGGATACTCAATCATCGGTAATGAACACTGCTCTTATTACTGATTTACGACTATTGCGATGTCCTATCAGCATGACATTCTGTTATGATCCGGTTATTGCAGAAGACGGTTACACGTACGAGAGACGTTGTATTGAAGCTCATTTTGAAACCAAACAAACATCTCCAATGACAAATCAACCTATTGGAATTAGTTTGACTTCAAATCTGATTCTTAAACAGATAATTCAGAATGTATTAGATAATATTTCTAATTTACAAAAAGAATTTGATGACTCAAAGAAAGAATACAGTCTTAGATTAGAAAAAGAGCTGTTTACTGCATGCGAATCTGACAACACAAACAAGATTTTGCTGTTGATAAAACAAGGTGTGAATGTCAATGGGACAGTTAATAATGGTATGACGCCGCTGCACGTCGTCTGCGAGAGAGGCCGCGTCGACGCGGCGCAGCTGCTGCTGAACAACGGCGCGGAGGTCGACCGGGAGAACGAGTGGGGCGGAACGCCGCTATACATCGCCTGCGAGAATGGCCACCTCAACGTAACGCGGATGTTGCTAGAAAAAGGCGCGGCGGTCGACAAAGCGGAAGAGAACGGTGTGACGCCGTTATGGGCCGCTTGCTCTAACGGCCACGTCGCCGCGGCGCGGCTCTTGCTATGGAATTGGGCTGATGTCGACCGGGCGACGGAGTCCGGGCGGACGCCACTGTTCATCGCCTGCGCACTCGACGACCTCGACGCGGCGCGGCTGTTGTTAGATAAAGGCGCAGACGTCGATCGGGAGATGGAGGATGGCTCGACGCCGCTGTTCATCGCCTGCAAGAAACGATACGTCGGCGCGGCGCGGTTGCTGCTGGAAAAAGGTGCAAATGTCAATAAGGCAAACAAGAATGGTCATACACCACTGTATTTCGCCTGCGATAATGGTCACCTCAACGTGGCGCGGCTGCTGCTAGATAAAGGCGCGGACGTCGACTGTGTGACGAAGCAAGACTGGACGCCGCTGCAAAGAGCCTGCTTCAACGGCCACATCGACTTGGCGCGGCTGTTGTTAGATAAAGGCGCAGAGGTCAATAAGGCGGACAGGGGCGGTCATACGTCGCTGCACGTCGCCTGCGAGCTTGGCCACCTTAACGTAACGCGGATGCTGCTAGAAAAAGGCGCGGATGTTAATCGGGCGACTGAGGACGGCTGGACGCCGCTGCACAACGCCTGTGAGAAACGTCACATCGCCGTGGCGCAACTTTTGCTGGAAAAAGGCGCGGATGTTAATCGGGCGAGCGAGTATGGTGCAACGCCACTGGGGGAAGTATGCGAAAACGGTTACGTTGATTTCGCGCGACTGTTACTAGACAACGGCGCGGAGATTGACCGGGTTGATAAGGACGATAAGTATCTGATTATCGCCTCTCAGAACGGTCACATCGATGTAATGCGAATGTTGCTGGAGAAAGGCGCGGATGTCAACAAGACGAATGAGAATGATGAAACGCCGCTACATGCGACGGGCTATGGAGGCAACGTCGATGCGGCGCGATTGTTGTTGGAGAAAGGCGCGAAAATCGAACATGCAAGGAATGATGGTCATACAGCGCTGCACTTCGCTTGTAAATACGGAAACGTCGACGTGACACGGCTATTGTTAGAAAAAGGCGCAGACGTTAATAAGACGAATAAGAGCGGATGGACGCCGCTGCATAACGCATGTACAAAAAAAGACAACATCGATATTATACAATTGTTAATTAATAACAATGCGAATATCAATTGTTTGACAAAGGAAGGT